>FUFK010037913.1_pt1 | contig 67774 bp, 84 predicted proteins | sample 1021851 | NCBI WGS metagenome assembly FUFK01 (sample SAMEA51879418, study PRJEB19060) | metagenome | reverse complement strand
TTTACCAATAGGGATAGAAGAACGTACTGCTTCCAGCTCTTCTTTCTTCCAGTATTCAGGCCATAATACGTTATCTGTTTCGGGAAATATCGCAGGAAATTCTACAACTTCCCACTGATCTGCACCACCTTCTGCCTGTTTCTTCAATACTTTAGCAGTAAGGTCACGGACACTCCATCGTGTCATAACAATAATAATAGAACCACCAGGCTGAAGTCTTTGACGTGGGCCAGAAGTATACCACTCATAGATATTGTCCAAAGCAGAAGGACTTAACGCATCCTGTTCAGAAACAGGGTCATCAATAATAAGCAAATCAGCACCACGTCCAGCTAACGCACCACCCACACCAACGGCATAATACTCACCACCCTTGTTTGTAGACCAGCGACCAGATGCTTTCGCATCAGTTGCCAACGACACACCTGGAAATATGTCAGAGAACTCAGGTGAGTCAATCAAGTTCTTAACCTTACGACCAAAACCAACTGCTAACTCAGATGTGTGTGTCGCTTGTATAATCTTACTTGTCGGCTTACGACCCATCAACCAAGAGGGAAACAAATAACTTGCAAACTCTGATTTGGTGTGTCGTGGTGGCATATTTACAATCAAGCGTGTTGACTTGCCATCTGCAACATTCTGCAACTTTTCTGCGTATGTCTTGTGATGTTTACCCTCAATAAAAGCAGGCCATACGTGTTTGACAAAATCTATAAAATTCTGTTGATATATGTCTCTTTTTTCAAGTTCGTTAAGACGAGTGACAATCTCACCAAGTTTTGCCATCTCGTCATCAGTTAAATACTCAGTTGGTATATTAAAGTTATTCGTCATTATACAAGTTATCAAAAACTCTGTTTACATCTAATGTATAGTCTAAATCAGATTTTGAATAATGTATATGCTGAGATGGTCTGAAATCTGGTGCACCCTCTCCTGTCTGAAACCACGCAGGATGTGTTACACGAACTCTGTTATTAGGCAGAGCAACAAGATTACCTGTCCATTCTCCAGCGTCTAGCAAGTACATCACATGACTCTGCTTATGCTGTGCAGGATCATCTGCTATCTCGCTCTCTGTATAATCAACTGTAAAAAGATATTTAGCTGGATACATCTCGCCACCTATCTTTGCTAACCAAGGGCAAGGAGTGGCTCTATCTAATGTGTACACAGCATGATAATGCGATGAGCAATCCCAGGGTTGAGCATCATGCGTTTCCATCGGATTGGGCCACTCCTCAACTGGTATGTCTGCCATTAAACCTGTTATTGGCATCCTAGCCCACATTGCTCCCCCATGCACATTAGGACTTTTTGTTCCATCTGTCTCACAACCTGTAAATATAACCTGAAAGCTCAGACAACGATTAGGCATAGTCGTTACGGATATTGCCATTGCGTGTATGAACTCTCCGTGATATTTGTCGTGATTACAGGTATACTCCCGCCTCACCCAACACTTGAAGTGAGGTATATTACTCTGTAAATACGGCATTACTTCTTTTTGGTTTTAGCCTTTACCTTCTTGATAGCCTTTTTAAGATTATTGACCTTGCCACCTCTCTTCATGCCTTTGGTCTTAACCTTACCACCCATCATCATGCCTTTAGCCATCATTTTGCGTGGTGAAACCTTACCACCCATAGCGTAGCCTTTTTTCTTAACCTTGCCACCCTTTTTCATTTTAACTTTACCACCAGCTTTATAACCCTTTTTCTTCATCATCTTATTTGCTCCTTTACTGACTTGTTGAGGGATTTGTGATCTCGATATTGCCATTATCTATACGCATTGATGAAATTGTCAATCGCAGAATCTAACTGATTGACAGAACCACCCTGTTGCATATTCTTAACGCCCATATTCTTAAATAAATCTTTAAAATAATTTGCTGACAAAGATGTTGGGAAAATAGGTGTGTACTCTGTTGGCATCCTAAACTGTGGATAAGGCGAAATGTTACCTACATCAAAGCCTGGTACTCTATCTGATTCAACAACGACACTGCCATAATCAGGTTCAACAGGATCAGCGACAGGTGCATCTGGAGCAGGTGTTGTCGGCATACCACCTATACCACCTTGTGTAGGATCAGCAGTTGGTGGCAACATACCTTGTATCATGTCACGCAGTCTCTGTTCTTCTGCTAACTTTGCCGCTACTCTGTCTTGATCACGTTTTCTTTCTTCTTGACCTGCAAAATATGCAGCATCTGATCTAGCTGTATCAGCGTAATACTTACCAACGCCTGCTGGAGTGCTCGTGTCATAGCCTAAAAAATCTATGATAGGCTTAGTAAAACGATTTAATCCAAACATATTATCAGGTGCACCTTGTGTAAGTGAACCAATAGGTAAAGAACCCTCTGTTAATGGTGAAGTGCTTTTAACAGTTCTTAAATCAGTAAATTCCTTTGGTTCTTTTTGTGGAAGCATATAACCAGCGGCTTTTTCTTTTGCATCAAATTCAGGATACTTAAATATAGGAGTAGCACTGCCTAAATCATCGCTATCTCTTTCTTGAAAGATAGGAGTAGCACTGCCTAAGTCATCTATGTCTCTTATATCATCACGACCACCAACATTACCACTTATGTTACTAGAAAAACTACCTCTATCTTCATATTTGTCTTTAGCAACACCACCACCTCTAAACCCTTGAACAATGCCACCATTATTAAATCTATCTGATCTCAATGCTGTAGACGGAGGAAACCTCTCACCACCACCAATCTCTTCAAAACCTGCTGACTCTGTTGTAAACTGAGGACGGATTGCATTTAAAAACATAGCTAATAAATCAAGACCCTGTTTTTCTTCTTGACGAGCAAGTACGTCTTCTAATGTATTTTCTTCATACAAATCTGCAAGTTTTTCTACAGGAACCTCAGAACTAAAGCTAAAGTCACCTTTAGGAGCATCCCTTGTAACTCTTACATTACGGCTCAAGTTACCTAAAGTCGGTGTGTCAAAGACGGCATCACCTCTGCCTAATATAAAATCTGCTATCTGTGGATCGTCAATAATGTTTTTATACTCAGCACTATCCCTTAATTCTTCAGGATCATCATAACCTTGTATTAACTTAGCAACATTTAATTTAGGTTTTACAAAAGGCTTCGTAAGTTTTTCAAAAGTTAAAGACTGATCTGGCCCTTCCTCGTCAAAATAACTGAAAGGATCAATATCACCTGTTGTAGTTATTCTAGGCTTTGAAACAGGCAATTCAATATCACTGAATTTAGGTTTTGACATTGGAAGTTGAATTTTAGGCTTTGGTGTTGGCAATGAAATAGTGACAGTTTCAGGCTCAACAGTCGTTGTTGTGAAATCAGGAACACCTTTCAATGAGTCATCTGCTCTTTGTGCATTGTCTAAAATCTTTTCTGAAATAATCTGCTCTGAGATAATCTCACCTAAAGATGGAGTTTCAGCCTTATCTACCATGTCTTTAACCATGTCACGAGACAGTATCTGCGATACCATACGACCTTTATTCTCATCAAAGACAGGTCTGGTTGCTATTTTACCAGAATCATCAGTGGAAATAACAAAACCACCCTGATTCATATATCTCGGATCAAAAACATCGACCATACCACCCATATTCATAGGTCTTGGCGGCATCATAGGTGGTTGCATAGGTGGTTGCATGGGTGGCATCATGCCTTGTGGTGGCATAGGCGGCATACCCATACCCTGACCCTGTGGCATCATACCTGGTTGCATCGGCATTGGAGGAGGCATCTGTGATGTTACGGCTTTTGACCTCACTCCCTCTAAAAATCCAGTAAATTTCGCTCTGTTTTCTGGACTAACTCGCATATTTAACGGAGTTGGTGCTGGAGGTACAGGCTGATTCATCAAAAATACTCCTAAAAAAGGTTTTTTCAAAAAACTACATTAAAAAAAACCCTTTGACAACCCATGTATTAGTTTTTTAATAGAACAATATCAAATTCTTTGAGCGTTTGAGACAAAACACGTCTTATATAATCGTTATCCCACTCTTTTCCCCCTTTGGGATAGCTCTCTGAACCATTGATAACAAGACTTTCTATGGCATCACGCAGTTTAGTCATGCGTTCTTTGTCAAAATTGCTCAAGTTCTCAAGTTCTTTCTTTGTTTCTCTTGATAAATTACTTTTTTCCACGATCCACCTCACAGCATATTCTAAATATTTTGATATTTTCATGTTGCCACTCTCGTAGTATCGGTACATTCTTGAGCTAAGACCAAGTTTTTCACTCATTACTGCCTGCGTGACACCTAATTTCGATCTAAATTGCTTTAAATCTTCTGATCCCCAATCACTATAGTAGTCTTTGTTCTTTTTCAAGACGTGATCTCCTTCAACATACCAGCTTTCATCAAGTCTTTTGCAAATGATGCTGGACTGTCAAAGGAAATGCTCTTTCCTGACCAGGTACTCGCTGTTCTTGCAGCCTGTCTTAGGAAGGTTTCCTCACTATCTGCAGGAAACCAATGATTTCTTCGGAGAACCTTGACGACATCTGACGCATCATTAGCCTCAAACCTCTCAACATCTCCATAGTTTAGTTCAAATGTTTTCATATTTACCTCCATTTTTCTGTATTATGAAATGTATTGCCTAAATTGTCAAATAATTTTTAAAAAAAATTTTTCAAGCACCCAATTCAAAATTGTTGGGAGCGTTTGAGGAAAACTGAGAAAAGATTTTCCCAACAAAAAAATAAAAAAAGGGTCATTAACTATTTAAAGTTAATGACCGATTTTATATATTAATCTATAGGTATAGATTGATGATTTAAATTCTCATCAATCTATTTGTCTTTGCTTGATGTAAATATGCAAATGTATCATCATCTAATTCTGCAAATATACTTTCAAGACCTATTCTGTTTAATGGTAATAATTCAATTGTTGAATTTCTATTTACCTCTCTGATAACTTGATAAGATGTATTAGAAACACCATCACCATATGAACTACCATTTTCAGTAAATGTATGTGTGATTAAAAAATCATCTGCATTAATATTATTATTTGAAAATGTATTTCTAATATCAGAAATTAATCTTCTAATTGATTGTGATGTAAGTCCAAACGTATCCATTAACTGTCTAGTCTGTAAACCTAGATTACCATCTGCATTATATAATTCATTATATAATAATTCTTGTCTAGTATTAGACCTTGTTAAATATGGTCTTAAACTAGATGGCACATTGTAAACAGTTTCTGAAATTCTGTTTAATCTTTTCGTATCTGAATATCGTATAAGATTATCAATAAATCTGAACCATACTATTATTTTATCAACATTTAATGTTGTTAATGCTTGTCTAAATTCAATAGTACCATTTGAAAATGTCATGAGATTAACTGCCGTAAATTTTCCAAATGTAATATCAGAAATAGATGAAGCAGAATTTATTCTGCTCTCTGTCATTTGATGAGTTTCACAAAAAGTATTATTTGTTCTTGATGATGGTAGAAATTTTTGAATATGGTTTAGACCTTTAGAGTATCTTAACATTACATCTTTAACTAATTCAAATTCCATTTCTGTATCATCTTGATATAGATTAGATGGTGCAACAAAACCATCAAGATTAAAATCTATAGTTTGATAACCATAAACATCTTCATGTCTTGTAATTAAACTTGCTTGATGATTAATAGATTTTTGAATTAATTCTGCTTTGTCTGTTTCAATTGCTTTATGTGTTGAAATGTGTAAATGCATTCCACAATCTGATGAAACAAAAAAACCATTTTCTTTTAAGATTGTTAAAATATTATTGATGTAATTCCATGCATCTGCATGATCAAATAAAATAGGGAATACAATTTCAATTGCTACCTTTGCAGAACCATCATACATAATTCTTAAACCTTTAAAAATATCTTGATGTTGTTCTGCAAGATCACAAGCAAGATTTAATGCTTGTTCTTTTATTGCTCTTCTTTCTGATCTAGTAATATTGTCATTTGCAGAAATACCATAAGCAAATTCTAACTCTAGACCAAATCCCTTATTACCTATTATTGTAGTATTTAATAAATCTTTTTTAATATTAACCATTTTTAAATTTTCCTATAAAAGTTTCTAATACTCTTTTATCGCATTTTATGCAATGTATTGCAATAGTTAAATCGAACAATTTGTAAATAATTTACATATATATAACAATTAAGAGCAGCCGTTTATTGAATTTTTTTTTAAATAAATCGAACAATTTTTAATTGGGCTTATTTTTGAATGTTGCTGGCACTAACAGAAATCCGATTCCGAAGTCCGAATCCGAAGTCCGAAGTCCGAATCCGAATCCGAAGTTGTTGGGTGTTTTCCTGTGCCCAACAAACAATCCGAACAATTGTTCGATTTATTTGCACCCAACAAACAGTTGGGGCCAGCTTGCTGGCAAAAAAAAAGGGGAACTAAAAGCTCCCCTAATCCGAACAAGTCCGAACCCAATTTAAATTCCGTAATGATCAACTTCCTTTCTGGCAACTTCCTCAAGTGCATACCATGAAAGAGCATTTAAAATTTGAGTATCCCAAGTTTGACAAACCAAACCCTCATCAATATCTACAACTCCGTTAATTGTGGAATGAATTGTTGAAGCGACTTGTGTTTCTTTTACATCCATATCATTAAGACAATTAAAATTGGAAATCATTTTATAAACTCCTTCTCCTAACTGCTCGGCTTGTTCCACTGCATAATCAAAAATATCTTTAATATTTTCACTAGCAAATTTACAAGTTTCATCATAATAAATGAAACCATTAAATCCACCACTTGCACCATGTGGGCTATTAATAATATTTGTGAAAGTTTGCTTTAACTTTTCTTCATCATTAATACCTAATTGATTAATGACTTTCATCTTTAAATTATTATATTTCATTTTAGTTTTCTCCATTAATTAAGTTAACTTTTTTATAATAACCTTCTTCAATAGCCCAATTAATTAGATTATTTTCTAAAGGTTTTAAATCAACACTTTCAAAAGTGCTTCTTTCTAAATCAAGATAAAATTTATTATCTTTTTGTTGAATGTAATAGAAATCATTTTTTTCAATGTTAAAATCTTTTTTATCAGAATAAGCAATTAAATAATCTCCATAAAAGGTATTTCCTAAACGATCCTCAAGAGAATTAGATAATTCTTTATCTAGTTTAATTTTATGTCTAAAAATATTCATTTTAATTTTCTCCATTTTTTTATTGACTATATTATAGTTATAGGCTATACATTGCCTATTGTCAATAAAAAAAGGATTTTATTTTGAATAAATTATATATGGCGTATGGTTCAAATTTGAACCTCGCTCAAATGAAACAAAGATGTCCAAAGGCTCGGCAGCTAGGTAGTTTCTACCTCCCTAATTATAGATTAGTATTTAGGGGTGTTGCAGACATTGAGCCAACAAAAGACTCCGATTCGTTGTTACCTATTGGGGTTTGGGAAATCACCGAAGAATGTGAAGCGACTTTAGATATTTATGAGGGTGTTAAAAGAGAACTTTATAGAAAAGAATATATTAATGGTATTCTTACCTATAGAATGAACAACACAGAAATTTTTCCACCATCAAGAGAATATTTTACAAGCATTTTGATCGGTTACAACAATTTCGGTTTAAATCCATCTCATCTCTATGATGCGTTGGGTTGGTCACACTACTCGGACAGCTTGCAGGATTACACCCAATACGCATAATGCAAATTGTTCGGATTAAAACAGGAACCAGGCTTCGGCCTGGTTTTTTTTTGTCTGGTTTCTGGTTCGTCCCAGCAGATAAACCGAACAATTGTTCAGTTTATTGGCCGCTGGCCGCAACGCCAACCAACAAAAAAGAGCCAGCACAGTTGCTGGCCCAGTTTATCTTGGAGGAAATACGAGTTGATATAGTCCGATTACCAACGAATCCGAAGAATGTCAAGTCCGAAGTCCGAATAGTCCGAACAATTGTACGAGTTATTGGAGTCCGAAAATAAACCGAACAATTTGTCCTGTCACCTGGACAGCAGGGTCAGCCCAATCAGTCCGATCAGTCCGATAATCCGAACAAATCAGCAGTCCGAAGCTCCAATCAGTCCGAAAAACACCGAGTCCGAAGACCGAAGTCAGCGTCTAAACACCGAAACGGGGTTATTTTGTGTGATTTGCGTCTTCTACGCTATTATTGACTATCTCAATCCGAACATCTTCATTGGGAGTTACGTTCTTCATTCTATTTTCCGCTAATGATTTAAATTCGTTAAGTTTCTCAACGATTTGCTCCCTAGTAAGCCCATTCATATCCTCGTGCATTACATGAGATTTGTTAACAAGTAGTCCAGTCGCCTTTAAACGCAGCTCCTCAGCTCTAATTGCTTCACCGATACGACCACTCTGCCAAGCATCATTACGCATCTTCAGAAGGTCACGTACCGACTTCTCAATCGTTACACCGAACTTGGCGTTAGCTTCTAATCTCATCTCTTGGTATCGCTCTTGAATAACTGGATTACGCAGTAATCTAACGGCATCTACAGATGGATTGCTATATCCAGCTTCTCGTGCCGCTCCAGTCTGTGTTAAGTCTTTATAAAAAAACAGATCAAGAAATTTCTGTTGTTTTGCCGTCAATCGTTTCCAACCAGCTTTGGTTTGTTCTTTCGTTAATGGTTCAGCGACATTGACCATTTCAGCTCCTTTTCGCTATGAAAATATATAGGGGGAGGTGGTGGTTACTTACCACCCCCCTATACCCCCTATAGGGGGTAAGTCGTGGTAAGTTGGTAAGTAGCAATAAAAACAATGACTTAACACCCATAACTAACTTACCATAGTAAGATGTAACCTCCGTAACCACTTTCTCATTCAAGTAATAAAAACAATGACTTAGCAAGTTACCACCAAATCTACTTACCGCCGTAACTTGGTAAGTGGTAAGTAGATTAATCATTTTTCACCTTGTTCATAGCTGCAATCTACACATATATACGTATCATCCTTATAAGTAATAAACCAATCATCTTCTTTCAGTTTATTACATTCTGGACAACGTAACTTCTGTGCAAAAAGCAACTCTTCCTGTAGCTTTTTGTTTTTGCCTATAGGAAATGCTATTACCTCACCCATAACTATATCTTTAGCAACATTAAGACGCATTGGCAACAGGATCGCCAACAAATTGTTCGTTTTGTGATTTTGCATATCTGATACATTCAAGATAAATATTATCCCAATGTTGTTCTTTCATGCCATATGACTTCAACGCTTTCTTCATTACTCTTGTAGCAGTATCTGTCCATACAATAGCAGTAGCCATAGCATACTTCCATGCACCTACTTCCATCTCGAACCTATCATAATTACTATTTTGATTAGGGCCAATCAAGTGACCAATCTCATGCAAAGCAGAAACATAGTATCCAGTGTTCTTTGTGGGTCTAATGGTAATACTGTTTCTAACTCTGTTAGCACAGTAGAAGGGTCTTTTGTCATCTAATGGAACATAACTAACAGTAATACCATTCTTGGCACACAATTCTTGCACATGAAGTGCCATATCAATTCTTTTAACCAAAGTCATTTTCAATCTCCCTTTTTTACATAAACAATTCGGTTAGCTTGTGAAATGGTCAAACCAAAATGATCTGCCACATCTTGCATATTAAATTTTTTCTCTGTCATTCTTTTCATATGAACACCAGTAACTTCTTTGCCTTTGACTTTACCTCTGTTCTCTTGCCAAAAATCTTTGACTTCTTCTTTAAACTCATCTGAAAATTTAGTCATTCTTGTATTTCTCCTTATATTCTTTTTTATTTTTACAATGTTCGCTGCTCATAATTTTACAATACTCATCCCAATACGGACTATCGGGATTAGCATCAATCCCTCTTCTCTCTGAAATTCTATTGATCGCTGCAACTCTTCTATCTTGCCATGATTTTAATTTAAATCTTGGTGGCCAATCTCTAACAAACGTACTTTTAATTTTCATAATCAACTCCTAATAACAAAAAACCAGGGGTACAAACATACACGGACATATCTTTCCACCCCTCTGACGGCTCTTAAAACGAGCCTTTTTATGGTAAATGTAGGTAATCTATGAATTTGATCGCAAATGATTAAGGTAGACACGATCTTTTGCACATAAAATAAATTTAGTATAATAACCTTTTCTAGGGCAAATTTAAATTCGTGATTCATAGTTAAGACATACCTACTTGCCTTGAATGGAAAACTTATGTCTACCACCCTATAACTCTTGTTCTAATGTCTGTTCAATTTTTTTCAATTCAATAATCTCCTCGTGATCAGAGTGATCTTGATCAAATTCGTTGACCTCCCTGTTCTCAAGAAGATACAATCTATTCCTAACCAAATCTAACAGAGTATCTCGTTGCTCACTTGGTAACTCAAAACAAACAGTGACTTTTGCTGGCATTTTAATTATTAATCCTTTTCTGTAAAATATTAAGTTTCTCATTTAAAATACTTGTCTGCTCATTCAACAATCTAATTTGTTCATCCTGCTTTTTATCGACCATTTTAATAATACCTAAAAGTTCGTGATCTCTGTTAAGAAGTTCAAGAATGATTTCAGCTTTTCTTTCATCTGAAGAGTTTAAGATTGTATCAATATTTTTTTGACCTTCATCAATCATTATGCATTACCTCCTAAAGTGTCACTCATATCAACAGTAACTGTTGAAACTGGTGTATCCTCGTGAGCATAATCCTCATAGTCTTCATCATACTCACTAATGATATACACATCAAAACGATTAGATAAAGTATCAAGAATAAATTCGGGATTGTTGCCACCATAACGAAAAATGTCGATAACTTCTTTATCTTCATTCAATGCAAAATGTAAAAAGTTACCATCATTATCTCTGAACCATTGACCATCTTGATCGTCATATCTGTAAAGAACCTTAAAATCATCTTTACATTTTTCTTCAATCTCACTAATAGCAATTGGTTCGCTTGGTCTGTAATATGTACTCATTTATTTTCTCCCTTTAATTTCAACATTTGATGGAAAACTATTTTCACAAATTACACCATCAATTAATTTAAACTCGCATGATGCATCTTCACCTAGAGCATTAGGATGACCTTTACTATCATCACCAATGATATGAACAATGCTTTCTCTTGTCGAATTATCTACGTACACAGTTAAACCATTATCTAATTCAACAGATGCTACGTTATCATTTACCTTTGACACGATTAATTTCATTTTAAATCTCCCATTTCTTTAGCAATATAAGATGATACTACTCCTTGAGTAATGATTGTATCATCTCCATTTCGTTCTTCATAAAAAATATAATCTGAGTTTAAATCTACAATCGAATTATGCAAATCTAACCAAGATTTATCTTTGACTTTTTTAATCTTATAAATTTTTTCTAAAGCATTACGATTTTTCGTATAAACTTTGATTGCCTTTTCTCTGCTCATTATTTGTTCTCCATAAAATAATTAATTTATATAACATATAGGCAATGTATTTCCTTATGTCAATAAAATAAATAAAAAAATTAATTTATGTTGTCTCTTGCAGTCTGTGCTTGGTATTCGCCACGACTCATTGGCCCATTGATAGTGCCGAGCCATTTACGACCACCAGCAGTGGAGAAACTATATTTATCTACTCTGCCATCAGTGATCAGTTCTCTGACAATACCATCCAGAACTCGCTGCGACAAACCGAACAATTCTTGGGGTGCGTTGGAATCGTCCATTCTCATCATCAGCGAATCTGCACCTCCTTGTTGGCATAGGGCTTGACCACCATATTCACAGTCACGAATCCAATTAAACAGAACATTTTTGCGTAAATCTCTGTTAGTTCCTATGTTCAATTGTTCGATATCTTCAGTTCGATCAACCAATAATCCTGTATTTATATCTCGAACAAATCTACGAATTGTACGATTCGCTGGCCCATTAGACTTAACAACTGCTCCGTCAAAACACCGATTACGTTGATAATCTATGTTCAGTTCCTTACAACGCTTCTTTGCCGATCCTTCATCTAACTGCCATAAAGTAAATGCACACCGAACACCATCAACAAGTGCAGACGTACCTCTAATCAAATTCCGAGCTTGTTCTGGTGTTGATATAACTGTGTCATCTTTTACCTTTGTCATATGGTGACACATCATTATTGATGCACCAGTCTCCGAACCCATCTTGGACATTAATCCAGTTAGAGCAGCTCCAGACGCTGGATCAGAGTTCACATCTGCGTGTACAAATGATGCTAACGGATCAAAGATAATAAGTTTAAGATTAGACATATGAAGTATCTGCTCATATATACGTTCAAACTCTTCTGATGTTGTCAGTTCACCATGTACGCTTTGCAATATAGGAAACACACCACCGACATTCGGCAGCGATACAATTCGCAACTCATTCTCATAATGAAATCTTTTATCGTCTGGATCAAGACGTTCAATACGTCTGTGCATTTCTGCTTCGTCATCTTCAGCCGTAAACACTACGACATTACCGAACTCCGAAACTGTGCCACCGAAAGATTTCTGCATTGGCGTACCAGATGCTACTTTCATTGCTAAATCCAACGTCAACATACCTTTACCTGCATCTCCTGCGGCAGACAGTATAATCGGCACACCCATAGGAAATGTATCTTCAACAATAAACTTCTGTATTGGAGCATCACCGACAAATCTTGAGATCAGCAAACTGTCATCTAACAGATTGATATTATGCTTTACAGATGTAGATGGCGTTTGCAGAAAGTTATTAATATCAAAACCTTCGTTGANTGCATCATCCACATCCCATCTTTCGGGCTTACCTCTTGGTGGTGTTAATATCTTTACTGACCTTACACCTGCGTTGAGTGACAGCTCTTGAACAAGTTCTGCAACTTTTCTACCTGCAGTATCATTGTCTGGCCACAATATAAGTTCCTTGCCTTGCAATGGAGAGAAGTCATATTGTGATGCAGACTTCTTTGTAAGCATACCTGCACCACCCATTGTACAAGTAGCAGTGTAACCTTTCTCATTCAGCACATCTGCACACTTCTCACCTTCAACCCAGACAACCTGGTCTGATGCTAAAATGTTCGGAATATTATACAATGGTCTGACATCTGGCATACGAGGATATGGATGGTCGCCTGTAAACTGTCTAAATTCTTTCTTGGGTTTACCATGTGTGTCCAAGACTGGATTACCAGCACCATCTCTGACAAGATACTTACGAACCGAACAAATTACTGTGCCTTCTGCATTTACATATTTATGTTCTGCGTCAAATGGTGTGTTAAGATCAATCTGCCTTTTAACTGGGTTTTCCGCTGGTCTATCCCGAACAAAACTTTTTGCTTCATCAAGATAGTCTGCAAACATCTCCTTGATTTGTGGCAGTTTCATGTTGCGACCTTCCATCATTATCTTGACTATGCCACCGATACCGACACCACCATTAAAGTCCTGACCTTTCATAAAGTATGGACTTCTTGGGTTTATATCTATCTTTAATGATTTACCCTGTTCGCCATCTGTTGAACCAATGGCAAACTCGTCACCTCGAACAACGCCATTTGGAAAAGTAGTTTTAAGCATATCTATTTGTACTTGTGCTGGTACTTTCTTGCTTATTTCCTCTACTAGTTCTTTAGCAGATATACTAGATTTAGTGCTATCAAATGGTAAAATACGCATATTACACTCCACACATTCCGTCACATTCATCTAAGAAATTCAACTGACCCTTATCCTCAGCAGAGGAAAAATCTACCTCTGACAATGGCTTCAAAGATGAATGAACAAATTGTTCTACATTTTTTACATTTTGTGTCCTAATGTTTTTATCAAACTCAACTGCATCATCAAAACTTTTCGGATCATTAATTTTCATGTCACGCCAAAGTTTGTTATCGTGATACGGACAAGCTATACAAGCAGATTTAGCTAATTTTTTGTTAGGATAATGTTTGTTAAACCACTCATGGCAATGATGTCTTTTCATGCCTAACTCAAGCAATGGCCACCTATTTATAATGTATTTATCTTTATTTTCTTTTACTCGTTGTATTTCATCAACAGATATACCTATCCATGTCTCACATAAAACATCTTTAGCTCTCTGTCCTTTTTTTAAACCGAGCAATTCTCTTGTCTTGGTTCTAATTGGTTGTATCTTGTAATCATTGGTGCATTGTCTCATACCTATACCAGACTTTGTAAAAAACGGCATGGTAACAAACTTACTACCAGACTTGTTTACACCTTTTAATGCGTGTTCTTTGATATTACCTATTGTAACCTTATAGACAGGATAAGGTAATCTTTCCTCTAACCATTCAAGATGTTCATAAACACCATCTGGTTCGTACTGTGTGTCTGCAAATATAGCACAATCTGGCATAGGTGTTATCTCACCTTTAGCTGCCATCAAAGCTAATACAGATGATTGTACTCCAGCACCTAAACTAATAACTCTTAAATTAGCGTTTGGTACTTCTTTGCTAAAACTTATCACTCCCAACAACTCCCCCTAAACTCACAATACTTACAAGCATAATAATCTGAGTCAACTGCAATTCTTGGCAATAGCTCATTATTCTTACTTGCATTTAAAATATCTACGGCTTTATCACTTGTCTTCTGTGCAAGGTGCATATTAAACGGAACAAGTTCAAAATATATCTCGCAGGTATTTTTGTTGATGACAGTAAACAATGCAGGATTGTCTGTCAAATTCATGTAAGACTGGTATAAAGCAATCTGTGCTGCATATGTTTCATTTGTCCTTAGTACGCCTTTCCGAACAAATTCATTGAAGCTCTTGTCATTGGCAGACTTACACTCCCACAACATAGGATACTTAATATCATCTGGCCCACCACAGATTACACCATCTATATGACCTCTTATCTGATCATCTGCTATGGAGAAACCAAACTGTTCGCCATTCTTATCTGTGCTTCTTAAATCAAAACCTGCATTGACAATCCACCCATGAGCCATGTCTTCTATCACATGACCAAACTGGAATATCCTATACACCTTTGCAGTAAAGCCACTACCAGGGTCTTGCTCTTTACCCATGTATCTATACTGTATCTTTCTTGCACAAGCATCACCCAGAGAAGAAGCACCAAGATAGGTTCTCTGTTTCTCTTTCTTTTTGCTTTCAACTATACTGTCGTCAATTAGCTGTGCTATTTTGCTCTTTGTTTTTTCCAAAGGGGAACTCTGCACTTTTGTCTCCGACATTGTATTTGAGCCAAATGGCTGCCAAGTAAGTTTCGTCAACGTCATCTCCTACATCCTTCATTTGTTGTATTGTCATTACTAAATATAAAATTGCCTGCTCATCTAGCTCAGATAACTTTGTGTTCCAGTCTAACTGACCACAGAGCTTGGCTACATCCTTTAAAATATTAAATGTCATTCTCTGCTTCCATTATAGCTTTTCCTATCATTTCTGCAATCTGTGGCACAATAGCATTACCAAGACCTTTAAGTCTTTTCATTCTATCCTTTTGACCAACTGCCACTCTTGGAGTATCTTTCTCCCAGTTCTCATCCCACACAACCCGAACATTTTTAAGAGAAGCGTCTTGATTATTTAAATCAGTCCACCCTTTCGGATAACCCATAAGTAATTCAACCCACTCAGAGGCTAATGTACCCTCACCAGTATTACGAACATTTGGATCATTACCCAACATTTTCTGCATATTACCACCAGCCTTGCCTGCGGCATCTTCATTAGCAGTAGGTGTTGGAAACATTTGTAAATACTGAATAGCATCTGGCAATGAGTTTGTTTCTGGGTTTCTACCTGTCTTTGCCATTGTTTCTGGCTTTCGTGGCATTAGATGATCTCTTGCAGTTGGCGTTGGAAAATTCCACTTCACCATTCTTGGTGGTCGCAATGTCGTACCATTCATCATCTGTTCGGCTTCTATCTCTGTAAGCACACCTTCTTCAACCATCTTTCTCAACATCAACGTCTGACCTTCAGATGCGTGACCATAACCTTTTGTCGTAGGTGTTGGCCACATTACTTTTTGATTTTCCTCAATAACTTTAGTCGCAAGAGTATGTGATCTTGTTTTGCCTACAGAAGGTGGTACTTTTTTTCCATCTTTATAATCTCTTGCTCTTGGAGTAGGCCACACTTTAACAGAGTCTGCTAAATTTAAACTGTGACTGCTATTGCCGTCTTTTGACTTACGTCTACCATTTTCTGTAAGTTCTGCTTGTGGATGCTCTATCTCTTGTGTTGTAGGTGTCGGCCACATATTAGAAGAGTGAAATTTGTTCGGGTTGTTTAAGCTCTCTTGATTCTCTTGTAACGATTGGTTTTCCATCTCCTCTTGGATTAGCAATGATCCAAACTCGTTCTCTTCTGTGGAAAGCACCGACCCCTGAAGCTGGAATAATATGTGGGATGGCTTGATACCCAATACTTTCCAAGTCAGAGAGTGTCCTTTGCAATCCCAATGGCTCATTAACAAAGCCTCGCACATTTTCTCCAATGACCCATTTAGGTTGTAGGTTTTCAATAATGGCAACCATTTCTGGCCAGAGATCGCGGTCGTCATCTGCTCCCTTTCTTGATCCTGCCAACGACCAGGGTTGACATGGGAAACCTCCCGTGATGATGTCGATTTTTCCAAGTTCTTTTTCATTTATTGTCCTCACATCTTCATATATCGGCACATTAGGCCAACGCTTTTTTAAAATTTCTTGAGCAAATGGTTCGTTGTCGCAAAATGCAACTGTTTCAAATCCACCAGCCCAACTTAAACCTAAAGCAAATCCACCAATACCACTAAACAAATCTAAATGTCTTAATGGATTGTTGGGTCGTCTTGGTTCATCATTATCTTTTTCTTCCATCCTACTCCCTCTTCATCTCTCATAAAGTACACAGTAAATAACTCTGACCCCATATGAGATATAATCGCATGACCTGAATTAGTGATGTCGTTATTTGTATCGAAAACTTTCTGTAACTTATCCTCTAGTTCAAATAAAAAACCACTGTCATCTAAGTCATTTTTTAATGCAGTAAAGAAATTTACATGAAGTATACCCTCATCTGTATCTAATAACATTCTCACCTCTATGGATGCCACTATGCAACATCCTTATTCATTACATTATAAATCATGGCATCAATGCCTTGTTTATTCCAAAGATAGTTAAGGTGACAAGCTGCTCTGTACTTTGTCCAAGAGAAGTCAAAAGGGTTTATAGTAATTCCTAAATTACCTAACATCATTCTCTGTTTATCACTAATCTTCTCATTAAGCCATCTTTTACCTTTCTTAGAACTATCACTATCTTCAATCTCTCTCAGAAAGTCGTCAGCAGACGCAATNGCTTGTTGCCTTGTTCCTATACTGACCATCCTTAACTTGCCACCTGTACGCTTTACAATGCCACAAGACAAGTCTCCAAGATCAGCAATCAATGCAAAACCATTAAATCCTGTTGCAGACAAGCATTTACCTGTTCCAAATATATCTGTCCATCTAAACGGAGAGCGATCAATAAGTTCTACCTCTGTCATGTTAAACTCTACNAGNTTNTCATCTTTGTCTTGACCAAACTCAAAACCACAGATAGGACACTCTCTTACACCTAATGGCACTACAGAGTTACATTCAGGACAAGACTTCTCTGGTGCTTGACCACTGCCGTCTGCCTTGCCNCCATCAAGATTGACATCATCTTCTAACGATCCATGTGTTAACACAGATGTACCAAAGTCTAGTACAACACAATCTGTCTTAATGATGTTAGGATGTTCATCTGGATTAATTGTTCTTAATCCTCTGCCAATCATCTGCACCATTGTTGCTTTATAAGAACATGGTCTTGTTAATATAATGCAAGAGACAGGTGGTGCATCAAAACCCTCTGTCAATACTGCCACATTTACAACTACCTGGAGTTCACCATTCTCTAAATCCTCAAGCATATTTGCACGAACAGTTTTATCTGTTTCGCCTGTTACAACTTCTGCTCTGATACCTTGATTGACAAACTCATCACATAAGTCTTCTGCATGAGCCACAGTAGAACAGAATACAACTGTCTTACGATCTGNTGCTCTTTGTCTCCATTCATCAACAACTCTTTGATTGATAGCTCGTTTGTTCATAATACGAGCTACCTGATCCATATCAAAATCAACTATTGTTTTACGAACATTTTGCAGTTCAGAACGTACACCTACGTCAATAACGTAAGTTCTTGGAGTTACAAGAAAACCCTCACGAATNAGTGTTGATATTTCTATTTGATGGCTGCAATTGGTAAAGACCTCACGTAAACCTTTTTTATCACCACGATTAGGTGTGGCAGTAAAACCAACGATTTCAACATTCTCATTAGTTTGTTTAGCATGATTAATAATTCTTAGGTAAGTATCTGCAACAATGTGATGGCTCTCATCAACAACTACCATGTCAATTGGCTTCATGTTCTGCAAATTGTTCGGTCTTGATAGCGTNTGCACCATAGAGAATACAGTNTCACCAGACCAATCTTTNGCTTCAGCATTGACAACGCTGGTAGATATGTTCGGATTAACTCTCTTAAACTTGTCCATGTTCTGNTTAACAAGCTCATCTCTGTGCTGTAACACAAGAACATTCTTATTATCTTTTCTCTTACCGATAAGAGATGACAACATGATTGTCTTGCCAGCTCCTGTAGGTGCGACAACAACAGTATTACCATGCTTGTCTAAAGCATCTGATGCAGAGTTAACAGCTATCTCTTGATATGGTCTAAGTAGCATTACTCATGTTCCCATCTGTAAAATATGTGATCGTTAATACGAACAGTTCTTGTAAACTTTTCTGACCAACTAGGACTTACATAATGAGCATGATAATGAGTTGCACCACTTGTGGTATCATATAAATACCCCTTCATTGTAGCTTCTGCTATGTCAATAGCAAAACCCCAAGCAACCATGTCATTGACGATCTCTGGTTTACCATCACACCAAAAAGAAAACTGACACTTATCACGGATAGGTACATTTTTATCCCATGAATAATAATATCCCTCTTTAACTACATCACATACTTTGTTTGGAAATCTGTGGTCGTAAACTCTGTGCATAACAACTTGTGCTACTGCAACTTGACCTACCATTGGCTCACCTCTTGCTTCAAAGTATATTGCCATAGCTAGACACATAACTGACTCAAGCATTTAATTTATCCTCTCTGCCTCGTAAGATGTAATCATGTTCAATAATACCATTCTTCTTACTGCCTACCTTCATAGGCTCAATCCATATTCTTTTACCATCTGGCTTTCTTCTCCAGTGTCCTCTTCTCATATGTTCTGCTTTTGGTGTTCCTGTGCCACTAACAATACCTTTATAAACTTTTCTTATGTTAGGTTTAGGTAAATCAATTGTCACTAATTTAAGAGTATGTTTTGGTGCAATAACACCATATCGAGTATGTGTTACTTTAGGATTAGTTTTTGCATTGTTGTAAACAATATGATCATAATTAAGTGTACCTAAGATAGATATGATAAGTCTTAAATCACCCTCCATAGCAATTAAATCACCCTCAACTTGCTTACTCATACGATCATGGTCAAAACCACTGTTAAATTGTTTATCGGTAAGAAACATTTCTATGCCAATGGATTGACCTGTTTCAATCCTATCTTTAAACCATCCAAATGCTTTATTGTTATTTTTTTCTTTGACTGATTTCATGTACCCATTACCAAGCAAACTCTCCATAGTTTTTGTTCTGCTTAACTCTAGTAATTTTTTATCACGTACATTTACATTTCTATCCCAGTCAACAATATCCTTAAATGCTTGTGATAATAACTTATTGTCATTAGAAAAATAGAAACCATTTCCAGAACAAAGTATTTTGCCGTTTGCAAAATTTTTATCGACACCATACATTGTATAAAAATATTGATTATTAATTTTTTGAATATGATAACCAACCTTTTCTAAACCTTCATATTTTTTTTCTAAAACATTATAGGTTGATCTAAGACTATCATTTAATTTATAATCACAAATATTTAATCTTGATTTTTCATCCCATTCAATCCACATATTATTAAATGGTGGTATTGCTCTTTTAGCTAATTCTACTAATTTAGTTGGACTTTCATAAGATAAATTTGTTGCTACTTCTAACAGTTTGTTATCAATAAAAAACTTTTGAGCATCAACTAGTTCTCTTCTAGCTCTTCTTGATGCCATAATAGCATTTTTATTTGTATCTCTTTTACCAGCTTTTTTATTACTACAGAAATAATAGATACCTCTGTCTGGATTTGATAATCCAGCTAATACTTGATTTGCAAATAAGATATCATCCATCACTATCCCCTTTCATAATGGTGGGGAGTTTTGCCTCCTATGTACTCCCCAAACATAGTCTAGCACACACGAGGATTGTGTTGAGGCTAGAAACTAGATTAAATTATTGGTGTGATTAAACTATCACTTTTAATGATCATGTTATCTTTAACAAATCTTTTTTTGTTTAAATAACAATCCCAAACTCTCGTCAAAATTACTGAGTAATGATGAGAAGATAAAGGCATCCTTTCAATTTTCATTGTTTGAATATTAGATAAAGCTAGTCTGATAGGCGATAAAGCACCTAATGTTGAGTAGATATCTAATTCATCAAAAAACTTTGAAATAATTTTATGATGACCTTTTTGATTAGTTAAATAATACAAAGTCGCTAAATGTGATATTGGATATTTATTCCTTAATTTGTTAGCAATTTTAATTGACTCTTCTAACAACTTAATATCAGTATCATTTTCATAAATTGCCTGGAGGTCTTTGTTTTGAAGATTACAAGTTCTAGTGCTTGATTTACCTTCTTCCCAAGCATTTATTAAACGCAATACATTAGGAACTTTGTCGTGATAACGCACACCCATAATTTTAAATACGTCTTTTGCGTTTCTGCTCACACCAGTATCTAAATTAAGAAAAAATTTAGGTTCTAATCCAAAATGCACACAAGAAACAAAGTCTTTCTTAGATTGAAAACAAGCCTTCAATCTATTCTGTCCATCTTTTAATAGACCATCATGTCCAAATTTAATACTCTCTCCATTTAATTCCCAATTATTATCAATCATACTTTGTTTATATAATTTAATTTTAGTCGGCTTATCATTTCTGTTGCCGTGATTTAAATTAATTAAAATATGCTCTGCTAATTTTGGAGTAAATTTAAAAATGGTGTGGGTTAATGACTTGCTTTTCAACAAGTCACTAAACTGCTTTTGATTTTGTTTTACTTCAACCATAACAATCTCCTATTTCGCCCAATCGGGTACAGAACCCTCTGAACTAGGTGCAGTAGATGTGTTAACATTATTAGCTGCACTAGTAGTCTGTTGTGGTTGATTAGGGCCAATATACCCATTCTGACCAACAGTAAGAGGTGCGATTAATCTATTCTTATCGGCATATCCATTTGTACCTTTTTCAATGCCAATTTTAATACACAACTGCATACCTCTTAAATCGTCAATACTATTGATCTTTCTCTTCTCTTGTGCTTCAGGAGACATATCATTTGAGTCAATACCTCTTGCACTTTCGATAATCGCTCTCATAAGTTTAAGACCAATATCTTTTGCAACAGGAACATTCTTCTCATTTAATTTATCTCCATCAACAAAAAGTCTGTGCCAAACTTTACGACCATCATAATCACCACCAATGATGGTAAATTCTAATGGCAGCCATTTAGCTTTGCTATGTTGACTTTTAAGAAAAAAGTTTCCTCTCCCAAACTCAGGGATTTCAGTGTCACCACCTTGCAGTTGCATAACTGCATAAGCGATTGTTTTATCAGGGATTAATTCAAAATCACCTGTTTTTGTATCAGACTCAATTTGATTGAAATCAAGCATTATTACCTCCATTATTGTTCTTAGCTAGATTAAAGTCTAAAGTATTATTTGGATTATTGCCATCTCCATTAATTTTTTTCAATAGCTTACCCAAATGTGGTTCTTCTAGTAACTCTAGTTTACCAGATCGGTCTTTAGCAGGATAATTCCATTCATTAAGAGTTTGACATACAAAGGCTCTGTAAGGTGGTGTCTTCTCATCACCTTGCATAACTGCCATTGTAATGACTTCATCTACAATGCCTGGTAGTTCCCTACCTGTCTTTGAACCCTCAATTTGGAGTTCATGTAATGGGCGACCATACTCATCAACACGGCTATCTAAGATGCCAACAAAGACAACATTCTTGTCTCTGATATGTTGAAGATGTGTTAACCACCCCATCATTTCTCTACCTTGCATACCATAAGCAGCTCTTGTATCTAATCGACCATTTGATGTCTTGCAATCAGGTTGGTTTTGACACCACTGAAAACACAGACGACCAGCTACAGTAATACTATCAATAAAGATAGTATCGTACTTAGCTAATAGTTCATGTGGATTACCATAGATTTGACAAACTGCTTCATAGTTTGCTTGTGAATATGCTTGGTCTTCATTGACAGTAGGATTAGGGCCACCTAAAAAACAAGCAAAGTTTCTACACTCTTGCCAAGTTTTAGGACGGATAACATCAATAGGCCAGCCACTGATGGCTGCATCTCCAGCCTCTAAATCCATAAACAAAGTTCGTTTACTGTCAAGGGTGCGGGCAAGAGTTGTCTTGCCTACACCACTAGGGCCAACGATAACCATCTTATGACCCCTTTTTTCTTTCAGCCTTTCTTCGGCAGAAATAATATTTAATCCCATTACTCATTCTCCCCAAAAGTAATTTTAACACCTTGCAAACTAACAGTTCTGAACTTTTTAAGTTCNTGCTTTACATCAGGTGTTGCGTTGGTAAACCTTGCATCAGGAACAGTAATAGAAACTTTACTGTAGTGCTTTGCAAGATCAGATGGCAATGTATTCAAATATTCAAGCAACTTCTCTTGATCCCAAGAAGTTCTCTTTCTTAATTCTACTTTTACTTTGACACCATTGTCTTCAAAGTTAGCAGTGCCAAAATCTTTACCCTCATCAAAGAGTTGTTTCTTGGCTTTATCCAAATACATCTGCTCAAGATTTTTATTAAATTCGTCAAGCTGTTGTTTAGCTTCCTCGAATTGTTTGGTCAAATACTCTTTCCTAAGTTTTAAAGATTGAGTATCAGAAACATCAATGAATTTCATTGCACTAGAATTATTAGTCATATTTCACCTCGTAATGTTAAACTAGAAANTCTAATATGGGATNATCCCNTAAATATGTCAACTACTTTTTTTTAGAAATTTTAATATCTATGTCAAATAGTGCTTTTACTAACTTCATTTTTAGCTTGAAATCAGTAGTTTGCACACCTTTTGCATCTTCAACAATTTTTTCTTCTTTGCCGTTTTCATGCACCAATNTGTATACAAAATCTGCTATGTAATTACATATTTTATAGTTGTTAACTACAATTTCATATTTAACTTGGCGTTGTAAATCCTTTACAACTCCAGCGAGTGCCATAGATGATAGCTGGCCATAACGCTCTGCCTCCCATTTGGAGTCAAACTTGTATCCCATAAACTCAGTTTTTTTAGCGTTATATTTATTATACTTCCCATACTGTCTAGGATAGTGTATACTTTTTTTAATCATTTCGTAGAAAGGGTACACCATATGGCATCAAATGAAAAGTGGAAAAGTGTGAGTGTAGATATTAACACTTACAAGAGATTAAAAAAAATAGCTTTAGATGAAGATCGTAAAGTAGGTCAACAAATCACTAATCTTGTCAAGAAAGAATTTGAGTCAAGATATGGAGGTGATATTAAAGACATGGGTATTGGNTCTGCNAAACAGATNCAATGAAAAAAGAAGTATATATATATGCNACACAAGAANCNGANAATACTCCNATNNNAATTAATATNTTAGAACGTGACAAACAAAAAAAACATAAATTTCAACGACATGAACTAACATCACATCAAGCTCTTAAATTAGCTACTGAAATAATGTTAATGTTGAAAAATAAAATTAAGGACTAACTTCTTCCATACGTTTACATAAACGCTCTGCCCGATTTGGCACTTGCTTATGCCATCTCGAGTCACGCATTTGGTAAGCACTTTCCTTCCAATTGCCGTCCATGACAGCTTGGATATGTTTGCGAAACTTACTGTATCTTGGTCTACCTAAATTAAACATCATGTTTGCTATAATCTGTTTTACTTCTTCTGGTAGTTTATCCCAATCATCATAAATCTTCTTACAGTCTTGTATAACAGTTTGTATATCCTGTTCAAAAAGTTCTGTAACTCTTTCTTCAGATACCTTTGCACCTAGCTCCAGATCAAACTCTGGTTCATCCTCTCTGCACAAATGTCCGATCCCGCAGGTCTTCAGCGAAAGATGATCTAAATAGGTCGAATAGCGAACTCCCTCGTCAATGATAAGTTGTTCTCTTAATTTTTCTAAGTCCATTAATTTCTTCCTTGTAATTGTTTTGCTAACTCTTGAGTTTTAGGATTTGGATTAAAGGCAGCAGTCGTTGCTAAATTTTGTTGTGGTTGAGTTACGTTTATACCACCTATTGAAGAAGATTGAACTGGTGCAATAACATTAGGTGTAGGTGTAAATGATCTTTGTATCTCTTTATTAGTTTCACCAATTTGTTCGGCTGCTGCTTGAGCTGCTAGTTGCCTTGTTCCAGCCGTTGTTCTCGCAGTTACATTAGCTATCGTTCCTAAAACATTCATAGTTTTTGCTATTCTTTGATTAGGTGTACCTGTCTTAGCAAAAAAATTTAATGCTGTAGGACTTGCAAATAATCTTGCCATACCTTTCATTCTTACATTTGCTGGTAGTTTAGCAATAGGGTGAGCTGCAAAAGTAGCTGCATATATACTACCCTCTTTACCAACATCTCCTAAAAATGTTAAATCTTTTGCAAATTGTTCTACAACTTTATAGTGATCATCTCCTATTATTTTTTTTAAAACACCTGGTCTATATCTGTTCATAGCATCAAGTAAGGCTCTTGATTTTGCAGGTGATGTAAATATATCATCACCAACAGAACGAAATAAATCAGTTACCACAGCTTCTTTAATTTTGTTTAATTCTGTTTGATTTCCAGAAAAAAACTTTTGTAAACGACCTACTTCAGAGCTAGTTATATTAGTTCTTATCATTTCTCTAGCAGCATCTTCTGCTGTTAAAGTGCCATCATTAAATTTTTTAACGATAGATATTGAATTAGCCTCTTGAAATTCTTTAGAGGCTTTGGCTAAATCTTGTAAAGAATCAGTTATACCTTTGTTAGCATTTGCTTTAACTATATTTCGTAAAGCAGCATCATCAATATTTGTAAGGCTAACTTGACCAATTGTGTCAGCTAGTTTTTGTACTTCATCCCATTGTTTACCAAATAAAACTTTTCCTGTTGTTCCTAAATTATTAATATGATTTCTAAATGCTTTACCATTAAACATTTTAGGATTAAACAAATCTAAATTTGTTTTTCCTAAAGCATCATTTAAATATGATTTTGCTAACTGTGATCTCAATTGTTCTTGAGCAGTTTTATCTACGACTAATCTTCCTTTTTCCATCTTCGTCATAGAATTTAATACAGAATTTAATCTTTGTGGTGAGTTTGATTTAATGATTTTATCAAAAAATTTATCGGTGTTAAATTTTCCATTAGTTTTATAAGATTGTCTCATGTCTCTTATAACACCAAATTTTTCTAAATCATCAAAAGGAACTTTACCATCTTTATAAAAACCTGCAGCATCATCTCGTAACTTACCAATTTCTTTAAGTTGTTTTTTAATCTGTGGGTTATTTTTAATTATATTTTCTAAACCATCTATGCCTTTTGCACTTGCAGCTAAATGATCTGCACCCAACAACCTATCAAATTCTTTTAATAAATTACCTAATTGTTTTCTTCCCTCAGAAGATAAATCTGCTGTTCCATAATACAAAGTATCGTTAATAATTTTTCTTTGAGAAGATAATTGAGTAAAAGTAGCTTTATAAGTATCTTCTCCTACTTTCAATGCTTTTACTTTTTTAATTGCTGCAGCTAATTGAGGTTCTAACAAATCAGGATTACGGATATTAGCAACTCTATCCATAATATTATTAGTCAAAGCATTTAATTTACCTGCATCAATAAATCTTACATCACCCGCAAAAGTTCCAGAACCTTTTACCATTCCATTTAAATTCGCTAAAGCCTCATCTAATTTAGTGTATTTAATGTCGGCAATATCTTGAAAGTTTTTAAATGATTTAATCATTGAATCTATTGCAAAATCATCAATATCTAAATCACTTTTAACGCCTTTTTCTAAAACATCAACGCTGTCTTTTACTGCTTTTAATGATGATTGACGAGCTTTCTCTAAATCATCTGATAATTTTTTATATTTTGGCCCTGCAACATTTGCAAACGATTGACCAGCAGCATCCAAATCTGCTAAATTTTTTAAAAGTGCTTCTTTTTCTTGTATCGCTAAATTAGTGTTAGCAACAATTCTTGAGTAATCTCTAGTTGCACCTTCAGCAAATTTTTGAGAATAAGCTAATGGAGCAGGAGCACCTAATCTTTCAAGACTTGGTTTGTATCCTCTTTTAACAAGATCAGCTCCTCTCACTGCATCTAATGGATCACCTGATAACCTTTTAGCACCAGCACCTATTAAACTTTTAGCAACTCTAAATGTTCCAAGTGTTACTAAATCAACTGTACCAGCTAAAGCAGCTTCTTTTGCTAAATCTTTTCCTACCTCTGGTAATGTTTGTTTCTGAACACCAAGTAAAGCCTCTATACCCTCTTCAGCTGCTTGACCAGTTGCCGCACCAGCCGCAGCTCCAGCCGCACTTCCAAACACCCCACCAGGTAAACCTAATATACCACCAACAATTGATCCTACTGTTTCAGGAACTACACCTGCTAAATCAGCAAAATCACGAGCAGAAAATCCTTTTTCTTCTAACACCACATTTTTATCAGATGGTTGCATACCAACTTTTTTTTGACCAATTGGCGTTAATGCTAATCTACCTTTTGAGTCTTTTGTATATCCCTCTTTACCAACTTTTTTAAGAAGTATGGCCTCTTTCTCTTCCTCTGTTTCTCCGAAAGAAACTAAAGCTCTTAGTCCACCAGTCGCACCAGTTTCATAATCAAAGTCTGCATCTTCATCAGCAGCTTCTCTTTCACTCAACATATCTCTAAAAGATTTTTCTGACGGCTCTGATCTTTGTGATCTTAATGCTTTGTAGGCATTAGCTACTTTTTCAAAATCTTCTGTTCCTTTTTTATCTTGGTTTTCTGTAATCCAATTAGCATATTTTTCTATTCTGCTCATATTAACCAACTATTTTATCAACTGCGTCAAAATCAATGTTTTGATCTTGAGATTGTTGACCTTGTTGAAAATAACTTTTTAATTCTGGATTCCCAAAAGTTTGTAAATTATTTTTAAACTGTGTTATATCTCTTCTTCTGTTGCCAACAACAACATCAAACAATCTATCTAGTTTTGTTATCAATACTTGAGGATCAGCCTCACTAAAACTTAAAGTACCTACTATTTGATCAACTCTTAATCTATCAGAGTCTGACAAAGTTTTACCTGTTTCACCTAATATTTCTGCAGCAGATAAAGCAGATATTTCTTTTAATAAAGTATCAATTTGTTTTACAGGGTCAGTCTCAGATGATATTGGAAGACCTAAATTTCTTGATATTTGAACAACAGTTTTTCTAACTTGAGCAGGAACAGTAACATCTGTTGCTGATATTAAATTAGCTAATTCTTTAAATCTTCCTTCCGATTGTTGCAAACCTTGTTCTAATCTTGTTAATTCATTTAACGCTACACCAGGATTTACAAGCATTGGTTTTAAACCTAAATCAGGTGACTTAGGTGCATAATAACTTAAATCATAATCATGCCCTTTAAAAAATTCCATTTTTTGAATTTTACCACTCCAATTTTCTTTAGCTTCAGGTGTTTTCATAGCTTCTTTAAGAATGTCATTATACTCAGATGCTTTTACAATTTCAAATTTGTCATTAAATTCTTGGTTTTCATCTAATTTAGCTAATTCAAATTTATTAACCCGAACAAATTCACCATCTCCACTTAACACAGAGTTGACGACACCCATAGGGCCACCTTTTTCACCTTTAGGAACAACATAATATTGTTCTCTTTTCATCATTTCTTCTTTTTCTAATTTCGCTGTTGCTTCATCTTCTGCAACTTTACCTAATGCATATTCACCAGCTTTAGCTGTGGCAAGTTTAGCTTGTTGTTTAGCTTTTTCAAAGACTGGTAATGCTTTTTCTCCAGCTTCACCAACTGCACTTAACATATTACCTACATTAAAACCTTTACCAGCTTTNTTTTGCATAAGTGCTAAACCTAATGCCATAAGTGCACCTGACTTATCAACTTTACCTGATGCATCAATACCTGTTGCTTCAGAAAATTCTTTTTTGTAATCTTCTAAAGTTTTTCTTTTTGTTGGTTGTCCTTCTCTTGCATCTGCCGCAGATTGTAAAGCAGAAGTAAATAATTCATCTAATTTATCTTGCTCTGATACTGCTGGAGTTTCGTCAGCTTTATCTGTTGTATCTGTTGTGGCCACGTTTGTTGTAGTTGTATCTTCAACATTATCTGATTTTATAGTTGCTCTACCAGTTTTTTTACTTAAATCTTTAAGTAATTTATTTATTTCTGGATTTTGAACAGTTTTAAGATAATCTTCTTCATTTTCTAATTGTTCGTAATCATCATCAGCATAATTTACATAATCTCCAGCAAAAGGACTTTTCGCTGTAAATAAACCCAAAATACCTTGTGGTACTCTCATTGCACTGTCGTAAGCACCTAAACCACCTTCTAAAATAGCATCAAGACCAGAACCTACTCCTTTAGCTAAAGTTTCACCAACTGTTATATTTGGATCAGTGTAATCTTTAAAATAAGAACTTAAACCTTTGTTACTACCAACAAAGTATTTTTTTCCAGTTTTACCTAAATCTTGAACGCTTGTAGGTTCAGGGTAAGGATTAAAAAATTTTCTTATCAGTGATCTATTATCTTCAGCCATATTTACTGTCCATATGGAGCAACACCCTGTAGAGCCGTATAAGCACCTATACCTGCCAAGAATGGGTTTGTTGCTGGTGTTACTGAAGATTTAAACGTACTTGCTATGTCAGAGCTTGGCATCCCTGACAAGAAGCTAGAACCTAATTGAAGTCTTGTAAATGGTTCCATTATATTTTGCATTTGATTTTGCCTGTAAGCATCAAGCATTTGCTGTTGATATGTTCTACCCATTGCACCTAAACTTGCAAGAGAACCTAAATCAGCACGGCCAAGTTCAGATGTCAATCTTCCCAAATCTCCAGTAGTGCCAGCGAAACGATTATAAATGTCACCCAAACCTCCAAATTTAGCACCAATATCTCCAAACCTTGTACCTACCTCTCCTAGCTGACTACCTAAACGACCAGATAATTCTGTGCCACCAAGAAAATTTTTCATAGCATTTTGGAAACCACTTGATCGTAAACCACTTGTTGTTCTTGCTTTTTGATCTGCTCTGTTTCTAGCTAGTTCTGCCTCTAACACAGCACTACGGCCACTACCACCTCTTCCTTGACCTTGACCACGAAAACCACTTATTAATTTTTTTCTACGATCATCATAATCTCTGTCAATATCTCTTTCTGCTTGTCTGACAACGGCATCTTCGTAAGGATCAAAAAACTTTTTAGCACCAGCAGATGGATCATCTAAAGCACCAATTCCCCTAGATATGGCAGTTCCTGCCGCACCTAAAGGTGTTAAAGCTGTTCCTAATGCTTCTGAAGCAGAACCAACAGAACCTAATCCTTGACCTATTTGATCAGATGCACTTTGCACAAATGGTGCGTAAGACCCAAACATTTGTGGAGCATATGAAAATGCCATCTGTTGTAATGGGTCTAAACCAGCTAGTTTAAAATCAGGTAAATCTATTGGTGAATCAAGAAGACCTGGTGTTGTTTGAGTTGCACCATCAAACTGTCCAAACAAACTTTGTAAAAGACGTTTTTGTAAACCCTCAAGATAAGGTGGTAATCTTTGTACCTGTTCAACTGTTTGAACTGCCATTATGCCATCCTCTCTAAATTACCCATCATATCATAGGCTCTTTGTATACCAAGTCTTTGATTTCCATTACCTAAACCTTTAACAGCATCTTTTGTCAACACAAATTCTCCTGCTGTTAACATAGCTGGCACATCATCTTTTGTGCCAGAACCTTCTGATGGGTCTATGCCACCATCACGTCTAGGAAATTGCATCTCACCACCTTGAGCTTTTCCTATTATTGGTAAACCACCTACTTGTCCACCAGGACCTCCTGCACCAAAAGGTCTTTGTTCAAAGCCATAAGGTGATTTCTCTTCTTCATCTCCTGAAGCTAACAATTGTGCTAATAGTCCTGCAGCCAAACCCTCTCCTAAATTAGTATTTAGTAATTTACCTATCATAGAATCTTCAAAACCTAATGCTTGTGCAAATTCACCAGCATATGTTTTTGGTGTAAAACCTGGTTGTACGTTTTCTGTTTTTGCATCAGTTCTTTGTGTTTGTGTCGGTTCTGTTCCTTTATTTAATCTACCATCTTGTCCACGATATAACAGACTAAGCATATTTTGACCTGTATATGGGTCTGTTCCTTTATTTGATCTACCCAAAGCACTAAGACCTGCTGGTAATCCTAATTTATCAAGAAGAAAACCTTTTAACATATTCTGTGGCTTCTCACCACCTAAAGCACCTGATAGTAAACTCATTACGGCAGGACTACCTAAACCTTGACCTATGCCTGGTGCTATCGCATTTATGGCTAGTGGAGCTAGTTTTTTAAATATGTTACCTAAGTTCATGCTCTTATCCTAACTTATTTCTAAATAACTTACAACCAAATGTAAACGATTAGCTGTAGCTACTTGTGCTTTTAATACTTCAGAGTCTTGTAATACTAATGGTTGTGTCAATAATTCAACTGTAGCTTTTGCTGATATAGCCTTATCTTTAAATATAGGAACTGTAGAAGATGATGAAGAACCACCAACATTTGTTGTTCCAGTTATTGTCATAGTAATTGTATCAGCATTGTTACTATCTTCTGTTACAAGCATAGATTTAATTATGTTTGTAGCACCCACAGGTGTTGTTAATACAGTTTCTTCGTCTGTATCACTAAAATCAACTTTTACATTTTTATAAAAATTAGGCATTATTCTGTAAACCAACTAAATGCTTGTGCATCATTTTCAACATTACTTATTGTTTGTTGAGATATAAACACTTGTAAAGCTCTTACTAAATCTTCCATATATTGTCTATCTATTTGTTCAGGTGGCTCTGGCAATCTTGGAGGTATAACAACAGACATTATCTTCTTCCATCTTGTCTAATACTAACTCTTGGTGATCCTAATCTCCATTTAACACCAAGTGCGTCAGAGTCAACACGTAAAGCAAAAGAACGACCTCTCGCTCTTAAATTTAATTGATTAGTAAAAGTTTCAACAGGTGATGTAGATGTTCTTGTAGCAGTTCCAGCAGATGTATTGCTATAATTTTCACCTGGTTCATTACGAGCTTTTAAAGTAAAATTAGCTGCTGGAGAGCTTTGAGATGTTGAACCATCAAAAGTCAAATCAGGTATAACTTTTTGAACAAGAGTAAATTTGTCACCATCTCCTATATCCATTGGTGCAGATTCAATAAATGATGTCATAGCAGAGCCATCATCATCAAAACCAGTTTCATGGTTGAATAAATTAGGTGAACCTGCGGCTATAGGAAATTGACGAATACCTCTGTCTATCCATGCTGTTCTTACTAATGTTCCAAAATACCATATTCCTTGTCCATAGTTATATATAACATATTTATCTATATCGCCTGTGCCACCATTAGTTAATGAATTTGATTCAGATGGATAAAACCATATAACTTCTGTATATTCAGAATTAACACCTGCAACAACCTTGTCTGCTTGTTCATTATTAAAATCAAGAAATACTTTATCTTTAACAGTGCAAGGTAGAGTTTTTGTGCCACCAGCATATACGTAAAAATTGTCTTTACCCATCCAAAACACAGCATCCTCTACTGCAACAGCGGCTTTAGAACCCATAATTGTTATGCTTGATGTTATTTGATCAATGCCATAATAAAGAGGGTATCCAATATACCTTAAACTATGTAAAGAAATATCAGTCCAAACAAGTATTTCACGTTTTGTTTTTATCGCTTGAACAAATTCTGAACCTGAACCTATTGTTAAAAAATTAGCTGCTGATCCAGAACGAACTGTAAATAACAATTGATTTTCATCATCAGAAAATCTAATCAACAATGGGTCTTGAGTTGTTGTTCCATAAATATTCGTGCCAAAAGCTATCAAGTGATTTTCATCAACCATAATTTGTTTTGCTACAGTAGGAGCATTTTCTGCACCAGAGATAGTGCTAATTTCTACTGCTCGTGTAGTTAAACCATTTGTTTTATCCCAACGATACACAGCTTCATCTCTAGGATTTATAAATAAATCTTCTCCAAAATTGTCATGTGACCATGTTCGTATTTCACGAGTTGTGCCACTTTCTGCTGCTATACCCCAACCAGTAAAATCATCTGATGATGAAGTATTGCCTACAGCAAGCCGAACAATTGTATTATCTGCATGAGTGGCAGCAGTTGTACCACTTACACCTCTTGTTGATGGGCCACCACCAGTTCCTAATGTATTACTGCTAATTGTGCCTACTGTTATAAGTTCTTCTTCTATTAATATTGTATCACCAGCAGTAATTCCTGTAGCACTGTCAACATCAATCGCTGTCTCACTGTTATCTAATGCTTCGGCTAATTGTGTTGTTAAAGCACCAGCAGTTGTGCCACCAAAAAGTCCAGCACCCCAACCTGTACCACCAACCTGTGAGTCAAGACCTGAATTTATTTGATAAATTGCTTTTGAATTATTAAATGTTAATGTTCCATTTGTAACTGAACCACCTGTAGTAGATGCACTAAGTTCAAAATTTGTTGCATCTGTAATTGAAGATACTGTAGCACCAGTAGGGATTCCAGTTCCACTAACTGTTCCACCTACAATAAGAGAAGTTGTAGAGTCCATTGTTATAGTTGGGTCATTATTATAATCACAAGTAGCATCTGTAAAAGACCCATTACCTGTATCAGAAGAGTTAGCATTTACGCTGACTGTTATGGTGTAAGAATTACCATCTATAATATTTACTATTTTATGTTCAGCGTTAAGTATGGCTGCTGTAACCAAACCACCTAAAGTTGCCGCACCACTAAAAGTAACAAAATCATTTTCTGCTGCACCATGACTATTTTCTGTAACAGTAATGGTTGAAGAACCATTTGTAGCAGAAAAGGTTACATCACCAACGCTTGTTGTTAAACGAATAGGCGTTATATCATTAAATAAACCACCTTCTTCAATGTAATATTTAAGATGTGTACCTACACCAAGATAATTTGAGCCATCAAGTGCTAACCAATTATGCAAACGTCTTGCTGTGCCTTCGTAAGTTCTACCAGTCATTTTCTCCCAACCACCAAACTTTTCTGCATAACCAAAACGAAAACGTATTTTATCACAGTCAACCCAACCACCTTCATTGCTATATGGAGTAATCTCTCTATTAATACCTGGTTTAAATTGTAATTTGGTTAATGGCATAATTATCCTTGTGTTAACATATTGTTGTTTGTAGATGCAGAAGAACTTGTTCCTCCAGCATCACTTCTATTATAATTACAATTTGTTCTTAACTGACATATCATGTAATCTCCAGCACTTCCTGATGTTGTTTGTGCTCTCATGGTTAATGTTGTAGCAGCAGGTAATGTTGCTTCAATAAAAAGATGACTATTTAAAGCTATTCCTATGTTTCCTGATACACTATCTCCATTGTCATAAGAACCTGAATCACGAACACTTCTATTGCCTACTTTTAAACTGACTCCTGAACCACTTAAACTAATATACCCACCATTTGTCTCTCCTCCTACATGAATACCATGAAGGGTATATATACCTGCATCAGAAACTTTAAACTGTACTTCAGTATGTCCAGTATATGTACCACCTCCATAAGCAGTGCCTATTATTGTTACTAGCTGACCATAGTTAAATCTATATGATACAGAACTATTTGCATCTTGGTAATTAGAAGCGTAGCCACCATTAGCAAGGTCAGGTCGCATTGAGTTTGCAGACCAACGACCTGTCTGAGCTGCAAATGAAGTTAAATCAACACCTGAACTTCCATCAGTAGCTTTAGTAACAGTTGGGTTGACTAATTTATAACCACTATAAAAGTCTGTTAAATCTATAGAACCACTTGTTGGTATGTTTTGATTTGCTTCTGTATCTAAAGAAGGAACAACACCACCATTATCAAATAATTCAATAGGCAAACCATCATTAGTATCATTTGTTTTAGTAAAATTACTTGTAGCATAAGTAGCAGGGTCAGGAACATGAGAACCATCTTTGTACAAAGAAGTCATATTTATTGATCCACTTTGTCCGTAAAAATCTCTTACATCAGTAAGGTTTATTGATCCACTCGTTGCTAAAGGCATACTTATTTATCTTTTTTTAACTCATCAATTTGTTTTTGTTGTTCTTTAATTGCTTCAATTAAAACACCAACTATGTTTCCGTAAGCAACAGACTTATACTCACCATCTGTTACAACCTCTGGTAAAACTTTTTCTATCTCTTGAGCAATTACACCAATACCTTTTTCAGCTTGTTTTGTATAAGACACACCACGCATATTCATTACTTTGTCTAAAGCGTTATCTATTGTTTGTATGTCAGACTTTAATCTTTCATCTGAAGTTGCTGTGACTTCGCCTGCTGATAATGTTCCAGTAACACTAACTCCAGAAGTAGTAGTGGCTAACTTTTCACCACCATTAAAATAAAGTTTAGCTGCACCACCAGCAGTAAAAAGAGCCAAGTTTGCACCTTCAGCCGCATTGTTTAATGCTATAGAGTCACCTAACAATTTAAAATGTCCTGTGCTGTTTGTAATTTTTGAATCAGTTCCATCGTGGAATATTTGTAAATCAGAACCTGCACCAAACAATAGTTTGTCACTATCTTCAAAACGTAATCCTGTGTCGTGAACATGAGTAACTGTTACTTCGTTATCAGCACCAAATCCTAACACAGCACCATCACTTGTTAATTTTAAATCATCACCAACACTAAAATCACCATTTGTTGTTAATCCTGTGTCGGCAACATGAGTGATATTTATATCACTGTCAGCACCAAAGTTAATTTTTTTGTCATCTGTAACAAGATTTAAATCACCCTCATGTGTCAGTCTCATCTTCTCTGCAACTGCACCATCAGTTCCTAATTTAAAAACTAAGTCTGTGCTATTTACAGTAGCAGAAAAAGTAGCATCAGCTTCCCCTGATATAGATGCAGAAACTAAAGCACCATCAGAACCATCACCTTCATTTGGTGCTTGAAATTGTAAAGCTCCAAGCACATCACCATCTGTAATGGTCGTGTCAGATGTTTGTAAGGTTAATAAAGCACCATCACTTGTTTTAACTGTTAAATCCTCTGTAAAACTGTCAGAACCAGTTTCTATTTGTGCGACAGCAGCACCAGAACCAGCACCATCTGCATAAACTATCGCTGTTTTAGTAGCAGCAATTGTAACTGTATCGCCAGTACCTTGTTTAATAATAATAGACTGACTTGTATTATTTTTTATAAAATATAATTTATCTTGATTATTAGGGTCTATAGTTACTGTATTTGTTCCACTAGGGCTACCACCAAAAACTAATACTTTAAAATGACCATCAGATACAGTGCCATCTGAAGTAGTTAAAGTATGTGTTGTACCAGATAATGTGATTGCACCTACGCCATTTATAGCTCTATCAATAATATCGAAATTTGTGTTAGTCGTTGATCCCCAAGTACCTGCTTGTTCGCCTGTACCAATCTTCTCTATAGCATTATTTGATGTATATTCACTAGCCATTTATAACTCCTAACCTGTATTTACATCTGTCCAAGTGTCACCTGTATGTGTAATTTCTGTCCAATTATCACCAGTATGTGTGATTTCTGTATAAGTGACATTAACACTTGGTACAATTTCTGTAAATAATAATTCACCAGTTGTTGTTTGTGTAAAATTTAAATCTTGTGTTGACGTATCAACTAATATACGAACACCAGATGCTGTCTGCACAGTTGAAGATACCAAATCCGTTTCTAATGTTGATCCTTTAACAAAAACCGCAGCAGAAGACGCTACAGAGGTTGACTCAAGACTTGCACTATGAACAAGTATGCTTATTCCAGTTGATGTTTGTATAGCTGACGAAGACATCGTACTCGCACCAACTAGCGTACCAGCCGCAGCAGTAGACGATACGGCTAACCCTGTCATTGATGCTGAAAGCTCTAGTACCTTATTAATACTACTAATAGGGTTTTCTGATAATGAGCTAAAGCCTAGCATAGTTAACCCTTAGGATATTTATCTTTTACTGCCTTAATAGTTGTTTTCCAACCATCAATTCCATTGTGGTATAAATCATCTAACTGATCTTTAATAGACGGATAAGCTACTGCTCTATCCCTTTGATATTTGTTATTATCGTAAATAGTTTTAAGTTCTGCTTGTTTATCTAATATTTGTTTGTTGGTAATTTTAGTTGGATTGCCATCATGCCAAGTAATTTGATTTATGTCTTCAGCATTTACACTGACTTGTGCATCTGATTTTATTGCTAAAATTGAATTTAAAATATCTGTCATCCTGCTATCTCCATTACTGTAATTGATGATGTATGTCTTGAAGCATTGTCATTGTCTGTATCATAAACAGTTCTTCCTATATATAGTGTCGTTGCTCTAATTTTTACTTGAACTTTATATGTTAATGAAGAGGTAGAACTTGGTGAATCTAAAAATACAGCTGTTCCTGTTCCTCCACTATACTGGGATTCATCTATGCCATACATTCCTGTTGCAGTAAATCTTTGTCTACTACTACCAGCATCTGCTCTAAATATTTCAGTTGAGCCTCTTACAAGAGTAAAACCACCACCTGCATCTCCCATTGTAATCGGACAATGAACTAATACTAAAACCTTGTTTGAAGTTGATGAAGGAGTAATGTCTACAGATAAACCTGTAACATCTGTAAATGATGTGCTTGTTGTTGTAAATGTATCTAACTTTACGTCTTGCACGACTTGCAAAACTGCACCTGCTGGTAAACCTGCATCTCCTATTCTTGATATTGCCATTATAAATTATCCTTTAATTTCTTGTAATATCATTGCAGATGCCATACGACTAGCATAATTAGCATCATTATCATCTGCACTTCTGTTTAAATATAAACTCTGACTAGCACCATCATTATGAGAAACTCTTATTGAATAAGTTAATTCGCTTGTGCTTGATGGACTGTCCAAATAAGTAAATGTAATTTGCGATATATCTCTCGGATTTCCACTGCTCATGTTTCCAGTTGAGGTTCTTTTTCTGCTTCCAGCAGCATCTCCAACAAAAGCTGTAACTTTTGCATCGCCCCTATAAAGTGTTATTGTACCAGATTGATCTAATGTACCATTTCCTATACCAGCGTTAATTATAACTAAAACTTTATTGCTTGTTGAACTAGGTGTTATTGTGCGAGTAAACCCACTAACATTGCCACTTTCAGCACCTTGTGCTATACTCCCAATAGAAACTGTGCTTGTAAGTACAGTTTGTACAGTTTGTATTACAGAACCAGTTGGCATTTTAGTGCCGGGTATAGTAGTTCCAGTTCCTAAAAGATTAGCAAGGTTTCGTGCGTTGCTCATTAACTGCTCTGACTTTCTCTATATGCTTTATAATTATTTTTAACTGTATCAGTCCAAGCTGCTTCAGCTATAGCTTTTACAGTAACATCTTCACCACTTAAATCTGTAGCTGTGTGTGTCCACTTATTATCTTTTACTCTAGAATCAAATGGTACTAATACATGACGATGAAAAGTACGAGTTAGTTCTTTCTTAGAACCATCTGCCTGTTCTTCCATCATTTTTGTTGCTTGACGAACTTGTATGTTCCAAGCTCCTACGATTTCAATTTTATCGTATTCTATTTCTTTAGTTATATCACCTTGTGCCATATTTTTTCTCCTTTTTAGGCTTCCAACTCTAGCAATCCACTAGAGTATTTCTAATTAAAATGTGGGCCAACACTTTCTCTCCATTGTTTATATTTATGTTTAAATTCATCAGTCCATATATCGTTACAGAACTTTTTAAGTTCGTCAGGTTCTTTCGTTATATCTGTTGGGTTGTGTGTCCATTTTCCATATAACCAACCTGATATAAAAGGATATAATATTCTATAAACAAATTTATCTTTGTCTTTTTCAATAACTCTTACTTTCCAATCTTCAACAAGTTGATGTCCAATATAAGTTAAATTCTTTTTCATTTTACTGCTCAGTTAAATAAGTAATACTATGAACAAATGCGTCACCATTGCTTAAACCTGCATTTTCACCTTGAAGACCAAGATGTGTGGATGTTGTTTGATAAAATATTCCAGCTTTTGCTGCATTTGTAGTGGTTTTAAGAAAAAAACCTCCATAAGTTTGACTTGTTTGTTCAGCTATGCCAACTGTTAAAATCACACCAGTAAATAGTCTATGACTTGTACTTAGCACAGTAAAAGGTAAAGTTAAATTACTTTGTCCATTTGGGCTACTTGCACCAGTAATTCTAAAATCAGCACCACATGTAACTAATGCACCAATCTTAGTATAATTACCAGTACCTCTAGTGCCTGATGATGTAGCAGAACCACTACCATCAAATGTTAATGTAATTGCATAAGTACCCTCTTCATAGTCGTGAAGCGTGTTTGCTGCAGTTGCTGAAGTTGCACCCAAACAAATACCCTTATCTGCTGTGCCAAAAACAATATCACCATTAGTAAGGGTTAAATTATTAGCAACTGTAAGACTGCTACTTACTCCACCACTTAATGTAACTGCACCACTAAACGTACCACCACTTGCAGCACTAACTGTATCGGCAACACTGAATATATCATAGACTAACACAGTCACCTCATCATTTGCAGATAACGCTGACAGACCTGCTATAGTATTAGCTGTGTTTGTATTGTAATCCGTTCCTGCTTTGAGCAATACACCATTAAGATACACATCAACATACGCACCATCTGTGAATGTAAGCGTAGCTCCATTGGCATCTGCTCCAGATACGGATGTATCGGATGCGTCTGCAACAAATAAAAATCTATTTCTTACTCCCAATCCGTCTGTTGATTTTCCTATGTATGCCATTTATTTTCCTTTATGTTGGGTAAATTACAGTCATTATAAAAATTACATCGCCACTTAATTCAGATGCCTGCATGGCTGTAGTTCCACCTGTATCATCCCACAATCTTAGTAACACTTCACTAGAACCTGCACCAACTTGATAACCCATAACATGACCAGCAGTTATGTTTGCGTTTGTCATTCTTCCACAAGCAAACCCAGATGCAGTTCCTATAGTATTTCCACTCATAGATGTAAAGGGTAATCCAGTAACTTTAGCATCACCACTAACACTTCCTAATGAGGATATTCTTATATAAGCTGTGACATAGGCTAATCCCCCTATCTTTCTATAATATCCAGTATCCCAACCCCCTGATTGAGCAGTGGCATTATTACTTCCATCTGTAAGTGTCCAATTCCAAGTACCTTCCTCATAGTCATCAAATAATTCGTTATCTTTACCACTTGCATCACTTGTTGCACTAAAGTCTATGCCATGACCACTTGTTCCTACAACAAGGTCGCCATCAGTAATAGTTAAATTACTTGTGCCACCCACAGTTACTGCACCAGTAAGAGTAGCATTTGCCGCAGTTAAATCCTGTGCAGAAGGATGTGTTGCTGTACTTGCAACTGCGTTGTGATGCAACACATAAATATTGTTTGTGCCACTTGGAGGTGCGGCAGTAAATGTTAATGTTGTACCACTGACTGAATATGCTGTTGTTGGAATTTGTCTTACATTTTCTACAAAAACTGCAATACCATTTGTCGTTGCCGCTTTAGACAATGTAAAAGCAGTCGTACTAGCGTTGCCACTAAATGTATCTTTAGTGACTGATGCAAAGTTTGCTGCAGGTTGATTGCCAACATAAGGCATATTAGGTTATCTCCATAATACTTAATGTGCCACTTAATTTATCAGCCACGCTACAATCTACTGTTATTTGATCTGTTGTTTCTAACACTACTTTATTTCCCGCCATGAGTTCTAGTGATGAACCAACAGGGATGGGTGCATCTTTCACAATTATACTTGTGCCATTTGTTACGTTATTTGAACCACCTCTACTGCCTGTATCACTTACCAATCTTACAGTTGCTGTCACTTGTGAAGTATGTATGTTAGATAAAACCAATCCAAGAACAATAGTTGTTGTACTACTTGCCGCAGTATATACAACATAGGGTGTTCCTGATGATGCTGGTTCTGCCGCAAAAGTTACTACTTTAAATGTATTTGCCATATTTTATCCTAACGCTATTGCTAATGCTGTTGCCTCATCTGCCGCTGCTGCTGCTGTTGTAACACCTAAATCTGATACTACCTCAGAAGCACTTCTGCCCTCTATACTTGTGCCATCAACTCTTAAAAAATCATTATCTGCGACACTTGCATTTGCAACTAAAACATTACCATTAGAAATACCTGTTGATAATGTTGCTACAGTTGTAATAGAAGTGCCGTTAAGTGTGATTGCATCTGCTTCAACTGTACCATCAAAGTACGCATCTTTAAATTCTAAAGCATCTGTGCCTAAATCAACGATTGCATTAGAACCTGGTGTTAAAGCTCCATCTGTAAGTATTAATTGTTTTTCGTTTCCTGCATAAAAGTTAATCGTATCGGCTGTTTCAAAATCTATTTTAGTTTCATCATCTTCACCAATCTTAACATCAGTAGCTAATATGCTAGTGATTCCAGTTTGAGCTGCCGCCATTCTAGCCGCTGCTAGTGTTCCAGAAGCTATATTACTTGCATTAGTTGTATCTGTTGTTGCAGAGGTTGCTAAACTCAAATCTGATCTAACTTCAGAGGCACTTCTACCCTCTAATCCATTTGATGTAAATNTTGCAAAATCATCATCTGCAACACTTGCATGATCTACTTTTACTGCGTTTGTATTTGATATACCAAAAGTCAAAGATGCTTGACCTCCAATATCTGATAAAACTTCACTAGCAGACCTTCCTTCAATAGCAGTTCCATCTACTCTAAGGAAGTCATTGTCGGCAACTCCACTTGTAAATTTTGGAACATTAGTGTTTGATATTCCAGTATCTAATACTGCTGCAGTTCCTAATCCTATATCACCTCTAGTTTCAGATGCACTTCTGCTTTCTAACCCATTAGCAGTAAATCTAGCGTACTCATCATCAGCTACAGAACTACTATCCACTTTAACTGCGTTAGTATTACTAATTCCAAAAGTAAGACTAGCTTGTCCACCTATGTCACTAAGAACTTCAGAAGTGCTCCTACTTTCTAATCCATTAGCTGTAAATCGAGCATACTCGTCATCAGCAACTGAAGAACTATCTATTTTAACTGCATTAGTGTTACTAATTCCAAATGTTAATGACGCTTGTGCACCAATATCACTCAACACTTCAGATGAACTACGACCTTCAATAGTTGTACCATCAACTTTAAGAAAATCGTTATCTGCTACGCCACTTGTAAAAGTAGCCACGTTTCCACTTGATATTCCACTAGACGGAATATCAGAAGTAAGTGCAACTGTTCCTGCACTAGATGGCAAAGTTACTGTAACATCTGCCGTTGATGCTGGGCCAATAAGAGTTACAGCATTTGTTCCATTGTCAGTATCTTCTTTAAATAAAATAGAACCTGCTGCTGATGAAGAACCTGTTAATGTTGGAGCAGTCAAACTTTTATTTGTTAATGTGGAAGTTGAAGTGGTTGAAATTAAATCACCAGCACTCGGTAATGTTAAAGTATTGGAAGCAGCTTCTGAGTGTGCTGCACCTTGAAGTGTTTGTGCGTGTTGATTTGAGCTTTCACAATAAAACTTAATTTTTGATACAGCACCACCATCATTTTTAAGATCAATCAAACCACCTGCAATAAATAAGTCATGTGGTATAGACACATGACCATCTGCATCTTCAAACACTGCCTTATCAGCAGGGTAAGTCATAAAAATACTTCTTGTACCAGATGACCAATTTATTGCACTACCAGTTGAACTTGCTAACAAGGTTGTTCTTGCTAGTTTATCTGTTGATGAATTGTATGTGCCTATGCCAATTTCAAAACTAGTATTATCTGTACAAACATAATAAGTGGTATCATTCCCACTCATATCAGCACTAAAGGCTTTAAATCCACTTACTGCACCAAGTAGATCATAATCAGCAGAATTTCCAGTGGTGTCAGTGGTTTCTTTAACTCTGTCCTTTATTACTAAAGCCATTATTTCAACTCAATACTTAAATTTGTTGCGTTTATTCTAAATATATCACCCTCTGCCAACGTCTTACTTGCATCCAAAGCACCTACAAACAATATATTACCACTTGAACTTGCATCTACAATAAATACATGAGTTATTGTTTGTGTTCCACTATCTGTCTTAGCTGGAAAGTCAATTGCTGAAGTGTTCTTTGCTGTCTGTGTATCTGTTGAATCAGCACCTATTGTTGTCCAACTAGCTGCTGCTACTTGTTGTCTAGCATACCCACCAAAACTTGCTTCTGTTAATGAACCTGTTTCAGCAGCAGATACGGCTGTTGCTAGTCCTACATAAATACTGTCGCCAGGACTTGAGAAACTTAACGAATTATTCTTAAAGATATAATGTAATATTCTTCTTTCTAAATAGTTAGTTGCTGCATTTGAGGTTGCCATAATTTATCTCCTATGTTCTTTTTTGACGAGGTAGTCCTTGCCTATAAGCATCAGCATTTTCCCTAGCTTCACCAAAATCTTTTAAACGACTTACTTCTTCCATAAACCTTTTTTCATATTGTTGTATCACGTCTGGTTCACCTTTCATAAATATATACGCTTCTACAAGCGATCCGTAAAGTATTGCGTTTATAGCATTTTTACTTAACCAAGTAGTTGTAGTGTCGCTTGATATAGCTGATATAGCAGAACTGTGAGAAGTTGTAGAGCCTGTAATTGTTTCACCATTTGTAAAAGCTGTTGTAGGTACGATAATTGTTAATTTGTTCGCACTATCATCTTTGCTTTCAATAGTTGCTGTAGCACCACTTGATGATCCAGTTATTGTTTCTCCAACTGCAAAACTTGAAGCTACTCCAACAGTTAATTCAATTGTACTGTCAGATAAACTTGTTGGTCTATAATAATAATGTAATTCTACAGAATAATTACTATTAGGTGTTGGAGCTAAAATAAAATTATTTACATCAAATCTTGCATAATATTTAGGTACACCTGTGGTCGCAGGATTAGGATGATATTCTTGGATAAAATTTACATCTTTTTCTAACAAAAAAGTTGTATTACTAGAAACTGTTACGGACAAACTAAATGGTGAGAAAAAATCAGTTGGTACAGATAAAAATTTATCTGAAGAGCTTGTAGCACTCGTAACATTTTTACGAAAAACTTCAAAATCAATCATTTTAAAAAGACGATTTTCTGTAGATCGAATAAAGTTTCTTAAATTATTTCTAAAGGTAGTTTCATTATTTTCAGTATAATCTTCTATAGATGTCTTTAAAGTTGTTAACGTATAACTCATTTAAGCCTCTAATGTGACAGGGCCAGCTGAAGCAATTTTGCCACCACCCCTTATTGAACCTACAGTTGCAGTATCTGAAACTGTGATTGTATAATTATTTGTATCAACAACACTAGCAATAGTAAAGCCAGATGAATTTTCCATTACTGATTTTGTTATACCATCAAAAGAAACTACATTTCTAAATCTAACTGTACCTGACGCTGATCTGCCATGACTTTTTTCTGTTACAGTTACTGTACTGCTTCCAGAACCACCTGTTTTAAATGGATCAAGTTCTAACAAAACTTCAATAGATGGTTCTGATCTTTCAGGTCTTGCAACTCTTAGTGCTTCTGCATCTGGTTTTTTAGGTCTAGGATCAAGTTGTGGATGTTTTTCTTCATATTCATCCTTGCCAACAAGCAATCCATTCCATTCTTTTCGTGTATCTTTTGTGCGATACCTAAAACCAGAACGATCAGAAATTACAAAAGCATTACTTCCATTTGCATATTTTGGCATTATCCAACCTTATAATAATCTAAACTTGGAGTAATAGTAAAAGATGATCTGTCTCTATCTTCTGCCATTGCTCTATCAAATTCTTCTTCATATGAAGTTTTTAATAATTGTATTCTATCAGGTGCACGTTTTAAAGCTATGTAATAAGCTAATCCAGCAGCTAAACAAGGATAAAATCTAAATGGTATTTCTAAAGTATTTTGCATGGTATCAGCATCTTGTATTCTAGTAAGAGCATCATAATGTATAACATCTGTGCTATTTTCAGGTGCTGGCCATATTTTTAAATTAGGTGTTATTTGCCTATCAAGAAAATACTGTGTAGGTCTACCTGTCGTTGTTTTTGTTGGTATGGATAAATAAGTATCACGACTAATACGTGACATATTAAAATCTGTACCACTTCTTCTTACAACAACAGACAAAACATCAATTACATCTGTGCCTAAAGTATAATCAACATCATCTGCTGTAAGTGCTTGTGTTCTTTGTTCAATTGTCCATTGATTAAGTCCACGATTAGCCCATTCTGCTAACATAATGTTTAATGATCTTTTTGCTGTTTTTAAATCATAACCTGTTCGTATTTCTAAACCACATCTTTCAAATGCTTCTTCTATATAATCATCAACTGCTAGTTCAAAATCAGTAGAGCTTGATGTCGTCATATTTACCTCAAATCGTTTGCGATACGAAAATTAAAACTAATGAACATAATTGAGCGATAGCTAATACAACTATCGCCCATATTTTTTGGTTTAAAGATTTAATGTCCTCACGTAAATGAGCAAGATGATTATTCTCAATAGTATCTAATCTTTGATTAATAACCTTTATATCACCTTGTAACTTTGTAGACATTAATAACCTTTTCTTACTTGCATAATAATCGTGTAAGTATCTCCATCAGCGTGTGAAACAGTAGTAAATTTTATATCGCCTGTTTTACCACTACCAGAATTGTTCGGAATACCACCAAAAGATGTATAATCGTGATAACCAGATTGGTTTTCTCCTAGTTGTATTGCCAATACATCAGATGAAGCATCAAAAAGAATACTAACTTTCATACCTGTACACTGCCACCATATTTTTTCTATAGTTGCATCTGTACAAGCACGTCCACTTGCATCACCTCCTAAAGCACTTACATCAACTTTTGTAACGGCACTTTCACCTGTGCCGTCACTTACGTTAGTAAATTTTAAAACAGCCGTCTTTAAGCCATCTTGTATGGTTTGACTTGCAACTGTATCAGCCATGTTACCCTCCTAAAATACAGAGTATTCTATTTCGAGAGTACCACGAAAAGCTGTTAAGGCTGTGTCACAAGTTGAACCTGCACCCATATATAAATGCTTACTAGCAATAGCTGCACTGATATTTGGTTCAAATACATGATATGTACCAGCAGTTGCATCTAAATCAATATCAATTTCTGTTACTGAGTCAGTTGCTGAAATTCTTGGGTTAAATGATGCAACACCAGCACCTACAATTTCTGTGCCTGAAGATATAGCAGTGTTAGTTGCTGTACCAGATGTAGCACTAAGTTGTAAGTTAGCTAATGAATTAGCATCACTAGCTGCAGCAGTTGTAATTCCAAGAACTACCTTATGAATAAAAAATTTACTTGCTGTTACAAGTGCATCTGGATGATCTGTGTTAAGTTCACCTATTTCAACAAGAACATCATTATCTGCATAAGTTGTATCAGCAGCGTCAGTGCTGGCTAAACTTACAGCAAATGTTTGAATTTTTCTTGTTCCTAATGAAATTAACTGTCCAGTTGAATTAACAGAAAAACCAGTTTCTGTAATAGCACCAGTNGTCGAGCTTTCATTTATTACTTTGAAACCACTCTTTGATCGAATGGTACTCGAAAAAGTTGTGTTTGCCATATATAACTCCTTATCTTGGCTTGTCTGCTTACGCAGTTAAGGTTTTTTTTAAAGATATAAAAAAAAAGGCGACTTGTAAAGTCGCCTTTAACAATTGTTCGGTTTATTTAAGCACCTGGTGAACCGAATACACATCTTGGATCAGAAAATCCAAATGAATATCTTTCACGAGCTTTAAACCTCATATTGCCAGTTGTGAAGTCATCTTCCATTGAAGTAGCAAGAGGTGCTCTTTCAAAATGTAAGAATCCTCTTGGTGCATCAGTTTTAATAAAGAACGCATCAGTATCTGTTAAGAAGTGGTTTACTACATAACCATCTGGTAGCATACCCATGTTCTTAATAGCATTTACGTCATTATCGGAAGTGCTTGGTCTTAGAGTTGACTCTAATAAACGATCAGCAACAAATTGTAATTGAGGTGGGATAATAAGTTTCATTCCACGTAGTGCAATGATCATATTTCTCTCATCAACAAATGTTGANATGTCAATTAAAGCGTTNTCTAATGAAGTTTCATTTAGATCAGCNGCTGTACTTGGCTCATTTCTAAATGTACCACCTCCACCTAGTGGGTGATCAGTTGCACAAAGCTCCTTACCATCACCACCTGTGAATGAACTGTCAAACGCATTGTTCAAAGTTGCNGCAGCTTTTACTTGTTTGCTGTGTGCCATAGAACGAGCTAATGCTCTTGTATATCTTGCACCTAATCTGTCGTACAAGTTATCTTCCATAGCTTCTTGCGTTAAAGCAAACGCTAATGCAATTGTTTCATGCGTATAACGTGCAGTGTAAACTTCATTTGCTGTGTCAAAATTAACTCCAGCACCTTCAGCTTTAGTTGGTGCGTTACCAAAACCTGATAACATCACTTCTTCTTCAAATGCTCTGTCAGAAGATTCTGTGTCGTAGATTTCTGCGTGTTCTGCATCATATCTATCATACTCCATGCCAAACAATGCGTTTAGACCTGGTTCTAGCTCTTTCGCTAGTTGTGCTCTACTTATCGCCATTATCTACCTCCTACGCTAAGCCTGCACCTTTTTGACCAAAAATAGAATTTTGGATCACAACGTGCACATTGGTTGCATCTGACGAAACATCAGAATTTTCAGGGTCTTGCGAAATGTCAATACATTTTAAAGGTAAACCAGCAGTTGTAGCACCAGTTGCTACGTCTAACTCAGCACCAGAAATACCAGTAGTGGTACTACCAGAGCTTGTGTAAACAATATCAAAGTTACCAAATAAATCTGCAACTGGAAAAGCTGCATTGCATTGAACTTCATAGATAACATTTGGGTCATCTATGATGAAAGCAATAATGTCAGAAGCATTAGTGCTTGCAGGATAATAGTTCTTATAAACCTGCTCTTTTGTGGTTGGGTCAGTATACTGAACACCATTGAATACACCTACAATAGGAACTGTACCACCATCAGCGTGTACTTCTACAGTACCACCAGTGACTTGAGCTACCATGTCACCCTGAAAGATTGATGTTCCATAATTTGCGGCGATTCTATATCGGCTTTGTCCACCAGTGAAAGGCATACCACCTATTCTACCTACAGGACGCATACCAAAAGCGGCATCTTGATTTGCCATAATTGATCTCCTTATTAATCATCATTTAAATTTCGGTTTATCCCAAAAGAAACATTACTATTTCTTTGAGGCTTTAATTTCGGCATGACAGGATTATTTTCTCTCATCCAATCACGATCTACCGCATCCATTTGAGTTTGCGTCTTATTTTCAAAATATTGCTTACGTTGTTCTACAATTTCATTTGGAACTCTCGCAAGTAACAACCCACCTGTGCCTATAACACCAGCGTTTTTACCTTCATCAATAACAGGAGCATCAAAATCAGGATACTCTTCTGCTTTAACAAGCTCATAACCTTCACGTCTTCTTTTGTGAATGTTGTTTTTATCGTCATATTCCATGACGGACTCTCTTATCCACCTATGAGTATAACCTATAGGAGGTTCGGGAGCATCAAGTGCAGATGGTGGCTTCCAATCTTGTAACCGCTCTGTTTTTTCACGAGATTGCGACTCTCGACTTTTTCTATCAATTTCAGCCATCATGTTCTCCTTGACTCTATTTTGGCAACTTCTTTTGCATATCTTTCAAGAGGAATATTCATCTTTTTTGCAAACGCTACCTGACCTGGTGATAATTCAACAGTTTTTTTCCGCCCTGATTTTACAGCCCGTCCATTGGACGTTGCAGGAGCAACGGCTTGGGCGTTTTGCCGTTTATCCTGAAATTTATTTGGAAAACTATCTCTCATACGCTTATCTATTTCAGCGTAATATTCATCAGATGTTGGATCAAAACCCTCTGAACCAACTAATTGTTGATGTAATCCTTGAGCAGCACCTGTCATAACCATGTCTGTTCCAAACCAATTATTTGATTTCATCCAAGTTTGTAATTTTGGATCAAGGTCTTCTATTCTAGGTGCTTGTTGTTTTTGAGGTGGTTGCTTTTGTTGTTGTGGTTGTTGAACTTCTTGTTCAGCTCTAGCTTTTTGTATTCTTAATCTTTCTTTTTCAATAGCTAATTTAGCTAAAACGTCTTGAGCTTCAGCCATTTTGTCAGAGTCACCAGCTTCATGTGCTTCTTTAAATAATCTTTTAGCTTGTTCAGTTTGACTTTCAACACGAGTTCCATATTCGTTAATGTAACCTTTATCTAAATTACTTAAATGAGCATTAAGAGTGTCGTTTTCTTGTTTTGTTTGTTGTGCATATTGATATGCAGCTTGAGCTTCTTCTAACGCTTGTTTTCTTTGAGCTGTCAGTTGATTTATTCTTTTTTGAACTTTTTCACTATACTGTTCATGTTCATCTGTTTCTTCTTTTTTTTCATCAACCTGAACATCTGTTCGGTTTGTTTCTTTTTCAGGAACAACTGGTATCTCAGATTGAGATGTTTGTTGCTCTGCTTCTTCAACATCTACAGAAACAGTTTCGTTTTCTTCAACAGCGTTTTGATTTTCTATATTCATATTTATTCTCCAATTCTTTTATACATAGGAAATATCACTTGGGTCAAGTATTGTTGCGATAATATTGTCATCATTTATCAATCTTACCTCTAAATTCTCAACTTTAAAGCGATTTCCAGCATATCTTCCCATAAGAACCCAACTTTTCTCGGAACACCAAGCACCTGTTGGGAATTTATTTTCATCAGAATACGCATCTGGCCCTAGTTTTACGACATAAGCTGCGACAGTTGCAAAACTTTCTCGATCTCGTGTCGCATCAGGTATGTAAATACCACCTTTTGTCTGTGACTTCATATAGTAAGGTATAACAAGTATTCTATATCCTACTGGTTGAGGAAGTCTCTCCAAAGCAGATGTTTCTAATTTGGAAGGGTCTTTTGAATTGGGNTTNTCTTCTANTTTNGGAAAACCTTTTTTAACTGCTTCAGGTATTTCCATNCTTATTGCTTGTTTTTTACGTGCNTTAGCAATTCTTTCNGGCACGAATAGTTTNTTANCCATCTTCTAGNTCTATNCCTTTCATCGNGGCTTTTATTTCTTCTTCAGCGTAAGTCATGCCACGTATTTGACCTACAATGAACCGATAGTCCTCTATGGATTCTATCGTAGTNCCATTAGAGAGTGTAATCATAAAATCTTGTTTACGNTCNCTTATGTTCTTTAANAAATGTTCAGCTANTTTTATTCCGTCCANTTNTTTNCCTTATAGCTTNTTTNNNTAATTAACTGCAAACCTTGTTTACCAAAGCGGTATCCAAATGAGCTACCTATTACAATATAAAGCATATGATGAAACCAATCAGGTGTGTGTTGATCTAAAAAAATAAATCCTTCTTTAACATACTCTTGAGTCCAGGGCAAAAAACAGGCGGTCAGAACTGCTATAAACCAAAGTGACCACGCTTCATCCTTCCAGCTTTCACCCATTTGATTTGTAAGAGCTTGTTCATTCAAAAAACTAGACGTGGCCTCAGTCTCGTAAACTTTCGCTTCCGCTCTTGCTTTTGCAACTTTAACTTCTGTTTCGGCTTTTGCCTTATCTACACGTCCTTGTAACCACGTGCCTGCCAAACTTGATATTGGCCCTATTATGCTCCCTAACATATTATTCTCCTAGTTGGTGGGGGGATTAATCTGCAAAAAATTTATTACATTTTGTTTAACATAATCAAAGGAAGCCTTTCTTTTAATTAAATGTTAAAATGAACAGACACCCCCCATAGTTGGTGAGGAATACTCGACATCCCAAGCACTCCTCATAAACTTAACATTTCCACCTTCTCCTTGCTTGTCTTATTCTTGAATTAGGATCATTTCTTGTTTTTGCTGAACTTCGTTTTAATTGACCTAATGACCTAGCACAATATGATTTACGTCTTTTAGCTGCTTTACTACCAGGTTTTACTTTTCCTGTAACAGCAGTTTTCAATTTACTACCAGGATTATCTCTTCTGTATTTAGCCACACCAGCCTTTGTCATGCCAGCACCAGATTTGGTAGATCGGTAATATTTTTTAGTTCTTGGTGGTTGTTTATCTGGTTTTCGTGCCACGTTTCTTTCTCCTAGCTGATTCTACTCTTCTTGGTTTACCTGCTGGTTGACCTAATCTTTTCTTTTGAGCTATTCTTTTGGCTTTTTCTGATTTAGACATTTCTCTTGCGGTTTTTGGGGTCTTAGACGAAATCCTTTTCGAGGGGCGGCAATATGGAGTACCCCGTTTTTCACCTTTGCGTCTCCCACAAGCCTTCCCCGTCCTGACATCTTTCCAATCCTCCTTAAACCAACGCTTTAATGCTAAACCAGCTTTTGTTTTGCGTACAGCCATTAAAAAGTCCTAGTACGTTTTCGCCTTGAATTTTCAACTTGACCACAACCTCTAGCAATAAATCCACCCTTTGCCATCTTAACAACGCCACCAGTAGCTTTCTTTTTTGCCTTTTTAGAGGATTTACCATAGTTGGCTGCACCAACTTTCCTACATTTAGCAATCGCTCCTGAAGCATATGCTGATGGAAAAACCCTATATCTAGCTTTTACTTTATGATAACAAGCGTCTTTTGGCATAACTACCCCTTTATTGTTTTAGTAATCCATAAAAATATTGCATATACAACTAAACCATATACTGTTGCAATTCCAATATCAACTAAATGTTCACGCATATGATAGATGAATTGTATACCAGCTTCAACATCACTTCCACCACCTTCATTAACATTAATAGTTTTAGTAAAGTTTTCTACATCACTAACTGTTTGTTCTATCATTTATTTTTACCCTGCAAATATTTTGGGTCTTCATTGTCCTTTCTCTTTAGGTACTGTTTTAGGTACGCAATAAGCCTTGACCCAAATTTTGCTATCCCCTGCGAGGGAAGGGTCATAGTTTTGGGCTCTAATTTTTTGTGCAATTCTAAGACACGAATCCAAATCACTGAAGTAGACACTTTCCTGAACTGTTCCTGATAAAAATACTACTAACAACCATGTCATTACCTATTGAGCTACATTCGCTTGTGTATTAGATACATTCGAGCCATAACCACCACCAAACATATTACCCATCATGCTACCTAAACCAGACATAAAAGGGTTCATAAATGGATTAGGGCTTTGAAAAGGTTGTTGTGTTGGTTGATTACCCACACTAGGTTGAAAATTTGGTGTAGAAGCATCTCCCTTATAATATGTTGTTGGGTCTGTAACAAATGTTGATCTATCTACTGCTTGTTGTTGAGGTTGTTGAGGAAATCTCATCCTTCTTTCAAAAGGAAGATTTCCTCTGTATGGTTGCATTTGACCAAAACCACCCATACCACCCATAAATGGGTTCATCATTCCACCAAACATTCCATAGCCACCATAACCACCATAAGGTGACATACCAAACATACCTAATCCACCAAAAGGCGATCTACCAAACCCACCAAAAGGCGATCCATAGCCACCCATAAAAGGTGATCTACCAAAACCTCCCATAAATGGTGATCTGCCAAATCCACCCATAAAAGGATTTTGATTAGATGGTTGCTGTGTTATAGGGTCAGGAATTTGAACTGGTTCACCTGAATCTCTAGCTTTTAAAAATCTATCATAAGCAGCGTCTAAATATCTTTGATCCCCACCTACATCAAAATATTTACTAAATCTCATATCCATTGTTTTAGGCATACCTGGTTTAGTATATTTTGGATCATTATATGTTTTGTAAAAATCAGATTGAAAAAAATCTGGGTCTATGTCAACTCCCTCTTTACCTTCAAGAACTCCTGTAAAACCTCCACGATTTGGTGTATTTTTAAATCTTGGTAAACCCATTAAATATTCTTGTAAAAACCTACTCATTTACCATTCTCCTTTGAACGAGTGAAAGCAGNCGTTCCCATAAAAGTTGCAACGATACCTAAATTTGCCACAACATATGTTGAAAGTAAAGCAGTAACCATCTCAACTCGTGTATCTGGTATCACTGGCGACATAACCAACACTATTAAAATGATTGATGATACAGATGATACCCAGCAAAGCATACGCTGTTGATCTTGCATCTTATCAGAGTTCTCAAGACGTATCATATGCTCAGATCGTGAGAGTTCCTGATCACTTACAATGCCGTCACCATCTAAATCAAATTTTTCATATTGACTGCCTTTTTGTAATTTTTTACTCATTTAAAACTGTCCTTTATGCTTTTTATTACGTTTTTAAGCGTAAATGGTTTTTCATTAGGTCGGTACTTACACCTTATCTCTCTTGGACATTCACCTGCACCAATTGGTACAAATTCATTCCATTGCGTGTAATTTGCTCCAACATAAACACAAACTCTTGTTTTATTTTCTAACAGTTGTTTTGCCAAACGGCAAGTCGTAGTTTCTTTATCTCTTGCAAATACTACAATCGCTAAAATAGAAAAGACACATATAAATAAAAGAAAATAATATATTAAATTATACAACATAATCATTACTCTACACTTTTACTAATAATCCAAATCATCCAACCAAGAGCAGAGAAACCTATTAAACAAGCTATACCCATGATTGTATAATCTCTTATCATGCGTTGTTGTGCTTGTTTTGCGTATACTGCTTCTTGTCGTGCCTTGCGTATCCGTCCTTCTTCACGAATAAGATCATCCCATGCTGTCATTCCATAATGGGCTACAAGAAAATTTTTAAGGTCTTCCCTTTGTTTAGCTAGTTTCTTTTTACTAGCGAAACTTTCTATGGCTACTTCTTCAACAGAGCCGTTGAATAATTTATCGAATGTTGAAGGGTTACTAGCATTTTTATGTATATTGTCTACGTCACTTACAGCTTTCATCCACGTTGACAATTGGCTCGATAAATCCTCAATTTCACGACCCATGTAGATGGCTTTTTTTATGCCGTTGTAAGCGGCTGTCGCTCCACTAACAGCGGCAGATAATGTAATTGGATCAATCATTTAAAAATACTTTGTTTTTTTAACCCTACTAACTATACCCCCCTTGTTAAAACGAAATCCCATTTGTCCTGAAAATGGGTCTATATCATATTTTACTTTCCTTTTTTTATTTTCTCTTGCGTTTTCAATACCTCTACGCATAGCTTGTCTTTGTGCTGGTGTCATACCCTCAAAAAATTTAATCGACTCTTCTATAGTCGGAAAACCTTTTCTTCGTTTAGACACTAGAAAATACCTTTATATTCCTTACCTGTCATTTGTGAAGATGTGCCACCTTTTACAAGACCACCTTTTTTCATAAAGCCCATCTTGTTACGAACTTGAGTTGGTAATTTCTTTAAACCTTTGTTACCTTCAGGAACTGGCTTTAAATTCTTTTTAACAGAGCCACCCTTTTTATATCCTAAACCTTCCATATCTTGATCCCTTATTATTGTAAGAATTTCTTTTTCTACACTCCCTCTATCTTTTTTCGATAAATTTCCTGTATCCAAAAGTTTTCTTAAACGATCTAACCTTTTATTAGTAAATAATTTGAAAGTGGGATCACCACCAACTCTAGGGCCTCTCATTCTTTCCATAATTACTTCTCCTTTTTAGGTTTGCCTTTTGTTTTCTTTTTTACCTTTGGTTTTGCAACTTTAGGTGTAGCTTTTACTTCACCACTGTCAACTACTTTCTCAACCTCTGGCTCTTTTACTTCTTTAAATACTGGTTCAGGGTTATTAGCTTTCTCTTTAGCTTTTCTTCTCTCAACTTTTTTTTCTTTTTCTACTTGATATATTTTTTCTCTAATTGAACTAACCACTTTGGTTTCTCCTATTAATGTTATTAGCATTTGCAATATCTCTTTGAGTTTGGATACGCTCCTCTGCAATACGTGTTTTATCATTTAACGCCTCTTCTGAAATGTCAATTCTTTGTTGGTCAACTAATCGTTGATTTCTTTCTTTCTCTTCTTCAAACTCTTGTTTCTTTTCAAATTCTTGAGCTTTTCTTTCAATATCCTGACCTCTAAGAGCAAGTTCTTGTTTTCTAATAGTGACTAATGGGTCTTCTGATCCTTCAGGTGATAAGACTTGTGCATATTTCTCTGTCAACTCTCCAATGATTTCTGCAGCACGATTTTGTATTTGTGTCTGCATTTCTTGCATCATCTGTGGATTTTGTTGCATCATCATCTGTTGATCCATAGGTGTTGATTGAGCAATCTCTGATTGAGCCATAGCTTCTGCCATCATGCCTATATGTTCTTGTATATGACCTTGCAATGTCATAATGACTGCCGCATTAGCTTGTGCAACAGGTGTTGATAATATCGCTAAATGAGCCTCTATATGAGCTTCATGGTTCTGTTGTGGAAAAGCCTGTATTGATTGACCACGCATAGCCTGTTGGTTTTCTTTCGCAGGGTTCATAGGTTGAGGTGGTTGAGGTTGCGGCAGTATCTGATCAATGTTTGTTACACCTAATGCTTCATACATCTTACGATATGCTTGATATAACCCTTGTTGACCACCATGTATCTGTGGATTGCTTTGAACTAACTGTAACTCTGTCTGTGCCAAAGCTATTCTCTGTGACATAGAGAATATGTTAGGATCACTAACAGGTATTACGTCTATACGATCATCAAAATCCATAGGCTTTGCTGTTGGTGGCAGACCTTGCATCTGATACGGATAAGGTGTTGGATTTTCTTTAAATACGTTTGCTAACAGTTTAAACTCTTGTTTCTGTGAATAATGCAGACGTTTATGGATAGCACTCATTACTTTCGTACCACGTTCCATAATAGCCATTGTCGTACCAACAGGTGTTTCGCCACTCATCTCACTAATCTTCATATCAGCCATAGAAGCGAAACGTCTGCCAGAGTCTACTAATGTACCTAACAACTGATAAAGGGTGTTTGACGGCTCTTTAAACGGCAATGCCATCAATGATTGACGTATATCCATACCAGCAACATCAATATCTCTGAACTCACCAGGTGCTAAAGGTGAGTCTTCATCTCTTATCCTAGCTCCTCGTGCCTTAAATCCTGCAGGAAGATTGCTTAATGTGCCTGCATCAATTAACTGTCTAAGTAAACTTGTTGATGCTTTGGCAAGTCCACCCATCATATGTGTCAGACCAAAACCATAGAAACCTAAACCTGGTAGAAACTTATAATGAACGAAATACTGTTTCTTGTTAAATAAAGGATCGTTTTGTTTATAGTTTCTTCTAATTGATAGAACTTCACCTGTTTTCTCTAACATGGAAACAATGTAAGGATACTTCAATCCTGTTTCTTCACCATTCTCATCTCTGTCTTCAAATCCCTCAATCTCAAGATTAGTGTGTATTTCATGTATTACAACATCTTCATCATAAGATGATGGTGACATACCATAGTTCTTATCAAGCTCTTCCTTGACATCACTATAGTTTGTGCCGTCACTAGCTGATGTAGGTATATCAATATTTTTATAAAAACCTGTCAGTTGAAGTTTAATGACATCATTTTTACTCATGGTTACTACATGAGTGACACGAGTGGCCGTCAGTAAGTCTGTTGCAGAATAGGGGACAACTATATCTTCAGCGTGGACAAACTTACTGACAGCTCTTTGAAGGAGAGGATCAAAGTAAATCTTTTTAAATGTTGAACCTACTATTGGGAGATAGAACAACATCTGATCTAGTTCTGGATCAAACTCCTCCATATTATTCGTAATTTCATAATTCATGTAATCTTTGACACGTTCTGCTTGTTGTATAACGTCAGGTGTCTCTTGACCTACAATCTGCACTCGAACTGGCCCACCTGCAGGTAAAAGCTCACGATAGGCTTGTGCTTGAAACTGTGTAATTGACTCAGATAACAGAGGATGTATAACACCTGTCGCACCCTCAAAAGGCTCAGTTCTATCCTCATAGTTAATACCTAGTAACTCAAGACCAGATTTATAAACCTGTTCCCATTCATCTCTTGATGATATGTCATCTTGTATAGACTGTTTAAGATCAGAAGATATTTTACCTAATTCTTCGTCATCTATAAATTCTGCTAAGTTAGCATCAAAAGGTATTTCTTCTTTCGGCATTTCTTCAGGTTGTGGCATTTCGCCAATTATAGCTGCACCATCTTCCAACTCTGTAATGTTTGGTTGTTTCGGAAACTCAAGAATGTCAAGCTGTTCTGCAGCTTGTTCTATTTCTTCTGTTGGGCCACCAGGCCCTAAAGGTATTTCTGCCATTAGTAATATTCCCTTTTATCACGATAATATTCATCTTCTTCATAGTCGCTTGGAGTTACAATAAACCCTCCTTGACGAAAACGCAAGATGGCTTGTGTCATACTATCAGCTAAATCGTCATTTTCTCCATTTGGAAATGCTGCACATTCCTCTACAACTTCGTCTGCAAACCTTGTGTCAGGTCGCCAAACCATGCCACTTTCAAAGACAGGAGCACAAGAGTTCATACGTGTAAATTTATCTGCACCCCTACTTGGCGTAAAAGGTGTTACAGGAATACCCATACGTCTTAATTCATGTGTCAGTGGTGTACCTGTCGCTTTCTGTTCTATCAATACCATATCAGGATCATACTCACGATACAGTTTTTGTGCAACTTCTTTAAGTTCTGGGAAATCCCAACGCCCTCTTTGTGCATCTAANAAGTANNATATGNTTCNGCNNCACCNTCTTCNGGACTGGAATATNCCCCANGTTGTNATAGCNGANNAGTCAGCNCTTTCNNNNTTACTNNANGCNGTATCATAANNTTGTATNATNTAACTNANNTNTGGNNNATCNTTNTTCTCCCANNTNTTCCACCANTCCNTNTTGATAATCGCACCTTCTTCAGCAGTGGGATTCTGCAAATACTGTGCGTTCCATTTACCAATAGGGATAGAAGAACGTACTGCTTCCAGCTCTTCTTTCTTCCAGTATTCAGGCCATAATACGTTATCTGTTTCGGGAAATATCGCAGGAAATTCTACAACTTCCCACTGATCTGCACCACCTTCTGCCTGTTTCTTCAATACTTTAGCAGTAAGGTCACGGACACTCCATCGTGTCATAACAATAATAATAGAACCACCAGGCTGAAGTCTTTGACGTGGGCCAGAAGTATACCACTCATAGATATTGTCCAAAGCAGAAGGACTTAACGCATCCTGTTCAGAAACAGGGTCATCAATAATAAGCAAATCAGCACCACGTCCAGCTAACGCACCACCCACACCAACGGCATAATACTCACCACCCTTGTTTGTAGACCAGCGACCAGATGCTTTCGCATCAGTTGCCAACGACACACCTGGAAATATGTCAGAGAACTCAGGTGAGTCAATCAAGTTCTTAACCTTACGACCAAAACCAACTGCTAACTCAGATGTGTGTGTCGCTTGTATAATCTTACTTGTCGGCTTACGACCCATCAACCAAGAGGGAAACAAATAACTTGCAAACTCTGATTTGGTGTGTCGTGGTGGCATATTTACAATCAAGCGTGTTGACTTGCCATCTGCAACATTCTGCAACTTTTCTGCGTATGTCTTGTGATGTTTACCCTCAATAAAAGCAGGCCATACGTGTTTGACAAAATCTATAAAATTCTGTTGATATATGTCTCTTTTTTCAAGTTCGTTAAGACGAGTGACAATCTCACCAAGTTTTGCCATCTCGTCATCAGTTAAATACTCAGTTGGTATATTAAAGTTATTCGTCATTATACAAGTTATCAAAAACTCTGTTTACATCTAATGTATAGTCTAAATCAGATTTTGAATAATGTATATGCTGAGATGGTCTGAAATCTGGTGCACCCTCTCCTGTCTGAAACCACGCAGGATGTGTTACACGAACTCTGTTATTAGGCAGAGCAACAAGATTACCTGTCCATTCTCCAGCGTCTAGCAAGTACATCACATGACTCTGCTTATGCTGTGCAGGATCATCTGCTATCTCGCTCTCTGTATAATCAACTGTAAAAAGATATTTAGCTGGATACATCTCGCCACCTATCTTTGCTAACCAAGGGCAAGGAGTGGCTCTATCTAATGTGTACACAGCATGATAATGCGATGAGCAATCCCAGGGTTGAGCATCATGCGTTTCCATCGGATTGGGCCACTCCTCAACTGGTATGTCTGCCATTAAACCTGTTATTGGCATCCTAGCCCACATTGCTCCCCCATGCACATTAGGACTTTTTGTTCCATCTGTCTCACAACCTGTAAATATAACCTGAAAGCTCAGACAACGATTAGGCATAGTCGTTACGGATATTGCCATTGCGTGTATGAACTCTCCGTGATATTTGTCGTGATTACAGGTATACTCCCGCCTCACCCAACACTTGAAGTGAGGTATATTACTCTGTAAATACGGCATTACTTCTTTTTGGTTTTAGCCTTTACCTTCTTGATAGCCTTTTTAAGATTATTGACCTTGCCACCTCTCTTCATGCCTTTGGTCTTAACCTTACCACCCATCATCATGCCTTTAGCCATCATTTTGCGTGGTGAAACCTTACCACCCATAGCGTAGCCTTTTTTCTTAACCTTGCCACCCTTTTTCATTTTAACTTTACCACCAGCTTTATAACCCTTTTTCTTCATCATCTTATTTGCTCCTTTACTGACTTGTTGAGGGATTTGTGATCTCGATATTGCCATTATCTATACGCATTGATGAAATTGTCAATCGCAGAATCTAACTGATTGACAGAACCACCCTGTTGCATATTCTTAACGCCCATATTCTTAAATAAATCTTTAAAATAATTTGCTGACAAAGATGTTGGGAAAATAGGTGTGTACTCTGTTGGCATCCTAAACTGTGGATAAGGCGAAATGTTACCTACATCAAAGCCTGGTACTCTATCTGATTCAACAACGACACTGCCATAATCAGGTTCAACAGGATCAGCGACAGGTGCATCTGGAGCAGGTGTTGTCGGCATACCACCTATACCACCTTGTGTAGGATCAGCAGTTGGTGGCAACATACCTTGTATCATGTCACGCAGTCTCTGTTCTTCTGCTAACTTTGCCGCTACTCTGTCTTGATCACGTTTTCTTTCTTCTTGACCTGCAAAATATGCAGCATCTGATCTAGCTGTATCAGCGTAATACTTACCAACGCCTGCTGGAGTGCTCGTGTCATAGCCTAAAAAATCTATGATAGGCTTAGTAAAACGATTTAATCCAAACATATTATCAGGTGCACCTTGTGTAAGTGAACCAATAGGTAAAGAACCCTCTGTTAATGGTGAAGTGCTTTTAACAGTTCTTAAATCAGTAAATTCCTTTGGTTCTTTTTGTGGAAGCATATAACCAGCGGCTTTTTCTTTTGCATCAAATTCAGGATACTTAAATATAGGAGTAGCACTGCCTAAATCATCGCTATCTCTTTCTTGAAAGATAGGAGTAGCACTGCCTAAGTCATCTATGTCTCTTATATCATCACGACCACCAACATTACCACTTATGTTACTAGAAAAACTACCTCTATCTTCATATTTGTCTTTAGCAACACCACCACCTCTAAACCCTTGAACAATGCCACCATTATTAAATCTATCTGATCTCAATGCTGTAGACGGAGGAAACCTCTCACCACCACCAATCTCTTCAAAACCTGCTGACTCTGTTGTAAACTGAGGACGGATTGCATTTAAAAACATAGCTAATAAATCAAGACCCTGTTTTTCTTCTTGACGAGCAAGTACGTCTTCTAATGTATTTTCTTCATACAAATCTGCAAGTTTTTCTACAGGAACCTCAGAACTAAAGCTAAAGTCACCTTTAGGAGCATCCCTTGTAACTCTTACATTACGGCTCAAGTTACCTAAAGTCGGTGTGTCAAAGACGGCATCACCTCTGCCTAATATAAAATCTGCTATCTGTGGATCGTCAATAATGTTTTTATACTCAGCACTATCCCTTAATTCTTCAGGATCATCATAACCTTGTATTAACTTAGCAACATTTAATTTAGGTTTTACAAAAGGCTTCGTAAGTTTTTCAAAAGTTAAAGACTGATCTGGCCCTTCCTCGTCAAAATAACTGAAAGGATCAATATCACCTGTTGTAGTTATTCTAGGCTTTGAAACAGGCAATTCAATATCACTGAATTTAGGTTTTGNCATTGGAAGTTGAATTTTAGGCTTTGGTGTTGGCAATGAAATAGTGACAGTTTCAGGCTCAACAGTCGTTGTTGTGAAATCAGGAACACCTTTCAATGAGTCATCTGCTCTTTGTGCATTGTCTAAAATCTTTTCTGAAATAATCTGCTCTGAGATAATCTCACCTAAAGATGGAGTTTCAGCCTTATCTACCATGTCTTTAACCATGTCACGAGACAGTATCTGCGATACCATACGACCTTTATTCTCATCAAAGACAGGTCTGGTTGCTATTTTACCAGAATCATCAGTGGAAATAACAAAACCACCCTGATTCATATATCTCGGATCAAAAACATCGACCATACCACCCATATTCATAGGTCTTGGCGGCATCATAGGTGGTTGCATAGGTGGTTGCATGGGTGGCATCATGCCTTGTGGTGGCATAGGCGGCATACCCATACCCTGACCCTGTGGCATCATACCTGGTTGCATCGGCATTGGAGGAGGCATCTGTGATGTTACGGCTTTTGACCTCACTCCCTCTAAAAATCCAGTAAATTTCGCTCTGTTTTCTGGACTAACTCGCATATTTAACGGAGTTGGTGCTGGAGGTACAGGCTGATTCATCAAAAATACTCCTAAAAAAGGTTTTTTCAAAAAACTACATTAAAAAAAACCCTTTGACAACCCATGTATTAGTTTTTTAATAGAACAATATCAAATTCTTTGAGCGTTTGAGACAAAACACGTCTTATATAATCGTTATCCCACTCTTTTCCCCCTTTGGGATAGCTCTCTGAACCATTGATAACAAGACTTTCTATGGCATCACGCAGTTTAGTCATGCGTTCTTTGTCAAAATTGCTCAAGTTCTCAAGTTCTTTCTTTGTTTCTCTTGATAAATTACTTTTTTCCACGATCCACCTCACAGCATATTCTAAATATTTTGATATTTTCATGTTGCCACTCTCGTAGTATCGGTACATTCTTGAGCTAAGACCAAGTTTTTCACTCATTACTGCCTGCGTGACACCTAATTTCGATCTAAATTGCTTTAAATCTTCTGATCCCCAATCACTATAGTAGTCTTTGTTCTTTTTCAAGACGTGATCTCCTTCAACATACCAGCTTTCATCAAGTCTTTTGCAAATGATGCTGGACTGTCAAAGGAAATGCTCTTTCCTGACCAGGTACTCGCTGTTCTTGCAGCCTGTCTTAGGAAGGTTTCCTCACTATCTGCAGGAAACCAATGATTTCTTCGGAGAACCTTGACGACATCTGACGCATCATTAGCCTCAAACCTCTCAACATCTCCATAGTTTAGTTCAAATGTTTTCATATTTACCTCCATTTTTCTGTATTATGAAATGTATTGCCTAAATTGTCAAATAATTTTTAAAAAAAATTTTTCAAGCACCCAATTCAAAATTGTTGGGAGCGTTTGAGGAAAACTGAGAAAAGATTTTCCCAACAAAAAAATAAAAAAAGGGTCATTAACTATTTAAAGTTAATGACCGATTTTATATATTAATCTATAGGTATAGATTGATGATTTAAATTCTCATCAATCTATTTGTCTTTGCTTGATGTAAATATGCAAATGTATCATCATCTAATTCTGCAAATATACTTTCAAGACCTATTCTGTTTAATGGTAATAATTCAATTGTTGAATTTCTATTTACCTCTCTGATAACTTGATAAGATGTATTAGAAACACCATCACCATATGAACTACCATTTTCAGTAAATGTATGTGTGATTAAAAAATCATCTGCATTAATATTATTATTTGAAAATGTATTTCTAATATCAGAAATTAATCTTCTAATTGATTGTGATGTAAGTCCAAACGTATCCATTAACTGTCTAGTCTGTAAACCTAGATTACCATCTGCATTATATAATTCATTATATAATAATTCTTGTCTAGTATTAGACCTTGTTAAATATGGTCTTAAACTAGATGGCACATTGTAAACAGTTTCTGAAATTCTGTTTAATCTTTTCGTATCTGAATATCGTATAAGATTATCAATAAATCTGAACCATACTATTATTTTATCAACATTTAATGTTGTTAATGCTTGTCTAAATTCAATAGTACCATTTGAAAATGTCATGAGATTAACTGCCGTAAATTTTCCAAATGTAATATCAGAAATAGATGAAGCAGAATTTATTCTGCTCTCTGTCATTTGATGAGTTTCACAAAAAGTATTATTTGTTCTTGATGATGGTAGAAATTTTTGAATATGGTTTAGACCTTTAGAGTATCTTAACATTACATCTTTAACTAATTCAAATTCCATTTCTGTATCATCTTGATATAGATTAGATGGTGCAACAAAACCATCAAGATTAAAATCTATAGTTTGATAACCATAAACATCTTCATGTCTTGTAATTAAACTTGCTTGATGATTAATAGATTTTTGAATTAATTCTGCTTTGTCTGTTTCAATTGCTTTATGTGTTGAAATGTGTAAATGCATTCCACAATCTGATGAAACAAAAAAACCATTTTCTTTTAAGATTGTTAAAATATTATTGATGTAATTCCATGCATCTGCATGATCAAATAAAATAGGGAATACAATTTCAATTGCTACCTTTGCAGAACCATCATACATAATTCTTAAACCTTTAAAAATATCTTGATGTTGTTCTGCAAGATCACAAGCAAGATTTAATGCTTGTTCTTTTATTGCTCTTCTTTCTGATCTAGTAATATTGTCATTTGCAGAAATACCATAAGCAAATTCTAACTCTAGACCAAATCCCTTATTACCTATTATTGTAGTATTTAATAAATCTTTTTTAATATTAACCATTTTTAAATTTTCCTATAAAAGTTTCTAATACTCTTTTATCGCATTTTATGCAATGTATTGCAATAGTTAAATCGAACAATTTGTAAATAATTTACATATATATAACAATTAAGAGCAGCCGTTTATTGAATTTTTTTTTAAATAAATCGAACAATTTTTAATTGGGCTTATTTTTGAATGTTGCTGGCACTAACAGAAATCCGATTCCGAAGTCCGAATCCGAAGTCCGAAGTCCGAATCCGAATCCGAAGTTGTTGGGTGTTTTCCTGTGCCCAACAAACAATCCGAACAATTGTTCGATTTATTTGCACCCAACAAACAGTTGGGGCCAGCTTGCTGGCAAAAAAAAAGGGGAACTAAAAGCTCCCCTAATCCGAACAAGTCCGAACCCAATTTAAATTCCGTAATGATCAACTTCCTTTCTGGCAACTTCCTCAAGTGCATACCATGAAAGAGCATTTAAAATTTGAGTATCCCAAGTTTGACAAACCAAACCCTCATCAATATCTACAACTCCGTTAATTGTGGAATGAATTGTTGAAGCGACTTGTGTTTCTTTTACATCCATATCATTAAGACAATTAAAATTGGAAATCATTTTATAAACTCCTTCTCCTAACTGCTCGGCTTGTTCCACTGCATAATCAAAAATATCTTTAATATTTTCACTAGCAAATTTACAAGTTTCATCATAATAAATGAAACCATTAAATCCACCACTTGCACCATGTGGGCTATTAATAATATTTGTGAAAGTTTGCTTTAACTTTTCTTCATCATTAATACCTAATTGATTAATGACTTTCATCTTTAAATTATTATATTTCATTTTAGTTTTCTCCATTAATTAAGTTAACTTTTTTATAATAACCTTCTTCAATAGCCCAATTAATTAGATTATTTTCTAAAGGTTTTAAATCAACACTTTCAAAAGTGCTTCTTTCTAAATCAAGATAAAATTTATTATCTTTTTGTTGAATGTAATAGAAATCATTTTTTTCAATGTTAAAATCTTTTTTATCAGAATAAGCAATTAAATAATCTCCATAAAAGGTATTTCCTAAACGATCCTCAAGAGAATTAGATAATTCTTTATCTAGTTTAATTTTATGTCTAAAAATATTCATTTTAATTTTCTCCATTTTTTTATTGACTATATTATAGTTATAGGCTATACATTGCCTATTGTCAATAAAAAAAGGATTTTATTTTGAATAAATTATATATGGCGTATGGTTCAAATTTGAACCTCGCTCAAATGAAACAAAGATGTCCAAAGGCTCGGCAGCTAGGTAGTTTCTACCTCCCTAATTATAGATTAGTATTTAGGGGTGTTGCAGACATTGAGCCAACAAAAGACTCCGATTCGTTGTTACCTATTGGGGTTTGGGAAATCACCGAAGAATGTGAAGCGACTTTAGATATTTATGAGGGTGTTAAAAGAGAACTTTATAGAAAAGAATATATTAATGGTATTCTTACCTATAGAATGAACAACACAGAAATTTTTCCACCATCAAGAGAATATTTTACAAGCATTTTGATCGGTTACAACAATTTCGGTTTAAATCCATCTCATCTCTATGATGCGTTGGGTTGGTCACACTACTCGGACAGCTTGCAGGATTACACCCAATACGCATAATGCAAATTGTTCGGATTAAAACAGGAACCAGGCTTCGGCCTGGTTTTTTTTTGTCTGGTTTCTGGTTCGTCCCAGCAGATAAACCGAACAATTGTTCAGTTTATTGGCCGCTGGCCGCAACGCCAACCAACAAAAAAGAGCCAGCACAGTTGCTGGCCCAGTTTATCTTGGAGGAAATACGAGTTGATATAGTCCGATTACCAACGAATCCGAAGAATGTCAAGTCCGAAGTCCGAATAGTCCGAACAATTGTACGAGTTATTGGAGTCCGAAAATAAACCGAACAATTTGTCCTGTCACCTGGACAGCAGGGTCAGCCCAATCAGTCCGATCAGTCCGATAATCCGAACAAATCAGCAGTCCGAAGCTCCAATCAGTCCGAAAAACACCGAGTCCGAAGACCGAAGTCAGCGTCTAAACACCGAAACGGGGTTATTTTGTGTGATTTGCGTCTTCTACGCTATTATTGACTATCTCAATCCGAACATCTTCATTGGGAGTTACGTTCTTCATTCTATTTTCCGCTAATGATTTAAATTCGTTAAGTTTCTCAACGATTTGCTCCCTAGTAAGCCCATTCATATCCTCGTGCATTACATGAGATTTGTTAACAAGTAGTCCAGTCGCCTTTAAACGCAGCTCCTCAGCTCTAATTGCTTCACCGATACGACCACTCTGCCAAGCATCATTACGCATCTTCAGAAGGTCACGTACCGACTTCTCAATCGTTACACCGAACTTGGCGTTAGCTTCTAATCTCATCTCTTGGTATCGCTCTTGAATAACTGGATTACGCAGTAATCTAACGGCATCTACAGATGGATTGCTATATCCAGCTTCTCGTGCCGCTCCAGTCTGTGTTAAGTCTTTATAAAAAAACAGATCAAGAAATTTCTGTTGTTTTGCCGTCAATCGTTTCCAACCAGCTTTGGTTTGTTCTTTCGTTAATGGTTCAGCGACATTGACCATTTCAGCTCCTTTTCGCTATGAAAATATATAGGGGGAGGTGGTGGTTACTTACCACCCCCCTATACCCCCTATAGGGGGTAAGTCGTGGTAAGTTGGTAAGTAGCAATAAAAACAATGACTTAACACCCATAACTAACTTACCATAGTAAGATGTAACCTCCGTAACCACTTTCTCATTCAAGTAATAAAAACAATGACTTAGCAAGTTACCACCAAATCTACTTACCGCCGTAACTTGGTAAGTGGTAAGTAGATTAATCATTTTTCACCTTGTTCATAGCTGCAATCTACACATATATACGTATCATCCTTATAAGTAATAAACCAATCATCTTCTTTCAGTTTATTACATTCTGGACAACGTAACTTCTGTGCAAAAAGCAACTCTTCCTGTAGCTTTTTGTTTTTGCCTATAGGAAATGCTATTACCTCACCCATAACTATATCTTTAGCAACATTAAGACGCATTGGCAACAGGATCGCCAACAAATTGTTCGTTTTGTGATTTTGCATATCTGATACATTCAAGATAAATATTATCCCAATGTTGTTCTTTCATGCCATATGACTTCAACGCTTTCTTCATTACTCTTGTAGCAGTATCTGTCCATACAATAGCAGTAGCCATAGCATACTTCCATGCACCTACTTCCATCTCGAACCTATCATAATTACTATTTTGATTAGGGCCAATCAAGTGACCAATCTCATGCAAAGCAGAAACATAGTATCCAGTGTTCTTTGTGGGTCTAATGGTAATACTGTTTCTAACTCTGTTAGCACAGTAGAAGGGTCTTTTGTCATCTAATGGAACATAACTAACAGTAATACCATTCTTGGCACACAATTCTTGCACATGAAGTGCCATATCAATTCTTTTAACCAAAGTCATTTTCAATCTCCCTTTTTTACATAAACAATTCGGTTAGCTTGTGAAATGGTCAAACCAAAATGATCTGCCACATCTTGCATATTAAATTTTTTCTCTGTCATTCTTTTCATATGAACACCAGTAACTTCTTTGCCTTTGACTTTACCTCTGTTCTCTTGCCAAAAATCTTTGACTTCTTCTTTAAACTCATCTGAAAATTTAGTCATTCTTGTATTTCTCCTTATATTCTTTTTTATTTTTACAATGTTCGCTGCTCATAATTTTACAATACTCATCCCAATACGGACTATCGGGATTAGCATCAATCCCTCTTCTCTCTGAAATTCTATTGATCGCTGCAACTCTTCTATCTTGCCATGATTTTAATTTAAATCTTGGTGGCCAAT
>FUFK010038998.1_pt1 | contig 67812 bp, 62 predicted proteins | sample 1021851 | NCBI WGS metagenome assembly FUFK01 (sample SAMEA51879418, study PRJEB19060) | metagenome | reverse complement strand
AAATTAGAAATCATATCGTAATCATGAGTAGCCATTAAAATTGTACTTCCTTGATTATTTATTTTGATAAGTAAATTCATAATTTCTTTACTAGTTCCAGGATCCAAATTCCCTGTTGGCTCATCTGCTAAAATCAAATTTGGTTTATTTAGTATTGCCCTAGCAATTGATATTCTTTGTTGTTCACCACCCGAAAGTTGATATGGCATTCTGTCTTTTAAATTTATCATTCCAACTTCATTTAAAACCTCATCAATTCTCTCATTAATTTTTTGTTTATCTTTCCAGTCAGTTGCTTTTAAAACAAATTCTAAATTCCTGTAAACTGATCGATCTGAAAGAAGTTTAAAATCTTGAAAAATAATACCTATTTTTCTTCTTAAAAATGGAATTTGATTTTTTTTAATTTTACTAATATCTTTCCCATCAATTATTGATTTCCCTGACTCTATAGGTATGTCACAATAAATAGATCTAATTATACTGCTTTTTCCACTGCCAGTCTTCCCAATTAAATATGTAAAATCAGCTTGTGAAATTGAAAAATTTAAGTTATGAAGGATATTAGTTTTACTAATCTTCAAGGAAACTTTATCAAAAACAATTATTTCAGTATTCATTGCGATATCATTCTAAAGTTATTAATTCATTTTAATTTTTTTCAGTTTTTTAACAATTGTTAAAAATAATGTGATATGTAAAAATAAAGTAAGTCAAAATCAAATTAATTATCCATATTTGCCAAAAAAAAAATGTGCGGTATTGTTTGTGCGTTAAATATCAAAGAAAATTCTGAAAAGCTTAGACCTAATGTATTGGAGATGTCAAAAAAACTTAGGCATCGNGGACCAGATTGGAATGGAATCTANTCTGATGAAGATGTTATCTTAGCTCATGAACGTCTCGCAATTGTTGATCCAAAATCTGGAAAGCAGCCCCTTTTTAGTCAAGATGGAAGATATATCCTTGCTGCCAATGGAGAAATTTATAACCACAATGAATTAAGAGAAGATTTAGAAAAAAATTATAATTTTTTAACTAAATCTGACTGTGAAGTTATTATTGCTCTTTTTGATGAGAAAAGAGAAAGATTTATTGATGAATTAAATGGGATATTTGGATTTGTGATTTATGATAAGGTTGAAAAAGAATTTTTAGTTGCTAGAGATCATATTGGAATTATACCTCTTTATATGGGCTGGGATGATGTAGGGACATTATTTATTTCATCTGAACTAAAAGCTTTGGAAGGAAGATGTAAGAAAATTGAAATTTTTCCACCTGGTCATTATATGTCTGGTAAAGATTGCAAATTGAAAAAGTGGTATAAAAGAGATTGGATGAAATATGAAAATGTAAAGAATAATAATACAAGTATTGATTCTTTAAAAAAATCCCTTGAGGATGCTGTTTACAGGCAATTAATGAGTGATGTTCCATATGGTGTTCTTTTGTCTGGAGGATTAGATTCATCAATAACTTCTGCGTTAGCTAAAAAATTTTCCAAAAAGAGAATTGAAACAAAAAACACTGAAGATGCTTGGTATCCCCAATTACATTCTTTCTCTGTTGGCTTAGAGGGTTCACCAGACTTGAAAGCTGCAAAATTGGTTGCAGATAAAATTGGCTCAATTCACCATGAAATTAATTTTACTATTCAAGAAGGTTTAGATGCAATTAAGGATGTTATATATCACATAGAAACTTATGATGTAACAACTGTTAGAGCATCGACTCCCATGTATTTAATGGCAAGAGTTATTAAATCTATGGGTATCAAAATGGTACTTTCGGGAGAGGGTGCTGATGAAATTTTTGGAGGTTACTTATATTTTCATAAAGCCCCAAACTCTGAAGAATTTCATAAGGAAACTGTAAGAAAAATTGATAAGTTATACCAATACGATTGTCTGAGGGCAAACAAATCACTAGCTGCTTGGGGAATTGAAGGTAGAGTACCTTTTTTAGATAAAGAATTTATTGATGTTGCAATGAGACTAAATCCAGATGATAAAATGATTAAAAGTGATAGAATGGAAAAATGGGTTTTAAGAAAAGCTTTTGAATCATACTTACCTAGCGAGGTTGCATGGAGACAAAAAGAACAGTTCAGTGATGGGGTCGGATATAGTTGGATTGACAGTTTAAAAGAACTTGTAAATAATGAAGTTTCTGATAAAGAATTTAAGGATGCTTCAACAAGATTTCCTTTTCAAACTCCACAAAATAAAGAGGAGTANTATTACAGATGNATTTTTGAAGAACATTTTCCCTCCAAAACAGCCGCGGAAACGGTACCATCAGTACCATCAGTTGCATGTAGTACACCAATAGCTATAGAGTGGGATAAATCATTCAAAAATCTCAATGATCCCTCGGGAAGATCAGTCCAAAATATACACAACGATTCCTATTAACTTTTTAAGCTATAATTGTTAATAACTTCCTCATATACATCTCTGTAAAAAAGTCATTTTAAGGGGTTTTTCGAGTATATTTGTAAAAGAACTAAAAACTATCCCAAAAAACACAATGACAACAGATAAAAATCAAAATTATTCTGCTGATAGTATACAGGCCTTAGAGGGCATGGAACATGTCAGAAAAAGACCCTCAATGTATATCGGAGATGTTGGTGTGAGAGGTCTTCATCATTTAGTTTATGAAGTTGTAGATAACTCAATAGATGAAGCAATGGCAGGTCATTGCAATAAAATTTCCGTAATTATAAATGAAGATGACTCTATTTCCGTTGAAGATGATGGAAGAGGTATCCCTGTTGGAATTCATCAAAANGAAGGTGTTTCTGCTTTGGAAGTTGTTATGACAAAAATTGGAGCAGGTGGNAAATTTGACAAAGATTCCTATAAGGTATCAGGTGGCTTGCACGGAGTNGGAGTNTCAGTTGTAAATGCTTTGTCTGATCATTTAACAGCTGTTGTATATAGAGATGGAAAAATATGGCAACAAGAATATGAAAGAGGAAAATCACTTTATCCTGTTAAAGAAACAGGTAAGTCAGACAAAACCGGAACACTAGTTACTTTTAAGCCTGATTTATCAATTTTTAAAGATGTAGAAAAGTATAATTATGAAACTTTAGCTAATAGGATGAGAGAGCTATCTTTTCTGAATAAGGGAATCCATGTTACTTTAACAGATAAGAGAAAAAAAGTTGACGGAGAATTTGTCAGTGAAAGCTTTCATTCAAAAGATGGTTTAAAGGAGTTTATTTCATTTCTTGATGAAAATAGGGAACCTTTAATTCCTGAGGTTATCTCCATTGAGGGAGAAAAAAATAATGTACCTGTAGAAATTGCAATGGTCTATAATTCCTCCTTCAATGAAAATATTCATTCCTACGTGAACAACATAAATACACATGAGGGTGGAACTCATCTCTCTGGATTTAGAAGAGGGCTAACGTCAACATTAAAAAAATATGCGGATTCATCGGGGTTATTAGATAAAGTTAAGTTTGAGATTTCAGGTGATGATTTTAGAGAAGGCTTGACTGCAATAATTTCCGTTAAGGTAGCTGAACCTCAATTTGAAGGACAAACCAAAACTAAGCTAGGAAATAAAGAGGTTTCTTCTGCTGTTTCTCAAGCAGTTTCAGAAATGCTTCAAAATTATTTGGAGGAGCACCCTAATGAGGCCAAGATTATTGTTGATAAGGTAGTGCTTGCTGCTCAAGCTAGACATGCTGCTAGAAAAGCCAGNGAAATGGTTCAAAGAAAGACTGTTATGGGAGGCGGAGGATTACCTGGTAAATTATCTGATTGTTCAGAGCAAGATCCAGCTTTATGTGAAATTTTCTTGGTTGAGGGTGACTCTGCTGGTGGTACTGCAAAGCAAGGTAGAGATAGAAATTTTCAGGCAATTCTTCCACTGAGAGGAAAAATTTTAAATGTAGAAAAAGCAATGCANCATAAAGTTTTTGAAAATCAAGAAATTATNAATATTTANACAGCTCTTGGNGTNACNGTTGGTACNGAGGAGGATAGCAAAGCTTTGAATCTTGAAAAGTTAAGATATCACAAGATTGTAATAATGTGTGATGCTGATGTTGATGGGAGTCATATTTCCACTTTAATCTTAACATTTTTCTTTAGATATATGAGAGAATTAATTGAAAGTGGACATGTTTACATAGCTACNCCTCCATTATATNTGGTTAAAAAAGCNTCTAAAAAGGAATATGCTTGGTCTGATGATGATAGAGATAAGCTTATGGAAGATTTTGGAACTGGAAGCTCTGTTCAAAGGTATAAGGGATTGGGTGAAATGAATGCNATTCAGCTTTGGGAAACAACAATGAATCCAGATTCTAGAACTTTTAGAAAGGTAACAATTGATAATGCTGGGGAAGCAGACAGAGTATTTTCAATGTTGATGGGGGATGAGGTTCCACCAAGAAGAGATTTCATTGAAAGAAATGCTACTTACGCCAATATCGACGCTTAATTTTATTATATGAAAGTAACTATAGTTGGAGCAGGTAATGTTGGAGCCACAGCAGCAGATGTAATTGCATCTAAAGGAATTGCAGATCAGGTTGTATTATTAGATATTAAAGAAGGTTTTGCTGAGGGAAAAGCATTAGACTTAATGCAAACAGCTACGACCAAAGGTTTTGACTCCGTTATTACAGGAACTACAGGTGATTACTCTCTAACTAAGGACAGTGATGTTGTTGTGATAACATCAGGAATTCCTCGAAAACCGGGTATGACTCGAGAAGAACTAATTGGAATTAATGCAAATATTGTTAAAGATGTTTCCTCCAGTATTCTCAAATATAATAANGAACCAATCATCGTAATGGTTTCAAATCCAATGGATACNATGACATATCTNTCNTTAAAATCTACTGGTCTAAATCCAAAAAAAGTCATTGGTATGGGTGGAGCATTAGATAGCTCAAGATTTAAAACATATCTTTCTTTGGCTTTAAATAAACCACAAAAAGGGTTAGATGCTATGGTTATAGGAGGTCATGGAGATACAACAATGATACCAATGCATAGATTTGCAAAATACAATGATGAGCCAATATCAAAATTACTTTCCAATGATAAAATTAGTGAGGTTGTTAAATCAACAATGGTAGGAGGTGCNACCTTGACCAAACTTTTAGGNACATCTGCTTGGTATGCTCCAGGGTCATCNATAGCTTATTTAGTTGATTCAATTCTAAATGATAAGAAAAAAATAATTCCNTGTTCTGTNTTGCTCGACGGTGAGTANAATCATAGTGATATATGTATAGGTGTTCCTTGTATAATTGGAAAAAATGGTGTTGATGAAATAATTGAACTCGATTTAAATGAATCAGAGCTTGTAGAGTTTAATAAATCAGTAGATGCTGTAAGGTCAATGAATTCAACACTCTCTAGTCACACCTAAAAAACAATAAATCACATAATTTTGTTTAGTGATGTTCTAAATCATATATTTGCTTGCCTAAAAAATTAAGAAATGCATAAAAATAGTTTAGTTAAGTTTACTGCCATTCTTTTTACGTTCATTAGTATTCTTCAGATTTCTTACACATATGTTGTTAGCAAAATTGAAAAAGATGCCCTTAACTATTCTATTACTCAAATTAGCGATCAAGAAAAAGATTTTTCAATAAAGAGAGAGCTAGCTCAAAGAACATATTTAGATTCAGTAGCAAATATTAGAGTTTTTGGAATAACATCTTATAAAGATGCCAAGGAAAAAGAACTTAATAAAGGTTTAGATTTAAAGGGTGGTATAAATGTTATTTTACAGATTTCTGTGAAAGATATCCTTAAGGGTTTGGCTGAGAATACAAATGATCCTTATTTTAACCAATCCTTGGACAAGGCTGATGAACTTCAAAAAAGCTCAAATGATACATACCTAGAGTCTTTCTTCATTGCTTTTGAGGAAAATGATGATGCAAACCTTGCATCACCAGATGTATTTGCAAATAGAACCCTAAGTGATGAAATAAATTTCCAAATGTCAAATGACGAGGTAAAACCAATTTTAAGAACCAAAATTGATGAATCGATTACATCTGCTTTTGAAGTTTTAAGAAAAAGAATAGATAAGTTTGGAGTTACTCAACCTAACATTCAGAGATTAGGTAACTCTGGTAGAATTTTAGTGGAGCTCCCTGGTGCAAAGGATGTTGAAAGAGTAAAAAAATTATTGCAAAGCACAGCTCAGCTTGAGTTTTGGACAACTGAAAAGAATGTTGAATTTTTTAGTTTCCTTCAGCAGGCTAATCAAGTGGTAAAAGACATAGTAGATCAATCAGTTGAAGAGACTAAAGATCAAGAGTCAAATGAAATTGAGGATCTTCTTGCCGATGTAGAGGTTAAAGCAGATTCATTAAGTATGGAAAAAAATCCACTTTTGGATCTCGTTATTACAACAGGATTTCAAGGAGGACCAGTTTTAGCTCAAGTTTACGAAAAAGATATACCAACTTTTGATTCATATCTAAACAATCCAAAGGTTCGTCAATTATTGCCATCAAGTAAAAGATTCACTAAGTTTTTGTGGGGAATACCTGACCCGGAAACTAAAGTTGTTGATTTATATGTGATAAAAGCTAATCGTAACAATATCCCACCTTTAGGTGGTGGTGTTGTTGTAGATGCATCACAAGGTTATGACCAAGTCGGTAATCCAGCAGTTAATATGCAAATGAATGGTAGAGGAGCAAAAATTTGGGAGGATTTAACTGGAGATGCGTATAAAAATTCTTACAACATTGCAATAGTATTAGATGAAACTGTTTATTCAGCACCAGGTGTTACAAGTGGTCCAATCTCTGGTGGGAGATCTGAAATAACAGGAGATTTTTCTTTAAATGATGCAATAGATTTAGCTAATGTGCTTAGAGCTGGAAAATTACCCGCATCTGCAGATATTATTCAATCNGAGATTGTTGGCCCATCTTTAGGTAAAGANTCTATAGAGAAGGGTATTAATTCATTTTTGATTGCGCTTTTACTAGTGCTTATCTGGATGTACTTTTATTATGGAAGAGCTGGTTTATTTGCTGATGTTGCCTTAGTTTTAAATATAGTTTTAATCTTCGGATTTCTTTCAGGACTTGGAGCTGTACTAACTTTACCTGGCATAGCTGGTATTGTTTTAACTATAGGTATGTCTGTTGATGCNAATGTACTAATCTTTGAAAGAGTTAGAGAGGANCTAAGACGTGAAAAGGGTCTTAAGCAGGCTGTTTCAGATGGTTTTAGTAATGCTTTATCATCAATTCTAGATGCAAATATTACAACTGGTGTTACTGCATTAGTACTATTTATTTTTGGTACTGGTCCAATTAAAGGATTTGCAACAACCCTTTTAATTGGTATAATGACTTCTTTGTTTACGGCTATTTTTATTACAAGAATGCTTGTTGAGAATCATATTTCGAAATCTAAGAAATTAGATTTTTCAACTTCTTTAACAAAAAACTTACTGAGTAATTTAAAAGTATCATTCTTAATAAAAAGAAGAGTATCATATGTAATTTCAGGAACATTTATCATAATTGGTCTTTCTTCACTATTTTTAAATGGACTAAATCAAGGTGTAGATTTTGTTGGTGGTAGGTCATATGTAGTGAGATTTGAACAACCAGTTTCGCAGGAAAAAATTCAATCAAATTTAATTCAAGTTTTAGGGAACGCGGAAGTGAAAACTTTTGGTTCAGATAATCAATTAAAAATTACTACTAATTACAAAGTTGATAGTGATTCATCTGACATTGACGATGAAATAAACAGTATTTTATATCAAGATCTGATTCAATTTATGCCTGAGAATATTTCTCTTGACGAATTTGTAAATGGTGATGAGGATAAGCAAGTTGGAATTATGTCATCGATCAAAGTTGGACCTACCATTGCTGACGATATTAAGAAAAATTCATTTTTCGCTGTTTTTGGTTCATTGATAATAGTTTTCCTGTATATATTACTTCGTTTTAAGAATTGGCAATTCTCACTTGGTGCAGTCTCTGCAGTTTTTCATGATGTTCTGGTTGTATTAGGTATTTTCTCTTTGACTTACTCATTTATGCCTTTTAATATGGAAATTAACCAAGCATTTATTGCAGCTGTTCTTACAGTTATTGGTTATTCTTTAAATGATACTGTTGTTGTTTTTGATAGAATTNGAGAATATCGAAATATAAATACATCCTGGGAATTACCAAGAATTGTCGATGGTGCATTAAACAGTACTCTAAGCAGAACGTTAAATACATCATTCACCACATTAGTTGTATTGGTATCAATTTTTATTTTCGGAGGTGAATCAATAAGAGGTTTTATGTTCGCATTAATTGTTGGAGTTCTAATTGGAACTTATTCATCTGTGTTTGTTGCAACTCCTGTGATGTACGATACTCTAAAAAAGAAATAAATCTACTTCTTAGAAAACCANTTATGTTCTCCAAAGTAATTTCGAGGTACAACTTGATCGTTTAATAAATAGTAATTTATTCCCCCTACAACACTTTGTAAATATTTTTTGAGGTTAGGTTTAATCATAAATTTATAAGGGAAAAATGAAATGAATTTTGGATAATTTTTCATATAATGTGTATAAACTGTTATTGAAAGATAATTTTTTTTATTTCTAGTTGTAATCTTCCATTCGACATAAGATTTTTTTCCTTTTTTTGTTCCAATCAATAAGCTGTAGCCTTGACCTGGATTCCATGTTTTAAATTCCCTTATAAATGTTAATCCATTTAAATATTCAAGAACATCAACAGAATTTTCAGATGCCCATGCTAGGGCATAATTNTTTTTACAAAAAGGATGAACAAGATTTAAATTCCCTTCTTTAGAAATAATATTCCAAATTTTTTCAGTACTAGCATCTATTTCTTTTTCAACACTTATTGGCCATGTTTTTTTATACTGATTCAATTTATTTTTGATTTTGAGATTCTAACGATTTTCTAACGCTTTTGTTTTTTCTAAGTAAACTCTGTGCTTTTTTTAAATCAATCTCTAACTCTTTCATTAAAATTTTTTCGGCTCTATCAATTAATTTGTTATTAGCTAATTGCATATCAATCATTTTATTACCCTTGACTCTACCAAGTTTAATCATTAATGTAGTTGAAATAGTATTTAAAATAAGCTTTTGAGCCGTACCTGCTTTCATTCTTGAACTGCCAGTTACTACTTCGGGACCCACAACTACCTCGATAGGATATTCTGATGATAAACCTAATGGACTATTTAAATTACAGGTTATACAGCCAGTTAAGATTCCTTTTTTTCTACAGGTCTTAATAGCACCAATGACGTAAGGGGTAGTTCCTGAAGCTGCAATTCCAATCACTGAATCATTATTATTTATTTTGTGTTTTAATAAATCAAGCCATCCTTGTTTTAAATTATCCTCTGCAAATTCTTGGGATTTTCTTATTGCTTTATCTCCACCTGCTATCAATCCAATAACCAATTTATCAGAAACNCCAAAAGTNGGAGGACATTCAGAGGCATCTAGAATTCCCAATCTACCACTTGTACCAGCTCCAATGTAAAACAACCTTCCTCCATTTAACATTTTGTTATAAATTTTATCTATTAATTCTGTTAATTTCGGAAGTATTTTTTTTACTGATTTAGCAACAGTCATATCCTCNCTATTNATAATATTGACCAAATCCTTAGTTGTTTTTAATTCAAGATTATTATGGTTTGAGTCTGACTCTGTTATTTTGTTAAATTCCATTATTTAAAATTAATCAATTATGATGTCTTCAAGCATAAATTCATCAAACTCACAAACTTTAAAATAACCGAACACCACACTATTAGAGTCTTTTATATTTAAAATATTTCCTTTTATTGGTGCTGGNGGNGTAGAAAATGGACCATTTTGTGTNTTTGTTTGTATTACAACTTGAATCATATATTTAAAATAATTATAATCAATACCTTCCATTTTTACTTTTAATTTTTTTGAATCAGGTATTTCAGTTTTCTCTATAAAATATGAAAAGGAGAAACTGTTTCCGTTTATGTACAAATCTCTTGCTGGTTGCAAATTTCCCTTATCACCAAACTCAAATAAGAAATAGTTATCCATTTGATCTAAATCTGTAAAAGTTGTTATTATTTCTATTTCATCTCCGCTCAGAGAATTTCTATCCCCCTGAACTACATTATCTATTAAACTTGATTTTGTTAGTTTTTCTAACAGATGAAAATTGATAATTATCATGAATCACAATTAACTCATATTCACTAGATTCTAAAATGTTAGGGATATTGATTTTATACTTTCCATCTTTAACAAATTCTAATACATACTCTTTACTTGTCTCTTTTTCAATTATTTTAACAACTGCATCATTTATATAATTTATATTATCACTAAAATATTCTCTGGATTTACTAATATTAACTTCTGAAAACCCNGATAATGAATTAACATGTTTATTGATTTTTGCATCAATTACATAGTTTTGATTTGAAAAGTCTAAATCTAAATTAATTACCTTTTCACATCCAAAAATTAAGACCAAAAATAAAAGACTAAATATTTTCTTCATTAGAATTTAAAATTATAAGTTACTGATGGTACAATGCCAAAAATTGAAATTTGTACAGCTTCATTTTTAAGTGTTTCGTTATTTCTTCGAAATATGATTGATGATGCATTATCTCTGTCATACAAATTATAGATTCCGAAAACCCATGAACTTTCAATTTTTTTATTTTTCTTTTCAGGTGTAAGAGTAAGATTTATATCCATTCTATGATAATTTGGAAGTCTCTGTGAATTTCTCTTACCATAATTAGGAACATTTAAGTTCATGTAAGTATATTGAGAATTAGGGTAATTTGTAGGTTGTCCAGTTTGATAAATAAAATTACCAACGATTTTTAATTTTTTACTTAAAATATATTCTGAATTAATACTAAAATCATGTGGTTTGTCATAAGGTGTATTATACCAATTTGAAAAATTAATTCCATCCTCAAGAGAATTTCTTCCTGGTGTTTTTTGTTCTGATTTTGATAGGGTGTATGCAACCATAAATTTATGTCTGCCCTCAGATTTTTTCAATAATATTTCAAACCCATAAGCACGTGATTTTCCGGGTAAAATAACGGTTTCTATATTATCATTCGCTACTAAATCTGCACCATCTATATAATCGAGTCTATTTTTAATTTTTTTGTAAAAAATTTCTGTTTCAATTTTTATATTTTTTATTCTTTTATAATAACCCAAAGCATATTGATCTAGTTTTTGTGGTTTAATGTAAGGTCCACTCGGAACCCAAATATCTAATGGGGTAGGTGAGCTTGTATTTGAAATCAAGTGTAAATATTGATTCAGTCTATTATAACTAGCTTTTATACTTTGATTATTAAATGAATAAGAGATATTAATTCTAGGTTCGATGTTATTATAAGTTTTAAAAACAGATGAATTATTATCAAAATTTCCTGCTANNGGGGTTGCAGGATCATATATTTTTAGATCATTATCATANTATAATGGATCATCATTAGCATATTGCTGAAGTCCATTTTGTCGAAGTCTTAAAAACTGATTTAACCTTATTCCATATCTCATGGATAATTGGCTATTTATCTTATGAATTACATCNAAATAGGTAGAATTTTCAAAAGCATATTTTTTATTTAATCTAGAAAAGTTAAATCCAGAGTCAGGCGTCAAAGGTCCAATCGTACCAGGGTTAAAATCATAATAAATTACATTTAAACCATAATTAAATTGAAAAATATTTGAATAATAGTTTTTCAAATCAAATTTGAAATTCAAGTTTTTTATTCCAGACTTCCAATCAAAACCAACAAAGTCTAATTGTAATCCATAATAATAATCACTAAAAATTAATGAAGTGTTTGAAAATGTTTTTTCGTTTATTAAATGATTCCATCTTAGATTTAATGTACTATTCCCATATGTATTCATAAAAGTTCCATCGAGTTTAAAAAGATCTCTTCCGAAGTATCCTGAAAGAAAAATTTTATTTTTATTATCAATTACAAAGTTTGACTTTGTATTTAAATCATAAAAATATGCGATGTTTTCTATATCTGTCAGCTTCAAAAACAGATGAGCATATGTTCCCCTAGATGCAACTAAAAAAGAACTTTGATTTTTTTGAATAGGCCCTTCAACTAAAAGTCTGCTAGAAATTGCACCAATTCCTCCATTCATTGAAAAATTTTGATTATTTCCATCTTTCTGGTAAACATCAAGAACAGATGATAATCTTCCTCCATAGGATGAGGGTATTCCCCCTTTATATAATTTTACTTCTTTAATTGCATCTGAGTTAAAAACAGAAAATAATCCAAAAAGGTGCGATGAATTATAAATAATTGCCTCATCAAATAAAATTAGATTTTGATCTGCTGCACCACCTCTTACATTNAAACCCGATGCACCTTCTCCAGCACTAGACACACCAGGTAAAAGTTGTATCGTTTTTAATATATCAGATTCACCAAAAACGACTGGCGTTTGCCTAATGGTTTTTCCAGAGATAATATTTAAACTTAGAACTGGTAGTTCAATATCTATATCTTCTGTATTTTCTATTACTATAACTTCGTCAAGGGATTCAACTTCTTCAGTGAGATAAATATTAAGAATAATATTTTTATTTAAACTTATGATTTGAAGATCATCTTTGTAGCCCAAGTTTTGGGTTTTGACACTGTAGTTACCTTCTTTAACGGTAATTGAAAAAAACCCATAACTATTTGTTATTGTACCAATATTTAATTCATCAATAATAACACTAGCTCCAATAACTAGTTCATTANTTTGACTNTCTAAAACATAGCCACTGAAAGTAAAGTTATTTTGTGAATTTATATTTAGCGAAACAAGGAATATGACTAAGAGAAAGATCTTTTTCACATATACAAATTAATAAAATTGTGTTTAATTGTTTAGAATTTAAGAAACCTTTACATCAAGATTTGCTTTGATAGTGTCCAAAAATTCTTGTGTATTTAAGTAATGCTGTCTTTTTAAATTACTTCCATGAATTAGTAGTGCAAGATCTTTTGTCATTTTTCCAGATTCAACAGTTTCAACGCAAACTTTTTCTAAAAGATTACAGAATATTAGTAACTCATTGTTAGAATCTAACTCTGCTCTGTGTATTAGGCCTCTGGTCCAAGCAAAAATTGATGCAATTGGGTTAGTTGAAGTTTCTTTTCCTTTTTGATGTAATCGATAATGTCTTGTAACTGTTCCATGAGCAGCTTCAGCTTCCATAGTTTTACCATCTGGTGTTAGTAATGTTGAAGTCATCAATCCCAATGATCCAAATCCTTGAGCAACAGTATCAGATTGTACATCACCATCATAATTTTTACATGCCCAGACGAAACCACCCTCCCATTTCATCGCAGCTGCAACCATATCATCAATTAATCTGTGTTCATATGTAATACCAATTTCTTCAAACTTTTCTTTGAATTCATTTTCATAGACCTCATGAAAAATGTCCTTAAATCTTCCATCATAGGCTTTTAAAATAGTGTTTTTCGTTGACAAGTAAAGAGGCCATCCTTTTGAAACAGCTCTATTCATACATGATCTTGCAAAACCATAGATTGAAGACTCTATGTTGTACATTCCCATTGCAATACCATCCTCTTGAAAATTATATATTTCCCATGTCTTTTCTTCATCACCATTTTCAGGTGTAAATGTCATAGTTAATTTACCTTTTCCATGAGTCAGAAAATCAGTTGCCTTGTACTGGTCACCAAATGCATGTCTACCAATACAAATTGGTTTAACCCAACCTTGTACATATCTTGGGATATTTTTCATAATGATGGGTTCACGAAAAACAGTACCACCAATAATGTTTCTAATCGTTCCATTAGGTGATCTCCACATTTTTTTAAGAGTGTATTCTTTTACTCTCTGCTCATCTGGTGTAATTGTAGCACATTTAATTCCAACATTATACTTCTTNATTGCATTAGCGGCATCAATAGTGACCTGATCGTCAGTAAAATCTCTGTTTTTAATTCCCAGATCAAAATATTTTATATCTAGGTCTATGTATGGAAGAATTAATTTTTTTTTAATATAATCCCAAATAATCCTTGTCATTTCATCACCATCTAACTCAACTACAGGATTATTGACTTTAATTTTTGACATTAAAACTATTTTTTAACTTCTTTGATTCTTGCCTTCTTACCTCTAAGCTCTTTGAAATAATATATTCTGGATCTTCTTACTTTACCTTTTTTATTTACTTCGATCTTTTTGATTGTAGGCAGATTAAATGGAAATATTCTTTCAATCCCCACTGTACCAGACATTTTTCTAATTGTAAATGTTTTTGTTTTTCCTGTTCCTTTGATTTGAATTACAACTCCTTTGAAAAACTGTGTTCTTGATTTTTCACCTTCTTTAATTTCGTAATAAACAGTTATGGTATCACCTGATTTAAAATCAGGATATTCTTTCTGGGTTATAAATTCGTCTTGAACGTATTTTAGTAAAGACTTCATTTTTATAAAAATTTTAATTTGANCAACTTTCGTTTATCCAGAGGTTAATCAAGAGGTGGCAAACTTACATATTTTATGATAAAAAAAAAATTATTTGATGTCTAATTAATTATTTAATAGTTTAGTTTTTTCATCAGATTTTCCCTCTCTCCATTGATCAATTTTTTTTGAATCACCTGAGATAAGAACCTCAGGAACATCCATGTTTTTATATGAAGCGGGTCTTGTGTANACTGGTGGAGCAATNCTGTTGTCCTGAAATGAATCTTCGAGNGCAGATGTTTCGTTATTTAAAACTCCTGGAATTAGTCTTATTATTGAATCACAAAGTACAGCTGCTGGTAGTTCTCCACCAGAAAGCACATAGTCCCCAATTGATAATTCCATTGTTATTAAATTATCTCTTACTCTTTGATCAACACCTTTATAGTGTCCGCATAAAATAATCAGATTACCTGCAATTGATAGCTTATTTGATAATTTTTGAGTTAATTTTTCAGCATCCGGTGTCATAAAAATTATTTCAGAATAATCTTTATCTTTCTTCAAATGGCTGATACAATTATCAATTGGTTCAATCATCAATACCATTCCAGATCCGCCACCATATTGATAGTCATCAATTTGTTTTCTTTTTTTATTAGAGTAATCTTTTAAATCATGAAAGTTAACCTGTACAATTTCTTTTTCTATTGCTCTTTTCATAATAGAACCAGAAAAAGGACTAATTAATAATTCTGGAGTTGCACTAATTATGTCAATTGTTTTCATTTTTTAATCAAAAACAAGTTTTTCTTTCTCACCATTTAAGTCAACGAATGTAAACTGAAATATATCTTCTCTTTCAAATGCTTTGAGGTCTTTTGTATTCTCAATTTTTACATTATTAATTTCGGTTAAGATGTAACCAGATCTAATACCCATCCTAAAAAGAGTTCCGTTTCTATTTATTACAACTACGACACCATTATCACTATTTAAGTCATTTAACTCTTGTTCACTAGCATCTTTTAATTGCATTCCATAAAATTGTACGTATGTACTTCTTTTTAGTCTTACTCCTACATCCATTGATTTATTGTTTCTATAAATTCTAACATTTAATTTATCACCAGGCCTTTTTGAATTTAAATAACCTGAGAGGTCAGAGAATTTATTAATCTTAACATTGTCAATTTGTTGAATAATGTCACCTTTTCTTATTCCGGCAATGTGGGCACCCATATTGGGATCGGTGTCATTAATATAAAACCCTTCTGTCTGATTAATACCCAGTTCACCGGCATTTTGTGAGTTTAGGCTTTGTCCAGTAACACCCAATAAACCTCTTTGAACATCTCCAAATTCTAAAATATCCTCATAAATTTTTCTTGCAATGTTACTTGGTACCGCAAATGAGTAACCTATAAAACCTGCATTAGTGCTTTGAATAGCAGTATTAATTCCAATTAAGTCCCCATTAATATTTACTAATGCTCCACCACTGTTACCACTATTTACAGCAGCATCAGTTTGTATAAATGATTGNTTCTTTGAATCATAATCATTTAAATCTCTCGATTTTGCACTAATGATTCCAGCTGTAACGGTGGATGTCAAATTAAAAGGATTACCAACAGCGAGAACCCACTCTCCAATCTTTGTTTCATCTGAATCTGCAAATCGTATGTAAGGAAATTTTGAAGGTCCATCAATTTTCAAAACAGCTATGTCAGAGTTTTTGTCTGTTCCTATCAATTCAGCATTAAAGGATTTATTGTCATTGGTTGTAATTTCAATTTCAGTTGCATTTTCTATGACATGGTTATTTGTAATTATATAACCATCACTAGAAACAATTACACCAGATCCAGTACCAACAGTTGTTCGATCATCAGAATTGCCATAAAAAAGATCCCATAGACTATTAGAACCTTTAGATTTAGCAGTGTTTTTAACATGCACCACAGTATTGATAGTTTTTTCAGCTGCAACAGTAAAATCAGGATTCCTTACAACAAAATTTCTGTTTTGTTGAATTTGATTATTTATATTTTCAGAGCTTAATATGGTATTTAAAACAGTACTATCATTATTATTGGTCTTTTCATCTTTATCATATATAACAAGTAATAAAATGATTAAAAAAATTGGAACAATTATTTTATTTAATAAACTAAGCTTTCTCATAATTCTTTTTTTATAAAATTAATTTTTTAAATTTTTCTTTTTTAATATTTAACTTCTTTTTAACATGATAGATTATATTTACATATTGGAAAATGAAAATAAGTTTTGAAAAATATCATGGTTGTGGAAATGATTTTATCATCATCAATAATTTATCAAAAACCCTTCCAAATCTCACCAAAGACATAATCAAACAACTTTGTAATAGAAAATTTGGAATAGGTGCTGATGGATTAATTATTGTTAACGAATCTAGTGAATATCCTTTTAAAATGACTTATTATAATTCAGACGGGAATATTAGTACTATGTGCGGTAATGGTGGAAGATGTGTTGTCCATCATTGTTACAGCCAAAAAATTGTAGGAGAGAATTCAGATTTCATTGCGTGTGATGGTGTTCATTCTTCAGTTGTAAACGGCAATTTTGTAAAAATATCTATGAATAATGTTTCTGAATATAAAGTTGTTGATGAAAATATTTTTATAGACACTGGTTCTCCTCATCTTGTTATAAGAAAAAATAAATTGAATGATATTGATATAATACCTGTATCAAGAGAAATTCAAAAAACAAAATTATTTAAAAATGAGGGTGTGAATGTAAATTTTCTGTCGATCATTAACGAAAATATTGTGAATCTAAGAACATATGAAAGAGGTGTTGAGAACGAAACTCTTTCATGTGGGACAGGTGCGGTTGCAGCAGCATTATCAACTTCTATTTTTTTAAAATCAAAAAGTCAGAAAGTTATCGTTAAAACAAAGGGCGGGGATTTAATTGTAGATTTTAAACATGATAATAATAATTTTTATGATATTTACTTATCTGGGGAAGTAGAAAAAGTTTTTTCTGGTATATACAATTATGAAGAAAATTAAGTCAATTTTTATTTTTATACTGATTTGCGTTGCAGGGTATTTTACTTACAATTTCTACACAATTTTTTTTGAAAAAAATACAAATTTTGAAAGTGAATCTATTTTTCTGAAAATTCCATCCAATAGCTCTTTCTCTCAGATACTAGACTCATTGTCTAATTATTTAGTTGATATTGAAACATTTGAAAAAGCAGCTAAAAGAAAGAAATATTCGAAAAATATAAAAGCGGGAAGATTTTTGATTAATAGTGGTGATAACAACAATGATATAGTGAATTCCTTAAGGTCCAGTAATGTTCCATTAAATCTTACTTTCAATAATATTGAAACTTTGAGTGAACTAGCAGGTAAAGTATCTAAAAAAATTGAAGCAGATAGTGTAAGTATTATGNACGCTTTTACAAACAAAAAATTTTTAAACGAATTGAGTTTAACTAATGAATCTGTTTTTTCTTTATTCATTCCTAATACTTATCAGTTTTTTTGGAATACGAATGCAACAGATTTTAGAGAGAGAATAGTTAAAGAGTTTGATAGTTTCTGGAATCAAACAAGAATTAACAAAATTAAAGAAATCAATCTTAATCCAGTAGAGGTTATGGTATTAGCCTCCATTGTTCAAAAAGAAACTCCTAAAGTAGATGAAAGACCTACAATCGCTGGTGTATATTTGAATCGTTTAGAAAAAAACATGAAGTTGCAAGCAGATCCAACTGTTGTATACAGTATTAAGCAGAGAGATGGTTTTGATAAGGTAATTAGAAGAGTTTTATATAAAGATTTAAGAATAAAATCTAGTTTTAATACATACTACATAAAAGGATTGCCACCAGCACCAATTGTCACACCTGACATATCTTCAATAGAGGCTGTAATTAATTATTCAAAAAACCCTTTTATTTTCTTTGTTGCAGATGTATCTAATCCCGGATATCATCTTTTTTCAAGAACTTTGAGCGAACATAATAAAAAGAAAAGACAATATACTCGCTGGTTAAAAGAAAGAAACATAAAAAGATAATTCACTGAAAATCAGATAATTATAAAAATCATTATGTTTGTTCCCGAAAAACTAAATTAAATTAGTTGCTTGTTTATAGTAATGTATTTTAATTTTAAAATTTTTTTAATTTACTTTTTAGCTGTTTTTTTTCTTAGCAGTACAGACCTACCAACCTCTAATTTAAACTTCGAATATTCAGTTGAATCAAAAGATAATTCTAATTTGAATTATTTACCAATACCATATACTGTGAGAGATTTTGTAGGTTTTAAGAATTTTCTTGGTTTTTTTGAGTCAGGTTCTGATTATGATAAAATAAATAGATTTGGTTATATAGGAAAATATCAATTTGGTAAAGGTACGCTGAAAATGTACGGTGTTACTAATCTTGTGAATTATAAAAANAACCCAGAGTTGCAGGAGAAAATCTTTTTAATGAATGTAATGAGGAATAAATGGATATTGAGAAGAGAAATTTCATGGTATTCAAACAGATATTTAGGAGGCGTATATGTAAGTGAGTCGGGTATAATTGCTGCAGCTCATTTATCAGGACCAGGAAATGTGAAAAAATATTTAAGAAGTCACTGTGATGCTAGTTTAAATAAGAAGGATGCAAATGGAACTTCGATTTCAGATTACATGAGAATATTTAAAGATTACGATATCGAAGATATCCCCTTTGAGAGAAAACCTAAACTATAAACTAGTCTGAAAATTTTTTATTTAAATCCTCAACGTATTTTCTAAATTGCTTATCAGTGAATGCTAAATTATCCACAGTTTTGCATGCATGAAGAACCGTAGCATGATCACGATGACCAATTTTTGTTCCTATACTAGCAAGTGAAGCTTTTGTAAACTTTTTTGAGAAAAACATTGCAAGTTGCCTTGCTTGAACAATGTGTCTTTTTCTGGTCTTGGATTGTAACGTTGAAACATCCATTTGAAAATAATCTGAAACAACTTTTTGAATATGATCAATAGATATTTCTTTTTTTGTGTTTTTAACAAATTTTTCAACAATGACTTTTGCTAAATCGATAGTTATATTTTTTCTGTTAAAGGAGGATTGAGCCATCAAAGAAATTATAGCTCCTTCTAATTCTCTAACGTTTGTTTTTATATGTTTGGCAACATAAAAAATTATTTCCTCATCCATCTCCACACCATCTCTGTTCAATTTATTTTTGACAATTGAAATCCTAGTTTCATAGTCTGGTGTTTGTAATTCAGCGGAAAGCCCCCACTTAAATCTAGATAATAATCTTTGTTCAATTTCTTGCATATCAACAGGAGCTTTGTCAGAGGTTAAAACCAGTTGTTTTCCATTTTGATGTAAATGATTAAAAATATGGAAAAAGACATCTTGAGTTCCTGATTTTCCAGAGAAAAACTGAACATCATCAATAATTAGAACATCAATAAGCTGGTAAAAATGAATAAAATCATTTCTATTATTTTTTTTCACTGACTCAATATACTGTTGGGTAAATTTTTCAGCAGATATATATAAAACTGTTTTATCAGGAAACTTTTGTTTGATGTTTATTCCAATAGCATTAGCCAAATGTGTTTTTCCTAAACCAACACCTCCAAAAATTAAAAGTGGGTTAAATGATGTACCGCCTGGTCTGTTTGATACAGCATAGCCTGCAGACCTTGCAAGTCTGTTTGAATCACCTTCCAAAAAATTATTAAAATTATAATTTGGATTTAATTGAGAGTCAATTTTTAAATTTTTAATACCAGGAATTACAAACGGGTTTGTTAATTCAGTTTTAAAGTAAGCCGAAGAACCCTCTACTTTTTGGGACTCAACTTTGGGTTTATAATCACTTGGAATCTTTTCGGTAAACGATTTTGTTGATCCAAAAGAGTTTTCCATTTTAATAACATAGACAAGCTTTGCATCTTTTCCAAGTTCTTTATTTAAAGCAATCTTAAGGAGCTTAACATAATGTTCTTCAAGCCATTCATAAAAAAATTTACTAGGTACCTGAATACTTAAAACATTATCATCAAGTTTGACTGGTTGAATTGGTTCNAACCAAGTTTTATATGCTTGATCCTGTATGTTATCTTTTATAAAGTTAAGACAGTTATTCCACACAGATTCTAAGCTCATACTTATAATACTTTTTAAAATTGTTGTTATTAAACATTTGAACCGTAGTGAGGATCAAATTGTTAATAGGTCAAACAAATATGTACATTTTTTTTTTAAAAAAAAATGATTTTACTATTGAATTTTAAAAAAGTTTTTTTGATATTATAGACTCACTAAAATTAGCTTATTCTGCAATCAAAAAAATCATATGAAACAACNATTGTCGCTAGATATTCTGAGACTGATTCAATGTCATATGTTCATCATAGCAATTATTTGAAATATTATGAAATTGGCAGATTAGGATGGTTAAAAGAAGTTGGTTTTTCTTATAAAAAAATGGAGGAAGAAAACATAATTTTACCTGTTATAAGAACTAACATGGTTTTTAGAAAACCAGCTTTCTTTGAGGATGAATTATTAATTAAAACTTATTTGATTAAAAAGCCATCTTACTCAATTGAATTTGAATATAATATTTATAGAAAAAAAGAATTAATTAATGAAGGATACACAAAGCTTGTTTTTTTAAATAAAAAAACAGGAAAGCCAATCAGATGTCCAAAAAAAATCTTGGAAGCTATTATTAATTAGAAACAATAAATTTAATTCGATCATTTGATAGTTCTAACTCACTCTTGATTTTTCCTTGAATTTTTGGAGATTTTATTCCCTTCACAATAGTTTTAGAACTTTGAATAATTCTAGCTTCATCCCAAATACCATCATTTATAAAACTAGTTAGTGTTTTTGTTCCACCCTCTACAATTACTGACTGTACATCGCTTTTGTAAAGTTCTTCACAAATTTGTTTTGCTGACAACTTATTTTTATAATTTATTTTTAAAAAATTAGAATCCTTAATATTAGTATTATTTGTTAATACAAATTTTTTTGGATNATTATTATCCCATAATCTTGAATTTAAAATTGGAGAATCATCNATGTAAGTTTTACCCCCAATTAAAATTCCATGTTCCTGACTTCTCCATTTATGCACAAGTTGTCTGCTAAATTTATTTGATATCCAGAACGGCCTTTTATTTTTTTTATTAATTGGACTAATAAAACCATCAAATGATTCAGCCCATTTCAAAATTACATAAGGTCTTTTTTTATTTTGAAAAGTGAGAAATCTTTTGTGTAGTTTTTTACATTCATCCTCTAAAATATTTGTTTTTACATCAATATTATTATTTCTTAAAAAACTAATTCCTCTTCCGTTTACTAACTTATTTGGGTCATTGATACCAATTACTACTTTTCTTATTTGCTTGTTGTATATCGCTTCACAACAAGGTGGAGTTTTCCCATAGTGCGAACATGGTTCAAGTGTGACATATAAAGTAGATTTTTTTAGAATTTCTCTATCATTNACCTTTTTTATTGCATTAATTTCTGCATGGTTTTTTCCATGCTCTTGTGTAAAACCTTCTGAAATTATTTTTCCATCATAAAAAAGTAGTGCACCAACATTGGGATTTGGATATGTCTTTCCAAGTGCTTTTTTACCCAAATCAATACACCTTTTCATCAATAAATCATGGTTCATCGCTATCTTTTATTAGTATCTTTATAATATATTCTAATTTAATAAAATGAAAATTGAAATTAGAGAAATTCTGATGAAAGATAACGATAGAGTTAAAGAAGTTTTAGTTAATGTAATGAAGGAATTTGGTGTACCAGACCATGGAACTGCTTTGCAAGATGATGAATTAAATTCTATGTATGAATCATATCAANTAGATAGTTCTAAATATTATGTTGTTATTTCAGACGGTGATATTAAAGGTGGTGCTGGTATCTCTAAACTTAAAGGCTCTAATGAAAATATTTGTGAGCTTCAGAAAATGTATTTTCTACAAGATATTAGAGGAAAAGGTATTGGTTCCAAATTAATTAAAATGTGTTTGGATTTTGCTAAAAAAAGTGGATATCAGTTTTGCTATATTGAGACNATGCATAACATGATAGCTGCTCAAAAATTGTACAAAAAGAATGGTTTTTTTCTATTAGATTCCCCTTTGGGAAATACCGGTCATAATTCATGTCCTGTTTGGATGAAATTAAAACTATGACGCTTAAATTATTAAAAAAAATATTTTCAAATTCCTTAAATGAATATTATTCAAAAGAAGAAATTAATACATTATTTCACATATTGATTGAATTTTATTTAGGAATAAATAAAATCAATTATATACAAGATCCACTATATATTATTTCTAAAAAAAATATTTCATTAATTGAGTCAAAAATTAAAATGATTCAAAAAAAAATACCCATTCAATATATCATAGGTGAAGTAGAACATAAAAACATAAAATTTAAAGTAAATAAATATGTTTTGATTCCCAGACCTGAAACAATAGAGCTCTGCGATTGGATAATTTTTAATCAGAAAAATAAATGTAAAATTTTAGATATTGGAACTGGGTCTGGATTAATCGCATTAATTTTAAAAAAATATATTACAGGTTCAATTGTTCATGCTTGGGATAAATCTCCTTTAGTATTAAAAATTGCGAAAGAAAATGCTCTCAAAAATAATATAGAAGTTAATTTTAAAATTGTTGATATTCTAAAGAATGTAAAGGTCAATGATAAATTTGATATAATAGTTTCAAATCCCCCATATGTTGATAAATCTGAGATGCAATTTATAGATGAGAGTATAGTTAAATATGAACCTCATTCTGCTATTTTTGTAGAGGGAAATGACAATTTAATTTTTTATAAAAAAATTATTCAATATTCAAAAGATGCTTTAAATAGTGATGGTGNATTGTATCTTGAGTGTCATACAGATAGAATTAATTTTGTAAAAAATATATTAAAGATTAATAACTTTAAAAATATTAAAATCAAAGAAGATCTTTTTGGACGAAAAAGAATGATTAAAGCTTGTATATGAGCGCTGAGAAGAAAATAACTTTATTAAGGAAAGAATTGCACAAGCATAATTATTTNTATTACATGCTTGACAAGCCTGAAATATCTGATCACGAATTTGATAAAATGTTGAAGGAACTTCACGAACTTGAGTTGCAATTCCCAGAATTCGATGATTCTAATTCACCAACCCAAAGAGTGGGGAGCTCTTTGAACAATAACTTTAATTCTATAANTCACTCATTTCCAATGTACTCTTTAGAAAACTCATATTCCAGTGACGAATTAATAAAATGGAAAGAGCGTTTAGTAAAAGTTTTGAATACAGAAAATATTTCATATTCATGTGAACTCAAATTGGATGGAGTATCAATTTCTCTATCTTATAAAAATGGAAAACTAACTCAGGGTCTTACAAGAGGTGATGGTAATAGTGGTGATGATGTTACTGAAAATGTCAAAACAATNAATACTATCCCTTTGGAAACACTACAAAAAGTTGATTATGATTTTGAGATTAGAGGTGAGGTTATTATTGAAAAAAATGATTTTATAAAATTAAATAATAAAAAAATTAAAAATGGTGAGGAACCTTTTAAAAACCCCAGAAATACTGCATCAGGAAGTATTAAACTCGTAAGTAGTAAAGAAGTAAGAAAAAGACCACTAAAATGTTATTTTTTTCAAATAATCTCTGATTCAAATCCGTTTAAAACTCAATCTGAATCATTAAATGCCTTAAAAAAATTAGGATTTAATGTGTCAAATACCCATAAATACTGTAAAAATATAGATGAAGTTTTTGATTTTATAAATTATTGGGATAAGAACAAGGACAAACTAAATTTTGAAATAGATGGTATAGTAATTAAAGTAAATAGTTTTAGTATGCAAAAACAACTTGGATATACATCAAAATTTCCTAGATGGGCTATAGCATATAAATTTCAAACAGAACAAGCAACAACAAAATTAGTTGATGTAGTTTATCAAGTTGGCAGGACNGGTGCAATTACACCCGTTGCTAATTTAAAGCCAGTTCTCATAAATGGAACAATAGTTAAAAGAGCATCTCTACACAACGAGGAACAAATTCAAAAACTGGATTTATATCAAAACGATATACTTAAAGTTGAAAAAGGTGGAGAAATTATTCCTAAAATAGTTTCCGTGGATTATGGATTGAGAAAATTAAATTCCAAAAAAGTTTCATTTATAAAGAATTGTCCTGCATGTGGAAGTCTATTAATTAAGAATGATGATGAAGCTCAACATTATTGTATGAATTCAAATTATTGCTTTCCACAAATTGTTGGAAAATTCAAACATTTTATCTCAAGAAAAGCAATGAATATTGATGGTTTTGGAACAGAAACTATTGAGAGGCTTTTAAAAGAAAATATTATTAAAAACTTCAGTGATATATATAATCTAAAAGTTGAACAATTAGTAAAATTAGAACGTATGGCAGAAAAGTCAGCTCAAAATTTAGTTTCAGCTATATATAAGTCTAAAAGTCAACCTTTTCATAAAGTCTTATTCAGTCTTGGTATTAGACATGTTGGTGAAACAGTTTCAAAAAAATTATCAGATCATTTTGGTTCTCTAGAAAATTTAATATCTGCATCATATGAGGAGATTTTGAATGTTGATGAAATTGGTGATAAAATTGCATTAAGTTTAAAAAAATATTTTCAGGATGAATCCAACTTAAAACTATTGGATGAATTAAANCATATTGGACTAAATTTTTTACAAAAAAAGTCAGAAAATGTTGAAAAAAAATTATTAGGTAAAACTTTTATTGTAACCGGGGTTTTTGAAAAAATAGATAGAACGAATTTAAAAGAAATTATTGTACAAAATGGGGGTAAAGTTTCAAGCAGTATTTCAGCAAAATCTATTGTTATTGCTGGAAATAAGCCAGGACCGTCCAAGATGTTAAGGTTAAAGGATTTAGGTTTAACTCCAATTTCTTTTGAAGAGTTTGTTAATTTATATGAAATTAAAATTGAAAATTGAAAAAAATTATTAATAAGTTCAGACAAAGATTTCTAGANAAAAAAATTCAGGAATCTATTTCTGCTCTTAAGTCATCAAGCAGAAAACTACAAAAACCTATAAAAACAATTGGTTGTATAGTTGATACTAGTTTGGATTTAGATTATTCTGATATTCTTGATTTAGCTTTTGAAATTGGTCTTAAAGAGAAAGATTTTAAAATAATTAGTTTCTCAAATAGTATTTATAATGATCCCTTTTGCGAGATGCGAATATCAGAAAAATCTGTAAATTTTTATGGAAAAATAATCTCTGCAGATGCAGATGAATTTATATCACAAAATTATGATATGTTAATCAATTACTTCGGAGATAATAAAGTTTTAACGTTGCTTTCATCCAAAACAAATGCAAAAATTAGGATTGGTTTTGACACTTCAAATCAAAACATAAATGATATTATATTTAATGACATTTTTAATAATTTTAAAAAGTTTAGAGAGCAATTATTAAAATATTTAAATTTCTTAAAGTGAGTAATTCGAACATAATTAAAAAATTTAAGGTAAATCCCTATATAAACGAAAAAAATCAGTCGATTTTTGCTGGTATTGGTGTTGCTGTTGTTACTCCCTTTACTGAAAATAATGAAATAGATAAAGAGGCAATTTATAAGCTTAGCGATCATCTTTTTTTCAATGGTATATCATANGTAGTTGTACAAGGAACAACAGGTGAATCATCTGTTTTGAATGATCAAGAAAAAAATCTTGTAAATTCTTTATTTACTGATGCATTCAAGGGTCGCCTTCCTTTGATTTTAGGAATGAGTTCGAACGATACAAGATACATATGCGACTTAATTTCAAACTATGATTTTAGTGGTTTTGAAGCAATTATGTCTGTTTGTCCTTATTACAACAAACCATCACAAGATGGGATTTTTCAGCATTTTTCAAAAATTTCTGACCTTTCACCTTTGCCATTAATTTTATATAATGTTCCTGGAAGAACATCATGTGATATTTCTAATAATACAATTATTAAATTAAGTGAATACAGTAAAAACATAATTGGTATTAAAGAGGCATCTGGTGACCCAAATAGAGTTATAGAATTAAGAAAAAAAATTAAAAGAGATTTTCTTATAATTTCAGGCGATGACTTTACTATGATTGATGCTATAAGAAATGGTGCTGATGGAATTATCTCTGTAGCAGCCAATGCTTTTCCATCGATCATGAGTGACACTTATTTAAGTTTACTTTGGGAAAATGAAAACAATAAACCAAATGTTATTGAGTTATTGTCTAAAGTTGATAAATCAAATTTTATATTAAATGACTTTTTCAATTTAATATTTGAAGAGGGTAACCCTGCAGGCATAAAATTTGCACTTAAGTGCTTAAATTTGTGTAGTGATAAAGTTAGACTACCTTTGACTGAGATTTCTAATGATTTAAAATTGAAAATTTCTGATTTTATGTCAAAAACAAAAGTTTAAATGAAAAATTTTATACATAAATTAATATCCTCTTTAATTTTTCTATTATTTATTTCATGTAATGAATTTCAAAAATTATTACGTAATGAAGATATAAAAGTCAAATATGAGATGGCTGAAAAGTATTATGAAAATGAGGAGTGGAGAAGAGCTAGTACTTTATTTGAACAAATTCAACCCCAATATAGAGGAAAACCACAAGGTGAAAGAATTACCTTTTTTTATGCAAACAGTTTACTTAATAGGAAAAACTATGTATTAGCTGCCTTTCAATTTGAAAGTTTTGTTAAATCTTATCCTATTAGTCAAAAAGTTGAAGAAGCTGCATTCTTGGGTGCCTATTGTTATTACAAGCAATCCCCGAGACATAGTTTAGACCAAGATGAAACTCGTACTGCCATCGAAAAATTACAAAACTTCATAAATTTTTATCCATTCTCTGAAAAGTTAGCAGAGGCAAATGATTTAATTCAAGAACTTAATACTAAATTAGAATATAAAGCATTTGAAATCGCTAAACAATACAATACAATTAGAGATTATACGTCTGCAATTAAGGTTTTAAATAGTTTTATTTCAGACTACCCTGGAACATCATACAGAGAAGACGCCCTTTACTATTTGTTCGATTCATCTTATCAGTTAGCTATTAATAGTATTCCTACAAAGCGTTTGGAAAGACTTAATAATGCAGTAAAAGTTTATGATGAATTAATTAATGATTATCCAGAAACCAAGTTTTTTGATGAATCCAAAAAGAAGATGACTGATATAGAGAAAGAAATTGCTATATTTGCAGCCGATAAATCATAAACTATGGATTTTAAAAAAATTAATGCTCCAACATCTACCGTGACTTATGATAGAGATAAAATTGATTCACAATCAGAAAATATTTATAAAGCTATCTCGATTATTTCTAAAAGAACAGTGCAAATTAATGAAGATATTAAGAAAGAATTGATTAGTAAGCTCGAGGAGTTCGCAACCCCAAGCGAAAATCTTGAGGAAATTTTTGAAAATAAAGAGCAAATAGAAGTTTCAAAGTTCTATGAAAAACTACCAAAAGCTCATGCTATTGCCATAGATAATTGGTTATCTGAGAAAATTTACCACAGAAAACCCGAACAAGAGAAGTAATTCTTATGTCCGTACTTAATGATAANAAAATCCTCCTTGGAGTTTCAGGAGGTATTGCAGCTTACAAGTCAATAATTTTATTAAGATTATTAAAAAAAAATGGAGCTGATGTGCAGGTTATTTTTACTAAATCTGCTCACGACTTTGTCACTACCTTGACTTTTTCAACATTATCTGGAAGACCTGTACTAACAAATTTCTTTGATGAGGAAGACAATTCTAAGAATTGGAATAATCACATTGATTTAGCCGAGTGGGCTGATTTTTTATTGATAGTACCTGCAACATCATCAACAATTTCAAAAATGGCTACAGGTAATGCTGAGAACTTACTTATTGCGACTTATATGTCCATGAAATCTAAAGTATTTTTTGCTCCTGCAATGGATTTAGACATGTATAAATCACCTTCTACACAAAAGAATATCAAAACNTTAGTTAAAAATGGTGATATATTAATTAACCCAGGAATTGGTTTGTTAGCAAGTGGAATGTCTGGTGAAGGTAGAGTTGAGGAACCAGAAATTATATTGGATCAACTAATTAATTTTATTAAAAAAAAATTAATTTTTAATAATAAAACCTTCCTAATCACGGCAGGACCTACATATGAAATGATTGATCCAGTTAGATTTATAGGTAATTTTTCAAGTGGTAAAATGGGTTTTGAATTAGCAAAAAAGGCTTCAAACTTAGGAGGAAAAGTTTATCTAATTTCTGGCCCATCAAATGAAGAAGTAAACGACGAAAATATAACAATTAAGAGAATTATTTCTGCTGATGAAATGCTTGATGAGTGCTCAAAAGTTTTTCCTAAAGCTGATATATGTATTATGTCAGCCGCAGTATCTGATTTCAAACCTTCGANAAAAAATCAGCATAAAATTAAAAAGGAAAAATCAAAAAAAATTTCTTTGGAGCTTGTAAAAAATAAAGATATATTAAAATTTCTTTCGTCAAAGAAAAGAAAACAACAAAAAGTGATAGGATTTTCGCTTGAAACAGATAATGAATTAAAGAATGCAACAAAAAAATTGAAAAATAAGAATTTAGATGCAATAATATTAAATTCTTTAAATGATGAAGGTGCAGGATTTAATTTTTCAACAAATAAAATAAGTTTTATAACTTCAAACTATGTTAAAGATTTTTCCATTAAAAGTAAAAAAGATGTTGCAAAAGATATTTTATTGGAAATATTTAGTCTTTAATACTTTTTTACTNTCCCATTTNAATTTTTCTCAAGAATTAAATTGTAAGGTATTTGTAAATTATAGCTTGGTAAATCAAACTGAATCTAATGTGTTCAACGATCTTGAAAAAAATATTAATGTTTTTTTAAATGAAAAAAAATGGACTAATGATTCATATAAAGATTATGAAAAAATTAATTGCTCTTTTTTAATAACTATTTTAGACTACTCTGATAATTCGTTTAGCGCCAATATTGAAGTCAATTCATTTAGGCCAGTTTTTAATTCAAATTATAATTCGAAAAATTTTCTATTTAAAGATAATGGAGTGACTTTTAGCTATGAAATAAACCAATCTATACTTTTTTCAGAAACCAGGTATGAGTCTGATTTGTCCTCATTATTAGGATTCTATTCATTAATTATTATTGGATATGACAAAGATACATTCTCAAAATATTCAGGAACAAATCAATATAATCTAGCAAAAAAGATTTTGGATTACAGTTCAAGTTTTTCAAATTCCCAAATGTGGTCTCCATCACACAACGGAGGAAGAATTAATAAATTTTGGTTAATTGATAATTTAATTTCAACAAACTATCAATCAATCAGAGAAGTAAACTATAACTACCATTTAAACGGTTTAGATTTATTAATAAATAATGACACACTAGCAAAGACAAATATTATTGATGCTCTTCTAAACTTTGAACAAATTAATAGATTTAGACCAAATTCTCTTTTACAACAAATTTTTTTTCAATCTAAAAATGATGAAATATTTAACTTATTTTTAAAACATCAAAATAAAATGGAAATTGAAGAGATTAAAAATTTACTCAACAGTATTGCTCCATTTTATTCAAGTAATTGGTCTAAACTTTAAATTATAAAATTTGATTTTAAAATTATCCATAAAAAATTATATCCTAATTGAAGAGTTATATGTTGATTTTAAGGAAGGTTTCTCAGCTTTAACAGGTGAGACCGGTGCTGGAAAATCTATAATTTTGGGAGCGTTAAATTTAATTTCAGGCTCAAGAGTTGATCATCAAATAGTTGGATCAAAAAATGAGAAATGTATTGTTGAGGGAGAGTTTTTGATCTCAGAAACATTGGCTGATTTTTTTGATTATCATGATTTGGATTTTGATGATCATACCATACTCAGGAGAGAAATTTTGCTTAATGGTAAATCAAGAGCTTTTATAAATGATTCACCTGTAAAACTTGATATAATTAAATCATTATCAGAGAAATTAATTAATATTCATAGCCAAAATCATAGTCATATATTGTCCAACAATAATTTATATTATGATTTACTTGATTCCTATGCTGGTCAAGTTAATACTATAAAGGAGTATAAAAAATATTTTTCCAATTACACGAAAATTAATAAAGAAATACATTTCATTCAGGATAAAAAAATAGAGTTTTTAAAAAACCTTGAATACAACAGATTTTTNTATAATGAAATTGAACAATTAGACTTAAGAGAAGGTGAAGAAATTTTGCTGGAGGAAAAATTTAATAGTTTGAAAAATTTTGATAAAATCAAATCACTTCTAGATGAATTTAATTCTCTATCTATAATTCAAGATGAAACAATAAACGAAAGAATTTCTAAGATTTCAAATACAATAAATAAAATAGGTTCTTTGTCAATTGATTTTGAAAGTTTTTCTAAAAGATTTGATTATATAAATTTAGAGATGGAAGACTTATTTACATCAATTTCTAATTACATGAATGATTTATCTTTTGATCAAGAAAATTTTGAAAAAATTCAAAGCAGATTATATAAAATAAATGATCTAGAAAAAAAATACGGTTTAAGTTCTATCAAGGAGTTAATAGATAAGAAAAATAAATTAAAAGTTTTTATAGATGATTCATCAAAATTTGATGAAAAAATCAATTCTTTAAATAAAAATTTAAATGATTTAAAAATTAAAATGCTTGAATTATCAAAAACTATCAGCACTAAAAGAATTGCTTCTAGTAAGATGATTCAATCAGAAATATTGATAGCATTTGAAAAGCTTGCACTAAAAAATTCCAAAGTTATATTCAATTTAACCGAAACCGTTAATTTTAACGAAAATGGAATCAATAATCTTCAGGTTTTATTTTCATCTAATAATAATTCAAAAGCACTTAATTTGTCTAAAGTTGCCTCCGGTGGTGAAAAATCAAGAATTTTATTCGCTTTAAAATCTATTCTAGCAAAAAAAGTAAATTTACCAACCTTAGTTTTTGATGAGATTGATTCAGGAACATCTGGTGAAATAGCAAATTCAATTGGTGGAATGATGAAGGTTATGGGAAAGAAAATTCAAATATTATCNATCACTCATCTTGCTCAGGTTGCATCCAAAGCTGATCATCATTATAAAGTTTTTAAATNAAGTATTAATAATAAAGTTGTCACAAATATCAATAAATTAGATAATTCAGAAAGAGTTGAAGAAATTGCATTAATGATTTCNGGTGAAAATGTAACCGAATCTGCTATTAATCAAGCTTCTGAGTTACTTAAATAACACTATATTTAATAAAAATGAGTAATAATCTTTTAAAAAATAAAAATGGAATTATTTTCGGAGCATTAGATGAAAATTCAATTGCATGGAAAACAGCTGAGAAAATTATGTCTCAAGGTGGAAAATTTGTTTTGACAAATGCTCCTGTTGCTATAAGAATGGGTAAATTAAATGAGTTAGCTGAAAAAACTAATTCACCCCTAATTCCTGCTGATGCAACAAATAATGAAGATTTAGAAAATTTAATTGATAAATCACTTACACACTTTGATGCAAAGATTGATTTTGTACTCCATTCCATTGGAATGTCAGTCAATGTAAGAAAAGGAAAGGTTTACACTGATCTGAATCATGACTGGCTAACTAAAGGTTGGGATGTTTCTGCAGTTTCATTTCATAAGTTACTTCAAGCATTATATAACAAAGATGCTATGAGTGAGTGGGGAAGTATTGTTGCACTATCTTACGTTGCAGCGCAAAGAGTTTTCCCTAATTATAATGATATGGCTGATAATAAGGCATATTTAGAGTCAGTTGCTAGAAGCTTTGGATATTTTTTTGGTAAAAACAAAAAAGTTAGGGTTAATACAATTAGTCAATCTCCAACACCAACTACAGCAGGAAAAGGTGTTAAAGGATTTGATGGATTTATCACTTACGCGGAAAAAATGTCTCCACTTGGAAATGCAAATGCAGATGAATGCGCAGATTATACTGTTACTCTATTCTCTGATCTTACAAAAAAAGTAACACTTCAGAACTTGTATCATGATGGTGGTTTTAGCAATGTTGGAGTCAGTCAAGAAATTGTTGACATCGTTTCAAAAAACAATTAAACCCTCTTTTTCATGTCTTTAATTGGAATAACAGGTGGAATAGGTTCTGGAAAAACNTTTATTTCAAGAATGTTTAATTCAAGTGAAGCTTTTGTAGTATTTAATTCAGATTTATGTGCTAAGCAGATTTTGGTAGAAAATTCAGAAGTTATCGATTTTGTAAAAAACAAAATAGGTGAAAAATCTTATAAAGATGGAATAATACAAACAAAATATATTTCTGATGTCATTTTTAATGATAAAAGGAAATTAAATGAATTAAATAAAATCGTACATCCCAAGGTCTTACATGAATTCGAAAAATTTAAATCGAGCAACTTAAACAAAATAATTATAATCGAGTCTGCAATTTTATTTGAAACTGGAATTTATTTACAAACTAATTATAACATATTAGTAAAAGCTCCTATCAAAGAGAGAATAAATAGGGTTGTTTTTAGAGATAAAATAAGTAAACTGGATGTTTTAAAAAGAATAAATTCTCAATGGAAAGACTCAAAAAAAATAGGTTTGGCAGATATTGTAATTAATAATATTGATAAATTAGAAACTGAAAAAATTGTAAAACAATTGATTGTTGATTTAATATCTAGATATGAAAAAAATTAGCTTTTCATTATTAATTTTTTTGATGACAGCCTCTTTAATAGGAATAATTCTCGTACAAAGTTTTTGGATTAAAACAACAATTGATACTAAAGAAAGACAATTTTCACTTAATGTAAACCAAGCGCTAAAAACGGTAGTAGAAGATATAAAAAAGAGAGAAATGAGTGATTATCTTGCTGTGTATCAAAAATTAATCGATAGCATAGGAAATCCAAAAGAGGCCCAATTAACCTCTGTATTTCAATACATAGATAGAAATCAAAACACTAACAAAACATATGTTTATTCACAAGGAATTTTGGAGGAAGACTACAATATAACTTCAAGTTTAATTGAGCCAGTAAGTAAAGATACAACCTCAATTTTAGACTATACAAAAGTAAAAAACACTACAATCATCGACGATGCTTTTGATAGAGAAATNCAGAATATGAGCTCTATCGAGAGATTACAAAGAGTAGAAAAAATGACTTTGATGGATCAAGCTAAATATTCATCAATTTTTAGCGAGCTAGCAAATTTAAAACCAATACACAAAAGAGTAAATAATATAGAAATTGAATTATTACTTCAAAAAGAATTTGGTGAGCGTGATTTAGATTTAGATTTTGATTACAGAGTTTTTAATGGAAGTTTAGCTACAAAGGTTGGATCGGATAGATATACAAATTTAGAAGGATTAGATAAATATAGCATGCCTTTGTTTGATGATAAAGATGGAGTTAGTGAATATTCATTAGTAGTTGGTTTTCCTAATAGAACTCATTATTTAAGGTCATCAATTTCCTATTTGATTATACTTTCAGTTTTATTCACATTGGTAATAATTTTATCTTTTTATTTTACTGTTTTAAATTCAATAAAGCAGAAAAATATATCAGAAATGAAAACAGATTTTATTAACAATATGACTCATGAATTTAAAACTCCAATTGCAACAATTGATCTTGCATTAAATGCTATTAAGACTGATAAAATTAAATTAGATAAAAAAATGACAAATCGATATTTAGGTGTGATTGATGAAGAAAATAAAAGAATGAATAAGCAAGTTGAAAATGTTTTAAAAATTTCTCAACTAGACAATAGTAAAATATCATTAATTAAAAACGATATTGATATTCATTCAGTTATTCATGAAGCTAATGATAGAATATCACTATTACTAAATACCAATAATGGTAAAATTAATCTTGATTTAAAGGCTGAAAATTCAATATTTAAAATGTCATTTGAGGAACTTACTAAAGTTTTTGTTAATCTTTTAGAAAACTCAATCAAGTACTCAAACAACAATCCAGAAATCTATATTAAAACAAGAAATTATAATAAAAAATTAGAAATTGTTTTAAGTGATAAGGGGATGGGAATGTCAAATAAAGTTAAATCAAAAATATTTGATAAGTTTTATAGAATCCCGCAAGGAAATATTCATAATGTTAAGGGGCATGGTCTTGGCTTGTCTTTCGTAAAAAAAATTATTGATTTACATAATGGTACAATTTCTGTAAAAAGTGAATTAGGNGTTGGATCTAGTTTTAAGATTATTTTTGATATTTAAAAATGGCTGAAAAGAAAAAAATATTAATAGTTGANGATGACCCAAATTTTGGTTCAATTTTAAAAGATTATTTAAAACTTCATTCATATGATGTATCACTTGCAAAAAATGGAATAGAGGGANTAGAAAAATTTAAAAAAACTAGCTATGATTTATGTATTCTGGATGTAATGATGCCATTTAAAGATGGATTTTCATTAGCTACTGATATTAGATCACTAAATAAAGAAATTCCTTTAATTTTTCTTACAGCAAAATCACTTAAAGAGGATGTTATTAAAGGATTCAAAATTGGTGCTGATGATTATTTAATAAAACCTTTTGACTCTGAGATATTATTATTGAAAATTAAATCTATTTTTAAAAGAAAATTATCTTCAGGTAAAAATAATGAAGATAAACTTGAATATACATTTTCATCATANAAATACAACTCAAAGTTCAGAGAGCTTAGTTACAAAAATGATAAACCTATTAAACTTTCACCTAAAGAGGGTAAATTGTTAACATTACTCTTGAATAATATTAATGATCTAACCAGTAGAGAAGAGGCATTGATTAAAATATGGAATGATGATAACTACTTTACATCTAGAAGTATGGATGTTTATGTAACTAAAATTCGTAAATATCTTAATAAAGATTCCAGTATTAAGATTGAAAATATACATGGGAAAGGTTTTAAATTTTCAATAGCTTAGATTCTAGGATGAAATTTAAGCACAGAATCGAATAGATGTTTTTTCCTAACGTGTAAATATTTCTCAGTTGTAACTATGTTTTCATGCCCCATCATTTTTTGAATACTAATTATGTTTGCTCCATTCTCAATTAGATGAGTTGCAAAAGAGTGTCTTAACACATGAGGACTAATTTTCTTTTTTAAGCCAATTTCAATTGCAAGATTATTCAAAATTGTATATATCATCACTCTTGTTAGTTTAGATCCTCTATTATTTAAAAAGAGAATATCCTGCTCACCTTTTCTAACTTTTATTAAATCTCTTTTAGAATTAATATAATTTAAAATCAGATTTTTAGCTATTTTACTAATGGGAACAAATCTTTCTTTGTTGCCTTTACCTAAAATTTTTATTAAGTTATCATCTAAAAATAAATCTGAAATTTTTAAATTAATAAGTTCAGATACCCTCAACCCACAACTATAAAGAACTTCAATAATAGCCTCGTTTCTCGTACCATTATTTTGATTTTTACCTGCAGCTTTTATTAAAAGATCAACTTCACTTGTACTTATAGTTGTTGGGATTTTAAAACCTATTTTTGGATGTTCAATTCTTTCAATCGGATTCTCAGTTAAAAGGTTTTCAATTATTAAAAAATTAAAAAATACATTTAAACTAGATATTAATCTTGATTGACTTCTNGATTTTATTTTCTTTGATTGTTCATATAAAAAATTTCTTAAATCAGCTGTTTGAATATTATTCGGTTTTACACTGATTTTTTTATCAACCAAATAATTAATTAATTTATTTAAATCTGAAATATAGCTGGAAATAGTATTGTCAGATAAATTTCTTTCAAATTTTAAAAAATTTTCAAATTCTTTAGATGATGTATCCCATTTCATATTAATTAAATACTTTTATAGTGATTTAAGTATTATGAAAATACAAATAATTAATGGTCCAAATTTAAATTTACTTGGAATAAGGGAGAAGGATATATATGGTGATATATCCTTTAATGATTACTTTAAAGAACTAAAATCAAAGTTTGAAAATGTAGAGTTACATTATTATCAGTCAAACGTAGAAGGAGAATTAATTAATAAAATCCAAGATGTCGGTTTTAGTTTTGATGGCATTATACTGAATGCTGCAGCATACACACATACATCAGTTGGAATTTCTGATGCAGTAAGAGGTATTAAGACCCCTGTCATTGAAGTGCACATTTCAAATACAAAATCAAGGGAGGACTTTAGAAAAAAATCATTTATAAGNCCTCATGCTCAAGGAATNATTCAGGGATTTGGATTGTATAGCTATGACTTGGCAATATTAAGTTTACTAAAAGACTAAAGATGAATTACTTCATCATACGCATCAGCAACTGCTTCCATTACAGCTTCACTCAGTGTCGGGTGTGGGTGAATAGCTTTTAAAATTTCATGACCTGTTGTTTCAAGTTTTCTACCAACTACAGCTTCCGAGATCATTTCAGTAACATTAGATCCAATCATGTGACATCCTAACCATTCTCCATATTTTGAATCAAAAATGACTTTTACAAATCCATTTGGTTGACCTGAAGCTTGAGCTTTTCCGGATGCACTAAATGGAAATTTACCAACTTTTACATCATAACCTTCAGCAATAGCTTTTTCTTCCGTANATCCAACAGATGCAACCTCAGGCTTACANTATGTACAGCCAGGGATATTATTATAATCAATAGGATTTGGATTTAAACCTTTTATTTTTTCAATACATGTAATTCCTTCAGCAGAGGCTACATGTGCTAATGCAGGTCCATCTACGATATCACCTATTGCGTATATATTTTCAATATTAGTTGANTAAAATTCATCAACTTTTATCTTATCATTTTCAACTTCAATTCCAATTTNTTCAAGACCAATATTTTCAATGTTTGACTTTATGCCGACTGCGCTTAAAACAACATCACCATTTAAAGTAGATTTTTTGTTGTTGGATTCAATCGTTACTTCAACTTTATCACCAATTATTTTAGAATCAACAACTTTTGATGAGTTTAATATTTGGATTCCAGATTTCTTTAAAATTTTTGATAATTCTTTAGATATATCTTTATCCTCAATGGGAGCAATATTTTTTTCATACTCAACTAAAGTAACTTTGGTTCCCATAGAATTATAAAAATATGCGAACTCAACTCCAATCGCACCAGACCCAACGATAATCATTTCCTTCGGCTGTTTTTCTAAAACCATTGCTTTTCTATATCCNATAATTTTTTCACCATCTTTTGGAAGAGAANNTATGTCTCNNGATCTTGCTCCAGTTGCAATTATAATATTAGTTNCAGAAATTTTTGATTCTTCCTTCTCACCTTTAATTGAAATCGTTTTATCAGAGTTAATTTTACCAAAACCAGTAAAAACTTTAATTTTATTTTTTTTCATTAAAAAATTAACACCTTTACTCATAGTATTGGCAACATCTCTACTTCTTTTAATCACCTTTTCAAAATTTTTAGAAAAATTTTCAACTTCNATCCCATAACTTTCAGCGTGATTTAAATATTCAAATACTTCTGCTGATTTNAGAAGNGCTTTTGTAGGAATACANCCCCAATTTAAACATATACCACCNAAACTTTCNTTTTCGATAATGGCAGTTTTAAAACCTAACTGTGAGGATCTAATTGCAGTAACATATCCACCTGGGCCACTACCTAAAATAACTACATCAAAATTTTCCATTATTATTTTTCTTTAAAATTTAAACTTGCTGAATTTACGCAATATCTCATTCCTGTTTCAGTTGGTCCATCATTAAAAACATGACCTAAATGTCCCTCACAATTAGAACAAACTATTTCAATTCTTTTTCTTTGTAATGAGTGATCATCTCTGTATTCAATTGAACCTTTAATTGATTTATCAAAACTTGGCCATCCACATCCACTATCAAATTTAGAATTACTCTCAAATAATTTATTTCCACATCCTTTGCATTTGTAAAAACCATTTTCAAAATGCATATTATATTTACCTGAGAAAGGCATTTCTGTACCGGCTTCCCTTAATATTTTATAACTAAATTTATCTAGTTTAGTTGACCAATACTTATCGCTTTTGTTTTTCATGATTTTTTAAATACTAATGCAACAGAGTTAACACAGTGACGTATGCCAGTTGTTTCTTTGGGACCATCATTAAAAACATGTCCCAAATGTCCACCACATTTTTTACACTTTATTTCAGTTCTAGGATATCCCAATTTATAATCAACATCATATACTAATTTATCTTTAATTTCTCTATCAAAGCTTGGCCATCCACAGTAGGAATTATATTTATGGTCAGACTTGTAAAGAGGTTCATCGCACCCAGCACAATGATAGGTTCCTTTTTCATAAAAATTATCATATTTTCCAGTATATGGGCGCTCAGTATAAGCTTTTCTGAGAACTAAATATGAAAGCTCGTCAAGTTGGCTNTTCCATTCAGCNTCGGATTTAACAACTTCATACTGAGCTTGGCTAAAACTATTTTGAAATCCTAGTAATAAAATANACAACAAAAAATAAGCTTTATAAAANTTCATTTGTATATTACTNAGTGCAAAAGTAATTCATATTTTCAATTTTTAATCCTCAATGAACAAAAGAATTTACAAGAAAGGTGATAAAAAAATTTTAAAAGCATGGGCTTTTTANGATTGGGCAAATTCNGTNTACCCTTTNGTAATAGGAACTGCTGTATTTCCAATCTTNTACGGTGAACTNTTTGTTGAAAGNGANTACATTGACTTNNTAGGAATTAANTANAAAAANACAGCATTAATNCAACANATNACGTCTCTGGTTTTTCTTCTTTTGGCTTTTCTAATACCCATTCTTTCAGGAATAGCAGATTTCTTAGGTAATAAAAAAAATTTTATGAAGTTTTTTTGTTATCTAGGTAGTGCTTCATGTGTTGGATTGTATTTTTTTGATCTTGAAAATATCTATATTGGTTTAGGTTTTTATTTCTTAGCCTTATTTAGTTTTTGGGCTAGTTTAGTATTTTATAATTCTTATCTTCCTGATATTGCTTTTCCAAAACAACAAGATCGAATAAGTGCATTAGGATTTTCATATGGTTACGTTGGTAGTGTACTTTTACTAGTTTTTAATCTAATTATGATTATGTTTCCCGAATTTTTTGGGTTGTCCAATTCAAATGGTGAAGGTTCAATTCAAGCAATGAGAATTTCATTTCTTTTAGTTGGATTGTGGTGGGCTGGTTTTAGTCAGTACACTTTCCTCTATTTACCTCAGAATTTAAACGATGTTAATAAAAAAGACCTTTTAAAGAATTCAGTAATTTTTAGTGGATTTCTTGAGCTCAAAGAAGTTTGGAAAATTCTGATTAAAGATATTTCAGTTAAAAAGTTTCTTATTGCTTTTTTTACTTTTAGCTGTGCCTTACAAACAATAATCTTAATTGCAACATATTTTGGAGAACAAGAAATATTGTGGGGTGAAAATGAAAAATTTCTTGGCCTAATACTTAGTATGCTTATAATACAATTAATTGCAATTTTTGGTGCTTGGTTAACAGCAAGAGTTTCTGAAAAAATTGGAAACATTAGAACTCTAATAATATTAAACTTAATATGGTTTATTCTATGTCTTGTCGCTTATTTTGTNAAATACCCAATTGAATTTTATATAATCGCTGGTTTTGTTGGAATGGTTATGGGTGGGACCCAAGCATTATCAAGATCAACATATTCTAAATTAATACCTGATACTGAAAATACGTGTTCTTATTTTTCATTTTACCAAATGTCAATGATTGTAAGTGTTGTTTTAGGAACTTTCATGTCAGGTGTTGTTGATCAACTCACAGGAAGTATTAGAAATTCGATTATGATTTTTGCAATAGTATTTATTCTTGGAGCTCTGTTATTGAGAGGGATTAAAATGAAAAACATCTAAATACTTATCAAAATTAATGGCATGAATGTTGAAATTATATTATGTCAGTTTGAAAAATCTTGTTTTACTGACAGATTGACATAATTATGAGTAACTTTTTTGATTTTAATAAAAGCTTCGGACCAGTGGATGAAGAATCAGAATTAATACCACTAATGACATCTGACGATGAGGAGGCAATATCAAAGGAAATTTTGCCAAAGAGTATTCCTATTCTCCCTTTAAGAAATGCAGTGTTATTTCCTGGGGTTGTCATACCAATTTCTGCAACAAGAGACAAGTCTGTAAAATTAATCAAGTATGCTAATTCAAAAGATAAACTGATTGGAGTAGTATCTCAGAAAGATTCGAATGTTTCTGATCCTTCTATTGGGGATATTAATAAAATTGGTACGGTCGCAAAAATTCTTAGAGTTTTGCAAATGCCAGATGGAAATCTAACTATAATCATACAGGGAAAAAAAAGGTTTAAAATTGAAAAGGTTGTTTCTAAAAAGCCATTTCTTACATGTTCTATCAGTGAATTAAAAGAGATAAATCCATCCGTCGATAATAAAAAATTTATAGCAACAATTGATTCCATCAAGGATTTAGCATTAAAAATCATAGATGAAAATCCTAGTATACCAAGTGAAGCTTCCTTTGCTATTAAAAATATNCATAGCAATTCTTTTCTAGTAAATTTTGTTTCATCAAACATGAACATAAGTGTAAATGAAAAATTTAAAATTTTATCAATTGATGATCTACAAAAACGAGCTTTGAGATGTCTTAAGTTTATGGATATTGAGTTTCAGAAGCTGTCACTTAAAAATGATATTCAATCCAAAGTAAGAAATGACTTAGATCAACAACAGAGAGAGTATTTCTTAAATCAACAATTAAAAACTATTCAAGAGGAACTTGGAGGTTCATCAAATCACAAAGATATTGATGATATGAAAATTAAGTCAAAAACAAAAAAATGGAACAAAAATATTGAGGAGCATTTTAACAAAGAATTGCTAAAATTACAAAGAATGAATATTCAGGCAGCCGAATATTCGATTCAAAGAAATTACTTGGATTTGATTTTAGATCTTCCATGGAATGAATATTCTAAAGATAATTTTAGTTTACAAAATGCATTAAAAATTTTAAATAGAGACCATTATGGTCTGAATGATGTCAAAAAAAGAATAATTGAACAAATTGCTGTAATGAAACTAAGAGGAGATATGAATTCTCCTATTTTATGTTTTTATGGTCCACCTGGTGTTGGTAAAACTTCTCTTGGTAAATCAATAGCAGAATCTCTAGGTAGGGAATATGTCAGAATTTCGTTAGGTGGTCTTAGGGATGAAGCTGAAATTAGAGGTCACAGAAAAACTTACATTGGAGCAATGCCAGGTAGAATTATACAGAATTTAAAGAGAGTGAAATCATCAAATCCAGTCTTTGTTTTAGATGAAATTGATAAATTATCTATTGGCAATCAAGGTGATCCCTCTTCTGCTATGCTTGAAGTACTTGATCCTGAGCAAAATAATTCATTTTATGATAATTTCTTAGAACTTGGATTTGATTTGTCTAAGGTTTTGTTCATAGCTACAGCAAATAATTTATCCAATATTCAACCTGCACTTTTAGATAGAATGGAAATTATAAATATTTCAGGATACAGTATTGAAGAAAAAGTTGAGATTGCAAAAAAACATCTTGTAAAAAAACAAATATCAAATCATGGATTAGAAAAATATAAATTTAAAATATCTGATTTAGCACTAAAGAGAATTATTGAAGGTTATACCCGTGAGTCAGGAGTTAGAAAGCTTGATAAAAATATTGCCAAATTATGTAGGTGGATTGCTAAGTCTGTTGTAAAAAAAGAAAATTATCCAGAAATTGTTAAACCTGAAAAAATTAAAGATATTTTAGGCGTATCGATTAATCCAAGAATTTATGAGAATAATTATATTGCTGGTGTTGTTATTGGTTTAGCGTGGACCCAGTATGGTGGTGAAATTTTGTTTGTTGAATCAACTATTTCTAGTGGAAAAGGAAATCTTACTTTGACAGGGAATCTTGGTAAAGTAATGAAGGAATCTGCTACAATTGCGCTAGAATATATTAAGTCAAACGCTGAAATTCTTAATATAGATAAAAATATTTTCAAAAATTATAATTATCATTTGCATGTGCCCGAGGGTTCAACTCCAAAGGATGGACCAAGTGCGGGTGTTACCATGGTAACATCACTAGTTTCTCTATTTACTCAGAGAAAGGTCAAAAACAAACTGGCAATGACTGGTGAAATAACTTTAAGAGGCAAAATTTTAGCGGTAGGAGGAATTAAAGAAAAAATATTAGCAGCCAAACGAGCTAGAGTAAANACAATAATTTTACCTGGCGACAACAAAAAAAATATTTTAGAAATTGACAAAAAATATTTAAAAGGTTTGNAATTNCATTATGTTGATACTATTGATCAGGTTTTAGAAACAGCATTATTAAATCAAAAAGTATCTAATTATAAAAAATTGTAATTTTGAAAAAACTTTCTTTTGAAAAAAAAGGTTATAGTAGCTATTGATGGACCTTCCTCATCTGGTAAAAGCACAATAGCTAAATTAGTAGCAAAACATTTTAATTTCACTTACATTGATTCAGGCTCAATATATAGGGCGATAACATATCTTGCTTTAAAAAATAATCTAGTCAATACTCAATCGATTGATGTTGTTTCATTGATTGATTTATTAAATAATTGCTCAATTTCTTTTTCATTTAATTCAAATAATCAAAATATTATTAAAATAGATGATGTCTCTGTAGACAATGAAATCAGAACATTTGAAATTTCAAATAATGTTAGCTTGATTGCTGAAAAAAATGATATAAGAAAATATGTTTTAAAAATTCAAAAAGATATAAGTAAAAATAAATCAGTAGTTATGGATGGGAGAGACATTGGCTCAGTTGTTTTTCCAAATGCTGATTTCAAGTTTTTTTTGGATGCATCTTTAGATGTTAGATCATTTAGACGATGGAATGAATTAAAATTAAGTGAAAAAGATTTAAAATTTGAGGATGTAAAAAAAGACCTTTTGAAGCGTGATGAGAATGATATTAATAGAAAGTTTTCTCCACTAATTAGATGCAAAGATTCAATACTAATAGACTCTGATCATTTAGATGTAAATGAAGTTGTTGGTCAGATCATTGACATTATTGATGCAGAGTTCAAAAATAAATATTAGTCAATTATTTGTATTAAACCCAAATTGATGTTAAATTCGCTTGCCTTTTAGTGGGATATTAGGAACTAAAAGGCTTAATGTAATTAATTTCTTCTGTGCCTTCCCTTAATCCTAGTAAAGCACAGAATACAATTTAAAGTACCATGCCAAAAACTAAAAAAGAGGATGACTTAACAAAAAAATCCTCTTCTACAAAAAAATCAACGACTAAGAAAACAGCAACNAAGACTACTGCCAAGAAAACAGCAACGAAGACTACTGCTAAGAAAACNGCAACGAAGACTACTGCNAAGAAAACAGCAACGAAGACTACTGCTAAGAAAACAGCAACGAAGACTACTGCTAAGAAAACAGCAACGAAGACTACTGCTAAGAAAACAGCAACGAAGACTGCTGCTAAGAAGACAACTAAAAAAACAGAAATTAAATCTGATAAATCAACGGTAAAAAAAGTTGAAATATCTGATGATGGATTTAATTGGACGGAGTTTGAGGAAGGAATACAGACTATCAGTAAAAAACAAATTGATGAATTTGATAAGCTTATTGATGATAATTTTGTTGATACATACTCTGAAAGTGTAATCTCAGGTACTGTTGTAAATATCACTGAAAGAGAAGCAATAATTGATATTAATGCTAAATCAGAAGGTGTTATTTCTTTAAATGAATTTAGGTATAATCCAGACTTGAAGGTTGGAGATAATGTTGAAGTAATTGTTGATATTCAAGAAGATAAAACTGGTCAATTAATTCTGTCCCACAGAAAAGCAAGAACAATCAAAGCTTGGGAAAGGGTCATTGAGGCACATGACAAAGAAACTGTGGTAACAGGATTTGTTAAATGTAGAACTAAAGGTGGAATGATTGTAGATGTTTTCGGACTTGAAGCCTTTTTGCCAGGTTCTCAAATTGATGTTAAACCAATTAGAGATTATGATCAGTACGTGAATAAAAACATGGAGTTTAGAATTGTTAAAATTAATCATGAGTTTAAAAATGTTGTTGTTTCACACAAAGCATTGATAGAGGCTGACATCGAGGAGCAGAAAAAAGAAATTATATCTCAGTTAAAGAAAGGCCAGGTACTTGAAGGAATTGTTAAAAATATTACGACTTACGGAGTATTTGTTGATTTAGGAGGAGTTGATGGTTTAATACANATAACCGATCTATCATGGAATAGAATAAATCATCCAACTGAAATTTTAGAATTAGATCAAAAACTGAATGTTGTTATATTAGATTTTGATGATGATAAATCTCGAATTCAGTTAGGAGTCAAACAACTGAGTAAACATCCATGGGAAAATCTTGATGGTGATTTAAAAGAAGGTGATAAAGTTAAAGGTAAGGTATCTGTTCTAGCGGATTATGGTGCATTTGTAGAAATTGTTGATGGGGTAGAAGGTCTTGTTCATGTTTCTGAGATGTCGTGGTCAACTCATCTAAGATCAGCTCAAGATTTTGTAAAAGTTGGAGACGAGGTTGAGGCAATTATATTAACATTGGACCGTGAAGAAAGAAAAATGTCATTAGGTATTAAACAACTATCCTCGGATCCTTGGACTGATATAACTAATAAATATCCAATTGATTCAAAACATAAAGGTAAGATTAGAAATTTTACAAACTTTGGAGTATTTGTAGAATTGGAGGAAGGTATTGATGGTTTAATTTATATTTCTGATTTATCGTGGACTAAAAAAATTAAACATCCCTCTGAACTATTTTCAATTGGTGATAAAATTGATGTAATTGTTTTAGAACTTGATGTTGATGAGAGAAAACTTAGTCTAGGGCATAAACAAACTAAGAAAAATCCATGGGATGATTATTTAAAGAAATACCCTGTTGATTCAATTCATAGTTTTAAGTTGGAGTCAATTTCAGAAAGAGGTGGTTCAATATTTTTAAATGATGATTTGAGTGCATTTGTTCCCAAAAAACATACAATAAAAGAAGATGGATCCAGTCTTAAAGACGGTGAAGAGGCTGATTTTAAAGTGATAGAGTTTAACAGCGATTTTAAAAGAATTGTAATGTCACACTCTGCAACTTACAAGAAAGAGCCAGAAAAGAAAAAGACTAAAACAAAATCTAAAATAGAAAATGGCGATAAATCAACACTTGGAGATATTGAAGCATTAGCAGATTTGAAGAAAAAAATGGATGAGAATAAGGATAATTAAAATTATTCTTTTCTAATTCTTTCTACAATCCAATCGCCGACTTCCTCGGTCGTAAATGATTTCCCATCCCCAGAAAGATCTTTCGTAACAATATTGTTGGAAATTGATTCATTCACCAGATCGCGGATTAATTTAGATTCTTCATTAAGATGAAAACTTCTTTCAAACATCATTGATGCTGAAAGTATTGTTGCTAGTGGATTAGCAATGTTTTTACCTTTTGCTTGTGGAAAAGATCCATGTATAGGTTCATATATTGAAGTCTCAACACCAACTGATGCAGAAGGCATCAAGCCCATGGATCCAGATATTACAGATGCCTCATCAGTTAGTATATCTCCAAATAAATTACTGGTGATTAAAACATCATAGTAACTTGGAGAATGGATTAACCTCATAGCTACTGCATCAACAAATTCATATGAAACATTAACTTCTGGGTAATTTTTCTCTAATGACTGTACTGTTTGTCTCCAAAGTCTCGACGTTTCTAGCACATTTGCTTTGTCAATACAACATAATTTTTTTGATCTTTTCATAGCAAGTTCAAATCCAATTTTAGCTAATCTCTTTATTTCATTTACATTGTATTCACAAGTGTCGTATGCATAATCATCAGTTTTGTTTCTTCCTCTTTTTCCAAAATATATACCGCCAGTCAGTTCTCTTACAAAAACCAAATCTGTACCTTGAATTATTGATTTTTTAATTGGAGATTTTTCTAAAAGTGAGTCAAAAGTATAGGTTGGCCTTATATTAGCATACAATCCAAGTTTTTTCCTCATTCTTAGTAGTCCTTCCTCAGGTCTAATTTTTGCAGTTGGATCGTTGTCATATTTTGGGTCTCCTACTGCACCAAACAAAACAGCATCAGAATTTAAACAAATTTTATGTGTTTCGTCTGGGTATGGATCACCCGTAACATCAATTGCTGCAGCTCCAACAAGTCCTTCATTCCAAAAAATTTTATGATTAAATTTATTTGCAATTGAATCTAAAACTTTAACTGCTTCTTTAATTACTTCGGGACCAATGCCATCACCAGGTAATAATCCAATCTTAAGTTCCATATAATTATATAATATTTAACATTTTCTCAGTGGCTTTAATCGCAGAAACAGTTTGATCTGAATCTAAGCCTCTGGTAATAAATTCCTTATTTGAATTTTTCCATGTTATAAATGTTTCACACAAGGCATCAGAATTACTTCCTGGAGGAATAGTAACTGAATAATCTGTTAATGTGGGGAGTTTATATCCATTTGTTTTATAAAGTTTTTTCAATGCATTCATAAATGCATCAAATTGTCCATCACCTGTTCCTTTCTCTGAGAATATTTTTCCATCTATTTCGATTTTAATGTCTGCTGATGGTTTTTTATTTTTCATGTGTTGNAGGAAATAGGATTTAATTTTTATTTTATTATGAATANTNCCCCTATTTAATACATCAGAAATTATATANGGTAAATCTTCTGCTGTNACTTTTTCTTTCTTATCTCCAAGTTCAATAATTTTTTGAGTAACTTTTTTAAGGTTTTCCTCTGATAATTTAAGTCCAAGTTCATCAATATTTTTTTTGATATTGGCCTTTCCAGATGTTTTTCCAAGTGCATATTTTCTTTTTCTTCCAAATCTTTCAGGCAGTAAATTGTTGTAATACAGATTTTTTTTGGTNTCGCCATCTGCATGTATTCCTGCAGTTTGAGTAAAAACATATTCACCAACAATCGGTTTATTTGGTGGAATTCTAAAACCACTAAATGTTGACACTAATTTACTTACATTATAGAGTGCATGTTCATCAATATTAATGGTGTAACCAGGATAAAAAATCTTTGATGGCAGCAACAATGCTTGCCATTGGTGTATTTCCAGCTCTTTCTCCCATTCCATTAATAGTTGTATGAATACCACTGCAACCCGCATTTATAGCCTCCAATGTATTAGCTACACTTAAATCATAATCATTATGTGCATGAAAATCGAAATGAATTCCAGGGAAAGTACCTATAATTTCTTTTAAGTATTGAGAAGTCTCATATGGATTTAAAACCCCTAAGGTATCAGGTAATAAAATTCTGTCTACGGGCTGGTTTTTTAAAAAGTTTAAAAATTTGATCACATAGTTTTTTGAATCTTTCATTCCATTACTCCAGTCTTCGAGATATATGTTGGTTTTAATATTATTTTTATATGCTTTTCTAATAGCTAAATCAACATCTTTAAAGTGCTCTTTTGGGGTTTTTTTAAGTTGGTGTTGTAAATGATTAAGTGACCCTTTAGAAAGCAGGTTTTGTACTTTAGCTCCACTTTTTTTCATCCAATCAATAGAAATTCCATTATCAATAAAAGTTAAGATTTCTACTTTATTCTCTAAATTTTCTGACGTAGCCCAATCAATAATTTTTGAAACAGCTTTAAATTCACCGCTAGATACTCGNGCTGATGCAACTTCAATTCTATCNACTNTTAACTCTTTTAATAAAAGTTTTGAAATAGTAAGCTTCTCATCTTCTGAAAATGACATACCTGANGTTTGTTCACCATCACGNAGGGTAGTATCCATTATTTCAATTTTTTTCTTTTTCACTTTACAATGGAGTTTTCTTTGAGAAGTTTTTTATTGATTCTTTTAAATTCAAAAGGTAATCGATGTCATCATAACCATTAAGCATGTTATTTTTTTTGTAATTGTTAATTTCAAAATTTTCATAATACTCAGATCCTTGGATTTTTATTAATTGTTTTCTTAAGTCAACAATTATTAATGTTAAGGGATCTTTATANATNCTTTCTAAGATTACTTCTAAGAATTTTGGAGAGATTTGAACAGGNAGTACTCCAATATTCAAACAATTATTTTTAAAAATATCAGCAAAAAAACTAGATACAACACATCTAAAACCATAATCATATATTGCCCATGCAGCATGTTCCCTAGATGATCCAGAACCAAAATTTTTTCCACCTATTAAAATCTTACCCGAATACTTATTATTATTAAGTACAAAATCTTNTTTAGGATTATTATTTGAATCATACCTCCAATCACGAAATAAATTTTCACCAAAACCTTTTCTTTCNGTTGCTTTCANAAATCTTGCAGGTATTATTTGGTCTGTATCAATATTTTCTATNGGTAGAGGAACAGCTGTACTTTNTAATATGTTAAATTTTTCGTAAGCCATATAANNTATAAATATCTAGGGTCAGTAACCTTTCCAGTAATTGCAGCAGCAGCAGCGACAATTGGACTGGCTAATAGTGTTCGTGATCCAGGACCTTGTCTTCCCTCAAAATTTCTATTTGACGTACTGACAGCATATTTTCCTGGCGGAATTTTATCATCATTCATAGCCAAACATGCTGAACATCCTGGTTCTCTAAGTTCAAATCCAGATTCATTTAAAATAGTTAAAAGTCCTTCATCCTTAATCGCTTTCTCGACCTTGTGTGATCCTGGAACTAACCAAGCAGTAACATTTGGAGCTTTTTTTCTTCCTTTAACAATATTTGTAAAAGCTCTAAAATCTTCTATTCTACCATTTGTACAACTACCCAAGAAAACAAAATCTATTTTTTTCCCAAGAATTTTATCACCTTCTGAATAATCCATGTATTCAAGAGATTTTAAGAAAGTTTCTTTATTTCCTTCATGTTGATTTGAACTAGGAATTCCTGAATTTATTGAAATACCCATTCCAGGATTAGTTCCATAAGTAATCATGGGTTCAATCGTAGATCCATCAAANGTAAATTCTTTATCAAAAACAGCATCATCATCTGATTTTAAAGTTTTCCAATATTCCATAGCAATNTCCCAATTTTCATTTTTTGGGCTAAATTCTCTTCCTCTTATATAATTAAAAGTTTTATCATCAGGAGCAATCATNCCACCTCTTGCACCCATTTCAATGCTAAGGTTGCAAACTGTCATTCTTCCTTCCATTGTCATTGATGAAAAAACCTCACCAGAATACTCAACAAAATATCCAGTAGCTCCAGATGTTGAAAGTTTTGAAATAATAAATAATGCTACATCCTTTGGAGTTACAGCTTCATTTAGTTGACCATTTATATTAATTCTCATTTTCTTTGGTTTAGGCTGCATAACGCATTGAGTTGATAAAACCATTTCAACTTCAGATGTTCCTATACCAAAAGCTATCGCCCCAAAGGCACCATGTGTTGATGTATGCGAATCTCCACAAACAATAGTTGCACCTGGTAGGGTGATACCATGTTCAGGTCCAATAACATGTACTATACCATTTTTTTCATGACCTAAACCCCAATATGAAATTCCATGATATTTAGCATTTTCTTCTAATGCTTTTAGTTGCTTTGAGGATAAATAATCTTTNACCGGAAGATGTTGATTTCGTGTTGGAGTGTTGTGATCAGCTGTTGCAAATGTTTTTTCGGGGAAGAGAACTTTGATATCTCTATTTCTTAATCCTAAAAAAGCAACTGGACTTGTAACTTCATGAACCATGTGTCTATCAATAAATAAAACATCTGGTCCTTTTTCAATTTTTTTTACCACATGCGAATCCCACACTTTATCAAACAATGTTTTTGCCATTTATATTTTTGCTAATTGAATAATNTCAGGTAGATCAGAGTCAGTAACTTCTTTATTTCTATCTGCAAATTTTAAGAATTGATTGTAAACCTTATCTAATTGAATTTTAGTTAAGTCGAAACCAATATTTTTAGCACGATATGCTAATGCAGCTCTTCCACTTCTTGCGGTTAATACAATTGAAGATTCATTAACACCAACATCTTTTGGATCAATAATTTCATAAGTTTCTCTTTTCTTAATAACACCATCTTGATGAATTCCAGAACTGTGAGCAAAAGCATTTGCNCCTACTATAGCTTTATTTGGTTGTACTATCATACCCATAAGATCAGAAACCATTCTGCTTGTTTCAAGCAAAAGTTTTGTGTTAATATTTGTATCCAAATTTAGTTCCTCGTGTTGTTTTAATATCATTACAACCTCCTCAAGAGATGTGTTTCCTGCTCTCTCTCCAATACCATTAATTGTACATTCAATTTGCCTTGCTCCATTTATTACTCCTTCGATTGAATTTGCAGTTGCTAGGCCTAAATCGTTATGACAATGACATGAAATTGTGGCTTTGTCAATATTTTTAACGTTATTCATCAAGTAACTAATTTTTTTTCCATATTCANAAGGAAGGCAATATCCAGTNGTATCTGGAATATTTAAAACAGTNGCGCCTGCATCAATTACTTTTTCACAAACTAAAGCTAAAAAGTCATTATCTGTTCGTCCTGCATCTTCAGCATAGAATTCCACATCATTTACATACTTTTTTGAATACTTGACAGCCTCTACTGCTCTTTCTAATATTTTATCTCTTGTCGAATTGAATTTGTGTTTTATGTGTGAATCAGATGTTCCTATTCCAGTATGAATTCTTGGGTTTTTAGCATGTTTTAAAGCTTTTACAGCAACATCAATATCATTTTGAACAGCTCTAGTTAAACCACAAACACTTGCATTTTTCACAACTTTTGAAATTTCTACNACTGAATTAAAATCTCCAGGACTTGAAACAGGGAAGCCTGCCTCAATAATATCAACTCCCAAAGAATCTAATTTTTTGGCAATGGTTAGCTTCTGCGAAGTTTCTAATTTACAACCTGGAACTTGTTCTCCATCCCTTAAGGTTGTATCAAATATTTTGATAGTATTTTTCATCAAAACGATTACAAGCTCGTAAAAATAGTAAAATATATATAATTAACAGGGGAGTTTCTATTAGTTTGACCAAATATTACTTTTAGGTGGATTAGCATCTAAAGAAATTTTAGCTTTAGTTATTGGGTGAATAAATTCTATATTTTTTGCATGTAAACAAATACTTTTGTCTTTGTTAGCTCTTTTTGCACCATATTTTACATCTCCTTTTATTACACAACCAATGTTTGCTAATTGGCTCCTTATTTGGTGATGTCTTCCAGTCTCTAACATTATTTCTATTAAAAAAAATTTTTTTAATTTTTTAATTAACGTGTAGTGGAGAATTGCTTTCTTAGATTTTAGTTCATTCTCATTTACTATAAATGATTTATTTTTTATTTGATTTTTTTTTAAAAAATTTATTAGAGTTCCTTTCTTTGGATTAGGAGATTTTTCGGTNANAGCATNATAGATTTTTTTAATTTTTCTTTCTTTTAATAACTTGTTCATTCTTGCAAGACTTTTACTTGTTTTAGAAAAAATTACTAGACCACTAGTCGGTCTATCCAATCTATTAACCAAACCTAAGTATACGTTTCCAGGTTTTTTATATTTAGTTTTAATGTAGTTTTTAACTTTATCAAGCAGAGATAAGTCTCTTGTATAGTCCGATTGAGATAGTTCCCCTGCCGATTTATTAACTATAATTAAGTGGTTGTCCTCATAAACAATATCCATGAGAATTAATACATTTCTTTTTTATTGGGAAATTTTTTTGACTTGACATCTGAAACATACTTTTTTACTGCTTTTTTAATGGTTGAATTTAGATCTAAATATCTTCTTAAAAATCTTGGATTAAATTCATTTGTTAAACCTAGGAGATCATGAATAACAAGTACCTGNCCATCTACAGCATCCCCTGCACCAATTCCAATAAGGGGAATATTAGTTTCTTTATGGATTTTTTTTGAAAGTTTTGAGGGGATTTTTTCTAACACACATGCAAAGCATCCTAATTTTTCTAATTTTTTAATATCACTTAAAAGTTGATTGGCTTCAGACTTGTCTGCACCTCTAACACGGTATGTTCCAAATTTATATATTGATTGTGGTGTTANNCCTAAGTGTCCCATAACAGGTATCCCTGCATTGATTATTTTTGAAATAGATTCACTTATTTCACTTCCGCCTTCCAATTTAACAGCGTGAGCTCCAGATTCTTTCATAATTCTGATTGCTGATCTTAGAGCCTCCTGAGGATCAGATTGATAAGTTCCAAAAGGAAGGTCTACTACTANAAGTGCTCTNTTAACTGCTTTAACTACAGATTTAGCATGATAAATCATTTCATCTAANGTGATNGGAACAGTTGTTTCATTTCCTGCAATAACATTAGAAGCTGAGTCTCCAACTAATATAACGTCTACATTAGATTCATCAATAATTCTTGCAAAAGTGTAATCATAAGCAGTAAGCATACTTATTTTTTGATTGTTATCCTTCATTTCTGAAAGAGTTTTTGTTGTGATTCGNCTGTAGGACGTTTTTTTCATTTGCCAAATGTAATTAAAAATTAAACTAAAAAAACTGCCATAGTGTCAGCTATATAAAATGGCATAAATCTTGGACTAGGTCTGCTAAATTTGAATTATGAGTAAAATAATTGGTATAGATTTAGGNACAACAAATTCATGNGTTTCTGTAATGGAAGGTAATGAACCGGTTGTCATTCCTAACGCAGAGGGTAAAAGAACAACTCCATCAGTGATNGCATTTGTTGAAGGTGGTGAAATTAAAGTTGGTGATCCTGCCAAAAGACAGGCTGTTACCAATCCTACAAAAACAATCTCATCTATCAAGAGATTCATGGGAAGCAAATTTTCAGAGTCNAAAGATGATGCTAAAAGATCTGCTTATAAAGTTGTAAAAGGTGATAATGATACATCAAGAGTTGATATTGATGGAAGATTATACACTCCACAGGAATTGTCTGCGATGATTCTTCAAAAAATGAAAAAAACTGCAGAGGATTATCTNGGNACAACTGTTTCGGAGGCTGTTGTTACAGTTCCAGCATATTTTAATGATGCACAAAGACAAGCAACTAAAGAAGCAGGTGAGATATCAGGTTTGAAGGTTCAAAGAATTATTAACGAACCAACTGCTGCAGCATTAGCATATGGCCTTGATAAATCAAATAAAGATCAAAAAATTGCTGTATACGACTTAGGTGGAGGTACTTTTGACATATCTATCCTTGAATTAGGAGATGGAGTGTTTGAAGTGTTATCAACTAATGGTGATACTAGACTGGGTGGTGATGATTTTGATGAAGCAATAATCCAGTGGATGGCATTTGAATATGAGGAAGAAGAAGGTGTTGATTTAAGAAAAGACCCAATGGCTCTTCAAAGATTGAAAGAGGCAGCTGAAAAAGCTAAGATTGAATTATCTTCATCTACGCAAACTGAAATTAATTTACCTTACATTTCTGCAACTGATGCAGGCCCAAAACACTTAGTTAAAACTTTAACTAGGTCTAAGTTTGAACAATTATGTTCAGATCTTGTTAAAAGATCTATGGAACCTGTTAAGAAAGCTTTAAAGGATGCAGGATTAAATAAAACGGATATTGATGAGGTTATTTTAGTAGGAGGTTCAACAAGAATTCCTGTTATTCAAAATGAGGTAGAAAAATTCTTTGGTAAAAAGCCATCAAAAGGTGTAAATCCAGATGAGGTTGTCGCTGTAGGTGCAGCTATTCAGGGTGGTGTACTAACTGGAGATGTTAAAGATGTTTTATTGTTAGACGTTACACCTTTATCTTTAGGTATTGAAACTATGGGTGGGGTAATGACTAAGTTAATTGAATCTAATACTACAATTCCATCAAAAAAATCACAAGTCTTCTCAACTGCTGCTGATAACCAGCCATCTGTAGAAATCCATGTTTTACAGGGNGAAAGATCAATGGCAAAAGACAATAAAACCATTGGAAGATTCCACTTAGATGGTATTCCTCCTTCACCAAGAGGTGTTCCTCAAATCGAGGTAACTTTTGANATTGATGCAAATGGTATTATTCAGGTTACAGCTTTGGATAAAGCTACTAATAAATCACAGGATATTAGAATTGAAGCATCCTCTGGACTCACTGAAGAGGAGATTGAAAAAATGAAAAAAGAAGCTGAAGCAAATGCTGAATCTGATAAAAAATTGAAAGAAGAAGTTGATACTCTAAACAGTGCTGATGCTATGATTTTTCAAACTGAAAGTCAGTTAAAAGAATATGGCGATAAAATACCTGATGATAAAAAGAAGGCTATTGAAGATGCTCTTGAAACATTAAAAAAAGCTCATGAATCAAAAGATATTGAATTGATAAAAACTGAGCTTGAAAAAATTAATGAAGCGTGGAAAAATGCATCTGAAGAATTGTATAAAGCTCAGGCAGAATCTGCAAAATCAACTGATCAAGAACCTAAAAATTCTAGTAAGAAAAATAAAGGTTCTGATGATGATGTTCAAGATGTAGATTTTGAGGAAGTAAAATAATTAANAACNTCNATTTATAAAAACGTGTCTTTGGACACGTTTTTTTTTTGCTTTGTATTAAAAATTTATACACATATGTATTACATTTGCCATCTAATTTATTCTATATGAAAAGTGTTATAACATGCGACTTAGAAGGTGTAATAGAAACTATAAACTCGGATGGTGAAAAACTATTTGGTTATCCAAAAGAAGAGCTTATTGGTAAAAAGAGAGTATCTTTATTTTCATCAGGTGAAGTAGTAATTCAGAATGTTGGAAAATGGCTTTCATCTGCAATNAAAGATGGAGAACATAATACCAAGACATATTTTATAAGAAAGGATGGATCCAAGTTTAACGCTGCAATAAAAATAACCCCAACTTTTAAAAATGGAAAAAATAAGCCTCAAACTGGATATTGTGGAATTACAATTCCAATTAATGAGGAAGTAAAAATTCCAATTAAATTTTCAACAATATTTATTAAGTGGGCCTTTGCAATTACAAGGGGAGGTTTTACAAGTGCATCATTGTTTCCAATTTTTACGCTAGCTGCATTTTTTGCAGGATCNGGTGATGGTTTATTTAATGTACTTTCTTTGATATTATGTTGTCTAGGTATAGTTTTATTGCATGTTTCTTCCAACTTATTTAATGATTATTATGATGTAAAGGATGGTACTGATGGTGCCAATACAGAATATTTTAATGCTGGTTTAAATTCAACCGTTCTTGAGGGAGCTCAACTTTCAGGTGGAAGCAGAGCAGTNGAGCTAGGTTTAATTACACANAAGGGAACANTNTCATTGGCTAGAAAAATGTTACTTGGAGCATTACTAGTTACTGCACTTTTACTTTATAATAGCTTTTTAATAACTGGAGAAATAGCAAATGCACAAAATGCTCTCATCCTNGGAGTTGTTGGAGGACTCTTGGGCTATTTTTATACAGCTAGACCCATTAGGTTAGTTTCGAGAAGAGGTTTAGGTGAAATTGCTATTTTTTTAGCATTTGGACCCATCTTGACACTTGGAGCTTTATTTGCAATATCAAGCAATACTGTTGAACTATTTTCAACTGAATTTTATAATGCAATATATCTTGGAATTCCTTTTGGTTTTTTAACGACAAACATATTATACATCAACCAGTATCCAGATACTGTCAGTGATGCTTCAACTGGAAAAAATCACTTAATTGTTACTTTAGGTAAGAAAAATGCAAGGTGGGGTTATTTACTATTATTATCTGCTGCATTTGGATCTTCAATATATATGACTGAAATATTTGCTGATAATCTATTAAATTTCAATAAAAATATATTTTATGCTGGTAATGCAATATTGTTTATTTATGGTTTTCTAGCATTTATCAACTTATTTAAAAATTATGATAAGAGAGAATTGATTCATTCGAATTTAAAAACGATATATTTACAGATATTTTATGGATTGTTTATGGTAATAGTTCTTAATTTATTTTTTATTTAAATGTTTATTGAAAAGGCAAAAAATATTAAAAATGATTGGTGGAGATATTTCCTAGTTGGTCCGCTAATTATTTTTTCCTTTTGGCAAATTTTAGGAGGAATACCCTTTGGAATAGGACTTGCCCTAAATATGGATCCAGAAAACCTTGATGCACTTCAATCCAATGATATGGCTGCCATGTTTTCTTTATTTCCAACAAAAAATGTTGCATTGGCATTATTTTTATTAATGTTTGCTGTTGGCTCTCTAGGATTGTACATAACGATTAAGTTTTTACACAATCAATCTTTAACATCATTAACTACATCAAGAGATAAAATCGATTTTTCAAGAGTATTTTATTCTTTTTTCTTAGTTATTGGTATTACAATAATTTTATTTCCAATTGATATATTTTTATCCCCAGATGATTATGAGCTTACCTTTAACCTCAATCAATTTTTAATCCTTCTCTTAATTTGCTTAACGCTATTGCCAATTCAAACAAGTTTTGAGGAATATTTGATGAGAGGCTATTTGCTACAAGGCATAGGAATCACGACTAAAAGTAGATTTTTAGCGTTTACAATACCATCCATTTTGTTTGGTCTATTGCATTTTGCTAACCCTGAGATCGATAAACTCGGTAATACATTTATTTTCGCTTACCTAATTATGGGTTTTTTCCTTGGTTTGATAACACTGATGGATGAAGGATTAGAATTAGCATTGGGGTGGCACTACGCAAACAATGTTGCTGCTGCATTATTAGTTACTGCAGATTGGACAGCTTTGCAAACTGATTCAATTTATAAATATGTTGGCGAACCTGATGTGACCTCTCAAATATTACCAGCATTAATTATTTTTCCTATTCTTATCTATCATTTTTCTGTCAAATACAAGTGGTCTGGTTGGAAAGAAAAATTATTTGGAAAAGTAAAGATTTAATTATGGGAATGAATAAAAATTCAATTTTTGCTTGGGCATCATTTATCCTTTTTTTAATTGGATCTGCGCTTATACTTTTAGGAGTATTTAAATACCCAGAATATTTAGTTGAGCTTACACTTGCTGGATTAGGTTTTATAACAATTGGATGGGCTTTTAATGCCCTCAAGGGGAGAGTTTAACTAATTTATTTTCCTGTCATTTTTTTTGGATCAACCCACTGATCAAACTCACTGCTGGTTAAGTACTTTAATTTAATCGCTTCTTCTTTAAGAGTTGTACCATTTCTATATGCATTGTTTGCAATTTCTGCAGCTTTATAATATCCAATTTTATTGTTCAGTGCAGTAACGAGCATTAGTGAATTATTTAGATGTTCTTTAATTAATTTTTTATTTGCTTTTAATCCCTTAACGCAATTTTTTTCGAAACTAATTACAGANTCAGTTAATAATTTTAAGGATTCTATAATTTTTGAAGCCATTAGTGGTTTATACACATTTAGTTCAAGATGACCTTGAGTACCAGCAAAGCTTATAGTGTAATCATTACCAATAATTTGAGCACAAACCATACAAATTGCCTCACATTGTGTTGGATTAATTTTTCCAGGCATAATAGAACTTCCAGGCTCATTTGCAGGCAAAATCAACTCAGAAAAACCAGCTCTTGGACCACTTCCTAGCAATCTAATGTCATTTGCTATTTTGTAAATTGATATCGCAAGTTGTTTAATAGATGAGTGTGTTTCAACTATAGCATCATGAGATGCAATGGCTTCAAATTTATTTTCTGCGACTTTGAAATTAATATTACAATCCTTTGAAATATTTTTCACTGTTAATTTGTCAAAACCATCTGGACAATTCAATCCAGTCCCAACTGCTGTTCCGCCAATTGCTAATTCAGATAGATGATCTAATGAGTTTTGTAAAGATTTTAAACCATGCTTTATTTGTGATGCATATCCAGAAAATTCCTGTCCCAAAGTCAATGGTGTGGCGTCCATCAAATGGGTTCTACCAATTTTTACATCCTTTTCAAATTCTTTTTCCTTTGCTATTAAAGTTTTATGAAAGCTTTCAAGTGCTGGAATAACATTTTCCTTAACCAATTTAAAAGCTGCTATATGCATGGCAGTGGGAAATGAGTCATTTGAAGATTGGGATTTGTTGACATCATCATTTGGCTTTAGAGTTTTATTACTATCACTTAACTTTTTACCCTCCAATGTGTGTGCAATATTTGAAATAACTTCGTTGAGATTCATATTAGTTTGAGTACCTGAACCCGTTTGCCAAATAACTAATGGGAATTCTTTGTCATGTTTACCCTCAATTATTTCATCACATGCTTTAACAATTAACTCCATCTTCGCTTTTTCAACTGTTCCCAGTTCATAATTAGACTTGGCACAAGCTTTTTTTAAAATAGCATATGCATATATGATTTCAATGGGCATTGAACCCTCTTTACCTATTTTAAAGTTATTGATTGATCTTTGAGTCTGCGGTCCCCACAATGAATCCATGGGGATTTGTACTTTTCCAAGGGTGTCTGACTCTGTTCTGAATTTCATAGAACAAAAAATATACTACAAAGTTACAAAATAGCGTTCAAAACATGTTCATAAACTATTTATAATAGTTTTTTTNGGAAATAAAACTTATATGTATCTTTGATAATAATGTTTGAATTCGATCAATATCTAGGCTTTCTTTTATTTATGACAGTCGTAACAATGGGATTCTGGCTCATGATACTTCTTTTAACTTTTATAATACCTTACTGGGTCACTGGTTCCTTTTTTGAATGGTTAAATGAAAGAAAAAATAAAAATTCTAGTAAGTAGTTTATTTATCTTCCTTGCTCATTAAATAAGACTTTAAAAAAACATCTATATCTCCATCTAGAACTGCATTAGCATCTGCATTTTCTGTAGAAGTTCTAACATCTTTAACCATTTTGTAAGGGTGTAACACGTAATTTCTTATCTGAGAGCCCCATTCAATTTTCTTTTTACTTTCTTCAATTTCTTTTCTTGTTTCTAACTTCTTATTTAATTCTATTTCATACAATTGAGACTTTAATAGGATTAGAGCTTTGTTTTTATTGTCTAATTGCGAGCGAGTTTCTGAGTTTTCAATTACAATTCCGCTAGGAATATGTTTTAATCTTACTGCAGTTTCTATTTTATTGACACTTTGTCCACCTGCTCCACTTGATCGCATTGTTTCCCATTCAATTTCAGAATTATTTATTTCGATATTGATTGTTTCATCAACAAGTGGGTAAACATANACTGAAGCAAATGAAGTATGTCTTTTTGCATTGCTATCAAAAGGAGAAATTCTGACTAATCGGTGTACTCCATTTTCTCCTTTTAACCAGCCAAATGCATATTCTCCTTGGATCTCAATACTGATTGTTTTGATACCAGCAACATCTCCCTCAACAACATTTAACTCCTTAGTTNTGAATTTTCTTTTCTCGCACCACATTGAATACATTCGATACAGCATGTTTGCCCAATCACAACTTTCTGTTCCTCCAGCTCCAGCTGTAATTTGAAGAACAGCTGACATCTCATCGCCCTCACTTGATAGCATATTTTTAAATTCAATTGATTCAATTGTATTTTTTGCTTTTTCAAAGGATTTTGCTAAATCTTCTTCACTAACATCATTATTTTTAAAGTAATCATAAGTAATTTCTAGCTCATCACAAAGGCTATGAGCATCATCATAATCATCAACCCAATCTTTTAGTAATTTGATTTTTTTTAGGGTAATCTGAGCGTCATTAGGGTTGTCCCAGAATGTTGGTTCGAATGTTAGATTTTCTAATGCAGATATTTGACTTTTTTTTTCGTCTAAGTCAAAGATACCGCCTTAAAGCACCAAGGCGTTCTATTAAGTTTTTTATTTGTTCAAGTGTTATCAAACTACTGTAAAATTAAATAATTTAATTGTTTTAAAATACTACATAAATTATATTTATACTGGAGTAAACATATTCTTAATTATAAATGGAAATAAATTTAATTAGTGATACAGTTACTAAGCCATCAGGTGAAATGATAAAATTTATGAATAACTGTGAGGTTGGTGATGATGTATTTAAAGATGACCCAACTGTCAACATGCTTGAGGAAAAAGTTGCAAAAATGTTTAATATGGATAAGGCATTATTTTTTCCATCAGGTACTATGACAAACCAAACAGCTATTAAAATTAATACCAATCCAGGTGATCAATTAATTTGTAGTAAAACCGCACATGTTTATAATTACGAAGGTGGTGGAGTTAGTTTCAATTCTGGTGTTTCTTGTAAACTCATAGATAAAGAGAGGGGTTTTTTTAACGCCCAGGATGTTTTAAATTCAATTAATCCACCTGATTTTTACCANAGTCCAAAGACAAGTTTGGTTTGTGTAGAAAATACAACTAATAAAGGTGGAGGAGCATGCTGGGATATGAATGATTTAAGAGAGATTGCTGATTTATGTAAAGAGAATGATCTTAAATATCATTTAGATGGGGCAAGAATTTGGAATGCTTCAGTAAAAAAAGGTATTGACTTTTCGCTTTTTGGGGAACTCTTCGACACAATTTCTGTTTGTTTAAGTAAAGGATTAGGTTGTCCTGTAGGATCTCTTTTGCTTTGTTCTGAAAAAGATTTTAACAATGCGATAAAGTATCGAAAGATGTTTGGNGGAGGNATGAGACAATCAGGATATTTAGCNGCTTGTGGATTATATGCTTTNGAAAATAATATCAATAGATTAGAGGANGATCANAAAAAGGCAAAAGAAATTGAAGAAACTTTANAATCACTTTATTTTGTAAAAAAAGTTGAAGAAGTTGAAACNAACATCATCATTTTTGAAATTAATAGTAATTATAGTTCAGAAATTTTTATAAATAAACTTCAAAAAAAAGGAGTTAAACTCATTGGAATGGGTGATAATAAACTTCGTTTGGTTACTCATCTTGATTACTCTGACAATCATCACGAAGCTTTCCTAGATATACTTTCAAAGGTCACTCTATGATATTTAATAANGCTTTTGGTTTTTTTCCGTACTTTTGCTCATTCTGGTATACACTGGTGCATGAAAAATAAAATTAATGCTCACGAAAATATACTTTCTTTAGTTGGGAAAACTCCTCTCATAAAGTTAAATAGAGTAACCAGCAAATTAGAGGGCTCCTTCTATGCCAAGTATGAAGCATTCAATCCAGGACATTCAAATAAAGATAGAATTGCNTTACACATTATTGAATCTGCTGAAAAGAAAGGATTGATTGATAAGGATACAACGATTATAGAAACAACATCTGGAAATACTGGTTTTAGCCTTTCAATGGTATCCATGGTAAAAGGTTATAAATGTATTGTTGCTGTTTCATCAAAATCTTCACCTGATAAAATTGATATGTTAAAATCAATGGGAGCAAAGGTTTATGTTTGTCCTTCAAATGTTCCAGCTGATGATAAAAGATCTTATTATCAAGTAGCAAAAAGACTAAATGAAGAAATAAAAGACTCATTTTATGTTAATCAATATTTTAATGAATTAAATATTGATGCTCACTATGAAACAACAGGTCCTGAAATTTGGAATCAAACTAATGGTAANATNACTCATTTAATTGCGAGTAGTGGAACAGGAGGAACAATTTCAGGGATAGGAAGATTTTTGAAAGAAAAAAACCCAGAAATTAAAATTATTGGAGTAGATGCTTATGGTTCTGTGTTGAAAAAGTTTCATGAAACAGGTGAATTTGATTCAAAAGAGATATATCCTTACAGGATTGAGGGCTTAGGTAAAAATTTAATTCCTACATCNACAGACTTTTCAATCATTGATTTATATGAAAAAGTNACTGACGAAGATAGTGCTCATGCATCCAGAGAAATAGCTNTAAAGGAAGGAATGTTTGTTGGTTATACATCCGGAGCTTGTTTACAGGCAATTAGGCAGCTAAACAAAAAAAAGCTATTCTCTAAGAACAGTATTATCGTTACTGTTTTCTGTGATCATGGATCAAGGTATATGAGCAAAATTTACAGTGATAAATGGATGAATGATCAAGGTTTTGAAGAAAAAAGTATCGAGCAAGAATCATCAATAGAATATATACGTTAAAATGTCAGATTTATTTCAAAAATTCGAAAATAATATGGGACCATTAGGAAAATGGGCCTCAATTGCTGAGGGATACTTTGTGTTCCCTAAACTTGAAGGGAAAATTTCAAANAGAATGACTTTCAANGGTAAAGAAGTTATCACTTGGAGTGTAAATGATTATCTAGGTTTATCAAATCACCCTGAAGTTAGAAAAGTTGATAGTGAAGCTGCTAAAAATTATGGCTCTGCTTATCCAATGGGAGCAAGAATGATGTCAGGTCACACGGATATGCACGAAAAGCTAGAAAACGATTTAGCTGAATTTGTGTCAAAAGAAAGCGCATATGTGCTAAACTTTGGATATCAGGGTATTCTATCAATTGTTGACACTTTGGTAAATAAAAATGATGTTATTGTATATGATATTGATTCTCATGCGTGCATAGTTGATGGTGTTAGATTACATGTTGGAAAAAGATTTACTTTTCAACACAATGACATTGNAAGTCTTGAAAAAAATATAATAAGAGCNCAAAAAATAGTTGATAAGACAGGAGGGGGGATTTTAGTAATTTCTGAGGGTGTTTTTGGTATGAGAGGAGAGCAAGGTAAAATAAAAGAGATAGTTGAATTAAAGAAAAAATATGATTTCAGGTTGTTAGTTGATGATGCTCATGGATTTGGAACACTTGGAGATGATGGATCAGGCGTTGGTAAAGAGCAGAATGTTATGGANGATATTGACGTTTATTTTGCCACCTTTGCAAAATCNTTAGCTTCAACTGGTGCTTTTGTTGCAGGCTCAAAAAATGTAATTAAGTTCTTAAAATATAACATGAGGTCACAAATGTTTGCAAAATCTCTGCAAATGCAGTTAGTTGTAGGTGCAATAAAAAGACTTGAAATTCTCAAAAATGAGCCTCAACACAGAGAAAAGTTATGGAAAAATGTTAAAGCACTACAAACAGGCTTAGTAAAAAGTGGATTTGATATCGGAACAACAAAAAGTTGCGTTACACCTGTTTTTTTAAAGGGTGATGTTCCAGAAGCAATGGTACTTGTAAAAGATTTAAGAGAGAAATACAATATTTTTTGCTCCATAGTAGTTTATCCAGTAATTCCTAAAGGTTTAATACTTTTAAGATTAATACCAACTGCAACCCACACAATTGATGATATAAATGAAACTTTAGATTCATTTTTAGCAATTAGAGACAAATTGCAGAACGGTTACTATAAAAAATTATCAGAGAGAATTTCTGTATAAATTTTAGTTTATAAAATTTTTTTACATTTGCACTTTGATGAGCGTGNAGAACCACAAAAAAATTATTGACGCCTCAAAACTTTCATTAATTCTTAATCGATTAGCAAGTCAGTTATTTGAAAAACACAATGACTTTTCTAATGCTGTTATAATTGGTATTCAACCAAGAGGTAAAGACTTGTCCATCAAGTTGAAGGAATTAATCGAAAAGAATTATAATATTTCAAAAATTAATATTGGATTTTTAGACGTTACTTTTTTTAGAGATGATTTTGGAAGAGAAAATAAGATTTTAAGTGCAAATAAAACATCCATTGATTTTATTGTGGAGGATAAAATAGTGATTTTGGTTGATGATGTTTTGTACACTGGAAGGAGCATTCGTTCAGCTTTGACTGCATTGCAGTCATTTGGAAGACCAAAAAAAGTTGAACTATTAACTTTAATTGATAGAAGATTTTCCAGGCATTTACCGATTCAACCTGATTATTGTGGAATTCAAGTTGATTCAATAAACAACCAAAGACTGACTGTTAAGTGGAAAGAGAATGATGGTGAAGATGCAGTTTACATATATAAAAAAGATGGGAAAAATTAGTGTTTCTAATTTATTGGGAATAAAATATTTATCAGAGAATGATATTAATCTAATTTTTGAAACTACTACCAACTTCAANGAGGTTATAAACAGAAAGATTAAAAAGGTTCCAAGTTTAAGGGATATTACTATCGCTAATCTATTTTTCGAAAACAGTACACGAACAAAAATATCATTTGAACTAGCTCAAAAAAGACTTTCTGCTGATGTAGTGAATTTTAGTTCATCTGGTTCATCAATAAAAAAAGGTGAAACCCTAGCTGATACAGTTAACAACATTTTATCTATGAAAGTTGATATGGTTGTAATGAGGCATCCAAGCCCTGGTGCTAGTGTCTTTTTATCTAAAAATGTTAAATCTTGTATTATTAATGCTGGTGATGGATGTCACGAGCATCCTACTCAAGCATTATTAGATGCATTTACAATCAAAGAGAGATTAGGGGATGTCAGTAACAAAAAAATTCTAATTACTGGGGATATAATGCATTCAAGAGTAGCACTTTCAAGTATATTTATTTATAAAAAATTGGGAGCCAAAGTCAAAGTATGTGGTCCCAAAAGTTTAATACCTAAATATATAAATGAACTTGGAATTGATTATGAACCAAACTTTGATAAAGGTCTTCTGTGGTGTGATGTTGCTAGCATGCTTAGAATACAAAATGAGAGAATGAAAGATAGCTATTTTCCAACAACAAGAGAGTATGCTCAACAATATGGTTTAGACTTGAATAGACTAAATTCTATAAAAAAAGAAATCGTAATTACCCATCCTGGACCAATCAACAGAGGAGTTGAATTAAATAGTGATGTCATAGATTCAGGTAAAACAGTTATTCTAGATCAGGTTGAAAATGGTGTTGCTGTTAGAATGGCCGTGATGTATTTACTAGCATCTAAACTATGAGCAGTAATTTTATTAGAATTTTTCTAAAAAAAAATACTGATTTAAATCAAGTTGAAACTAAATTGTCAAATAATTTAGATTCAAATTTAGTTTTGGAAATTGATGACTCAATTATTATTGACAAAAAAATAATAGATTTCTTAAATTCGTATAGTAAAAAATCAAAAAAATCCTTTGTTGTTGTCTCATCTAACCTAAATTATCAAGTGCATTCTTTTACTCTTGTCCCTACATTTCAAGAGGCAAAGGATATAATTCAGATTGAGGAAATAGAGAGGCTTATTGGCTAATGAATAATTCATTAAGAATATTAGGTTGCTACTCAGGTTCGGGTGGTTATAGAAGATATCCTTCTTCTCAGTTATTAATACTAAACAATAAAAATTATTTAGTTGACTGTGGTGAGGGTACTCAATTTCTATTAAAAAAATATGAAACTAAATTAAATTCAATAGATAATATTTTTATCTCTCACCTTCATGGTGATCATTATTTTGGATTGCCAGGACTGATTTCTCATTATAACCTTAAGGGAAGGACCAAAGATTTATCCATTTATGGTCCAATTGGATTAAAAAAAATTATTTCATTAATCATGAAATCTAGTAATTCATGGACAAGCTATAANCTNAATATAATTGAACTGGAACCTAAAGATTTGACATTTATTGATAATGATAAAATTAGTGTAAGTAGTATTAAATTATCTCACAGGATTCCTTGTACAGGATTTGTTTTCAAGTTAAAAAAAAATAATTCAAATATTTCATATGCTTATTGTTCTGATACTGCTTATGAGCCATCGATTTCTGATAAACTAAAAAATATAAATATTTTATACCATGAGTCAACTTTTTTAGAAAAACATGTACACTTGGCTAAAAAAACAAAGCATTCAACCGCATTGCAAGCATCAAAAATTGCAAAAGCAGCTAATGTTAATAANCTAATTTTAGGTCATTTCTCAGCTCGATACAAAGATTTAAATGAATTTAAAATTGAAGCCCAATCAAATTTTAAAAACACATTTCTAGCTCAGGAGGGAGAGTTATTTACATTTTAATATTAAATTTAATATTATGAAAGATTTGTCAGATTTCAGAGTTAGTTATGAAAAATATAATCTTAGTGAAGAATCAATTGTTGATGACCCATTAATACTTTTTAAAGANTGGTTTGAACAAATTTGTGATTCAAAACAAATTAAAGAGCCTAATGCAATGACACTTAGCACTGTTGATANTAATAATACACCAAATAACAGAGTTGTTTTATTAAAAAAGTTTTCAAATGAAGGTTTTATTTTTTATACAAACTACATGAGCAATAAAGGTAAAAGCATGTCAAATAATTCAAATGTTTGTTTGTCTTTTTTTTGGCCATCTCATGAAAGACAAGTTATTATTAAGGGTAAATGTATTTTTATGNCNNAAAAAGAATCAGATGAGTATTTTTACTCNCGTCCTATTGATAGTCAAATTGGTGCGATTGCNTCTGATCAGAGCAGTGAAATTCCCAATAGAAAGTATATTGTNGACAAATTTGATGATTTAAAAAAAAATCATAAGAAAATTACAAGACCAGAACATTGGGGAGGTGTGATTGTTCATCATGAAACTATCGAATTTTGGCAAGGGAGAAAAAATAGACTTCATGANCGAATTTTTTTCACCNAATCAGNNAANGGAAAATGGAGTTATTCCAGACTTAGTCCGTGAAAAAGCTTTCAATCATAAGACATGCAAAGTCAGATTGGAGTCATAATCTTCCTGATATGGACAGACCTATATCTCAAAGAGGAAGAAATGATGCAGACGTNATGTCTAACGTAATTCAAGATTTAAATTTAGAACCGCAAATTATATTTTCTAGCCCTGCAACAAGAACGATTCAAACTTATCAACGTTTAAAAAAAAATATTTCAAGTTTCAGTGAAATCAGTTTTATCAAATCGAAAATGCTTTATGATTTTTCAGGTTATAATGTTTTAGAATTTATTCATTCAATTGATGATATATACTCGGATGTCATGATATTTTCTCATAACAACTCATGTTCGTTTTTAACAGCTGAATTAGGATTAAGTTATATCCATGTTCCAACATGCGGATTATTAATTTTTGATTTTGATGTATCTT
>FUFK010041268.1_pt1 | contig 67946 bp, 87 predicted proteins | sample 1021851 | NCBI WGS metagenome assembly FUFK01 (sample SAMEA51879418, study PRJEB19060) | metagenome | reverse complement strand
GTTTAAAAAGGATCTGTTGCTTGGTGATCATCACCTTGACACAGATGATATAAGGATAGCACTGTACACAAGTTCAGCAAGTCTCGATGCGAGCACTGATGCATATACGACATCGAATGAGATAACCAATACATCAGGGTCAGCCTATGTCGCTGCTGGTCAACAACTGACAAGTGTGACAGTAACAGAGAACAGCACGAGTGGTGTATTTGATGCAGCTGATCCAGAATGGACTTCAGCCACTTTTACAGCAAGAGGAGCTTTGATATATAATAAAACTTTATATGACAGTGATAACAGTAGAGGTGCAATAGCAGTATTGGATTTCGGTGGTGACTTTACAGTTTCAGGAGGAACATTTAAAATAGTGTTCCCAGCAGCAACTGCAAGTAATGCAATAGTGAGGATAGACTAATGACAAGCACATTTGTAAATGATCTCAGACTCAATGAGATGGGCACTGGTGATCAGTCAGGAACATGGGGTAATGTAACAAATACAAACCTTGAGTTGATTGCTGAGGCATTAGGTTTCGGGACTGAGGCAATAACAACAAATGCTGATACTCATACAACCACAATCGCTGATGGTGCGACAGATCCAGGAAGAGCTATCTACATAAAATATACAGGAACTCTTGACTCTGCTTGCACAATAACGATTGGACCAAATACAATAAGTCGTTTGCATATAATAGAAAATGCAACCTCTGGATCTCAAAATATAATAATAAGTCAGGGAAGTGGCTCAAGTGTGACGATAGGCAATGGTGCTGTTAAGGCAGTCTATCTAGATGGTGCTGGCTCTGGAGCTGCAGTCAATGATGCCTTGGTTGATTTAGACTTAACAGGAACAACAACAGTTGCTGCTCTTACTTCTTCTGGTGTTATAACAGGAACAACCCTTGAGGCAACAGGAGATACATCTGCTGGTGATAATGCTGCAATAGGTTATACTGCTGCTGAAGGACTTATACTAACAGGGCAAGGTTCAACAAATGATGTCACTATAAAGAATGATGCAGACTCTGATGTTATAGAGATTCCAACTGGAACAGTGAATGTAACTATGGCAGGAACTTTAGATGTAACAAGTGACATAACAGGATCTACGCTGAATGCTGATGGTGACACATCCGCAGGAGATAATGCTGCAATAGGTTACACAGCGACAGAGGGTTTAATCCTTACAGGGCAAGGAAGCACCAACGATGTGACCATAAAGAATGATGCAGACACTGCTGTAATACAGATTCCAACTGGTGCAACAGGAGTCACTATGGCTGGAACTCTAGGAGTTACAGGTGCAGTTACAGCGAACGCTGGAGTTGTTATTGATAACATAACCATAGACGGAACAGAGATAGACTTATCTAGTGGCGATTTAACTATAGATGTAGCAGGAGATATTATTCTTGATGCAGATGATGGACAAGTACATATTAAAGATGGTGGAACAGAAATAGGTTTATTTCAAAACTCAAGTTCAGATTTTTTAATGGAAGCCAGAGTACAAGACAAAGATATTAAGTTTGGTGGCAATGATGGTGGGTCTGGTATAACTGCTCTCACACTTGATATGTCAGAAGCAGGAGCTGCAACATTTAACGATAACGTAACAGCATTCTCTGACGTAAGACTGAAGTCTAATATAAATACACTCGAGTATGGATTAGAAAAAATTAATAACCTTAGAGGTGTTACATATACTCGAGATGGCAGAGAAAATATTGGTGTGATAGCGCAAGAGGTTGAGGAAGTCTTGCCTAACATTGTTTTGACTGCTGATGATGAGATGGGAACAAAGTCTGTTGATTACAGCAGAATAACAGCAGTTCTTATAGAGGCAGTCAAAGAACTTACAAAAAGAGTAGAGGAACTGGAGAATAAATAATGACTTTACCATCACCTGGAAATCCGATAAGTCTTGATCAAATGCATGTTGAAGTTGGTGGCACAACTGGCACAACTTGTTCACTTAATGACTCTGACATAAGAAGTATTATTGGCAAAAGTGATGGAGCAACGTCATCATTCAGCGAGTTTTTAGGACAAGCATTTCTTAAATATATTGCAGCAACTGGTGGATCTACAACGACATCTGGTAACTATAAGTTCCATTATTTTACATCCTCGGGAACTCTTCAAATAACTCAAACTCCTGCTGGTCCAGCATCCTCAACAATGGATTACATCGTTATTGGTGGAGGTGGTGCTGGAGGATGGGGTGGCTTTGAGGGAAATGCTGCTGGTTCTTGGGTTGCTGGAGGTGGTGGAGGTGGTGCTGGAGGATATATCACTGGCACATTCACTGTAAGTTCAACTGGTAACCTCACTGTTACAATAGGTGGTGGAGCATCGACTAACAACAACGCTGGCAATAAAAGTGGTTCAAACTCATCACTAGGTTCTGGTGGTGGATTGGCAAGCACTCAAACTGCTACTGGTGGTGGTGGAGGTGGTGGTGCTGGAGGAAATGTGGTTTCGAGCCAACAACCAGCTGACAGCACTTTTCAAGAGGGCAGTAGTGGAGGATCTGGTGGTGCTGGATCTGCCACAGCAAACGGAGGATCTGGAACATCAGGACAAGGCAATAATGGTGGCAATGGTCCAACAGCTTTTAACTTCTATGCTAAAGGTGGTGGAGGTGGTGGTGGTAAAGGTGCTGCGGGAGGTGACACTCCTCTGAACTCTAGTAACAATATTGGTGCTGGTGGAGGAACAGGATCATCAACAGGAGACGCAAACTATAACAGTGCTGTCAGAGGTGCTGGTGGAGGTGGTGGTTTATGGAATGATCAAGGTGGATATGGCGGTCAGGTAGGCAATGCTAATGCCACTGGTAACGCTGGTGGTGCTGGTAGAGGTGGAAGAGGGATCTCTTATAACGCAACCTCAGCATCTTCTAATACAGGCAGTGGAGGTGGTGGAGGTGGTTCTGGTTACTATGAACCAAGTTATCCTCCTGGAGGTGCTGGTGGTTCTGGGATCGTTATGGTTAGGTATCAAGTATCAGGAGCGTAGCGATGGGACACTATGCAAAAATTGATAGCAATAATATTGTTACTGAAGTAATTGTTGCAAAAGCTGATTTTATAAATTCATTAGCAGATAAAGATAGCTATATTAAAACAAGCTATAATACAAACAATGGTAAGCATTATGTTCCGAAAGAAAATCAAGATTTTTCCGAAGAAAGCACAGATCAGTCTAAAGCTTTGCGAGCTAGATATGCTGGTATAGGAATGGTTTATGACGCAACAAATGATATTTTTTATGATCCAGCTGATCAATATTTTCCTAGCTGGACATTAAACACAACGACTGCAATGTTTGATCCTCCTATGCCTAAACCTGCTTTAACTGAAGAACAGAGAGCTAAAGTTGATAATAAAGAAAAATTAGTAATGTATGAGTGGGATGAAGCATTATATCAGTCCGATAACACAAAAGGTTGGGTCTATAAGGAATACGACTATCCAGAATAAAATAGGTGATAAATGGAAGAATATAAGTTTGATAAAAGTACTTTCATGGGTGGCTGGTTTATGCCAGAAGACCTTTGTGACAGCTTAATAGAATATTATAATAATAATAAACAAAATCATGTTGAGGGCATGACTGCCAGTGGAGTAAATCATGACATTAGAAAAAATACAGAGCTAATTATTTGGCCAGAAAAATTTATGGATTTAGATAGATATTTATTTTTCCTTCAAGAGTGTTTAGATAAATATAAAGAAAAATATATCTGGTCTGATAAGGTTAATAGTTATAGTATTAATGAGCCTATTAAAATACAACATTATGCACCAAATGAGGGTTATTATGCAATGCACATGGAAAACTCTGGTCATGCATCTCCATTTATTACAAGACACTTAGTTTTCATGACATACTTAAACACACTAGATAATGCTGGCACAGAGTTTCATTATCAAAATCTTACAACAGAGTGCAAAAAAGGATTAACTTTAATTTGGCCAGCTGGCTGGACTCATGTGCATAGAGGTATTAAAAACACTGTTGGTAACAAATACATAATGACAGGTTGGTATGGTTTTTATTTTCCTGATGCGACATACTTACCACCACGACGAGAGTCCTCTGAAGTGAACGCAAAGGAGTCAGCAAGTGTCTAAACAGAAAGTTCTTGAAAAAGGATCTGTCCTAGCAGAAAAGCTTGACAACAATGGTGATGGAGTAATAACAGATCAAGAGCTTATGATGAAAGAAAGAATGATAAAATTAGAGAACCAAGATAAAAAAGAAGATCAACAAAGATACATGGTTTGGTTCTCAGCTCTTGCGGTGACTGCTTATATAATTATTCTTATGACACCTATTGTTCCTCTTGAAAGACTTGACCATTTATCAAGTATAGGAAGCACATGGGTCATATCTAATATGGGAATAATCGGTGCATTTATAGCAAGTAATGCTTTTGTTAAGAAGAATGGAAATGGAGAGAAATGAGCATATTACAAACTTTGGTAGGACCAGTTGCAGGCATACTCGATAAATTTATTGAAGACAAAGATCAAAAGGCTAAGTTGGCACATGAGATTGCGACTATGGCAGAAAAGCATGCTCATGAGTCTGCGATGGCGCAAGTGGATGTTAATAAGTCGGAAGCTCAACATAGGTCAATATTTGTTGCAGGGTGGCGTCCTTTTATTGGTTGGATCTGTGGCATTGCTTTGGCTTATCATTTCGTGGTATCCCCAATCATATTATTCGTTGCTGGGTGGGCAGGTGCAGAGTTGCCAGAACTCCCAGCCTTTGACATGGACTCCTTAATGACTGTGCTGTTAGGGATGTTAGGTTTAGGTGGTTTAAGAACATATGAGAAAACGAAAGGTCTTAGCAAAATGATAGAAAACTTCGAAAAATGTTTAGAAATGCTTTTAGTCCATGAGGGTGGTTTTGTTAATCACCCAGAGGATCCTGGAGGGATGACAAATTTAGGAGTTACAAAGCAGGTTTACGAAGACTATGTTGACAGGCAGGTTGATGAGCAAGAAATGAGAGCATTAACACAAAAGGACGTTGCACCTATATATAAGAAAAAATACTGGGATAGATGTAAATGTGATCATTTGAAAAGTGGGATTGACTGGGCAGTGTTTGATTGGGCAGTAAACTCAGGAACTGCTAGAGCAGCAAAGGCAATACAAAAAATATGTGGTGCTAATCCTGATGGTGTCATTGGTCCAAAGACATTGCACCTTTTAGATGGTCAAAATAGAAAATATGTTATAGAACAGTTACACGACCAAAGACAAAGCTTTTATGAAGGTTTATCAACCTTTAGAACATTTGGCAAGGGTTGGACAAGAAGAAATAAAGAAACAAAAGAAAAAGCTTTAGAGATGATTTGATGCCTTTACAGTTGTTAAAATATAATCCTGGAATTGTAAAAGACATAACAGAATATGCTGCTGGTAAAAATGGTCCATTTTATGTTGATGGTGATCTTGTAAGATTTAAAAATGGCTATCCACAAAAGTTTGGTGGCTGGCAAAAAGATGTAATAACAGAGCTTGATGCTGCTGGTGCTACAACAACAACCGCAACATCTCTTCAAGGAGTTCCAAGGAAAGTCGTAAACTGGAGAGCTGTGGCTGATGGTGAAGATAGACTTGCAGTTGGGACACACACGCATCTTTATATAGTTAAGAACAACAGCGTTTATGATATAACACCTTTAAGAAAGACTTCAACAAACCTCTCAAACCCTCTCGCAACAACTGATGGCAGTGCAACTATAACAGTTACAGATAACAGTCATGGTGCTCAGGTCGGTGATTATGTTGTTATAGAAGAAGCAACAGCGACTGGTGGCATAACTGCTGATACACTTAACAGGAAAGCTGGGTATGAGATTGAGACAGTCACAACAAATACATTTACAATAACTGCTCCATCTAATGCCAGTTCAACAGTTTCTTCTGGTGGTGGCACTGCACTTGATATAAAATATTTGATTGGTATAGATGCAGGTTTAGGTAAGCAAAGTTCTGACCCAGCACTAGGTTGGGGTGTAGGTGGATGGGGTGAAGGAACTTGGAACACTCCAAGAAGCCAAGCATCTTCTGATGTTAGATTTGACAACTCTTCTTGGACTTTAAACCTTTGGGGTGAAGATCTTCTTGCTGGTGTAAGGAATGGTGCAATATATTATTATGATACATCTGCAGGTGAGTCCAATAGAGCTGTTCTTTTATCAGGTATAAGTGGTGCTGACAGTGTTCCTAGTATCGCAAGAGTAACAGCTATATCTTTCCCCGACAGACACTTTATTGCTGCTGGATGTCAAGAGTTTGGTGGTGCTGGTAATGTCGATGAGATGTTAGTTCGTTTCTCTGATCAAGAAGATTTTGCAAATTTTAGACCAACTGCTACAAATACCGCAGGCGATCAAAGATTACAACTCGGAACAAAAATAATTTCTATGATAAGTGCTAGAGAAGAGATGATTATATCAACTGACGAAGCAATCTATGGTATGACTTTTGTTGGTCCACCTTTTACTTTTCAGTTTAGATTATTAGCAACTGATGCAGGTGCTGGTGGCTTAAATACTATGGTTCAAGTTGATGGTGATGTTTATTGGATGGGCAAAAGACAGTTTTACTTTTACGATGGTGTTGTTAAAGAACTTCCTTGCCCAGTTCAACATTTCGTTTTTGATAGGATGCAGAGGAACTTTATTGATAAAGTTACTGCTGGGCATAATAAAAAATTTAAAGAAGTTATATGGTTCTATGTATCAGACCAAAACTCTGCAGGGAGTACAAACCCTGAGAACGATTCTTATGTTATTTATAATTATGGAGAAAACAACTGGTCAATAGGAACTCTTAACAGATCAAGTTGGAATGATGCATTTGGATTCAGGCAAGTCCCTTTTGCTTTTGATGCTAATGGCTTTCTTTACGATCATGAAACAGGGACATCTGATGATGGGTCTGCTATGAACTGTCACATTGAAACTGCTCCAAGGGAAATAAGTCAAGATGGAAATGACATGTATATGATTGACAGGATAATCCCTGACACTACAATGACCTCTGATACAACACTGGCAGTTTCTCTAAATACAAGAAAGCATCCTCAGGGAACAGAAACAACAAAAGGTGCTTTTAACATAACATCATCAACTGATAAAATAAGTGTTAGAGCAAAGGGCAGACAGATCAGCATGAAGTTCTCGAGTTCTGGGACAACAGATGACTGGACTTTGGGTGACTTTAGAGTTAATGTAAGAAAGGATGGATTAAGATGAGTTCACCAACAGTAAATGTAAGATTACCATCACCACCACCTCAATATAATCAAGGTCAAATGACAAGGCTTATTAATACACTAGAAATAGTACAACAAAATAATGTTTTTGCACAAACAACAGGACAAGAAAAATCTGTTGAGATAGCAGAACAAACAACTTGGTTTCTTAGTTAATGGCTAATAATTTTAAAAATGCTAAAAAAGATTTAACATCAACAGATGTCACAACCCTTTACACCGCACCTGTTGCGACAACTGCTGTATTTAAGTCAATACTTGTATCAGAAGACTCAGGCAATGCTGACACAATAACAGTTACATTAACTGATGCGGAATCAAGTCCAGCAACATTTAGCTTATTTAAAACAAAAGCTATTAGTGCAAATGCAACTGTTGAATTACTGACAGCACCCATAGTTGTTCAAGAAAGTGAAATATTAAAAGTTCAAGCAGCAACAGCAGATAGATTGCATGTCGTTGCCAGTTTTTTAGAGATTAGTTGATTATTTATCGGATAAAGAGTAAGGTCAAAATAAAGGAGTTTACATGCCATCACACACAATAACACCAACAGGAGCACTTACAGGCTTAACTGATACAGAGCCAAAGCCTCTTGTAACTTATGGTGTTTTTCAACAACAGAGTCAAACTCCGCAGAATATTGAAAATTTACAAAATGTTTATGGCACAGCAGCAATGCCATCTTTCCGATTTGTTAAAATGATACAAACAGGGGAAAGAACCTATGACCCAAATGACACAGTACAAAAAGAGCTTTTAGAAGAATATGAAAAAATAACTAATGAAAAAGGAACTCCTCCAGGAATGCCTGAGGCAGATCAAATAGTTGCTGGGGTTGCTAGTGAAGTTGGTCAAGCAGTAGGTAGGCAAGCAGGAAGAGCATTAGTTGATCCTTATCTTGAGGGATCTGCAGGATCTAGACTATTAGAGGGTGCAACATCAGCCTTTAGTCCTTTGCCCTCGCAACAAGTCCAATCATCTGTATCTCAAGGTCTTAAATTACAACTTGCTAAAAATGATTTCTTTCAGCCAGAGCTTGCAAATCAAGCAGTCGCAAAAGCAACTGGGAACTTAGATGTTTTTAATCAGCTTTCTGGTGCTGCAAAATCAGTTGGTGACAGCTTAGTTTATGATGTAACAAAACTCCCTCAAGGAGTAAGTTTACAAAATGGTGTTTTATCTGGTGTCGGTGGTAACATATCAGCAAGTGCAATAACACAATCAACACCAGTGCCAGACTATTTTACAAAAGTTGGCAGAAGATTATATGGTAGTGAACAGGCTGCACAGAACTGGGCATCAGCTGCAGGTGGTGGAGTTGTAAACTTTGGTGTTCAGTTGTTAATGGGTGAAGACCCAGCAAAAGCTGCAAGGTCTGCAGGTGCATCAGCAATAGGAACAGCTATAGGTAATGCATTACTTCCTGGAATCGGAGGAGTTGTAGGTGGTGTTCTTGGTGGCGTAGTCGGTGGAAGGGTAATATGTAACGAGTTAATGAAACAAGGTTTAATGACCAGAGAACAAGTTCTTCTTGATTATAGGTTTACTAGAGACTATCTTACTACTAAGCATGTTAATGGTTATCATTGCTGGGCAGTTTGGATGGTTAAACAAATGCGCAAAGGAAAATTTACAAAGTTTTGGAAGCATGTTGCTGGGCATAGAGCAAATGAAATAGCTTACATATATGGCAAAAGGGACAAGCCTGATTATCTAGGAAAGCTCTACAGACACATTCTTGAACCAGCTTGCTGGGTTATAGGTAATTTTAAAAAGTCAACAGATTGGTCTGTGCTATATAAACAAAAGGAGATATAAATGGCAGATGATATGATGAAGATGAGTGCTATGGGGGAAAGACCTCCTATGCCAGATATGAAAGGTGCAAATATGAAGAGAGAAGGACCACTCGACATGATGCCTGAAAAAGCAAAAGAAAACCTTATGATGCCCTCTGATGAGATTGGTGCAGTTCTTATGGCTAGATTAGCAAACATGAGTCCAGAAGAATTACAAATGCTTGATCAAGTAATAAGTCCTAATGTTGCAAGAATATTAATAAAATTACTGCCAGAACTTGGAGCCATGATACAAGAAATAGAAAAAATGAATATGGGTTCTGAAGAAATGCAAAGACCTCAAATGGGTGCACTCGGGAATATGTAATGATAATAAGAAGAGCTGGAGTCTTAGACATTTCTGCAATAATTGCACTCTTAATTGAAATGCATAATGGCACAGATGTTCCAGCGTCAAAAATTCATTCTGAGAAAATGGTTAATAAAATAACAGAAACAATTCATAGAGGAATAGGGTTTGTCTCATTAAACGATAATAATGTTATTGAGGGTTCGATTGGTGGTTTGGTTGCTAGTGATTGGTGGTCTGATGAAAAATATCTAGGAGATCTCTGGTTTTATGTAACTCCGGAGGCAAGAAAAAGCAACGCAGCATTTGAACTTGTAAGAAATTTTAAAAGAGTAGGAAAAGAGGCAAAAGTTCCTGTAAGACTTGGTCATGTATTTTCTAAAGATCTTGAGAGAAAAGACAGGTTTTTTGAAAGGCTTGGTTTGCAAAAAGCAGGTTCAGTATTTTTGGAGGTGGCTTAATGGGTGGTCTATGTACAACAACAACAGAAGAATTACCAACATCTGACTTAACAGTTACGGGAACAGGCATTCCCTCTTATGTTGCTGAAGGAGGCAAAAGACTTTTTGAACAAGCATCAGAACTCGCTAGTGGGGAAGTTCCTCTCTTCAGTGGTCCAAGAATAGCAACTTATGATGGAAGCAAGTTTACACCAGAAGAACAAAGTGCTATTGATCTTTTATCAAAAAATGCAGACATTTATCAACCTTATTTAGATCAAGCCTTTGGTTCAACTTTAGGATTAGGACTAGGATTTGATAGTGCGGAAAGAGGTGACCTTGTCGGGACATCACCAGACCTTGGCACTTTTACAGGTGCAACAAGAGAAGAGCTTATAGGTCAGCGTCCTGATCTAAGCACATTTACTTTAGAACAAGCACAACCTTTTCTTGATATATTTCAAACAGCATCAGACCCAGCTGTAAGAGAAATCGAAAGACAAGTTGCTCAACAAGGTGTTCAAGCAAGAGCAAGAGCTGCAAGAGGTGGTGGTGCTTTTGGATCTAGGTTAGGATTAACTGAAGCAACTTTAGGAGCTGAAGGAGCAAGAGCTGCAGGCGATGTAAGATCACAAGCTGCAAGAGAGGGTTTAGGTTTTGCAGCAAATAGATTTGATGCCGATAGGGCACAAGCTGAGAGAGATCGTGCTGCAAGATTCTCAGCTGAAGGAGTTATGCGAGGTCAATTTGAGTCTGATAGAGATGCAATACAAGCAAGAGCAGAAAGAGACAGAGCTGCAAGGTTTGGTGCAGAGTCTGCTGCTCGAGCAGCATATGAAACAGAAGAAGCTGCAAGGGTTAGGAGAGCAGACCAACTTCAAAGCTTTGCACCTCTAGTTCAAGGTTTACAAGAACAAGCAGCAAGTGGTTTGTTAAGTGCAGGTGAGGCAAGAAGACTGCTTGATCAAGCAGCACTAGACTTGGCTTATTCTGATTTTATTGAACAAAGAGAGATGCCTTTTCAAAGATTAAATTTTGCTATAGGTGCATTGAGAGGTATACCATTTGAGACAACATCAACACAACTTCGAAGAGGTCAACAGTTCGTACAATCACCATCTGTTTATGGACAAACACTGGGTGGTCTCGGATCATTAGCAAGTGCATATTATTTAAGTAAGGGTGGTTAAAAATGCCTGGACATGACAATAAAACTTTTGGTGCCTCTGGCACACCTTTATCAAACCTGCCAAGTGCTGCTCTTACAGCGTTGGGTGGCAGAGCTAATATCGATGCTGCAACTCAAATAGCTCGAAGCTTAGTCCCTGAAAGAGAACCTGTTAACCCAGCCCTGTTATCATTATTATTCTTTTCTAATCTTGCAGCTGAATCTTCAAAACCTGGAGCAACAGCATTAGGTGCTGCTGGGACAGCTGTGCAATCACCAGTTTCTTATCTATTACAAGACCAAAGAGCACAAAGAGAAGCTGAGGCAAAAATTCCTCAGACAGCGTTAAGCATAGCAAACATGTTAAAGCCACCAACAGGTACAGGGAGAGGGGAAAATTTCAAAAAGTTAGATCCCGTTACTGATGAGAATGGCAATATAAAATATAGTGCAGAAGGAGCACCACTTTATAATTATAATGTTGAAGATAATGCTGGTAATGTTTTAAGAAAAGTTGTATTGCCAGATTTAACTGCAGCTGGTGCTATAAAAGGTGTAGAGTTTTTTAATGAGGCTGGTGCAGGAAGAAGATTTTTTCCAGGAACTGTGGACTTTAATGAAGCAAGGAGTGGAACTGCCTCACATGGTTATGTATACTCTTCACCTCCAACTAAAGGATCAATGGAAACAGAGTTTTATCAATTAAAAGAAGATAGAACAATAAATGGCTTTGAATACAAAGAAGGCGATGTTGCTATGTTAAGCAATACTGAGGCTTTTCAGAATAGAGGTGTTTTAGAAAAATATGAAGGAGGCTCTATCAAAACAGTTGGAACAGGAACTCAAGCTTTTCTTATGAATGAAGAAGATGCAAAAGCTTTTGTCAGAGCACAAGGCTATCCTGAAACTGGTGAGAACTTTGACTATTATGTCAGTCAGCTAAAATCGGATAATAATAACTTAATTGGAAAGCCTCTTGTTAGAGGAGATAATTTCCAAAAGGTGACTCCATTAGAAATAAATGGCAAAGTCTCTGCTTTACAGTTCAGCCCTATAACTGGGGTAAAACCAGGATTTGTAACATATAGAGATGCAAGAATGAAAAAACTTGCAGGAACTAAGCAAACACATCTGGATAATGCTTTTAATGTTGTGCCAAGAATAGAGGGATCATTACAAGGACTCTTAAATGGTACTATCAAGACTGGGATGCTCCAAGAAAAACTATTACCACTTAAAAGATTTATGGCAAGTGCATTTGGAACAGATGCTGCTAATATTATTGCTCAAGATGATTTTCAGGCTTTATCCTTTTATCTTGCACCGAAGATGCGTCCTGCAGGTTCTGGGTCAACTTCAGACATGGAGTTTAAAGCGTATCAACTTGCGATCGCTGATTTAGGTAAAACAGCAAAAGCAAACTATGTCTCTCTTTATGTTTTAAAAAGGATGATGGAAAAAGGTGCTGAGTTACAGATGCTAGAGGAAAATCTTCTTAGTAATAATAGATTTACAAGTCTTGATGAATTAAATCAAGCTCTTAGGGAATCAGGTCGAGATACAGGTTTATTTGAAAAATATGAAGGAGATCCAGAGGATCAAGAAGAATTTAACGCATGGTTTGAGAGTCTTCCTGATGGTGCTGTTATAGTTAATAATGGACTTGAAGTTTATGGGGATGCTCCATATTTAATTAAAGGCTGGCGAGGAGATTAAAGATGGGATTAACTTTACCAGGAGGTCTTGCACCTGTAGTTCCAGGGCAAGATGATAACAAAGAAAATTTAGAAAAAGCAGGAGACTTGGCACAAGAAAGTCTTTTTGAGAGGATTGTTAGTCTCCCTAAAGCTATTGGTGATTCGGTAACTGGTGCCAATGACGATCAGCTTGAGTTCCCTGAGATCCCTGAGATGTCAGAAATGATTGATCAAGCTCCAGGATTTATAGAGGGTCTGATTCCAAACTTAAAAGTATTTATGGCAAGAGATGATTATGGCAAAGCAGAAGTTTTAAAAAATTCATTTGAGGGTGATGAGCGATGGGGTGGTTCTTTTGAAGATTCGTTTGGCAACCCAATGATAGTTTGGAAAAACAGACCATATTATGTTAACAAACCTGGACTTGCTGGGACAGACATCGGAACAGTTGTTGGTGAAATAATAAAATTTTTACCAGCATCTAAGTTTGTAAGTGGTGCTAAAACACTTTTCGGAACAGTTGCAAGAGGAATACCTGCATATGGTACAACTGAAACTATTAACAAAGCTGTTGAAAATATCATGACACCAGAGACAACTAAAGCTAAAAAAGAAGCAGACTTGGTGATGTTGTAACTGATGTTGGTTCAGCAACAGCATTAGGTGTTGCAGCTGATACTTTACTTCCTCCAGTTGCTAAAGGTATAGGCAAAGTAGTTGCTAAAGGTGCAGAGAAAGCTGGAATAAAACTGCCAAGGTTTAGTCCTGAAGTAATAAAATCAACATCAAAATATGAATTAACAAAAGGACAACAAGGATCATTGCCACCTAAATCAACCTTTGATCCTCAACCAACTGATCAGCTCGAAAAAGAAGATATAATGCGAAGAGCTGCAGGCAGTGGTGGGCAAAAAGTCATTAAGGTCTTTGATGAAGCACAAGCTGATGAAATTGTAAAAGATGCACAAGCATTACAAAATGAATTTGGCTCTGGAAAACCATTTACTAATCTTGATGAACCTGATGTAACTGGAGCTGCAGGTGAAGAAATACAATCAATAGTAAGTAAACGTGCTGGAGAGATGAAAACTCAAGCAGGTGAACTTTACAACGATGCTCGTAATCCTGATCTTGATACAAGAATGACTAAAGATGGAATACGAAAAGCTGTTGGCGAAGCAATATTTAAAGTAACAAACCCAAGAGAGGGTTTGGGCATAATGGGTGCAGAGCTTGATCAAATGCCTATTTTAAAAAGAGAGCTGACATTTTTACGAAAGCTTTTAAAAGTAAGCAAAAACCCTAGATTTAAAGATCAAGATCTAAGTACCTTACACAGCTTTCAGAAAAGGCTTAATAGATCATTTAGGACAGCAGCACCTGGAAGTCCTGAGAAATTAGCACTAGGAGAAATAAAAAGCAGTTTTGATAATGCACTATTCAAAGGCATTGATGAGGGTTTTATATATGGTGACGAGGATGCACTAAAAGCTTTGCAAAAAGCAACAGGTCTTTATAAAGACTATATGGGTTTAACAGGTGCAATAAAAGGTGCGACACCTCAGCAAAAAGCTGCAAACAAAATACTTCAATTAATATCAAACCAAGAATATACTCCTCGCCAAGTTGCTAATATTCTTTTTGGTCATTCTAAATTTGCACCCAATCAGGCTTTGCCTCTTGCTATTGATAAACTCAAGTCAATATTACCAGAGGAAGAATCAGCACAAGTTATTGCTTTGTTAAAAGATGGTATATTAGAAAAAGCTTTTGCTGGTACTGGGAAGTCAGGAGTAACTAGAACAAATATAGTCAATAATTATAATGATATTTTTGTTAAGCAGAAAAAAATTATTGAGAAATTATTTAGTCCAGAAGAGATTGACAAAATAGCACAGTTTAGAAAAAATGTAATGCCAACTCTCTGGGCAGAAATAAAGCTAAATCCATCTGGGACTGGTTACATTCTTGCATCAGCATTGACAAGAAATAGAATATTTAGTTCTCTTAAAATGGTGCCAATAGCTGGGGAACCAGTGGTTGCTGGTGTTGAAGATTTGATGTCAAGAGGTCGGGCACTTGATATGACAAGACAGTTTATTGAAAGATCTTCAGCACCATTATTCTCATCAACAGTACAAGCACTATTAAGACCAGAAGTCGTAGAAACTGTCGGTGGTGAAAGTCAGTCACCAGCTCTTCAAAATATAATAGAGGGTTTAAACGACGAAGAAAGGCAAAAGCTCTTAGAGGCAACTACGCAGTAATGGTTGATCCAGTAACAGCATTAGCAACTGCTAGTTCTGCATTCAGTTTAATTAAAAGAGGTTTTCAAGCTGGCAGAGACATAGAGTCCATGGCAAGTGACTTNGGCAGATGGATGGGTGCTNTNTCCGATCTTGACCAAGCTGAGAAAGATGCAAAGAATCCTCCAATATTTAAAAAGCTTTTCGCAGGAAAGTCTGTTGAGCAAGAAGCAATAGAGGTTTTTGCTGCCAAGAAAAAAGCAACTGAGCAAAGAGATGAGTTAAGAACTTGGATCCAGTTTACGCATGGTCAAAGTGCTTGGGATGAATTACTAAGAACCGAAGCCAATATAAGAAAAACAAGACAAGAAACAATTTATAAACAGGCACAACTAAGAAGAAAATTTCTTGAATACTGCACTTATACTTTTGTTGCTCTTGTATTTATTGGATTCATATTCTTCTTGTTATATTTATATAGGCTTAACAGGCTTAGTTAAAACATCCGAAAGCTCTTGCCAGTTTTCCTTGGTCATATTCCCCATTCTTTTGTAAGATAATAAATCAAAGAAATCTGTTCTTGATGGTCTAGCGAATATAAGCTGTGCATTCTTACCACTGATTAAACCTGTAAAGTCCCTGCCGATCCTTATAAGAATCCAAGCTTTACCTTTATGCTCATCATACTCTTTTAGCCAGAGAGATTGATTTAATTTAAGACCTGTACTAATCCGTCTCTTTGGCCAGAGAGTTAGATATTTGAGTTCTATCCAGCCACTGACCCCATCTTTAATATAGTGGACATCTGGCATGCCTTTCATAACTCTGTTTTCAACTCTGTACATTTTTAAGTCTTTCATTGACTTTCTTATAAGAACCCAAAAGTTTCTTTCAGTCATACTGATTATTCCTCATCATATGCTCAATGTGTTCTATCATTTTGTTGATGTGCTCTAATATATTTTCATTTTCACATTTTGAACGCATCTCATATAGCCTGTTCAAAAACTCCGACTTTGTCATATATTAACTGTCATCTCCATCATCTGATAAAAACATTGAAATTGGATCCTTTGTAACAATATCAGCTAAACTTTTTTTGTCTCGTAAAGCCTTTATTATCTTTGTATCGATAGTCTTTGGTGCTTCAATATCGATGTATGTTATGTTGTTCTTTGTTCCTATTCGGTGGCATCTATCTTCTGACTGTAGTCTTGTTTCTAAATCAAAGCTGTTTGAATAATAAATAGCATAATCTGCAGCTGTAAGGGTTAAGCCTATGCCACCAGACTGAGGCTGACCAATAAAATATCTTACTTTTGGGTCATTTTGAAATCGCTCAACAGAGCTTGCTCTCTGGTCATTTGATATACCTCCATGATAAGATACAGCCAAATCCCCTAACATGCTCTCTATGAGGCTTATATCAGCTCTGAAGCGTGCCCATATAATAACTTTAGAGTCAATATCACTTAGAATATCTTTTAAAGCCTCTAATCTAGGATTTTTATCTTCTATTGGTTTACTTTCAGTTTCGCTAGGAAACCAGCCACAGATTATTTGCTGAAGCCTTAGAAGCCTTGTAATTGCCTCTGGAGCCTTTAAGACTTCATCGTTAAGTTCCGCAGTAAAAGACTTTTTAAGCTGGTTGTATAAGGCTTGTTGCTTGGCTGATAGGTTTATTGGATATCTCTGATATATTTTATCAGGAAGATCTAGACAATCTTTCTTTAAAACTCTAAATGAGTGTCCCTCTATATTTCTTGTTAGTTCATCAATATTCTGATAAGAAACTATTTGCCTATTCTCAAAGCCACCCATGATGCAGTATCTTGCTCTAAAAGAGTAAAAGCTGTCATAACCTAATATGTGAGGGTTTAGAAATCTAAACTGAGAGTATGAATCCTCTGGTCCTTTAGTTATAGGTGTGCCAGTCATTATTCTTTTGTATTTAGCATATTTGCCGAACTTTGTTATTTCTTTTGTTCTTTTAGCTGATGGTCTTTTTATTCTAGAGCTTTCATCAACCACTAACATAACTTTGTTTGCTAGCAATATTCTGTTCATTAGTTCTATTGCTGACTTGCTAACAAAAGCCTCTACATTAAATGTAAATATTTTTAAGCAGTCATGCAGAGGGTTCATAGTATCATTAAAATTTTCTAGGTGCTTCTTGCTCATGCCTGAGTAATAATAGAATGTGCTTCTTGGGCACCAATCTGGTAAATGAGTGTCGATCTCTTTTAGCCAATTTCTATGTACACCATTAGGAGCTATAACGACCATGGCAGATATCTCATCTTTAGAATATAAATAGGCACCATTATCTATTATAACTTTTGTTTTGCCAGTGCCCTGCTCCATTAGCAAGGCAAATTCTTTTTTATCTCTTGATAAGTAAAAAGCTTTTCGCTGATGATCAAAAGGCTTGGTCTTAAATTTATAATCACCAATATCTTTAAAATCTTTTTCTTTCATCTTTAGGTTGTCTTCCAGCTCTTTAAGGTTCTTGATATATTTATCAAGAGCAGGTGAAGCTGAATCATCCCATTGAGCATCAGGAAAAAACTTTCTTATTCTATCTATGTTTGCACTTGTAGGATCAAAAAGCAGATCCCGACCAACCCACTTTTTAAATCCAGGAAGTGAGGAAAGTTTTTCAAAGCTGTCCCCATCAAGCTTTGACTTGATGAGGCAATATTTTCCGAAATCTGCTTTTGTTATTAACATTTACTTGCTCGCTGCCAAAGGTTCAATTAACCACTCGTTGTTTTCTTTAGGCTCGAACTTAGGGTTCTCAACAACGAAGTATTTAGAAACAAGCTTGCTCTTGTGCTTAGACATCTCACCAGCAATCCACTTAGGAACCTGATTGTCGATGGTTGTATAATCACGAGTGTCAAGTATGAGAAAGTGCTTAGTGACATTTATAACATAAACCTTGTTCTTTTCTAAGGTCTTCATAAAGTTGCCAAACTTCTGCCTTTTCTCCAAATCAACCCACTTACCTTTTACACCAAGTTGTGCAGAGGCTTTTGTAAGGTTATCNCANGTTATACCTTTNCAATGCCTTTTACCTCTTATGGCTCGAACAGTTCTATATGCCTGTTCATATTCGGTTCCGCAGATTACAGCGATGGCATAAGGACCACACCAAGTGGTCCTATATACGCCAGTGTCACAATAAATAATTTGACGAGTTTGTGGAGTGTGCTTTTTCATTACAGTACTCCTAATCTATCTGCGCAGACTGGTCCAATCCCTCTGTCGATGCTTTCCTTGACAGTTAGTTCCCTAGCACATACTGCGCAGTTGCCAGTTCTTCTGCCATAAGCAACAGCTGACTCCATAGGATCTTTACAGATNTCCTGGATNTCAGCNATAGTGTCTTTTGAGACATTNCCCACTGGTAGGTAATANCCACCAGTAACCTTGCCGATATACTCACCCAACTGCTTAATATAGACAGAACCAGCATTCTTAGAGTGCGGTGCAGGCTTAGAGAAAACAAAGTCACCAACTCTNATCTTAGGTGTCTTCATAGCTGGGTCAGCCTTATCAAGAACAGCCAATATTCTGCTAACATCAACAGAAGTCATATTTGACTCTCTTTCAGCCTTGTTAGCCTTGATCTTAGCTAACATTGCAGATGCTGCAAATAATTGCTTATCAGATAAACTTCCCTTACTAGCAACCTGATCAACTAAAGACTTAGCAAAAGAGTTCCAGCTCATGATATCTTTTAGAGCGAAAATAATCTTTTTGTTGTCCTCATCTTCACAGAACTTAGCAATGTTAGTAATAGCCATTCCTTCACCAACCAAAGTTTGATATTCTTGATATCTTTTGCTTTTTCTAGTATAAGGCATATAATGTAAATTTGTCATTTTCTTCCTTTCTCAGTATTAATACAATAAGATTATCTTATTTCGCCAGAGAAGTAAAGTATTTTTTTCAAAAAAATATAAAATTTTTTATAAGCTAATAAAATCAATAACTTATGCTAGTTTACGCCACTTGTCTAAGTATATTTTTCTAAAGCCTTTTTTAATAGTTCCTTTGATTAAATACCAATCCCCTATTCTTCCCTCCTCAACTATAGGTTTGCCAAGCTTATTATATCTAAATCTATCTATTGTGCAGATGATTGGACCAGTGTCATCCTCAAAAGTCATGTTCAACCACAAGTTATTTCTGTCGACTTTGCGCCCACCTCTTTTTGCAAGGTTCACTGTTTCATTCATATCTCTAAGGTTTTTCTCTTTTAGCTTACCAAAGAATACAAACTCTCCAGGTTTATCCGCATCGAGGTCTGTTATATCAGTTATATCGCTTTGTATTTTATGTGCAGAGGGATCTTTTTTCATGTGACCAAACCTGCGTTCACACTCAAAGATATCATCGTATGGGGTTTCTCCATTGTCTAACAGCGTGTTTTGCCTTGGAGTCAAAGGCTGGCTTAACTTTCTCCTGTTAATAATATCTTCAGCCATTTTTGGTCCTATGCCTTTTATACCTATTAGACCACCGATAAGCTTTCCATCCTGTACAGACCAGTTCTCCAGCGACTTAAACTTATCAAAAGGCTTATAGGCTAGTCCCTCTCTTACAACCTCTCTAAGAAGCTTAACAGCTTGCTCATCATCTTTTACATTTCTTAAACATGCAGCTGCAAACTCAAGAGGAAATTTACTTTTTAAAACACAACACCAATAACTTATCAAAGCATATGAAACTGCATGAGAGCGATTAAAAGCCATTGAACCCATAGTATTAATATGTTCCCAAACCTTGCGAGCATCTTCTTCCTTTATATTATTTTCTTCAGCTCCAGCCTTGAACCTCATCCAATACCTATCAAAAAACTCTTCTCCGAGAGATTTACTCATAGCTCTGCGCAATTGGTTTATTTCTTCCCATGTAAGTTTGCCCATCTCTCTACAAATAACCATAACCTGTTCTTGATATATAACGATGCCATTTGTAATTTTTGTTGTTGCTTCAGTCATTGGGTGCAAAAATGTTATTGGGTCAGCACCTGTGTGACGTTTAATAAACTGCGTTGTTCCACCTGATTGTAATGGTCCTGGACGAGCAAGTGATGTTATTGAAGCATAATCCTCAAAGCTATTTATTTTCATCTGCCTAGTCACCGACTGCAAGGCATAACCCTCGAACTGAAATATTCCTGCATATTTTTCGTCGTTTAATATTTTAAAAGCTTGCTTATCTTCAAGTGGATATTTCAAAAGCTTCTCTCTTTCCCAGCCAACTTGATCCAATATATCTTGAATTACTGACAAAGTTCTCAAGCCTAGTGCATCTATTTTTAAAAGGTTTAGATCCTCAGCGTCCTTTTTATCAATCTGAGCTGCACCTGTTTGAGCTGACACTGAACAATAATGACTTACAGGTTCTTCAGTAACAATTATGCCAGCAGCATGAACCCCATTGTGCCTAGCATGATATTCCATGTCAGCAGCAATTTTCATCTGCGGATATTTTTCTAAAACTTTCTTGCCTATCTCAAGATCATTAAAGGTGTCCATTATACACATTGCAGCTCGAGCATCACCAGAGCTTCTTTCGATTATAGCACCTTTTAAATCATTCACCTCCCAAGCAGGAATGCCAAGTTCTTTAGCAACCTCACCTATTGTTGATTTGGCTTTATATCTTGAGACAGTTCCTAAATGTGCAACCTTTTCATCACCATATTTATTTCTTAAATAATCAAAAACCATCTCCCTACGATCATCTTGAAAATCAATATCAATATCTGGCAAGTCTGATCTNTTAACATCAATAAATCTTTCAAATAATAAATCGTATTGCAAAGGATCAATATCNGTTATGCCTATNAGATAGCAAACTAATGACCCAGCTGAAGATCCTCTGGCTGGTCCAACGAGCATATGCTGTTTTGCATAATTTATCATGTCAGCTATAACATAAAAATAATCCTCAAACTTTTTACTTGCGATCATCTCGAGTTCTCGCTCCAACCTTTCTCCATAAACAGGATCTTTTAAATCAATGCCTCTGGATAATGCTCCCTCTAAACACATTTGTTTAAGGGTTTTCTCTGGGGTGAATGATATCATCTGACCAACAGGCAAATCAACCTCACACATGTCAGCTATTTTATAAGTATTTTCTATTGCTTCATCTGGTGCCCAAGGAACAGCATCTCTCCACTCCCATTCATTTAAAATATGCATAGGTGCTGTTCTATCAGTTCTATTTCTTCCGACCAAAACTTCGTAAGCTTTTTTGTCATTTACTGTGGGATAATAATTATCAGATGTGGCGACAACCCGAAATCCTTTTCTCTGGGCAAAGTCAAGGATCTTTTTAGGTGTCATTGGATTAAGTTCTATAAAAATATTTTCTTTGTTTTTTATTGGCAACATTCCAAGGTTTGGATGCGTGCCACTTAGCATTATAATATTATCACTAATATCAAACAGCTCACTGTAACTTAATCTAGGAAAATAATAAAAATGCTCTTTATCAGTGGACTTTGTTACTAGATCATATATCTCTTGCAAACCTGCATTATTCTTTGCGATAAAACCCATTTTGTTATCAGCTTGTTTTGATTTATCAGAAGCATCTTCAACAACTGATATTTCAACACCAAATAAAGGCTTAACACCTAATCCTTTACATTGCTTAGAGAATGTAACATGACCCCATGTTCCAGTATCGCAAACACCCACAGCTTTCTGCCCAGCAGTCTCTATTACCTTTTGTATTGGACCAAAGGCTTTCCGGAAAGAGTATTCTGATCTTAATCTAACATTTATCATTATATATAATTCGATAAAATTATTACAACGATTGCTCCGATTATAGAGCCTATAAGTGCTGGTGTCATAAATGTTTCTCCTTTTTATACCATTTTAATATTTCTATTGTTGCTTTTACATCATTTATTGATCTATGTGCATTTTCTATTTTAAACCCAAAGAGCTCTTCATAAATGTCTCCAAGCTTTCTCATTTTTCCCCAAACCTGTTGCCCAACCTCAACTGTGCAAATATGCTCTATCGGCCATGGGAACTTTGTAAGCTTGTCAACTCTCTCAAGTTCAAACCTTAAAACTTTCCTGTCAAAAGGTAAATTATGTGCAACGATTTCTCTTTGACCAATAAAAAATTCACAAAGATCTTTGTAATGTGCAATAAAAGGCTTTTTNTCTTTTAGCATNTCATCTGTTATNTTTGTTATNTTTNTTATCTGTGGNTCAAGCTCGTGCCCTGGATTGCAGAAAAACTCAAGCCTNTNAANTTCCTCNAAATTATNATCAACNTTTATAGCACCNAACTCTATTATNCGAGGTTGCATNTCTAGGTCAGAACCNTCAGCCTTTGGNAANCCTGTTGTTTCAAGATCAAATACTATCATAACTAAAATGGAATCTCCTCTTCTTCTAAATCATCCACCGACTCCATCATAAAAGAATATACGCCAAGATCGTGTATTGAGTCAGCATGAGCTTTTGGCCAACCTTGGCAATATCTCGTAAACTTTGCGACCATCATGTTTAATATACCAAACCTGTTATAATCTTCAACTGTTTCTAGTTTTACACCATTAGGGAACAAAGCCTGCATAACCTTGCCATGATTAAGATAGTTGTCACCATATTCTTTATTTCTTTGTTTGAATGTTTTAAAAGCTTCATCCATACAATCGAGTGGAGTTTTCTTTTTCATTTTGCTCTCCATTTATTTTTTATATTGTTAACAACATTCCTAGTTTTTTTAATAAGATCTTTTAGGCTATTATTTGCCTTATAAACCTCGTCCATAGCTTCCTTCAGTTCTGTATAGTCAAGTGTAGGATTAGATTTTTTACGCTCTTGTATCTCCTTTGGATGCCTCTTATAAAGTATATATTCAACCTTTACTTTATCCATGTTAAGCCTGTTGGCAATATCCTTTATTCTATTGCCCATGGACTTCATCTCATGAATTTTATTTATTAAAGCTTGCGGATAAAGTTCTGGTCTAGGCATTTATGCTCTCCTCTATTTGTTGGTGCCTGTAAGACTTCAAAGGTGCAAATGAACCGAAACCCTCTTGGTCTTTTTCTTTAACAATCTCACATATTTCTTTTAACTGCTCAACTATATTCTCAATAACTTTAATTTGATCATTATTCATGTCAGAGTTGTCAACATATCTCTTCAAGGCATTTAAATATTCTATTGCTTGAATTCCTTGGGGTATAAGTTTTTGGTTGCCTAAAAGAATAACTTCATCCCATATTTTAAATACAACTGAAGCCAAATCAGCGATTGCTATTATTACACCCTCATTGCCTTTTTTGGAGTTCCCCCAGTCTCTTTGTAATTTTAAATTAACAGAGATCTGTAGGTTCATTTCTTCTAACAACTTTTCCATGCCAGCCTCAGATATTTTATCAAAAGTCTTTTTTGAATTTTCATCAAAATACTTTGTAGGTCTAGGAATATCTCCAGTCACAACCTCATCAATATCATGCGTAACAGCCTTGCACAAAACCTCTCCAATATCCATATGTTCTGTTAAGTTATTCGTTGCTTTAGTGTTAAGCTCATGACAAAGTAAATAAGAGAACAAACAAACAAATCCAGTATGCTCAAGAACACTTTCCTCCTTNAAAAGATGGATCTGCGAATATCTTCTTATTGCAGACATTTTTTGGGCAGTGCTAAATATTTTTATAATATCCATTACTCCACCTCTGGATTGAAGTTTTGAAACACTTTGAATGATCTTTCAAGCATAGGTATGTCTTCACGCTGATCACCATAAAACCTTAAAGACCCACAAAATTTTTCTAGGTCTTCTTCACCGACTACATGTGCAGCTACACTTTCTTTTAGCATTATATTAAGACCAAAATTTTCATCAGTGTATGTAACAGAAAATCTTCGTGACTGAAAAAGGTCTTTTAGATATCCTCCCTTTGATACGCCATGATCATCAAGTGATTTAAAATATCCCATTTCATAAACAGTGCCAGTNTCCCTNCCATCNACAACTGCAAATAAAATATCTGANTCAATCATGTTATCAATATTGCTTTGATAAATTTCTTTTGACCTTTTCATTCTNTCCTCAACAGGAAGATCAGTAATTATGCCACCACCTTTTCTGGGTGAGAAATAATTTATTTCATGTCTGTCAAAAGCCTTTTCAATCTTATCAATAATTTTGATTTGCTTTTCATTAAAAAATGGTCCTGCTAAATAAACTTTCATTTTACCTCCACTTGTTCAATATGTTTTTGCCAAAAGGCTGGTCTGTAGCTTGCTTCTATTTTTACCATGTCCATNTATTTTTNATCGATAGGAGTTGAAGCAAGTTTACTTTGTATTGGGCATGGTGCTCCTGGATCTTTATCAGTGTATCTTAATTCAGCATCTCGAGTATAAGGGCAGAAACCTTTATTNCATGGCAAGTCTTGNTCNCTNATGTTTATAAACTTTTGTGCCTCAACTATAATATCTTTCCATATACCATACTGCGCAATCCAACATTGCCTTTTATTAACAACTGTTTTCCAAAACTCTCTCTCAGCTGATATGCATACTTTTATTGTATCACCCAGAGTTTTTGTCCAAGGATTATTTTCAATTATAGAAATTAAATTATCTTTGAATGTAAAATTTCTATGCCTAACAACTTGAGCACGCAGAGCTATTGTCATCTCTTGATATATATTTATTATCGGACCAATCTTACCAGTCTGCATTTCCTCTGGCATAAGTTCTGGGATTGGGTCAACAAAGCTGTAGTTTTTTGCATACTTGCTTATTTGAAATTTATTGTTTAACTGAGTTAAGCCAATAACAAAATAGTCATCTATCTTACTTAAAAATTCGTAAAGCTTATAAAGTTTTATCAAGCCTCTCCATGATAGCCGAGTAGTAAAGGAGGTCTTAGAGGCTATGGGCATTTTCATNCTGTATTCATCTTGAATAACTCCAGCTCCTTTTAAATTTATTATCTCACTTTTAAGAGCATTATAAAAAGACGAAAATTTATTATTTAAATATTCTGGTATTTCAAAATCTTCGGGAGCATCAACTCTTGAGGTTCTTGCCCACATCACATGATCCCTNAAGGATGCTATTATTTCTCTTTCTAATATTGTACACTGAACACTTAGCACAACTGATGGCACCTCATTAACAGGAGCATCAATNGANAGTATAGTGTCTAGGGGAGTTGTATCATCTGGAGATCTAGAGAGTTCCCATGCGATCCTCGACAGATGTCTNTTATCATAATTTTCTAAATTGCTCGATATTATTTCTANTTCCAATTTTTATTCCTCAAATTAAAAGGAGGGGATAATCCCCTCCTCAAGTTTTAGGTTATTAGTCCTTTACTTCGACCCAACCCTTTTTGATATCCCATCGGGCATCCTCTAGTCGACCACCAAGCTCAGTGAAAAGCTCAAATGACATCCACTGATCAACATGATCTTTTTGGTTGTCAATAAGTATTTGGTGAGAGACATAACCTTTAGTGTTAAACTTACGAGGGTTATAAACACCTTTTGATCGGATAAATTTACCGACAAGCTCATGACGAGCATTTCTCTTTCTGATGGTTTCTTTTGCTTTTAAAACCTGCCGAGCTTTGGCAACAGCTCTTGCCTTTTTAACGTCAGCTGTTTCTGCGATAGGATCATCTCCTCGAACAGGAAGATCAAGTTCCTCAACAAGATTAAATAATCTTTTTGCAGCTGTCTTTTTGTCAGCAAACCTTTTAACCTTTGCAGGACTGTTAGCATTGAACATGTTTGCAAAAGTTGTAAGAGTGACATTAGGGTTATCAAGCATCTCATCAATGTTTGAAAAGATAAGGCAACCATTTGCCATAACCTTTGCAGTTGCTTCGGTATCATATGCTTTGATGCCAAAGTTTTTAATATCAATCGAATAATGTGTCATTTAATTTCCTTTCTCAGTATTTAACATATATAGTCTCTCTTATTTCATCCACATTGTAAAGTATTTTTTTAAAAAAAGATAATCTTTTTTATTTCCCTTAAATATCAATAACTTACAGCACATAATGACGCAATCCTCTGGGTCGAACTATAAATAAATTTTGTTTTGTTCTTGTAACAGCGACATACCAAACCCTATTTTCTTCATCTTTGTGAGTATTCTCCCAGCTGTATCTGCCCATGTCAGTTCTTAGCACAACATTATCAGCCTCACCACCTTTACTTTGGTGGATTGTTGATATTGTTATTCTTGGCTTTTCACTAAATTTTTCTCCATTGCGCAGGCAAGATCTTAAATATTCTCTTTCGTCAGGTGCAATACCTTTAAGCATATCCATCCAGTCATAATTTTTTGAATTACCATTTAAGCCTAAATCCTGCACATTATATTTTTCTTTTCTTTCTATCTTAACTTTGAATGGCATAAATTGTATCATGTTTTTTGTTTCGTGTAATGTAAGTTCTTTGCCATTTCTAATTTTCTCCCAGCTCGTTATTGCCCTAGTTTCTTCTGACTCAAGAGAGTTCTTACCATTATAAAAATATCCATAACCTTGTTGCCTTGCAGCTTGTTGAAATCTGTTTAATAAATATTTTGACCTGCTCAAGCACAACCACGTTCCCTGACCAGAGAAGTCGATTTGTTGTTCGTCAGCTATATGTTCAACCTTGCCAGTTTCTAGCTTTGAAGTCCAAGGCTTGGCATATCTATGCTTTATTCTTTTTACAATATCAAATGCAACTGAGTGAACCTTGCGAGGAACTCTGTAACTTTGAGGCAATACAACCCTATCACCTTTTAAATTTAAAAACTTATTTACATCAGCTCCTGCCCAACCAAATATTGCTTGGTCATCATCGCCAGCTATATATACTTGCTTTGCATTTTGTGAAGCTAAGATCGCCATTTTATATTGCAAAGAACTTAGGTCTTGTGCCTCGTCAATTATGCAAACATCTATCGGCAAAGGTGAACTGTATTGCTGAAGCATATCAGTAAAATCTAAAAGACCATTTTCCTCTTTATAAAANCTTAGTGCCTTATCATATTGCCTAACAGCATGAAGTGTTAAATCATTAATCGCTGTAAGATTATATTGGTCTTCAATCGATCTTAAGCCTACTCTCGCCAGAGACTCAACTCTTGAACATTTGTCTCCTAAACCATAGCCAGTGTGAACACCAAGATCTTCATCATATATTCCTTTGAATTCTACACCTAAAGCTTTGCCAAGTTTTCTGTAATGATCATTTGTCATAACCTCATCTCTTTGAAGACCAAGCTGTTTAAATGCCAAAGAGTGCAAAGTTCTAAAATAAGGAAATCTATCTTCCTCAAAACCAAATTTTTCCATAGCTCTTTCTTGAGCTTCAGTTGCAGCTTTACGAGTAAAAGCAAGATATGCAATTTTTTCTGGAGCTACACCCATTTTTAAATTATCCTCAACTATTTTCAAAAGGGTTGTGGTTTTGCCTGTTCCTGGAGGACCAAGAATAATTTGAACATATCTCATTTTTTCTTGCCCTTATTATTAAATTGGTCTGGTTTAATTATACTGCGTTTCACCATCTCTTTATATTTCTTGACAACATCTGGATGAAGATGGCGAACTTGCCTCAATCTTTCATCCTTAGGAATTGGCTTTAGTTTAAATCTTTCTTCTTCATCAGTCATTTCATAAACTCTGGTTTTGGTAGTGGTGTTCTAACAGCAACAATATAATTATCAACCTCAGCACAATTTTCTTTTCTTGCGACTGGGTCAACAGTTTGATTTAAACTTTGCGCAACATACATGCAAGTTTCGTGATCATGAAATACAACTCTTCTTAAATCAACATTATTTTCCATAATGTCGGGAACAGTTAACAGATATAAAACAAAAAATGTGTTCATTCTTCTGCTCCTTTAAGGTCTCTTTTTGATTTAGATCTTTCTTTTTTATTTGCATTCTTTTTGTATTTTTTAGTCCAAGCTCTTGAGGTCGAGCTTAGATTTTTATCCTTAAAATTTTTCTTAACAATCCCTTGTGACATTTCTTTCTCCTTTCTTAACATCCAAAGCATCCAGTCATAATATCTTTCTGGTTCTTTTTCCATAATTAAAAATCTTCTGTTACAGTTGTTGGGATCTCCAGCTCGTCATCTTCTTGATAAAAGTCTGGAGCTGGCACCGACCAAACCTTTATAGGCTTAGATTTAATTCTAAATGATTTTCTGTCACCACCCAAGCTTCTTAACCAAGACCATATTTGATGTTGGCTNGGATACCTAAATCTTCTTGAGTCAAGATATATAAATAAATCCTCTGACCTAAAATAAACTTTATCATCATCCTTATCATGCCAAGGCTTGGCATTCATTATTTCATCTCTGTGCCGAGCTTGCACCTTACCAGTCAAAAAGCTATCTAACATTTTTTCAAATTGACCTTGTGGCGATGCATCATCTGGGTCAACTACAACCTCAACCGAGTTAAGCAGTTCATTTATTCTTTGCTCCCATTTGGGTCCTGGCATAGTGCTCGGACATTTGTTAAGTTTCTCTACACAAATTTTTTGTAGCTGTCTCTGGTCAAGGAGTTGAGGTGTTGTAACCTCAATCCTCTCACCTTGCATCTCTATGTACCATCTTACAGAAGATCTGTTTTCAGTTTCATATTTTGTTATGGCATCTATTTCTATTGCCATTCCACCTTTTATACCACCAACTCCAAACTCTCTTTTCATGCATTTAGTTCTCTCGCAGTAATTACATATTGGTGGCTGTTTACATGTATAAGCATAATCCTTTTTGCTAACACCTTTTACCAGAGCATTTACTTCACTTGAAGGCAGAGGTGTTGATACATGTTCATAATTAAACTTCATCAAATCTTCCTGCCAGTCATCAGGATTTTTCTTCCTGTAATAAACTCCGACATTGAATAAAGAATTATTCCTGCTTCCTTCCGGAAATCCCATTGTCATAAGATGTTGTAAACATGGTGGACCATCTTCAAACTTATCATCAAGGTCTGCTTTATACTTCTCAAGCTCCTCAAAAGTTGTTCGTTTTTTCTCAGCAACATTTAAAAACTGTTTTAGATTTAATTTTTTGCCATTGTGTATAGCATACCTTTCGCTATTGTCACCATCCCAATAACAAAGGTTTATCCAGTTTCCTCTATCTCTTTCGTTTGCTCGACTTATTTGCTTGGGGAAAATTTCTGCACCACCATAACCTAGTGTGGCTGCAAACTCATTAAGCTTTGCCACCATATCAATGGCAGGAATAGCAGGTTCACAAAATAAATAGAGATGAGCACCACCAGACTTAGACCGACAAAGTACAAGTGGTGTCTTGTTGATTTTCTTTTCAAGTTCCTCGAGCGATTCATTTAGCTTTACCTCTCCTCTAATATCTACATCAATAACTCCAAAGTTGCAAGAATTATTCTCACGCAACATTATTATTCCTAATATATAGTCACCACCATTTAAGTGTGCTTCAAAATTTTCTTTTGTTGCAGGCTCTGCAACTGTAACTGCTCTGCCAGACATTTTACCATCAGCTTCTTTTTTCTGCACACGATACTGCCCATGCGCAAGTTCATAGCCTCTGAATAATGTCATAAATCTTTTTGTGTTATCCATTTGTTTCCTTTCTAAAAGGGAGGAGCCAAAGGATTAAACTCCTCCCTTACTTCGATGTGTGTCGTCGGATTGAAGGAGTTATTACATCACATCGTCGTCTTGGGTCTCAGGGCTGACTTGTACATTGCCAGCTTTAAGTTGAGCTTTGAAGTCTCGAGCTGCAAGATAAATTTCTTCCCCATTAGGAAGATTTTTAATTATGCCTCCAGACTTTGCATCAAAATCACACTCAACTGACCAACCGAACCATGAGCCTGCGTCACTTTGCTCGGGAATAGTTTTAAGAGTGTATGATGTCCAAAAGATCGCTGGGTTTACTTTACGTCCATTGACATCAACCATGAGCCTGTTCATCATGGTGTTCCACTGCTTTGCCTTTTTGAGTTGGCTTTTGCCCATGCTTATCATTGCAGGTGTATAGCCATCTTCAGTTATTAAGAAAACAAAATACTCACCAGTTGGAATAATCTCATTACCATCACCAGTTATATATTCACCTTTGTCTCCTCGAGTGCAGCTCGACAAGCAAGAGTCATCACTGCCATGATCAGCAACCAAGCCACCCATATCTTTNCGCCATTCGATATGTGCTCGCCTATAACTAATAGGCACAACTCTTATGCCGACCTCGCCATCATGAACAGCCTTTGCGACATTATCAAAAATCATTCCAGGCTCGGCACCNTTGACGTAGGTGTTTTCTCTTTTTTGCACCTGCTTAGACATTTGTTGCAAGATGTTCAGCCTTGGGATCATCAAGTCATCACGACCCATATCCTCCAAACCTAAACCAGCATCCTCTAGCAGATTAATTGTTGCCACTTCAGTGGCTTTTTTAGTTTGTACATTTGCCATTATTTTGTCCTCCTTATGTTGGCTATGCGTCCTGTATAAACACGAAATGTTTCCATGGGAACTTTCTTTCCATTCTCTAATCTGTCTTGTAAAAATTTAGATAAAGTTCCTGGATGAACTCCCATAGATCTTTTGTAAAGAGTTTTGTTTTCTCTTAACTGCTCAGTGAACTCATTACATGCCTCGTTTTCATCACGACCAAACTGAACTTCAACAGTGTTCTTAATTAGGTCTGCAGCTCCATTCGCTTTCAACCAATCAAAACCTTGTTGTTGTAATAGTTTCAATTTGACTTTTTCATCCTCATCCTTAGCACGATCAATTGCACTTTGGGTGGGGATTGAAGCCTTAATAAATTCTTTAATGGTTATCTTGGCTCCATTTCTTAAAGTAAAATCTTTCAAGTTCAGCTCATGCATCGTATCAGGAATTGTTTCCTCAGCCAACACTTTCAGATCCTGCTTTGCTTTCTTCAATTGCTCTTCAAGTGCTGTAATCTCATCTTCGAGAGAATACATCTTTTGAGCAAGATCAGTAATTACACCAATTTCGTTTGATGCTGGTGTCACATCCTCAAGCAGATCGATGTCTGTCATTCTTTATTTCCTTTCTCATCTCAAGAGCCACAGGCATATAATAACCTTTACGTCTATCCCTGTCACCCTCTTCGATATTTCTCTCCCAGCGAAGTATCTTNACCACTGGGCAAATTTCTGAGGCAACCATGCATGTAACCATAGCAGCAATTGGGTCACCTCCACCTGGCCAAAGAATATAATCATCAGGCGAATAATCTTTCATGATCTTTCTTGCTTTTTGTATACTTGGTCCAGGTAAGAACTGAGGTTTGTCCTCTGGCTCGAAAACTATTTCAAGTGTACCATAGCGAGAAGCATCTGTAAGATCTGGCACCCAACCAAACTTATTCTTTACAGGTCTATTTACTACATAAACTTTTGACACGTTACTTCCTTTCTAATTTGGTGTGGCACAGGCTTCTCAAGGTTTGACCACTAATCACCAGCACTGCGACCGAGAACAGTCCTCAACTATGTTCACTTAGTGCCACCAAATTACTATGCCTTATAAAAAAATAAAAAGCTCTTCTTTTTTTTCAAAGAAGCGTGTTGTTGTTAATTATTTATATATATGCAGATTTTAAGCATTAAAAATATTTTTTTAGGATTCACGAAAGATCGGGAACGTCGGGATCGTGGAGCTGCAAGTTATTGATTTTAAATAAAAAATTAAGCGATCCCTGTCTCAATATTTAGAGGAAACGTAACCCAGTGTTCGGGATCTTTAAAAAAATAATTTAAAAAAAGTTGCTAAGTCATTGATTTTAAAGGAAACTTTTTTCTTTACATTATGTTAAAAATAAGAGAGAATATATATATAAGTTAAATTAATACTGAGAAAGGAAAGTAAATGTTAAATAATTCTATAGACCTAAGTAAGGTAATACAGTTTCAAGGCAATGAAATAAGAATGCTAGAAGTTCATAAAGGTTATGGTGACTATGTGAACACTTTTGGTGTCAGAGTTGGTAAGCCTGATGTTAGAACTGGTGAGCACAAAACTGATGGCATGATAAGCTTTGACTTGAGTGTTAAAGCTGTGAGCTTGCACAAATCAAATGACCCGAATGTCGATTATGATTATTATGGTCTTTCTGAAACAATAATGATATCTGATACATATCATGAGGGTCAAGTTGAGCAAGGCAGAAGAATAAGGAATGAAGTCCCTGTAGAGGATGGTGACTTGGTTTACATAAATGGTGAAGTTTTCTATGCCAAAGTTAAGGGCAACTATTCTGATTGTGTTGATTTTTATCCAACACAGTGGACTTTAAAAAAGAGACGAGACGAGGGATAATCCTCAAAAGTCCCTGAGCATGGATGAAAACTGCTCGCTTAAATATCAGAAAGGAAAATTATGATATCAGAAATTCAATATGATCAAATCTTAGAGGATGTAAAATATTCTTGTGGGGATCAAATCAGGGAGAAGATCCTTGAGGGCATCAGAGGCACTGGCATATTAGTTGGTGAAGGAAAGGCAACCAACAATACAATCAGTGAGAATGACATTGACATGAAAGTTGCTCAAGCTCTTGAGAAAGTTGTTGAGGATCTTTTAGGAGATCACATACTAACTCCAGTTAAGCAACTAAGAATGTTGAATAAGTTGAGTTACTCTGAAGCTGTAAAGTATCAACAGGAGAAAACTATCCCTGCTAAGTTTTTGGAATGACATAGTTTGTAGGGCACTCTTCGAAGTGCCTTGCGATCTGTGGCAAAAATCTGGAGCTGCAGAATTTTGAAAAGGAGAACTAAATGATATTATCAGATAAATTACCTGTCGATATAAAAATCGAAAAGGGCATCCCTATCCCACCAAAGAAACATCTTTACACTAAAGGTTTAAGGCATGAGTTTGATGTTGTTAACAAGATGGAAGTTGGTGACAGCTTTGAGGTTAATGATAGAAAACTTGCTGCAAAAATACAGGCTTGGATAAATAGGGAAACACAATTCAAACTGGCCACTCGTAAAATGGAAAATGGCAAAATAAGAATATGGAGAACTAAATGAAGTGGTGGCGTAAGAGAGATGATGATATAATTCTTGATTGTTATACACACAATTCTTACGCCTACAACTTTGCAAAAATAAATTATGGCAGTCATTACATACCAGACTGGTGGAAAACCACGCAAAGGACTGCAGGGGATTCTCTGACAATTAAAAATTGTCCAGCTATTATCGACTATTATAAAAAAGGAATTGTTTTGCCAATGTGGTGTGAAGTTGAAATCATAATAAATCAGAAAGGATCTGAAAATTTATTTACTTGGAAAAGTGCTCAAAAAGAATTCAATATCACCGAACATGCACAATCTCAGCTTAAAGGATTTGCAAAGGAGGATGGGCACAATCTAAAAATAATGTCTCCTTGGTTTATAAAATGCAGAGAAGATATTAATTTTACATTTACACAACCAGTCTGGAGTCAAAGAGATACGATTTTTAATTTTGTATTAACACCTGGAGTTTTGAGTTTTAAATCACAAATGGATTGCAACTTAAATTATTTTTATAAACAAACAGACAAAAAACAAGTTATAAACATCGATCCATTAACACCAATGGCAATCATGCACCCAATGTCTGATAGAAAAATAAAATTAAATCATCATTTAATAACAAGCAGAGATAAAGACGGCAATCCAACTTTTGGCCATTTTTCTAATGGGTTGTTTTTATATAGACATCCAGAAAAATTATTATTTAGAACAAAGAAAAAATTATTTGAAAAGATAGATAAAATTGAGAAAGGAGTATATAAATGAAAAATTTAATATTTGGAGGTTTGCTCTCTTTTGGAGCTGCACTTTTTACAGTGTTCCTGCTAATCAACGTCGTGTTAGGTTGCGAGAGCTGGGACAGTAATCTCTGGACAGAGCGCAACTCTTGTGTAACTCCTAGAATGTTGCTTGACTTTAAATAAAAGCAGGAATAACATTTTATAAAATCATACTTTCCTCCCTTAACCTAGCCTCTAGAAATAGAGGCTTTCTTTTTTCTAAAAAGAACATTATGCTTTAAACACTTAATTTTATTTTTAAATAACAAAACAAGGTTCTCTGGGTAAAAAACATGGTTTCTGAAATTAAAAAAAGAGGCAGACCAAAAAAGGTTAAGGAAGAAGAGGTTGTTGTTCAGCGTCCGATTAAGATGGGTGCTCCTGTTAAGCCTGAAGCATGGGATGGAAAATTTAAATCAGTTGAAACTCTCAAGCATCAAAAGCCAGCTCTTCATCGTCAAGAAAGATACAGGAAATGGAATCATCATGCCACAATAAATTGGATCATGGGTCAAGCAGATCCTGTTGGCTTTTTAGCTGATGTTATGCAAGGCAAAGAAATTTTTCCTGTTTATACAAAAGACTCTGAAGGTTTAGCAACTAAGGCTGGCAACATATCAGCAGATCCAGAGCTGAGAGTCATGGCTGCGAAAACATTGCTTGGAAAATGTGTGCCTGATTTAAAAGCTGTCGAGGTTAAAGCACAAATAGAAGAAAAGAAAGTTTTAGATATTAGTAAATTAAACAATGATGATTTAAATGCAATTGAACGAGTTCTTGAACACGCTGTCATTGACGCAAGTCCGAGCCGAGAAGATGAGGAGATCCCTCAAGGAGTTCATAAAGAACTCTTGGCAAACGATTGAACCTGGACGAGACTTCTATGACAACTGGCACATAGATGCCATCTCTGAACATTTACAAGCTGTTGTTAATGGCCAGATAAAGCGATTGATAATAAATATTCCACCAAGGCATATGAAGTCGATCTCTGTGGCTGTTGCGCTTCCAGCCTGGACTTGGACTGTTCAACCTCAGAAAAGATTTTTATTTGCCTCTTATGCTGCATCGCTATCAGTCAGAGACTCAGTAAAATGCAGGAGGCTTATTGACAGCAAGTGGTATAAAGAACATTTTGGCGAAGTCTTTAAACTAACAGGAGACCAAAACCAGAAGCAAAGATTTGAGAACAATCAAACAGGCTACAGGATAGCAACCTCAGTCGATGGAGCTTTGACTGGTGAGGGTGGCGATATAATAATAATCGATGATCCGCACAACGTCAGAGAAGCCGAGAGCTCTGCTGTTCGTGAGAGTGTTCTTGATTGGTGGGATCAAGCTATGCAGACCAGACTTAATGATCCTAAAACTGGAGCTTTTGTAATTATCATGCAAAGGGTTCATGAAAACGATTTAACTGGACATATTTTAAGGAATGAATACAATGAATGGGATCATTTATGTTTACCTGCTCGCTATGAACTTGGACACCCATCGCCAACAAAATCTTCGCTCAACTTTACAGACCCAAGAACAAAAGAGAATCAACTCCTTTGGCCAGAGAGGATTGATGACAAAACTCTTGATTCGCTTGAAAAAAGTCTTGGGAGTTATGCCTCCGCAGGACAGCTCCAGCAAAGACCGATGCCAAAAGGAGGAGGAATATTAAAGGCTGAATGGTGGGTGCCATGGGAAAAAGAAGATCTTCCTGACATAGAATACATAATACAATCTTGGGACACAGCTTTTTCAACAAAAGAAAAAACATCTTATTCTGCCAGAACAACTTGGGGAGTCTTCCGCAGACATGGTCAAGTCAATGCCATAGTTTTGGACATGTGGTATGATAGGGTGACTTATCCCGAACTGCGAGCTATTGCGCAAGAGGCATATCATGAATATGAACCAGATGCAGTTTTGATAGAAAAGAAGGCTTCTGGGCAAAGTTTATTGCAAGATTTACGCATGGCAGGAATCCCTGTTATCCCTTATTCTCCTGACAGAGACAAAGAAGCTCGTGCCCATGCAGCTTCAGCTCTTTTAGAAGATGGAAGAATTTTCTTTCCTTATGATAAAAAATGGAGTAAAAATTTAATAGATATATGTGCAGCTTTTCCAGCAGGAGACAATGACGATATAGTTGACACTTGCACTCAGGCTTGGTTGCGTTTAAGAAAAGGTTGGTTTGTTACGCATTCAGCCGACTATGACGAAGACGATGGGGAGTTAACAAAGAAAAGGATGACACTTTATGGCTGAAGATCCAATCCCATTCGCAGAGGGAGCACCACCAGATGACCTGCAAGTAGAAAATTTTGGCGATGATGTTTTAATAGGAGACCCAGCATTAGACCTAGTTCCGCAGGTTGAGATGGAGTTTGATGCTAATTTAGCAGAATCAATAGACCAAAATGTTCTTAGATAAAAAATCAGCACATTTAATTAAATATTTTGAGAATGACAAAGAAGCTAGAAAAGACTGGGAAGAGAGATATAAAAAAGGTTTAGAGACTCTTGACCCAGAAGGTGGCTTAGAGGAAAGCGATGAGGAGCGAGCAAGTAGAGGCTTGAGCACAGTTGTTCATCCTATGATATCTGAGGCTGCAACTCAGTTTAATGCTAGAGCTATCGCTGAACTTTATCCCTCTGGTGGTCCAATCAAGACTACAATAGTTGGTGAGCCTAATGAGGAAACTGAGGCACAAGCTCGCAGAGTTCGCGAATATATGAATTATCAAATACAAGAGGAAATGCCAGAATATTTTCCTGACCTCGACCAAATGCTTTTTCAGTTGCCACTTGTTGGTCAGACTTTTAAAAAGGTTTGGTGGGATGCGAATAAAGACAGGCAATGTGCCAAGTTTGTAAAAGCCGAGGACTTTGTTGTTGCGCCTGAAAGCACCGATCTTTATACCTCACCCAGATACACGCATGTTATCAGGATGCCTAAAAACGAATACAACATGTATGTTGACACTGGCTGGTATTTACCAATCGAATATTCATCAGGCGATGGCTCGAGCTATATGGATGATGTCAATGAAGATGTTGAGGGCATAAGCACCGACAACCAAGAAGATGTTGTCACACTTTTAGAAATGCATGTTTATGATGCTTTCGCTGGAGTTGATGGTGTAGAAAACGAAGATGATGAAAATATGGTCAGGTTGCCTTATGTAATAACAATAGATCATGACTCCGAAAAAATAGTTTCTGTAAGAAGAAATTATTACGAAGGAGATGACAGGAAGAAAAGAAGAGACTGGTTTGTAAGTTATAAATTTTTGCCTGGAGTCGGATTTTATGGTTTTGGTTTATATCATATGATCGGAGGATTAGGCAAAGCTGCAACAGGTTCCCTAAGAGCTTTACTTGACTCAGCTGCATTTGCAAATATGCAAGGTGGCTTCAAGCTAAAAGGCAGAGTTACAGGTGGCGAAATAGATGTTAATCCTGGAGAGTTTGTTGATCTGGACGCGACAGTTGATGATGTCAACAAGGCAATAATGCCTTTGCCTTTCAAGGAGCCATCAGGCACATTATTTAATTTACTTGGTCTGATAGTACAGGCAGGACAGCGTTTTGCTAGCACAGCCGACTTAAATGTCGGAGATGTAAACCCCAATGCTCCTGTGGGATCAACTGTCGCACTTATTGAGCAAGGTTCAAAATCTTTTTCAGCTATTCATAAAAGGTTGCATTATTCTCAAGGGCAAGAGTTTAAAATGCTTGCAAGACTTAATGCTGAATATCTGCCAGAGTCTTTTAACTTTGCTGTCGCTGGTGCATCCGAAACAGTTTATGCTGCTGACTTCAATGATCGAATAGATATAATCCCTGTCAGTGATCCAAATATCTTTAGTACTGCCCAGAGAATAGCACAAGCGCAAGCCATACTTGAGATGGCAAGATCAGCTCCACAGCTCCATGATTTATATGAAGCATACAAAAGAATGTATGAGGCAATAAGAATACCTAATATTGCAGAAGTTCTAAAAGAACCTGCTGAGGCTGCAAGGCTTGACCCCATTGACGAAAATATGTCAATAATGTATGGCAAGCCAATAAAAGCATTTCCGGAACAGAATCACGATGCCCACATCGCAGTTCACACCCAGTTTTTATCTGATCCATCTTTGGCTGGAAACCCAGCAGCAAGAGGACTACAACCTGTTTTGATTGCGCATATCGCAGAACATATTGCCTTGTTATATCGTCAGCGAATGGAAGCAGGTATCGGCATGCCCTTGCCGAACTTACCAAATATTAGAGATCCTAAGTTTAAGTTTGAGGATATTGATCCACAGCTTGATATGCTTATAAGCCAACGAGCTGCACAAGTTGTACAACAAGCTCCGCAAATGGCACCAATACAAGGTTTAGGTGGAGCTAATCAAAGACAAAATCCTCTGGAATATGCCCAGCAACTTGCGCAACTAGAGGCACAGGCTCTTCAGCAAAGAACACAATCCGAGATTGCTGCTGATCAAGCAAGGGCACAATCTGATATCCAAATAGACCAAGCCAAAGCACAACAAGACTTGCAGGTTCAGCAAGCTAAACTGCAGGCTGAGTTACAGGCAAAAGTTTTAAAGCTTGAAGCTGACTTAAAACTTGAAAGAGAAAAGAATCAGGCTAAACTAGATATGGAAAGAATTAAATCATGAAGTTTGGTGCTTTAAAAGATATTCAGAGCAAGCCACCAGAGGAGAGCATGCAGTTAGCAAGTAATAGACCTATTGCTACTTTTAGTGGTGGCAGATATGATAATGTTAAAATATTTAAAGTTGGCGATGGTTATTATGGTGATACAGGAGATTTTGATTTCACAGCAAAAGACGCAGAAGAGCTTATGGAAAAGCTTAAAACAATTGGAGCAACAACTTTGGATTTTGGAGAAATAAAATAAAATGACCCAAACAATTGATGAAATGATTGCAAATGTAATGCCGATGGCACCAGTTAATCCTGGAGCATTCAGTGGTATGCAAGCACCGAGACCCATGCCTCAGGCAGAGCAAATGATGCAGAACATGCCAGTTGCTAATCTTGATCCGACATCCCAAGAGAGCATGATGAATTACCTGATGGAAAAAGTCGAGCAGATCCGTCAGCGAACAGGTGCTCAGGGTCAAGAAGGCATGGGTGCTTTAGATGCCTTAATGAAATCGATGCCCAGAGGGCAACTTGATGGCATGATGCCTCAAGGTTCAATGCGTGATGGTCAGCGAACTTATTTTGAGAATCAAAGGTTTGATAATATAGATCCTAGAATGGTCAGAAACGTCAATCCTGGAATGGATCAAAGCATGGTAAGAACTCCACCAATGGGAATGAGATAATGTCAAGAAACCCTTTATTAGAAGCATACTTAGCAAGCACAAGATCTAGACAGCCAAACATGGCTATGACAGAGATTGATAGCCTTTTTAATCCTTACACATACACTGGCATGAATGATGCAACTAGAGTTTCAAGCCTCTCTGGTCCAGCAACTGATGTTAATAAACCAAGGACAGAATCTAATCTTGTAAATCAATTTGCAGGAACAAATCTAAATCAAAGCCAACCTACAATAAATATAGACCCATCCCCAACACAACCACCTGGAAACTTTGATCAATTTCAGAGAAACATTAAAGAGAATGTTTTTAATCCAGCAACCAATGAGTTTGAGCCAACAACTTATTTACTTGATAGAATAGCTCCAAACTATTCACAAAGAATAACAAACTTTATGACAGGTGCAACGCCAGACATGTCGCAAGGTCAACTTGATGCTATACAGGCAAATGTCAGAAATACTCAAGCTGAAACTTTATCAAACCCAGTAAGGGCAGTGATGGATATGCAATCAAGCCTACCTGATCCGATGTCAGGACAACGCAGTGGAGCTGAACAAGAAGAGTTTGACAGAAGACAAGCTGATGCCCAAAGAAGAGCAGACCAGTTTGATGCATTTGTTCAGAGAGAAAGAACAAGAGACTTAGAAGACAGTCAAGGTCTAGCAAGAGGATCTAGAGGTGGACAGCCAACAGCTTTTGAACCTGGAGGAATATTCAGTTTCTTCACAGGTAATTAATGGAGTTAGTATTTGCTTTATATGTTTACATCGGGAGTGCAGTCAAACCACCAACAATATATTTTTATGACATTAACAGATGTAGATATTTTGCAAGGAGAATGATGGGTCAACCCAGAGAACCTGGAGAAGTTAAGAAAAAGATTACAGCACTTTGTAAAATGGAGAAAGTAAAAAAGGGAACTAAAATTTATTATTGAAGGAGAAAAACATGGCTGAAGTAGAAGTAGATAACATGGAAAAGAACGCAGAACTCTTTGTGGAGAAGATGGGTTTTGCGCATGACAGTGAAGGCTTAGAGCTTAGTGACGATCAGCTCGTCAACTTTTTATTACTTTGTCATCAAATGGAATATGGCGTAGGTGACGAGGAAGAAGAGATGAAAGAAGACAGCGATGAGATGAAAGTCAAGATCATGAAAGTTCATGCAGGCGATATGTCCGACGTTATGAATCAAATGCTTGGGCATGGTGGTCCGAAGATGATGATGGAAGACTGATGCCTGGAGCCGACTGATAAACATGAATAAAATGGGAGAAACATTTGATTTATTTAGTGTGCCTATTCATGCGCATTATGCCAATCTAGATAATCAGGCAATGGCAAAGTATTGTTTGAGCATGATGGAAAAAGGAGAGGGCAAGGAAGTAAAACGATCCAATGAGGGAGGGTGGCAATCTAAAGACTTGCAAGGAAAGCATGATATCTTAAATGATTTATTCATTACTATCACTGATACTGTAAATAAATTTATATATGAATTAGATATGCCTGATCTTAAAATTAGTAATATATGGATAAATATAAATGGATATAAAGACTTTAATCGAGAGCACACACACCCTAGCTCTATTTTATCAGGAGTATACTATGTTCAAACACATGAGAACTGCGGTGGCATAACATTTACTAATCCTAACAGAAGTGAAGTTGAGGGATACTGGTTTCCACAGCTTAGAGGAGATAAAGATAATCCTAAAGTATGTTCAGCTTGGCGTATGCCAGCAGAAACAGGAAAGCTTTATGTTTTCCCAAGTTGGTTAAGTCATAGTGTAGATCCTAACTTAGATAAAAATAAAAAGAGGATATCTATTTCTTGGAATAGTGTCCCTGCAAATGGAGGACAATGATGCCTTTTAGTAAATATTCACCAAAACAGAAAAAACTTGCAGCTGTTGCACCACCTAGAAAAAAGATTACAGGTGCTGACCTAAGAGCTTTGGCAAAAAAGAAAAAGAAGAAAGGTAAAAAGAGAGCATGAGTTTATATGAGAACATTCATGCTAAAAAAAGGCGTGGAGAAAAAATGAGAAAGAAAGGTGCTAAAGGAGCACCCAAACCTGGAACATTTAAAAAAATAGCTGCATCTTTAAAAAAGAAGAAAGGTAAAAAGAATGGCAAAAAAGTCAGTTGAAGCACCAAAAGGTTTTCACTGGATGAAAGCTGGCAAAGGTTATAAGCTTATGAAGAATCCTCCTGGAGGATATAAGCCACACAAAGGTGCAAGCAAAAAAGCAACATTTGAAATACAAACAATACATAAAAAATAATGGCTAAGAAAAAACCAGATCCAAAAAAGGGAAAAGGTAAAAAGCCAAAAGGATCAGACAGGAGGTTATATACCGATGAAAACCCCAAAGATACAGTCTCTATTAAATTTGCCACTGTGGCAGATGCCCAAGCAACTGCTCGTAAGGTTAAAAACATTAATAAGCCTTTTGCTAGGAAAATTCAAATCCTTACTGTCATGGAACAGCGAGCCAAAGTCGCAGGCAAAAACAAGCAAGCTCAAATCGCAAAAAGAGCCAAAGAGCAAATTAGATCAAAAAACAAAGCGAAAACGGGGAAGACCTAAGAAAAATGGTAGCTAAACTAGAGACTATAAAAAAGAAAATTAAGCAGGGCAAGAAGTTAGGTTTTAGCGAAAGAGCCAGAGCTGTTAATAAAGGTATATTGCCCAGCAAAGCAAAAAATAAAAAGAAGAAATAATGGGTGCGATAAATAGACTTGTTAAAAAACTTATTCAACCAAGTGTTGATACAGTTGAAGAGTTCTTAAAAACCTTTAACAAGAAAGTCTATCATGGAACTCAAGGAGCTGATGTCTCTGGAGCTTTTGGTATTATTGATACGCCTTTGGCTGATGGAACTACTAGAGAAGTAATGGTTGAAATGGGTGCGTCATATAAAATAGATCCAAAGACAGGGAAAATTATGACTGATCCTGAAACAGGTTCATTTATAATGGAGGAGCTACCACCAGAACAACAGGGAATAAATGCTTTTCAAGGTGTTCGTGAAAAAAGTCCAGGATATCATCCAGGAGACATGGGTACATGGGTCACTGATGACCCAGATGTTGCTAATTATTTTGCTGGCGATATACAATATGGTGGCAGTCCAACAGTTTATCCCCTACAGCTAAAAATGGATAATCCAATAGAATACGACACATATGAAGATCTAGAGGAAGCTTTTTATGATTTCGGTGGTGATACTTCTGAATTTACAAATGAGCTTATAGAAAGAGGCTATGATGGAATCCAAATAACTAATAGCACAACTGACGTTATGTATTACGATGGTCGTTATGTTGGACCAAGAACTGATTATGTTGTATTTGATGGTCGGCAACTTAGGTCACCATTTGCAGGTTTTGACCCAAAGAAAGCAGATTCGAGAAGAATATTAGCCAGTGGCGTAGGAGCAGTTGGTGCTGGAGGTGTAACAGGAGCATTAGGAGGATTGCCCAATGGCAACATACAAAGGCAGAAAAGTAACACTGAATAAACCAAGACGCATTCGTAAAGGTGAAACAAGCTTTGGCAAAAAGAAATCAGTTGTTTTTGTTATGGATGGCGATAAAGTTAAAAGGGTAACATTCGGTGATCCTAATATGAAGATAAAAAAGAATCAGCCAGGAAGGCGAAAGAACTTTAGAGCAAGACACAACTGCGATAATCCTGGACCAAAGACAAAGGCAAGATATTGGTCTTGTAAGGCTTGGTAATATGGGCAAAGCAGCAATAAAAAAAGTGGCACAAGCTGAGATACGAGCAGCAAAAAGCTTTTTAGACAAAAGGAACTTACAGAATATAAGTCCTAAAAAATTTGCTATTGCTGCAAAAGAGCTTGATAAAGGTTTCCAAGACACTCTGAGAGTTCTTATAAAAGAATTATCAGGAGGACAGGTTTGAATCACGACAAGCCTATATTTTCCCAGTCTCAAACTGGAGCGGAAATGTATGCTCCTGATAAAACTTACAGGCAAAGATCAAGAGACTTTATACAACAATATCTTACACCTTTATTTGGTACGCCATTGGCTAGGCAGTATGCAGAGGGCATAGTTGGTTCAGACCCAAATAATCCTATGCCTATGAACAAAGAGCTTTTGGGTTTAGGTATTGCTGACATTACACCTGTTGGTCTCTTATTTGGTGGTCAAGAGGCAAAACGAGATTTTATGAGAGCATACGAACAAGGCGATACACCTGGAATGGTTGGAGCTGGTTTTGGAGCTGTGCTTACTGGTGTTGAGGCTTTTCCTCTTACAAAAATGGCAGTAAAAGGAGGTGCGAACAAAGTACGTGGTTTTTTACGAAACGTAAATAGGAAGTCAGTTGCTGACGAATCAAACCTAACAATCCCAGAAAAGCCAGAAGCACTGGTGACATCTCCTGGACCAAAGACTGTTAGGGATGATGAATCAAATCTCAAATTGCCAAAGGTATCAAGAAGAGGAGTTCTTCAAGGACTTGCTGCTGCTCCTGTTGCTGCTGGAGTGCTTGGTGAGTTGCCTGTTTCAAAAATTGCGTCAAAGGTTGCAAAAGTAAAAGTCCCAAACATTGTTCCAAAAAGTATTTTAACAAAAGCTTCAGCGATTATAAACAAAAGAAAACTTCTTAGAGAGCTTGGTCTTGATTCTGATGATTTTAGAGTCGGATCAGAAACACAAAATAAATTACGAGATTTCTTTGATGGCAAGCTCGAGCCTGAAAGCCTACAGGAACTTGGGCTTGGTCATACAGGAGGACTTAAAAACTCTGCAGCTGATGCTAAGAATGCTGAATTTCTTTTTAAAAATGATGCAGACAAAAATAAATATTTAGAGCTTGATAAAAAAAGAGCAGACATAGAGCAATCAAACAGAGATTTTCTTGACAATGGTCCTGGTACTTTTGATCAAAGACTTTTATCAAAAACCTTAAATGATGGAGAAAAACTACAGCAAAAAGCAGAAGTCGAGATGCTTAAATTCATAAGGGATGCATACAAGGGCAATAGATTAAAAGATGATTTTTTCAGGACATCAGGTTATATTCCAAAGAGATATTCTGTAGGCGTTGATCCTATGGAGTCTGCGCAATTTTACTACAAAAATTTAAGAGATGCTAAAAATTATTTCGGTAAAGATTATGATAATTTAAGGAAGCTATCAACTGATGATTTAGAAAAATTTACTAACAATAATTTAACTGGATCAGTAGACCTAGAGCGAAAAGCTCTTCAAAAAGAGCTAATGGCTTTGCCTAGAGAGGTTCCAACTCCAAAATCTTTAAGCGATAAATTTAAAGCAAATGATGCAAAAAGAGAAGCTTATGAAGACTTAAAAATGCTAAATAAGTTTGAGGGAGAAGATGAGATTAGGGCAACAAAAGCAAAGCCATTTATTGATTATCAAAAAGAAAATAATTTTACTGATGATGAAATGATCGACCTTTTGGAAAGAAGCATAGAAAAAGCAATTGATTTTGAAGATGCAATGGGCAAAGGTTTTTCTGGCAAGACAGAACTAACAGATAACCTTTTAGACGATGGCATGTCAAAATCACTTAGGAGAGAATAATGGGCATGTTTAAAAGACTAGCAGAGGAAGCCTCAGAAAAAGTCCTAGATTTTTTTATTAATCTTAGTAAAAGAAAAGATGTTCTGATGAGTCCACAGCAAATGGAAAAAGAAGCTGGTGACAGAGCACGCAAACTCGCTATGGAAGCACCAGAGGTCTTTGGCTATTACGAAGATAAACCTATAATGCAGGCTTTGCTAGAAGCTTCAAGAGATCAAGGTGCTGTTACATTAACAAGTCCGAAAACCTTTAGAGAGCTTGCAGCTCCTATAATAATGGATCATCCCGACATCGCAGGAAGAGTTGAAAGCACTGTTGATGATTACAGGAGAGCATTTACATCAGGTCAAAAAGTTCCAACAACTGCATATTTGGACTATGATATAAGAACAGGATCAGATGGCGTCCCATACATGCAGATAACTTCTCATGATGGCAGGCACAAAACAAGAGCTTTAGAGTCCCTTGGAAAACCATCACAATTTGTAAGAATGTATGATGATAAGAAAACACAAAGAATAAAAGACCTTGATCCAAAAACTAAAGTATTCTCGGAAAAAAGCATGATTGTTAATCAAGAACCTAGATTTGTCGGAACACTGGGTGATCTTTTTAAAATTCTAGGAATATCAGCTGCAGTTGCACCTGGAGCATTATCAAGTCTAGGAGGTGAAAATGGTTCGTAAGTTTAAAAAAGTTGCTAAGACTAAAAAGGGTGTGCCTAAGAAGTATGTTCAAGGAGCGAAGAACCCTAAAGCACAAGAGGCTGAAATAAAAAGAACAGCAAAGAAATATAAAGAGGGAACACTGACTAAAGCAGAAATGGAACGCATAGCAAAGAAGAGGTCAAAAAATGTCAAAAGAAAAAAAGCCAGCTAAGAAGAAAAAGAAAAGTGGTGGTGGTCTAGAGGCTGCACTCACTAAGTACAGTAAATCATCAGGTATTTCGAAATCGACACTAAGAAAGGTGGCAAAGCGTGGAATGGGTGCTTATTATTCATCGGGTTCTCGTCCAGGTCAGACGCCAACTTCTTGGGCGATAGGTAGGGTTAGGTCTTTTGCCACTGGTAAAGGTGGTGCGAGGAAGGCTGACTCTGACTTGATTCGTGGTAAAAAGAAGAGTAAAACTAAAAAGAGTAAATCATGAATCGAACTCAATTTTCATCACTAATATCTAAAGGAGGTAAAAAGATGAAACATGGAATGAAACCAAAAAAGAAAATGGCAATGAAGCCAAAAAAGAAAAATGGCATGAAGAAAAAGAAGAAAAATGGTGCCTATGGAAAGTAATAAAGATGTTACTGTCCATGTTACTGGTGTCTCGATGTCAGGCGAGTCAGGGTTAAAAGATGACGCTGACAGACATACTGAGGAAGATAAAATCAGAGTTAGTGACTCAGAGGAATCAGATAGCAAGTGATATGGTTGATGGTCGTATGAGCGATCAGCAAGAGTATCAAAGAAACGTCGGAGTTGCCAAAGGAATAGATATTGCCTGCAACACTATCGATGAAACAATTAAACAAATAAACGAAGAGGATGAATGACATGTCTCATCAGCATGAAATAATAACTGACGAAGATTCAAATAAGACCATTGGATCTCATCAGTTTCCCCAGCCAGTAGGTTGGAAAGTATTGGTTCAGCCTAACCCAGCCAAGCAAAAAACTAAGGGTGGCATTTATCTCCCATCGCAAAGTTTAGACAATGAAGAATATTTAACAGCTCATGGTCGTATTCTTGCCTTGGGAGATCTAGCTTATAGGGATAGAAAAACCTATGAAGCTTGGAAAGGTCATTGGCCAAAGAAAGGTGATCGAATTACTTATGGTAAGTATGCAGGTCAAAAATTAACAATCAATGGTGTTAAGCTATTACTTTTGAATGATGATGAAATAACATCAATCATCCCAGAAGATGTTAGCATTTCAGCATATGTAGAACAGCGATAACTTGGAGGCGCAACCATGAATGAAGCGATGAAAGAAATCAATGACGAAATCAAAAAAGTCAAAGAGGAAACAAACTCTGACTTTGAGATTGAGGTCACTGAAACAACTGATGAACCTGTAGAGGAACAAAAAGTTGAGGAGCAACAGCCTGAGCAACAGGAAGAGGAATATAGTCAAAGAGTCGAGAGGCGAATAAAAAAGCTTGTTGATCAAAGACGAGAAGTTGAGTTACAAGCCAATGAGTTGCAGGAAAAAAATAAGCAACTAGAGGCAAGGCTTAACAGGCTCGAGCAAGGTTCTCAAACTCAAGCAGAAAATCAGTTTAATGAAAGATATGATGCAACAAAAAGAGCACTTGAAAAAGCTGTTGAAAATGGCGATACAAAAGCACAAGTTGCATTTAGTGAACAATTAGCTGATATGCGTGCAGCGATGCGTATTGCAGAAATGCAAAGGCAACAAANNGCAGANCAAGCATANTCNCCAACTGTNGGTAAAGCAGAGCAAACTGCTCAAGCACCAGCTCCACAAAAAGCTATGAACTGGTGGGAGAAAAATCGTTGGTTTAACTCTGGTGGATATGAGCGAGAAACTGCAGCTGCAAGGGCAATAGACGTTCAACTAGAGGTTGAGGGTTTTGATAAAGATGATCAAGAATATTACGACGAACTCGATATTCGTTTACAAAAGATTTTTCCTGAGTTAAACTCAGGAGGAAATGTTCCTGCTAAACCTAGAGCAAAAAGCAGAGCACCAGTCGCACCAACTGCAGGTGGTTCAACGTATAAAGGGAACAGGGTTCGCATGTCGCAGGACCAACTTAGAATGGCCAGAGAGCTGGGCATAACTGATGAAAAGGGACTGAAGCAATATGCTTCTGAAATCCAGAAACAACAGAGAGGATGAGACCTATGACAGAGAAACGAAACATTCGTGCTAGCGAAGCCAGAGAAGAAATCCGTGTAAGTGAACAACGACCAGATACTGCATGGAAACCACCATCATTACTGGATGCTCCAGACGCAAGACCTGGAATGGTTCAGAGATGGATAGCTACCTCGATTCAGGGTAGAGAAACTCCAGACAATGTGTATAAACGTATGCGTGCTGGCTGGAGTCCTCGAAAAGCTGAGACTGTGAAAGATCAGAGATTCCCAACTATTAATCATGGACAGTGGGCAGGATCGATCGGAGTTGAGGGGATGATCTTGTGTGAAATGCCTGAAGACCAATTCAAACAAATGAAAAAGTATTATCAGGAAAGATCAGAAGGTCAGAACGAATCAATTCCAGGAGAACTNGAAACTGTNAGTCGGCAAGGAGGAATTCCAATCCAACAGGATAGGAAATCAAACGTAACACGTGGCAGAGATATCTCTGTCATGAATGATTAATTTTTTTGCTAGGAGGTAAAAATGGCAAATGTAGATTCAGCCTTCGGGTTTGTACCAGTTCGCCATATGAGTGGTTATCCAGCTCGTGCAAATAAATATACCATTACTTCAGGTTTGGCTGAGAACATCTTTACAGGTGATCTTGTTATCCTAACAGCAGATGGGGTTATAACACCTCACACTGCAACTGAAACAAATAATATTGGTGTATTCGCAGGAGTTCAATATACTGCTTCAGATGGCTCTTTTGTTTATAGTCAGTATTTCCCATCAGGGACAACTGCTACAGACATTGTTGCATATGTATATGACGATCCATACATTGTTTATAAAGTTCAGTCAGATGGCACAGTTGCCCAAACAAATATCGGTAATTGCGCTGATGTTGTTGCAGGTGCTGGTTCGACTGTAACAGGTCAATCAGGATTCGAACTAAACTCATCAATGGGAACAGGAACAGCAACTTGTAAAATTATAGGTCTGTTCGATTCTCCAGAGAATGCGTTTGGTGCGAATGCAGTCGTTGAGGTGCTTATAAATGAGCATATCCTCAAGGCAACTGCAGGTATATAAGGAGTATAAGAAATGGCTATGAATAGAGCACAATTTGCAAAAATGTTAGAGCCAGGACTGAATACTCTTTTCGGTCTTGAATATGACAGATATCCACCAGAGTGGGAAGCTGTTTTTGAAACAACAACCTCAAACAGAGCATTTGAAGAAGACCTACTATTAGAGGGTTTTGGGAATGCACCTGTAAAAAGTGAGGGTGCTTCAGTTTCATTTGACTCAGCGTCACAACAGTTCACCTCAAGATATCAGCATGAAACAATCGCATTAGCTTTCAGCATAACAGAGGAAGCAGAGGAAGATGGTCTTTATGGATCCATCGCATCCCGATACACAAAGGCATTGGCAAGATCAATGGCATCCACAAAAGAGATCAAGGGTGCTAATGTTCTCAATAATGCTTTCAGTGGATCTGGGGTGACAGGTGGTGATGGTAAAACACTTTGCGCAAGCGACCATCCAACTCGTAATGGGAACCAGTCAAATATTCTTGCGACTGCTGCTGACTTATCAGAAACATCTCTCGAGCANATGCTAATCNAAATTTCTGACATGAAAGATGACAGAGGTTTAAGGATTGCTGCAACAGGAACAATGCTTGTTATTCCAACAGCATACACCTTTGTTGCTGAGAGACTTCTTGAGTCACAGCTAAGAACAGGAACATCTGACAATGATACAAACGCCATAAGACAGGGTGGTTACATCCCTCAAGGCTATCATATCATGAGAAGATTGACTGACTCTGATGCGTTTTTTATTATGACTGATGTGCCTGATGGTCTAAAGCACTTTCAAAGATCACCTCTTAAAAAGGGTGTTGAGGGTGACTTCGATACAGGTAATGTTCGTTATAAAGTTCGTGAAAGATATTCTTTCGGCTTCACCGACTGGAGAGGAATCTTCGGTACAGGTGGTGCTTAATTTAAAAACTGGGGAGGGTGAAAACCCTCCTCTTTCACCTTGACAGCGAAAGCTGACAATAGACANGACAAGGAGAAATAAATGTCTAATTCTACTTTTTCAGGTCCAGTCAGATCNNAAGATGGATTTGATNCGATNANNANAAATTCTAGTGGCGCAGTAACAAGCACAATGTCCATGGAAACATATGTGGCAACTATAACAGTTGCTGATGGTGCAACAACAGGCAAAGAGTCTGCAATCGGAATACCATCTAATTTTATTCCAATGGGTGTAACAGTCGCAGTTACAGGAGCTGCAAGCAAATGCTGTAAATTTAAATGACATCGGAACAGACGCAGACACTGATGGCTTTGTTGATGGTATATCAGCTGCAGTAAACTCTACAGGGTTTAAAGGTTTCTTCCCTTGCAATGGAGTTTTAGGTATGTCTGGAGGAACAACAACAGCTGCAACTGAAACTGCGGATGAAGTTGAAGTTGTACTTTCCGGAGATCCAGGTGCTGATACAACTGTTGTCTTAAAATTTTTCGGACTATCAAGCTCATCAGACGCATCTTAATTAGGAGATCATCATGGCAGATATTACAACTACTACGACGATCTCTGATAATCCTAGAGAAGTTGTCATGGCTTTTCAGTATCAGTACGTTGATACAGGGAATGAGAGTGCTGTTTCTAAGATAGATGTGTCAAGCCTTGTTAAAAACTCAGCAGGAGAAACTTGCACAGGTGTAAGGATAATAGAGTGTTGGTGGATAATATCTGCTATGACTGTTGAGGTTTTAGCTGATGCTGATACAGATGTTATAATAATGCATCTTACTGAGGGACAATCTGGTTATCAAGATTTTTCTAAATTTGGTGGATTGCTTAAAAGTCAGAGCTATGGCACAAATGGAACTGGAGACATAAAGTTTACAACCACTGGTGCTGGAGCTGCAGGCGATGCATATCAGATAATAATAAGAGCAGTTAAAGAGTATTAATGGCAACTTCAGGAACAGTAGCATTCAGACCAGACGTTGAAGAGGTTATTGCTGAGGCTTTTGAACGTGTAGGGATTGATGATCAAACAAGAACAGGTTATCATGCAAAAGCTGCACGCAGAAGCCTCAACCTTTTATTTAGTGAGTTTGCAAATAGAGGTATAAATTATTGGACTGTTCAAAATAACACATTAAGCCTAACCTCAGGCACAACAACCTATACTTTACCAGCAGGCACAATAGATTTTATTGATGTTGTTATAAGAGAAAATAATGTTGATACAGCTATGACAAGGTTGAGTTTTGCTGAATATAATCAACTGCCAAATAAAACATCAACTGGTAAACCTAGTCAATATCTTTTAGACAAGCAATACACCCCACAGATCAGAGTTTATCAGGTTCCTGACTCAAATGATTATACTCTTAGTTATTGGTCAATGAACCAGATTGAAGATATAACTGCTAGCAATCAAGACACCGATATTCCTTATAGATGGACAGACTGCATATGTGCAGGTTTAGCAAGCAAACTCTCATTAAAATATCAACCAGACAAATTTAATCTCTTAAATCAAATATATGAGAGAGCTTTTGAATTTGCAGCCTCAACAGACAATGATGGTGTTTCAATGAGGATAAGACCAACAGGTCTTAATTTGAGCTAATGAGAAGTGGGAAATTTGCAAAAGGAAAAAGAGCCTATGCAATAAGTGACATTGGTGGTCACAGAGTTCCTTACACTAGATTAAAAACACAATGGGATGGTTTAAGAGTTGATGCAGAAGAGTACAGTCCTAAACACCCACAATTGGATCCACCAAGGCAAATTGTTGATGCTGTTGCCCTTAGAGATTCAAGGTCTGATAATGCTCCAGAGAATATAGACTTTTTCGTTGGATTTAATTATGATCCTTTTTTAGATAAATTAAATCGTCCTGGGATTGGAATATCTGGTAAAGGTCAAGCAGGCATTGTTTCTTTTGATCTTAGCAGAGATGCAGAGCCAACTGGTGTGGGTGGTACAGGTGGAGTTGGTGCTGAGCTTGCTCTTGGAGCTGCAGTAGAAACAGGTCTAGCAGGAACAGGAGGTTTGGCAACCTTTGGAGGAATATCAGCTTATACAAATTATACAATAACAGTTGCTAATCCTGGATCTGGAAATAAATATTATGTTGATGGTGTTCAACAGCAACAGCTATATTTACAAGAGGGAAGTGTCTACAGGCTCGACCAATCTGACTCAAGCAACTCTGGACATCCACTAAGGTTTTCAACAACAAGCAATGGCACTCATGCTAGTGGCTCAGAATATACCACAGGTGTTACAACTGTAGGAACTCCAGGAAGTTCAGGAGCATATACACAGATTGTTGTTGCATCAGGAGCAGCAACTCTTTATTACTATTGCACCAATCATTCAGGCATGGGTGGAACAGCCTATACCCCAGCAACAGGAACTATCTCTCTTGCCATAACAGTTTCTAATCCTGGAAGTGGTAACAAATATTACATTGACAGTGGTGGTCCAGCACCAACAATAAGTTTAACTGAGGGCAAGACATATAGGTTTGATCAGTCTGATGGCACTAACTCTGGGCACCCATTAAGGTTTAGCACAACATCTGGTGGATCTCACAGTGGTGGCTCTGAGTATACAACAGGAGTAACAACTGCTGGCACTCCAGGAAGCTCTGGTGCTTATACACAAATAGTAGTTGCCGAACACGCTCCAACTTTATATTATTACTGCACAAACCACAGTGGCATGGGTGGTCAGCTTAACACACCATCTGTATCTTCTGAAGCAATTGTAGAGATAACAGAGATATTAACAGGTGTTGGTGGTACAGGAGGAATAGGCACCTCTGCAGTTAATGGAAATCCAAATGTCACAGGCGTAGGTGGTACTGGTGCGGTCGGTGATGAAACAGCACAAGCTGATAATCCGACTTGGGGTACTGGTGGCTGGAACGAAGGAGCATGGGGACAATAAATGAATTACACAGAACTCAAAGCAAATATCCAGAACTTTGTAGAGGATGACAGTACAGAGCTGACTAACTCTATTGATGCGATAATATCGCAAGCTGAAGAAATGATATTTCAAAGACTACCAAGCCTGCCTTGTTTTAGGCAAACAACAACAGGAACATTATCAATTGGCACTGCGGATTATACTGTTGCCAATGCAAGAATGATCAGGCAAGTCTCTATAACATCAAGCAATGTCGTAAGCTTTTTAGATCATAGAATAGATTCTTATTTAAGAGATTATCACCCAAATGCTACAACAACAGGAACTCCAAGAATGTACTCAACAAAAAACGCAGGAACATCAGGAACAGTTATAACTTTGGCACCAACACCAAGTGCAACTTTGTCATATCAGGTTGACTTTGCTGCTCCGGAAACAGGTTTATCCGACTCAAATGCAAATAGCTGGATAGGTAATAATGCAGAGAATGTTTTACTTAAAGCAGCACTTTATGAAACTTCTACTTTCCTTAAAGCCTCAGAAACAGTAAGCTTGTACAAAGGACAATTTGATGAGGCAATACAATTATTTCAACAAGAAATGGGTCGCAACTACTCAGCAGAATATAATGGAGGTATTTAAATGGCTATAACACAAGCGATGTGCACATTGTTTAAAAAGGATCTGTTGCTTGGTGATCATCACCTTGACACAGATGATATAAGGATAGCACTGTACACAAGTTCAGCAAGTCTTGATGCGAGCACAGATGCATACACAACATCAAACGAGATAACTAACACATCAGGATCTGCCTATGTCGCAGGTGGTCAACAACTGACAAGTGTGGCAGTGGCAGAAAATAGTACAAGTGGTGTATTTGATTCAGCAGATCCAGAATGGACTTCAGCAACTTTTACTGCAAGAGGAGCTTTGATATATAATAAAACACTTTATGATAGTGATAACACAAGAGGTGCAATAGCAGTATTGGACTTCGGTGGTGACTTTACAGTTTCAGGAGGAACATTTAAAATAGTTTTTCCAGCAGCAACTGCAAGTAATGCAATAGTGAGGATAGATTAATGACAAGCACATTTGTAAATGATCTCAGACTCAATGAGATGGGCACTGGTGATCAGTCTGGAACATGGGGTAATGTAACAAACACAAACCTTGAGTTGATTGCTGAGGCATTAGGTTTTGGGACTGAGGCAATAACAACAAATGCTGATACTCATACAACAACAATCGCTGATGGTGCAACAGATCCAGGAAGAGCTATATACTTAAAATATACAGGAACTCTTGATTCTGCTTGTACAATAACAATCGGACCAAATACTATAAGTCGTTTGCATTTTATTGAGAATGCAACTTCTGGATCTCAAAATATAATAATAAGTCAAGGCAGTGGTGCAAATGTAACGATCCCTCCAGGAAATGTTAAAGTCGTTTATTTAGATGGTGCAGGGTCTGGAGCTGCAGTTGTAGATGCTTTTGCTTCATTAAGTGTTGTTGATGTGACTGCATCTAATGTTGTAACAGGTTCAACCCTTGAGGCAACAGGAGATACATCTGCTGGAGATAGTGCTGCGATTGGTTTTACTTCTACTGAAGGACTTATATTAACAGGTCAAGGCTCGACAAACGATGTAACTATAAAGAATGATGCTGACGCTGATGTTATATCTATACCAACAGGAACAACAGGTGTAACTTTTGCTGGTGATATCACAGCGAATGGTGATACAAATACATTCAGTTCAGCGAATGCAACTGATCCATTGCTAATAATTAAAAACACAACAAATGATACTGATGGTGCAAGACTTAGGTTTGTTAAAGATAAAGGTGCTGCTGGTGCAGATGATGACATTGCAGGACAAATAGAGTTTTTTGCTGATGATGATAACCAAGACAATATTTTATTTGCAAAGATAACCGCACAAGTTGCCGATGCTTCTAATGGAGCAGAGGGTGGTAAAATATCTTTGGGTGTTGCTACTCATGATGGTGAATTTCAAAATGGTCTTATATTAGCTGATGGTGATGCTGAAGATGAGATCGATGTGACAATAGGTAATGGATCATCTTCATTAACAACTATAGCAGGGACTCTTACATCAACAGGTGCTATAACTTCAAACGCTGGAGTTGTTATTGACAACATTACAATAGATGGCACAGAGATAGACTTATCTAGTGGTGATTTAACGATTGATGTGGCAGGAGATATTATTCTTGATGCTGACGATGGTGATATTCAATTCAAAAATGGTGGCACTCTTTTTGGCTCTGTAAACTCTGATGCTTCATCTCCTCAAGCCATGCGTATACAATCTCATGTTTCAGATGCAGATATTATATTTAAAGGCAACGATGGTGGCTCTACGATTACTGCTCTTACACTTGATATGTCAGACGCAGGAGCAGCAACATTTAACAATAACGTAACAGCGTTCTCTGACGAGAGATTAAAGTCTAATATAAACACACTGGAGTATGGATTAGAAAAAGTCAATAACCTTAGAGGTGTTACATATACTCGAGATGGCAGAGAAAACATTGGTGTGATAGCTCAAGAGGTTGAGGAAGTCTTGCCTAACATTGTTTTGACTGCTGATGATGAGATGGGAACAAAGTCTGTTGATTATGGAAGAATAACAGCAGTTCTTATAGAGGCAGTCAAAGAACTTACAAAAAGAGTCGAGGAACTGGAGAATAAATAATGGCACTACCTAGCTCTGGAGCAATAAGTCTTAATGAAATGCATGTTGAAGTTGAAGGCACAAGTGGAACGACTTGTTCAATAAATGACTCTGATATACGAAGTCTTATTGATAAGGCTGATGGTGCAACAAGTTCTTTCAATGAGTTTTATGGTGCTGCTTTTATTACATATATGTCAGCAAGTGGTGGCACTGAAAGCACATCAGGCAACTACAAATTTCACAAGTTTACATCTTCTGGAACATTTACAGTTAATACTGTTGCATCAGGTGGTGCATCTGCAGTTGTTGACTATGTGATTGTTGCTGGTGGTGGTGCTGGTGGATGTACTTATGGTAATGGTGCTGGAGGTGGTGGAGGAGGTGCTGGTGGCTATAAAGCTGGCACTGTAACTGTTTCATCTACTGGGGGTAATAGCATCGTTGTTGGAGCTGGATATCCAACCTTGTCAAATAACAGCACTGTTTCTTTGTATGGAAATAGTTATCCAGTAAGACTTAATATGGCTACAAGTGGTGAGCGAGGTAGCAACAGTTCAGCTTTAGGTGTTACTTCAACTGGTGGAGGCATCGGTGGGGGTGGTCGATATAAAAGCGACAGCAGTACAAGTAACTTAAATAACGTTCATTACAATGCACAATCAGGTGGCTCTGGTGGAGGTGGTTTTGGAATAAATGCATCTTCTTATTGGGGTGGTGCTAGTGGTATTTCTGGGCAAGGAAATTCTGGTGGCACAGGAAAAAATGATACTGGTGCTGGTGGTGGAGGAAAAGGTGGCTCTGGTTCAAACGCATCTGCAGATAGCACTGGTGCAGCTGGAGGTAGTGGCTCTAATACTGGCGATGCAAGTGATGGAACTAAAAGAAGTGGTGGTGGAGGTGGTGGAGCTAGAAACTATTCTGGTGGCAATGGACCTAATGGAGCTGGTAATGGTGGAAGTAATGGTGGCAATGGAAATGCAGCCACTGCTAATAGAGGTGGCGGAGGTGGAGGAGGTGGCTCCTTACCAAATGTTACTCGAACTGGTGGAGCTGGTGGTTCTGGAATTGTTATATTGCGATATCAATATCAAGGAAGTTAAATGGGACATTGGGCAGAAATAGATGAAAACGATGTAGTTATTCGTGTTCTTGTTATAACAGAAGCAGAACTCGATACTGGTAACTGGGGAGATAAATCTAACTGGATAAAAACAAGCTACAATACTCATGAGGGTAAACATTATGTGCCCAACGACCATCAAAACTGGTCTGAAGAAAGTCCTGACCAAAGTAAAGCATTGAGATATAGGTTTGCTGGTCCTGGTTATTTTTACAACAGAACTCATGATGTCTTTATGACTTGCCCTAAACCTTATCCAAGCTGGACAATAAGTACATCAATATGGGATTGGGTTCCTCCACATGATGTCCCAGACCTCACAGAAGAACAATGGGATCAAGGATATTATTATGAATGGGATGAGGATGCTTATCAGGCAAATAATAGTGCTGGTTGGGTATTAAGGCAAACATCAAATGGGGAAAGGTTCGAAACAGATGTCATCTAGACCGACAACAACACAACTTAATGTTAGCCTTCAAAAGCACATTGCTGTTAGTGATGAGCGATGGATAGAAACGATACATAGAATAAAAAGAATAGAGCATATCTTAATAGGAACTGCTGGCACTATAATTGTTCTTTTGATAGGAATAATTGTGAGAGGTTTATAATGGGTCAAAAGATGCTAGAAAAAGGCTCTGCTCTAGCAGAAAAGCTTGATACAAATGGTGATGGCATAGTAACAGACCAAGAGCTTATGATGAAAGAAAGGATGGTTCGTTTAGAGAATCAAGATAAAAAAGAAGACCAACAAAGATATATGGTTTGGTTTTCAGCTCTCGCAGTAACAGCATACATAATTGTTCTTATGACACCTATTGTTCCTCTTGAAAGGCTTGATCATTTATCAAGTATCGGGAGCACATGGGTTATATCTAATATGGGAATAATCGGTGCATTTATAGCAAGNAATGCTTTTGTTAAGAAGAATGGAAATGGAGAGAAATGAGCATATTACAAACTTTGGTGGGACCAGTTGCAGGCATACTCGATAAATTTATTGAAGACAAAGATCAAAAGGCTAANNTNGCACATGAGATTGCAACTATGGCAGAAAAGCATGCTCATGAGTCTGCGATGGCGCAAGTGGATGTNAANAAGTCGGAAGCNCAACATAGGTCAATATTTGTTGCAGGGTGGCGTCCTTTTATTGGTTGGATCTGTGGCATTGCTTTGGCTTATCATTTCGTGGTATCCCCAATCATATTATTCGTTGCTGGGTGGGCAGGTGCAGAGTTGCCAGAACTCCCAGCCTTTGACATGGATTCCTTAATGACTGTATTATTAGGAATGTTAGGACTAGGTGGATTGAGAACATATGAGAAAACGAAAGGANTTAGCAAAATGATAGAAAANTTNGAAAAATGTTTAGAGATGCTTTTAGTTCATGAGGGTGGTTTTGTTAATCATCCAGAAGATCCTGGAGGAATGACAAACTTAGGAGTAACAAAGCAGGTTTACGAAGACTATGTTGACAGACAAGTTGATGAAGAAGAGATGAGAGCATTAACAAAAAAAGATGTTGCACCTATATATAAGAAAAAATACTGGGACAGATGTAAATGTGACCATTTAAAAAGTGGGATTGACTGGGCAGTGTTTGACTGGGCAGTAAACTCAGGAACTGCTAGACCAGCAAAGGCAATACAAAAGATATGTGGTGCTAGTCCTGATGGTGTAATTGGTCCAAGAGACATTACATCTTTTAAGTGGTCAAAATAGAAAATATGTTATAGAACAGTTGCATGACAAAAGACAGAGTTTTTATGAGGGTTTATCAACTTTTAAAACATTTGGTAAAGGTTGGACAAGAAGAAATAAAGAAACAAAAGAAAAAGCTTTAGAGATGATTTGATGCCTTTACAGTTATTAAAATATGCTCCTGGAATTGTAAAAGACATAACAGAATATGCTGCTGGCAAGAATGGTCCATTTTATGTTGATGGCGATCTTGTGAGATTTAAAAATGGCTATCCTCAGAAGTTTGGTGGTTGGCAAAAAGATGTCATAACAGAGCTTGATGCTGCTGGTGCAACTACAACAACAGCAACATCTCTTCAAGGAGTTCCGAGAAAAGTTGTAAATTGGAGAGCTGTGGCTGATGGTGAAGATAGACTTGCAGTTGGTACGCATACACATCTTTATATAGTTAAGAACAACAGCGTTTATGATATAACACCTTTGAGAAAAACCTCAACAAACCTTTCAAATCCTCTCGCTACAACTGATGGCAGTGCAACAATTACAGTAACAGACAATAGTCATGGTGCTCAAGTTGGTGATTATGTTGTTATAGAGCAAGCCACAGCCACAGGTGGCATTGCTGCTGACACTCTTAACAGGAAAGCTGGATATGAGATCCAAACAGTTACAACAAACACATTTACAATAACTGCTCCCTCTAATGCGAGTTCAACAGTTTCTTCTGGTGGTGGCACTGCACTTGATATAAAATATTTGATTGGTATAGATGCAGGTTTAGGTAAGCAAAGCTCTGACCCAGCACTAGGTTGGGGTGTAGGTGGCTGGGGTGAAGGAACCTGGAACACTCCTAGAAGTCAAGCTGGATCTGATGTAAGATTTGATAACTCTTCTTGGACTCTTAATCTTTGGGGTGAGGATCTTATTGCTGGTATAAGGAATGGTGCAATATATTATTATGACACATCTGCAGGTGAGTCGAATAGAGCTGTTCTTTTATCAGGTATAAGTGGTGCTGATAGTGTTCCTAGTGTTGCAAGAGTAACAGCTATATCTTTTCCCGATAGACACTTTATTGCTGCTGGTTGTCAAGAGTTTGGTGGTGCTGGAAATGTTGATGAGATGTTAGTTCGTTTCTCTGATCAAGAAGACTTTGCTAATTTTAGACCAACTGCTACAAACACTGCAGGTGATCAAAGATTACAGCTTGGTACAAAAATAATATCTATGATAAGTGCAAGAGAAGAAATGATTATATCAACTGACGAAGCAATCTATGGTATGACTTTTGTTGGTCCACCTTTTACTTTTCAGTTTAGATTATTGGCAACTGATGCAGGTGCTGGTGGCTTAAATACTATGGTTCAAGTAGATGGTGATGTTTATTGGATGGGCAAAAGACAATTTTATTTTTATGATGGTGTTGTTAAAGAACTCCCTTGCCCAGTACAACATTTTGTTTTTGACAGGATGCAAAGAAATTTTATTGACAAAGTCACTGCTGGGCATAATAAAAAATTTAAAGAAGTCATATGGTTTTATGTATCAGACCAAAACTCTGCAGGAAGTACAAACCCTGAGAATGATTCTTATGTAATTTATAATTATGGAGAAAACAACTGGTCAATAGGAACTCTTGACAGGTCAAGTTGGAATGATGCATTTGGATTCAGACAAGTCCCTTTTGCTTTTGATGCTAATGGCTTTCTTTACGATCATGAAACAGGGACATCTGATGATGGGTCTGCTATGAATTGTCACATTGAAACTGCTCCAAGGGAAATAAGTCAAGATGGGAGTGATATGTATATGATTGACAGAATAATCCCTGATACCACAATGACTTCTGATACAACACTAGCTGTTTCTTTGAATACAAGAAAGCACCCTCAAGGAACAGAAACAACAAAAGGTGCTTTTAACATAACATCATCAACTGATAAAATAAGTGTTAGAGCAAAAGGCAGGCAGATAAGCATGAAGTTTGCAAGCTCTGGAACAACAGATGATTGGACTCTCGGTGATTTTAGAGTTAATGTAAGAAAGGATGGATTAAGATGAGTTCACCAGCACTTAATGTAAGACTACCATCACCACCACCTCGATATGATCAAGGTCATATTACAAGGTTGATTAACACATTAGAAATAGTACAACAAAATAATGTTTTTGCTCAAACAACAGGTCAAGAAAAATCTGTTGAGACAGCAGAACAAACAGCGTGGTTTCTTGCCTAATGCCTAATAATTATAAAAATGCTAAGAAAGATTTAACATCAACAGATGTTACAACCCTTTACACTGCTCCTGTTGCAACAACTGCTATATTTAAATCGATACTTGTATCAGAAGACTCAGGCAATGCAGATACAATAACAGTAACTTTGACTGATGCAGAATCAAGTCCAGCGACATTTAGTTTATTTAAAACAAAAGCTATAAGTGCAAACGCAACTGTTGAATTATTAACAGCACCTATAGTTGTACAAGAAAGTGAAATATTAAAAGTTCAAGCAGCAACAGCAGACAGACTGCATGTGGTAGCCAGTTTTTTAGAGATTAGTTGATTATTTATCGGATAAAGAGTAAGGTCAAATAAAGGAGTTTACATGCCATCACACACAATAACACCAACAGGAGCACTAACAGGTTTAACTGATGCAGAGCCGAAACCTCTTGTAACTTATGGTGTTTTTCAACAGCAAGCTCAAACTCCACCTAACATAGAAAATTTACAAAATGTTTATGGAACAGCAGCAATGCCATCTTTTCAGTTTGTTAAAATGATACAAACAGGGGAAAGAACCTATGACCCAAATGACACAGTTCAAAAAAAGCTTTTAGAAGAATATGAAAAAATAACTGATGAAAAAGGAACTCCTCCAGGAATGCCTGAGGCAGATCAAATAATTGCTGGGGTTGCTAGTGAAGTTGGTCAAGCAGTTGGAAGACAAGCAGGAAGAGCATTAGTTGATCCTTATCTTGAGGGATCTGCTGGATCTAAAATATTAGAGGGTGCAACATCAACTTTTAGCTCTTTACCATCACAACAAGTTCAATCATCTATATCACAAGGTCTTAAATTGACACTTGCTAAGAATGAGTTTTTTCAGCCAGAGCTTGCAAATGCTGCTGTTGCAAAAGCAACTGGTAACTTGGATGTATTTAATAAGCTCTCCGATGCTGCAATAGTTGATAAATCAGGACTTATATCTTATGATGCAAATAAGCTCCCAGCTGGAGTATCAATACAAGATGGTTTGCTTTCTGGTGCTGGTGGCAATATATCAGCAAGCACAATAACGCAGGCAACAAAAGCTCCAACATACTTTCAAGAAGTTGGCAGGAGGTTATATGGCACTGAACAAGCTGCACAGAACTGGGCATCAGCTGCAGGTGGTGGAGTTGTAAACTTCGGTGTTCAGTTATTAATGGGTGAGGATCCAGCCAAAGCTGCAAGGTCTGCAGGTGCATCAGCAATAGGAACTGCTATAGGTAACGCTCTCTTGCCTGGAATTGGAGGGGTTGTAGGAGGAGTTCTTGGTGGTGTAGTCGGTGGTAGAGTAATATGCAACGAGTTAATGAAACAAGGTTTAATGACCAGAGAACAAGTTCTTCTTGATTATAGGTTTACTAGGGACTATCTTACTACTAAGCATGTTAATGGTTATCATTGTTGGGCAGTTTGGATGGTTAAGCAAATGCGCAAAGGAAGATTTACAAAGTTCTGGAAACATGTTGCTGGTCATAGAGCAAATGAGATAGCTTACATATATGGCAAAAGAGAAAAGCCTGATTATTTAGGAAAGCTCTATAGGCATATTCTTGAACCAGCTTGTTGGGTTATAGGTAATTTTAAAAAGTCAACAGACTGGTCTGTGCTATATAAACAAAAGGAGATATAAATGGCAGATGATATGATGAANATGNATGCAATGGGNGAAANACCTCCTATGCCTGANATGAGAGGTGCTAACATGAAAAGAGAAGGACCACTCGACATGATGCCTGAAAAAGCAAAAGAAAACCTAATGATGCCATCTGATGAGATTGGTGCAGTTCTTATGGCTAGGCTAGCAAACATGAGTCCACAGGAATTACAAATGCTTGATCAAGTTATAAGTCCTGAAGTTGCNAGAATATTAATAAAGTTACTGCCAGAGTTAGGAGCCATGATACAAGAGATAGAAAAAATGAATATGGGTTCTGAACAAATGGAAAGACCTCAAATGGGTGCACTCGGGAATATGTAATGAAAATAAGAAGAGCTGGAGTTTTAGACATTTCTGCTATTATTGCACTCTTAATTGAGATGCACAATGGCACAGATGTTCCAGCATCAAAAATTCACTCTGAAAAAATGGTTAATAAAATAACAGAAACAATTCACAGAGGAATAGGCTTTGTGTCTTTAAATGACAATAATGTTATTGAGGGTTCGATTGGTGGTTTAGTTGCTAGTGACTGGTGGTCTGATGAGAAATATCTTGGAGATCTTTGGTTTTATGTAACTCCTGAGGCAAGAAAAAGCAACTCAGCGTTTGAGCTTGTAAGAAATTTTAAAAGAGTAGGAAAAGAGGCAGGAATTCCTGTAAGGCTTGGTCATGTATTTTCTAAAGATCTTGAAAGAAAAGACAAATTTTTTGAAAGGCTTGGTTTGCAAAAAGCAGGTTCAGTATTTTTGGAGGTCGCTTAATGGGTGGTTTATGCACAACAACAACAGAAGAATTACCAACTTCTGATTTAACAGTAACAGGCACAGGGATTCCATCTTATGTTGCTGAAGGAGGAAAAAGACTTTTTGAGCAAGCATCAGAACTTGCAAGTGGAGAGATTCCTCAGTACACTGGTCCAAGAATAGCAACTTATGATGGCAGTAAACTAACACCAGAAGAACAACAAGCCTTTGACCTTTTATCAAAAAATGCAGATATTTATCAGCCTTACTTGGATCGAGCTTTTGAGGCAACTTTAGGATTAGGACAAGGATTTGATAGTGCAACTAGAGAAGAACTTGTCGGCACTTCTCCAGAACTCGGAACTTATACAGGAGCAACTAGAGAACAACTTATAGGTCAATCTCCAGAGATTGGTTCATTTACATTAGAAACAGCACAACCTTTCCTTGATATATTTCAAGGTGCCACAGATCCAGCCATAAGGGAAATTGAGAGGCAAGTTGCTCAACAAGGTATAGAGGCAAGAGCAAAAGCTGCAAGAGGTGGTGCTGGATTTGGATCTAGATTAGGTATACTGGAGGGAACTCTCGGAGCTGAAGGAGCAAGAGCTGCAGGTGATTTAAGATCTCAAGCTGCAAGAGAGGGTTTAGGATTTGCAGCAACTAGATTTGAGGCAGATAGAGCTGCACGCATGGCACAAGCCGAAAGAGATAGAGCTGCAAGGTTTCAAGCTGAAGGAGTTATGCGAGGTCAATTTGAATCTGATAGAGATGCAATACAAGCAAGAGCAGAGCGAGATAGAGCTGCAAGATTTGGTGCAGAGTCTGCTGCTCGATCAGCATACGAAACAGAAGAAGCAGCAAGAGTTAGGCAAGCAGATCAGCTTCAAAGCTTTGCACCTTTAGTTCAGGGTTTGCAAGAACAAGCAGCAAGTGGTTTGTTGAGTGCAGGTGAGGCAAGAAGATTGCTTGATCAAGCAGCACTAGATTTAGCTTACTCTGATTTTATTGAGCAAAGAGAGTTGCCTTTTCAAAGATTAAATTTTGCTATAGGTGCTTTGAGTGGTATACCTTTTGAGACAACAACAACACAACTTCAAAGAGGTCAGCAGTTTGTTCAGTCACCATCTGTTTATGGGCAAACATTAGGTGGTCTCGGATCATTAGCAAGTGCATATTATTTAAGTAAGGGTGGTTAAAAATGCCTGGACATGACAATAAAACTTTTGGTGCCTCTGGCACACCTTTATCAAACCTGCCAAGTGCTGCTCTTACAGCATTGGGTGGCAGAGCTAATATCGATGCTGCAACTCAAATAGCTCGAAGCCTAGTTCCTGAGAGAGAACCTGTAAACCCAGCCTTACTGTCATTGTTATTCTTTTCTAACCTTGCTGCTGAATCTTCAAAACCTGGAGCAACAGCATTAGGTGCTGCTGGGACTGCTGTACAATCACCAGTTTCTTATTTACTACAAGATCAAAAAGCAAGAAGAGAAGCTGAGGCAAAAGTTCCTCAGACAGCATTAAGCATAGCAAATATGTTGAAGCCACCAACAGGTACAGGGAGAGGAGAAAATTTTAAAAAGTTAGATCCTGTTACTGATGAGAGTGGCAATATAAAATACAGTAAAGAGGGAGCACCACTTTATAATTATAATGTTGAAGATAATGCTGGTAATATTTTAAGAAGAGTTGTATTGCCAGATCTAACTGCAGCTGGTGCTATAAAAGGTGTAGAGTTTTTCAATGAGGCTGGTGCAGGAAGAACATTTATGCCAGGAAGTGCAGATTTTAATGCAGCGAGAAGTGGAACTGCCGAACATGGTTATATATTCTCTTCACCTCCAGCTACAAAATCAATGGAAACAGATTTTTATCAATTAAAAGAAGATAGAACAATAAATGGCTATGAATACAAAGCTGGTGAGGTTGCTATGTTAAGCAATACTGAGGCTTTTCAGAATAGAGGTGTTTTAGAGAAAGCTGGAGGCTCTATCAAAACAGTCGGAACAGGAAGTCAGGCTATGCTAATGAGCGAGGATGATGCGAAAGAATTTATAAAATCACAAGGTTATCCTGAAGATGGTCCTAGATTTGATTATTATGTCTCTCAAGTAACTGCTGCAAACGAAAACTTAATTGGCAAGCCTCTTGTTAGAGGAGATAATTTCCAAAAAGTTACTCCATTAGAAATAAATGGCAAGGTTTCCTCTTTACAATTCAGCCCTATAACAGGAGTAAAACCAGGATTTGTAACATACAGAGATGCAAGACTTAAAAAACTTGCAGGAACAAAGGCAACACATTTAGATAATGCTTTCAATGTTGTGCCAAGAATAGAGGGATCATTACAAGGACTCTTAGATGGAACTATTAAAACTGGGATGATTCAAGAAAAACTAATGCCACTTAAAAGATTTATGGCAAGTGCATTTGGAGCAGATGCTGCTGGGATTATGGCTATGGATGATTTTCAAGCTTTATCTTTTTATCTTGCACCAAAGATGCGTCCTCAAGGTTCTGGGTCAACATCAGATATGGAGTTTAAGGCATATCAACTTGCGATCGCTGACTTAGGGAAAACATCAAAAGCGAACTATGTTTCTCTTTATGTCTTAAAAAAGATGATGGAAAAAGGTGCTGAGTTACAGATGCTAGAAGAAGATCTTCTTAGTAATAATAGATTTACAACTTTGTCTGAGTTAAACCAAGCTCTCAGGGAATCAGGTCGAGACAAAGGCATATTTGAAAAATATGAAGGAGATCCAGAGGATCAAGAAGAATTTGACGCATGGTTTGAGAGTCTTCCTAATGGTGCTGTTATAGTTAATAATGGACTTGAAGTTTATGGAGAGGCTCCATATTTAATTAAAGGTTGGCAAGGAGATTAAAGATGGGATTAACTTTACCAGGAGGTCTTGCACCTGTAATTCCAAGCGAAGACGATAATAAAGATAATTTAGAAAAAGCAGGAGACTTGGCACAAGAAAGTCTTTTTCAAAAGATTGCTAGTCTACCGAAAGCCATTGGTGATTCGGTGACTGGTGCTAATGATGATCAACTTGAATTTCCTGAGATTCCTGAAATGACTGAAATGATTGATCAGGCTCCAGGATTTTTAGAGGGTTTAATTCCAAATTTAAAAGTATTTATGGCAAGAGATGATTATGGNAAAGCAGANNTTNTNNAAAANTCNTTTNAGGNTGATGANCGATGGGGTGGTTCTTTTGAAGATTCNTTTGGCAACCCAATGATAGTTTGGAAAAACAAGCCATATTATGTTAATAAACCTGGACTTGGTGGCACAGACATCGGCACACTCGCTGGGGAGATGCTAAAATTTTTACCAGCATCAAAATTTGTAAGTGGTGCCAAAACACTTTTTGGAACAGTATCAAGGGGAATCCCTGCATACAGTACAACTGAAGCTATAGGCAAAGGTGTTGAGGCAGCAATGACACCAGAAACAACTAAAGCTAAAAAGCAAACAGCTGGAGATGTTGTAACTGATATTGGTTCAGCAACAGCACTGGGTGTTGCAGCTGACACTTTACTTCCCCCAGTTGCCAAAGGTATAGGCAAAGTTGTTGCAAAAGGTGCAGAGAAAGCTGGCGTAAAACTGCCAAAGTTCAGCCCTGAAGTAATAAAGACAGAGTCAAAGTTCGATTTAACAAAAGGACAAAAAACATCACCTCCACCTAAATCAACTTTTGATCCTCAACCAACTGATCAGCTTGAAAAAGAAGATATTATGAGAAGAGCACCAGGTGCAGGTGGTCAAGATATTATCAAAGGTTTTGATGAAGCTCAACTTGATGCTGTTAAAAAAGATGCACAGGCATTACAAGATGAATTTGGTTCTGGAAAGCCATTTACTAATCTTGACGAGCCTGATGTAACTGGAGCTGCAGGTGAAGAAATACAATCAATAGTAAGTAAGCGTGCTGGAGAGATGAAATCTGAAGCAGGCGACCTATATACAAGTGCTCGCAATCCTGTTTTTGAAACAAGAATGACTAAAGATGGGATAAGAAAAGCTGTTGGCGAAGCAATATTTAAAGTAACAAACCCAAGAGAGGGTTTAGGCATAACAGGTGCAGAGCTTGATCAAATGCCTATTTTAAAAAGAGAGCTTGGATTTTTACGAAAACTTTTAAAAGTAAGCAAAAACCCTAGATTTAAAGATCAAGATTTAAGCACCTTACACAGTTTTCAAAAAAGGCTTAACAGATCATTTAGAACAGCAGCACCTGGAAGTCCTGAGAAATTAGCATTAGGAGAAATAAAAAGCAGTTTTGATAATGCANTATTNAAAGGCATTGANGAGGGTTTTATATATGGTGACGAGGATGCACTAAAAGCCTTACAAAACGCAACAGGTCTTTACAAAGATTATATGGGTTTAACAGGTGCGATAAAAGGTGCAACACCTCAGCAAAAAGCCTCTAATAAAATACTTCAGTTAATATCAAACCAAGAATACACTCCTCGCCAAGTCGCTAATATTCTTTTTGGTCATTCTAAATTTGCACCCAATCAAGCTTTGCCTCTTGCTATTGATAAGCTAAAATCAATATTACCAGAGGAAGAATCAGCACAAGTTATTGCTCTGTTAAAAGATGGTATATTAGAAAAAGCTTTTGCTGGAACAGGAAAGTCAGGAGTAACTAGGACAAACATAGTTAATAATTACAATGATATTTTTGTTAAACAGAAAAAAATTATTGAGAAATTATTTAGTCCAGAAGAAATAAAAAGAATAGCCGAGTTTAGAAAAAATGTAATGCCTACTCTCTGGGCAGAGCTAAAGCTAAATCCATCTGGCACTGGTTACATTCTTGCATCAGCATTGACAAGAAATAGAATATTTAGTTCTCTTAAAATGGTGCCAATAGCTGGGGAACCANTNGTNNCTGGTGTTGANGATTTGATGTCAAGAGGTCGGGCACTTGATATGACAAGACAGTTTATTGAAAGATCATCAGCACCATTATTCTCATCAACAGTACAAGGATTATTAAGACCAGAAGTCGTAGACACTATCGGTGGAGAAGATGCTTCCTCTCCAGCTCTTCAGAATATTATAGAGGGTTTAAGTGAGGAAGAAAGACAAAA
>FUFK010038770.1_pt1 | contig 68088 bp, 74 predicted proteins | sample 1021851 | NCBI WGS metagenome assembly FUFK01 (sample SAMEA51879418, study PRJEB19060) | metagenome | reverse complement strand
ACGCCTCAAACATATGTCAATATCCTCCAAAACGAAGGAAAGCGGACGGCCGATATGTGGGCGCACCTCAAGGACGACGATTCTGTTCGCCCACTGACGGCGATTCTAACGCTCAACACCATCGCTCACACCATGGGCGCGGCCGGTGTCGGTTCTCAAGTACAGCAAATATGGGGTGTTGAAGTCTTGACTTTCGCTTCTGCAATTTTGACGTTGGCGGTGCTCTTTCTCTCTGAAATCATCCCGAAAACACTGGGTGCTGCTTACTGGAAGCGATTATCAACGCCATCGGCCTATTTACTCACTTGGTTTACCAAAATCCTCTTCTTTTTGATTGGACCCATTCAATTCATCAAATCCATTTTGCCCAAATCAACGAACTCCATGGTCACAAGAGACGATGTTGCAGCCATGGCCGATCTTGGAGAAATAGAGGGCGCACTTGAAGAAGCCGAGGAAACCATCATCCACAACCTCTTGGAACTTCGTGATGTTATTATCGATGATGAAATGACGCCACGCACCGTTGTATCAGCGTTCGAAATGAATAAGACAATCGCAGAAATTCTGAAAGAAAATTCGATTCTTAGATTTTCACGGATCCCCGTTTACGAGGACAGCATTGACAATGTCCGAGGTTTGGTTATTCGCTCAGAAATCCTCATGGCAGCAAGCAGGGACGAATGGGAAGTTCAACTCAAAGACATCATGAAGCCAATTCTAAAATTGGATATGGGCTCGACGGTTGATCAAGCACTGGATGTATTCCTCAGTAATCGACAACAATTTGCAATCGTCCGTGATGAATTTGGAGGAACTTCAGGCATCCTCACCATGGAAGATGTGATGGAAAAACTCCTTGGAAAACAAATCGTTGACGAATTGGACCCTGTAGAGGATATGCGCGAACTTGCTCGTGAAAAGGCAGCTCAAGCCGAGGAATGAGGGCGGAAATGTTCGTCCAGCCAAGCATCAACGGCTGTTGTTCTCGAACGTGATTTGGATCGTGTTTCCGCTGTGGTGGATGGTGGTGTGTTTCGGGATCGTGAAGAATGGTGGGAGTTTTCAAGGGTCCAGTTTGCGATGACGAAGCGTATAGATTTTACTTTTTTAGTACCCTGGTACCTTACGTAGTGATAATACTAACCATAGCAAGCAGCGCAGACGCGCGCTTTCTAATATATGTACAAATTTGCTGTGCTATACCTCTCTTCTAAATATCTATATACATACTATTCTGTTTTTACATGCCAAAGTCTGAGGACGTATCTATCAAAGCCGCTATTGCCGAGTACGTTCCGCTTCCGACGCATAGGAACCCAATACCGACGATGGCGTAATTCAACCATTTCTCCTTCGCATCCAACTCGTCGCCGAACATTTTTAAATAACACGCGGTTGGAAAGATGAGGCTCACCGATAAAGTCAGCATGGCACCGACTAAACTCATGGCTACGCCGAAAAAAGGAAGTTTCACGGCTAACCCGAGCGCAAACAAGCCTAAACCAGTTCGAGCAAGTCGCGCGGGGAGTAAATTTTCATCTTTCGAAGTGTCTAAATTGAACTTCTTCTCCATTGGTCCATTTTATGGATATTTTTATATTTTTTTCATTCTTCCTAATCCCAAAGTGTGCTACTGGCTCCATTTGACATAAGTAACCTGAACCAGCATCAATAGTTTTTGAATGAGTTCTTAGATTTGATTTTAAAGTGACAGTTGCACCTCTAGCAGGAGCACCAAAATGGTTAAGGGGCTTTATTCTTAAAAATTTATTTGTCCCATCAATATTTGCTTTAAAAATTTCAATCGGTTGTTCTTTGCTCTCACCATGTGCTATCAACANTTCTAGAACACCGTCATTGTCTATATCTGCAATGGCTGCTCCTGTTCCATATCCACGTGGCAGTCTTCCAATTTCAAATGGAATTCTTTTCAAAATGCCATTATCTAATATTTTATAAAGTCTATTTGCTTGACCAATATTATTGACAAAAATTTCATCATAACCATCATTATCAAAATCAGCAGATATTACGGTTCTAACTCTAGACCGAATATTAAATGGTTCTTCACTAATATCTTCGAACTTTTTATCGTTTAACACGTAAATTCTGTGATTGCTTTCCCAATTCCCAGTAATAATATCTAACCTACCTCTGTATAAAACATCAGATAGTGCTGTTCCGCGGCCATTTTCAAATATGTCTTCGATATCGTATGCTTCGGCAACATTTTCAAATTGCCCACTTTTGTTTAAATATAGAAAATTGGCGTCTCTTTCATTTGCTGCAAANATATCCATGTTATCAGATATTATGTGGCCGGCTACAACGGCTCTTCCACCAGTAACTCTGTCTATATTTAAAAAAGGAGCAATGTCTTTAATTTTATTTTCTTTAAACTCATAAAATCTTGTCGGCCCTCCGTAATTAGCTACATAGGTTGCATAATTACCTTCGCCTAATCTATCAACGCAAACAACTGATCTACCAGCAGTGAAGTTCAATTCACCTGGGTCAGCATTATTTTCGAATAAATCTTTTATTTCAGAGTTATTATATTTTAATAAACGATCAGAATATTTTTTTTTGCCGCTATAGGTATCTGTATTTAAAAAGTATAACTCTTCATGACCGTCACCGTCCATATCACATGCTGCTATTCCTATAGTTGAGCTGGTAGGATCGTTAAACAATGGGTCGTTGATTATATTCTTTAATTTTCCTTCTTCAAATGAAAGTGCTAAATTTGGATATTTAAAGCCAGTTACAATAAATTCATACTGCCCATCCTGATTAAAGTCACTAACGCCTACCCCATAGCTTAACCTTGGATTGCTGTCTGGAAGTATATCACTTATGTTTTTAAAAAATTCAGCATTTGTTTGGTATGAATAAAATATCAGAAATGGGAGGAATAATATAAAAAATCTANATGTTGTATGTTTCAGTATAATCATAGTTATTTTTAATTTTAAAAATTATTTTATGATGGCTATATGGTTGATTTACTCAAATTTTCAATTAGATAGGTTAATATTTTTATTAGGATGAAATTTTTATATGTTTAAATTGTCCCTGTTTTACAAAGTTTTACTTATTTTTATCCTTCCTATTACATTCACTATTAATAAATCCTTTGCCNCTGATATTCAGTCTTATAATAAACTGGTTGAAGAATGGCCTAAAATCTTTCCTGATGGTAATAGAAATGCGGCTAGTCCAAGGTTTTTCAAATATTTAATTGATCAAGATTTAACCTATTTAGAATTTTTGAATTATAATACACTTTTCTGCCCTGTATCAGGGTCTCTGATTAGGCCNGGCACGCGGCCAACATTTATTTTTATAAANAAAGTTGCTTCTGATGAGAGAGTATGTGGATATTTCTATCAATGTTGTTGGCCATGTATATGTGATGTTATGAAATATGCCGAAGCAAAACAAATTAATTTATCATTTAAAGACGGTCCAAAAAAAATCACNGCATTAGTGATTGATAATCCTTGTGAAAAAAAACAGTTTCCAGAAGAAATAAATCGAAATTACTTTTGTGATGGTAACAAGCCTAATAAAGATAAAGTTTATGAAATAGACGATAAAATTGTTATTGGAATTTTACATAAACCATCTATTTGTAATAACACTAAAATGTCATTTGTGAATAATCATCCCATTACTGGAAAGCAATGCTTAATAAGAAATTCAACTCCAATAAATGAATTAAACTCAGGAATGGGGGATATATTTATAAGGTTGGCAAAGTAATATATTTTAAATTAAAATTATAATTAAATTTCTGGAAGACAATTACATAACTGAAAAAGGACCTTTGAATGGAGGATACAAAAAAACAACAAGAAGACTTTATGAAAGAAATGTGGGACAATTACAAAGTCACTAATGATATAGAATATCTTGCTAGAGCCTCTGAAGAAGCACCATTTTTTGGCCAAAGTGAAATGTCATTAGAAATAGCAACAAAATTAAGACAACTTAAAAGTAAAATTAATTTAAAATAAATACTCAGAAAATTAAAACTGAATTAAAAATAGCAAATTTAAACTAAGAGAAAAATATGTTAAAAATTTTTAAAAGGTTAAAACGTAATAAAGAAAAAAAATTAAGACTTATTCAACTAAAAAAAAATCCATATAAAAGAGTTGATAGTGAAAAAATGTCTGATATCGAAAAGATGGACAAAGGCTTTAATGGTAAAACATTTGTTATAAATGGCATAGAAATAGATTTTTAATGCATCCTCTGTAAATATAAAAAATTATCAATGTTAGATATTAATGAAATATTGGAAAGATTCAAAAAGAATAGGTTTGTATTAAAGGCACTACAAAATCCACGTTCACCAAGCAGTGTTTTAAATTATATGTGTTCTGGCGATACAAATGACCCTTTAGTAAAAAAAAGTTTAAATAACATTAATATTGTAAGTCCCCTTCTTGTTATTTGGTTTCAAAGTGGTCAATCCTTAGACAAGTTATGTAAGCCATTTATACCCACAGTAAGAGAGCTAAAATCTAAACCAAAAACTTTAATTGGTAATGAGTGGGATAGTATAGATGGTAAAATAGCAAAAGTTTTATTAGCTGATCAACTCTCTCGATCATGCTTTAGGGGTACATCAGAAGCTTTTGCATATGATGAAATAGCACGAGATTTAGTTCATGAGCTATTTAATAAAAAAAATAGAAATGAAACTCTTAAAAAACCTGCTGCAATTCTTTACTTGCTGCCATGGGCTTTAGCACATTCAGAAAATATTAAAGACTTAGAGAGTGCCTTAAGTATAATCGAATTGACTGTAAAAGCTTATCCTGAATTTACTTTGTTCGAAGGGCGTAATAAACAAGCAGTCTATCAACACCAACAGGTTTTAGAAAAATTTGGCCGATATCCACAAAGAAATAACGCTTTAGGTAGAACAAGTACTGTCCAAGAAAAAAAATGGCTTGATGATAAAGCAAATCTTCCAATATGGGCAGGAGGAAAATTACCTATTGATCAAGATATAAAGTAAAAAATATTTATAAATTAAATAAATGGGTAAAGATTTGCGCCAAGTAGATAATGTATAACAATAAAAACAGTATAGATTAATGCGGTTAATCCAATAAGATAAATATCACCTCTTAAGCTACCATCAAATTTTTCATGCTGATATTTGTTTCTTTCTAGTAAAAATATTTCTAAAACAGCCCATAATCCTAATGAACCGAAAAGAATAAAAGCCATTAGTGTTCCATTAATTAATAAATGAGCAATTGACCAAACTATCAAGCCAGACAGCATACCATGTTTAATGTATTTTTGTAATCTATTTGTGTGACCAAAATGAGGTTTCCCAACATTCATTAAAAGAAGTGAAAACACCATCATAAGATGAGTTATAGCAGTAAGCCATGGAGGTGAGTAATAAAGATATATATCAAAGTCATTAATATAATAACCAATAGTTACCAGAATAAAACCAGTCAAAAGAGTAATGCCTATTATGCCTTTGGCTCTGTTTTCACCCAGCTTTTGATCTAAAAATATTCTACCATCAGGAAGTAATCTTCTAAACATATGACCAGATGTAAATACTATAATACCAAGAATTATTAACCACATATGCTACCTCAATTGTATATTCATTTAACTTAATATATTATTTGTTTTCAATAAATAATAATCTATTAAAAATTTAACCAAAATATTTAAATAATTGTTCATTAATGAACTTTAAGTCTTTTTTTGATTTACCTGCACCAGCATAATGACCATAGTCAGATCTAATAACTGATAATTGTGCATTTTTTAAATGTTTTATTTCAATTTGATTATCTTCAGGTGGAAAGTACAAATCGTTTATCCCTGGCATAAGTAAAACCTGAGCTTTTATATTTTTTAAAGCAGATATATAATTATTTTTGTATTTTGAATTTCTTGAAATATCGTGATTCTGCCAAGTTCTGATCATATGAATAAGATCATTGGCATCTTTTTTATAATAAATTTCATCCCAATAGTCTAAGAGAACATCAGTCGGATTTTTATAACCTTCTTTTAAATAAAGTTTTTCTCTATACCAATTTTGACCATGTGCCCAACCTGCCCAGACCCTAGCCATTGTAGTTTTACCCTTATTAGGTTGTTTTATATAATTTCCATTTTTCCAATTTGGGTCAGATGTTAAGGCTTCATACATTCCTTCTAAAAATACAAATGTATGGTCAGTAGTTTTTGCATGAGCACAAATTGGTACAATACGATCTACATGATTAGGATAAAATGCTCCCCATTCATAGGCTTGTTGTCCCCCCATTGACCACCCAATGACCATGTAAACTTTATTTACCCCAAAGACATCTTCTATAAGTTTTTTTTGCAAAACCACATTGTCGTTAATTGACAACCTTGGAAAAGATGGCCCCTTCAATTCACCTTCAGAATTACTTGGTGATGAAGAAATGCCATTTCCAAACATATTAGGAATACAAATAAAAAACTTTTCTGGATTTAGAAACTGATTGTTTCCAATGAGGTAGTCTTGATCATTATGATTACCAGCAAAACGGGTTGGAAAAATAATTAAGTTGTCTTTATTTTCATTTAATTTTCCATAACAAATATAATTTAATTTTAGATCAATTTCTTGATTATTAACTTTGAATTTTTTTACCCTAAATTCTTTAATATTATTTGCCATTAAAAAAGTTTTAGATACTCTCTAATTTCCCAGTCCGTTGTTGTTGTATGATATCTTCTCCATTCATCATATTTATAGCTTACAAAATTATTTATTAGTGGATCAGAAAATACTTCATATATAATAGGATCTTTCTTAAAAGCATCAACTGCTTCTAAAAGATTTCTTGGTAAGGTAGATATCTCTTGCTGCTCCTGATCATTTAAATCGTATAAACTCTTGTTTGTAATAGCTGGAGGTTTTAATCCTTTTTGAATTCCTTCGGTTACAGATGCAGCCAAAAGAGAAAAAGTCAGATACGGATTTTGTGTTAAATCAGAAGCTCTGTTTTCAATACAAAATCTATTTTGAGGAAGCCTTATCATTGCAGAACGATTGTTACTTCCATAAGTCATATGAGTTGGGGCCCAAGTGTGAAGACCTCCATCTAGTCCTTCAACAGATGAAACAAATCCATTATATGAATTTACAGTCGGACATGCTAAAGCCGTAATTGCCGCACCATGTTTGAGAATACCTGCTACAGCATTATATGCTTTATCTGAAAAATTTTCTCCGTCTTTATATATATTTGAATTGCCAGTCTTTATTGAGGCAACACTGTGATTTATGTGGGCACCAGATCTCCAATCGCTAATGTTGGTTTTGGGCATAAAAGTTACAAAATAACCATGCTTTTTTGCAATCTCCTTTAATAAAACTCTCAAGAAAACAAACCTGTCTGCCATCTGAAGAATATCAGTATAACCAAAATCAAGTTCATACTGTCCATAAGCCCCTTCAGCGACAACATCATGTAATTCCCAACCAAGATCTTCATTCAAAATATCAATAATTTCTTTTAAAAAATGCATCCCATTTATTGAATATTCAGTATCATAACCAAACGCTTGTCTCCTAAGTGGTATTGGGTCTAGATCAATTGCTTTAACGGGTTTATCACCATCCCATTTCATTAAAAAAAACTCGGGCTCAATACCAACATAAAACTTTAGATCAGCTTGTGCACTTTTCTCTATCTGTTTTTTAAGTGTCATTCTGGGGCATACATTATAAGGTTTGTTATTCCAAAATAAATCAGAGAAAACCCAAGCACATGATTTATCCCATGGGCATATAACTAAACTATCTAAATCAGGAACTGGAATTTGATCGTTATCTGCAGGTGTAAGTTCTGGAACAAAGGACACAGAGTGAACAGCAAATTGAGGGCCTTTACCCATACATAGGTTTTCAAAATCATCAATAGGCATTGGTTTTGTTTTTGGACTTCCTAAAAAATCTATCCAGTTTGAGTAGATATACTTAACACCTTTTGATATTAAATCTTTTTTAATTTCTTTAACTCTTTTAATATCAGGCAAAGCGTCAGACATATTCTCATAAAATTTAGTCATATCAATTCCATTCTTTAAATATAATTTTTACAATACATCTTATTTTTAATAATATAATTTAAATTCATTAAAAATTAAATTTATATGATAAAAAATTCTCAAATTTACGATGCAGCAATTTCATTAATGTCTAAGGCTGCAATCGAAATACCTGATGATTATTTAAAAGGCTTAAAAAAAGCTTCTCAAGAAGAAGATGGTGATTTATCAAACTTCGTTTTGGAGGCAATGCTAGAAAACTATGAAGCCGCTAAGGAAGATAATAGGGCTATGTGTGGTGATACTGGTTGTCCTAGGTGGTATGTAAAATTAGGCAATGAAGCAAAAATAGAAGGCGGTCCTGTTTCTTTAGAAACAACCTTAAGGAAGGCAACTGCAGATGCCACAGTTAAAATACCTCTGCGTCCTAATCGCGTGCACCCTTTATGGAGAACAGATTATGACAATAACGTAGGTATAGGTGCCCCTGAAATAGAATATGCTTTTGAACCTGACGGTGACTGGATCGACCTTATTACAGTTCACAAAGGTGGTTTGTTTGGCACTGATTATAGAATGCTTTTTCCGAGCGATGGTATAGAAGGAATAAAAAAATTTTTTCTTGATACGATTGTCGCTTTTGGGAAACGAGGCCTTGCCTGCCAGCCTGCAATAATTGGAATAGGCCTAGGGGGATCTAAGGACACTTGCATGGTATTGGGTAAAAGGGCTGCATGTTTGAGGATCGTTGGAGATAAAAACCCAGATCCAAAAATCTCAATGTTAGAAGAAGAGTTAAAAGATCTAGGAAACAGTATAGGTATGGGCGCAATGGGATTTGTTGGAAAATCAATGGTAATAGATTGCAACATTGAGGTTGGATACTGTCATACTGGAGGAATGCAAATGAGTGTCCATGCTTTCTGTCTTTCATCAAGAAGAGCAGTAGCTCGCATTCATGGAGATGGAAAAATCACCTACAGAAATAACCCTGATTGGTTTACAGATTATCAAAGAAGAGAAACAGTTGAATGGCAAGTCTAAAAAAAGTTTTTTTAAATACAAACCCAACTAAAGACGAAATCAAAAACATTAATATTGGTGACATCGTATATTTGAATGGAAGTATATACACAGCAAGAGAAGGTATTTATAAAAAGGTACTAGAGGAACACGCAGATTTGCCACTAGAACTACCAAAAGAAAGTGCAACAAATTTTCACTGCTCACCAGCAGCTGTACAAAATGAAAATGGAGATTTTAATCTTGGTGCTGTAACCGCAACCGCATCTTTTAGATTTTCAAGATGGATTGGCGATTGGTTAAAAATATCAGGTGCAAAATTAATTATTGGAAAAGGTGGAATGAGTATAGAGGATTATAAACAAAACTTTGTACCATGTGGTGCAATTTATCTTACCACTGTTGGTTATGGAACGGGTGCTTTATTAGGTAGGGGTGTTAAAAAAGTAAGGAATCTTTATTGGAAGAAGGAACTTGGGCTTGCACAAGCTATGTGGCTAATAGATGTTGAAAATTTTGGTCCTTTTATTGCTGAAAGTGATGTTTTAGGAAACAGTTTGTTTGAAAGGGAAAACAAAAAGATTTCTGAAAAAATCACCAAAGCATACGAAGGAACAAGGCCTGCTGTTTTGAAAAGATTTGGTGAAACAAGCAACCCAGAAGATGAACTAATTTAAATCAGATACACTTAACTAATATTAATAACTGTAAAAAGTTATTTCATCTCGAATAAGTTTTGCCAAAAGACTGTAGCCTATTGAGTTCATATGTAAAGGATCACTACCATAAAAAATATCTGATGGTTTGTTCTTTTTATCTACCATCAACGAAAATAGATCTATGTATTTCCATTGCTTATTTTTTAAAATAATATCATTAATGCCTTTATTAGTCTTTATGATATTTTTTTGAAACCCTGATCTAAAAGGGCTGGGCTTGATTGAAATAAAATAACATTTTGTTTGTGGAAGCTTTTCATGAACCTGGTCTACAAAAAGATTAAATTCTTCAATAACTTCTGTTGAGGATTTTCCATTTCCAATATCGTTGTCTCCTGCATAAAGAAAAATCATATTTGGATTTTTTGGTAGAACCAATCGATCAAAGAAAAATCTACAAGCTTGCAATGTTGAACCTCCAAAACCTAAATTACTCAAATTATTTGCAGAGAGGTCACCTTGAGGATCTTTCCAAAGCCTGAAAGTTGAGCTGCCATATAAAACAATATTTTTTTGATCATTCGTATTTCTAACACTTTTGATTTCTAACTCTCTTACATCAGCTTCAAATTCTTTTTCAACAGGGCTTAAAAATCCTATATTGGTTATGTATTCTTTTTTATTTTCAAGGGTGATATTATCAATTTCTTTTGAAAGGTCTATTGCCTCCTCAACATACTTCCTGAATGTTCTTCTGTACTCTGATAAAAATTGCATGAGTGCTTTTTCGTCATTAACGTCAACATGGTCACCAATAAAAAAACCCTTTTTAATAACAGCTGAATAGACAGTTTTAGAAATAGGACTATCAAAATTCGCAAGTGCAATTGGAACTATCAACGGATTTGGTTGTAGTTGATTTGCCAATAAGAATGCACCAGCCTTAAATGGTCCTGGAGATTTTTCAGTCTTGTTATCAGGGGTTTCTGAAGTTCCTTCAGGTGCAATTGCTAAAGGTCTTCCTTCATCAAATGCCTTCTGTGCATCTACAAAAAAACTTTTTTTGCGCTGCTTTTTTTCAGAAGGGGTTTCTTCTAATTTATCAGATTCGGGAGTATGAACAACTATATTAGATAGCCTTGAGTAATATTCACTGCGCCAATATTCAGTTTTTCTGCTTGCCCTGACAATACGTTGTCCTCCATCACCATATTTAGGAAATAATATTTTTGCGCTTACAAAATGACTATCTATTGAGAAGGAATGACCATTAGCTAACATATTACTTTCAACAGCTGCTAAGTGATTATAAATAAAAATTGTTCTTCTTTCTTTAGGAAGATTTTCATAGCCTTTAACAATATAAGGAACTTGATCAAACGCTCTTGTAAAATCTGCATTTGATAGCCTTAACAAATAATTAGGATCTTGATTAGTTTTTGCTTTAACTACTCTATTATAAATTATATTGAGTTGTTTAAAAAAACGAGTTTCACGTTCTAACCCGTCGAAAGCATCCATAGCAAGACCTGCTATCGAGCGTTCAGTGTCATTACCTTTGAAGCCAGCCTCATAAATGCAATTGATTGCAAACTCTCTTAAAAAACGATTATTGATCGATTGCTCAGCCTGATAAAGCTTTGAATCAACTGGTATTTTTGAGCCGTTGTGTTTCAGTAAATTAGATAAAAGATTTTTTTCATCACCTTCAATGTAATGTGTAAGCCCTGTTGCTGACTGTCTAAATTTTTCAATTTGCCAAATTTGTCTTTTTAAAATCAAGAGAGCTAATTTTGAATTATTTTTAAATAAACGCCTAAAAGACAAATTACTTAAAACTAACATTTTTGTGTCACGAGTTGCTTTGATGGTATATGGATATTTGAGTTTTGATTGCCCATTAGTATATGAAAGAGCAATTCCTGAACGAACTATTGTTCTAGATTTTTTAACTAACTTTTTTTTATGAATTGTTGAAAAGCTAGCTTCTACTCTCCCTGAGAGTAATATAAATAAACCTTTTGAATCATTATTTTCAATTGCAACTTTTTCATCTCTTGAAAATTGACGAATAACAAAAAACTTTAAAAATTCATTCAAGTCCTTGATTGTCATCGATGAAAAAAAAGCACTATCCTTTATTGAAGTAAGCTCTTCTTTGTTTGCGAGATATTTTATTCCCTTTTCTTCTTTAACTTTAGAATATTGGATATTTTTGTCTAAGCCTCGCGATGCTCTCAGTAGTTCTGTCGATCTCGATAATAAAAGGGTGTAAAACTTAGCACCTAAAGTTGCATCTAGTTCAAAAAGATTATTCATGTCTTTGAGTTCTAAACTGAGAATAAAGCTATTTTTTTCAATGATAATATTAGACGCGTATCTGCCAGGTGCATTTAGTCCTGATATACCTAAGGGTACATATGGAGACCTTATTACAGCTATTTCTTGTTCTCTATTTTGATTNAATACTGTAAAAGTTGCNTTACCGTTTATTAGAAAATAAAGTTTATCAGCTAAGGCATTTTGAAAAATAATAGTCTCATTTTTTTTAAAATTTGCAAAATGGCAAATTTTTTCTAATTTTTTTATTTCTTCTTTTGAGAACAATAAATCTAGTTTGTTTAGATTACATGCTGATTTAAAAAATTCAGAAGCTTTCATTAAGACCTATTATCTTTTGTAAATGTGCTTAAATTTCACTTTAAAATTTACTTTTATTAAATTCGTAAGACCAATCTAGCCAAGGTAATAATTTGGAAACATTTTCATTCTCAACAGTTGAACCACCCCAAATCCTTATGCCTAGTGGTGCTGTTTTGTATGAATTAAAGTCAAATCCTGCTCCGTTTTCTTCAACTGAACTATAAAAATTTGTCATAAATTTAATTTTTAACTCTTCAGTAAGATCAATGAACCATTTATCTTTTGGAATTATACAAATCGATGTACAAGAAAGTGTGTCTGGGTCCTGAGCTAGAAACTCAAAATTTTCACTTTTCTCAATCCAACTTTTAACAATAGATAAATTTTTTTCTGAAATATTTACAAGCTCTTTTAATCCTCCAATTCCAATTGCCCAGTTTAAAGAGTTTAACACATCTTCAACACATAATAATGATGGAGTATTTATTGTCACTCCTTCAAAAAGAGCTTTATTTAACTTCCCTTTTTCAGCCATTCTAAAGACTTTTGGAATAGGCCATTTTGGAGTATATTTTTCTAATCTGTCTATAGCCCGTGGCGAGAGAATTATCATGCCATGTGCTGCTTCACTACCTAAAACTTTTTGCCAAGAATAGGTTGTAACATCTAATTTTGGCCAATCTAAATACATGGAAAATGCAGCAGATGTCGCATCACAAATAGTTAATCCTTCTCTACTATTACTAATCCAGCTTGCATCTTTAATTCGAACACCTGAAGTAGTACCATTCCAAGTAAAGATAATATCATTATTTGGATCACTATTACTAAAGTCAGGAAGTACTCCATAATTAGCGCTAATATCTTTGAAACTTTTTAGTGGTAATTGCTCAAGAACATCTATTGTCCAATCACGACCAAAATTTTCCCAAGAATAAACTTCTACATCTCTTGGCCCTAACATTGACCACATTGCCATTTCAACCGCTCCTGTGTCTGAGCCTGGAACAATACCAATCAAATAATCATCAGGAATCTCAAGTAACTTTCTAGATTTATCTATTACTTCTTTTAATTTACTTTTACTTATTTCTGATCTGTGTGATCTTGAGAAAGCACCATTTTTAAGATTGTTTAAAGACCATCCTGGGGGCTTTGCACAAGGTCCCGAAGAAAAGTATGGGTAACTTGGTTTTATACTTGGTTTATCCATTCTAAAATCCTTATATGAAAATCATTAATTTACTTATGCAAGAACTACAATTTTTAATTGCTATTAAAACAAATCAAATTTTTTTACTTATTTAAAAATGAATATATATTTTATAAAAATCAAATAATTATTATCATTAATAATTTACCTTAATAAAATTTGGTTGTTATAGTAGTAATTACGAAAAGTTCAAAAGGGAAATAAATGTCTAATGTAAGTCTAATAAATTATTCAACTAGGGAATTTACAACAAAAGGTGAAATGGATTCCTATATAAGAAAGCAAGATGAAATTTTTACTGAAGAGGTTACAAAAATATTTATTGAAGCAGGGATGCTAAGAAGGGTTGTGACACAAATTTGGAACAAAAAAGAGACATTTAGAGTAGGTATAATTTTTGAATATAAAGATCAAACTGCTTATAAAAATTGTCAATCTCTATTAGAGAAACATTACCTTCCATATTTAAAGGATTATAACACTAAAGTGATTGGATCTAGGGGCATTGTTGTACATGAATTTGTATCTGAAGATTTTACCTAAATTATGTGGTCCAATTAAAAATTAATTTATTATTATCATGAACAATTGTCTTCTTGGAATGTTGGAAGACTTTTTATTGCTTTTTTAAGTGAACTGCCCCAGTTTTCAGAAATATTTTTGAAGTATTTATTATCTTGGTCTATTCTAACTTGATTTGATATTTTAAAACTAGATCCTTTCAGTGTGCAAAGATCAATTGGCAAACCAACTGAAACATTTGCTTTAATCGTGCTATCAAAAGATACAAGAAGTAACTTTATAGCTTCTCCAAAACTAAGTCCTTTGTCATAAGCTCTTACAATTATTGGTTTTCCATATTTGGTTTCACCAATTTGAAAAAAAGGCTGGTCATCAGAGGCTTCAATAAAATTTCCTTCAGGATAAATTAAAAACAATTTTGGCTCACTCCCTTTTATTTGACCACCTAATATAAAGGTTGAATGATATTGGTTATCCGATTTTTGGCCTTCAATTGTGTANTCAGATGTAATTTCTCTTAGTATCTTTCCTACAATTTTTGCAACTTTAAACATACTTGGGGCTTTTAATATATTTCTATCCTCCAGCTCACTTTGATCAATTTGTTCATTTATAGTACTGATAGCTGCCTGTGATGTGGCAAGGTTGCCAGAGGTTAAGAGGACTATTGACCTATAATTTCTTACAGACCAATTTTCCATTTTCCTGTTTCTGTTAATATTATCCACGCCTGCATTAGTAAGAGTATCAGACATAAAGACTAATCCTTCATTAATTTTCAACCCTACACAGTAAGTCATTGACTACTCATTTATACTTTTTATAGAAAGTTTAGATTTATGTTTTTCTGTAAACATACCCTTCAAAACTCCTTTAATTGGTACCACATCATTATAGTCAAAGCCTTTGGCTACAGATACATATTTTTCATCAGGAGATATTCCATTTGATATATCAAATCCTACCCAACCTAGATCCTCAATATATACTTCAGCCCATGCATGCATAGCCAAATCTTGATTTTTAGTTTCTGGTAAAAAAAACCCACTTACGTATCTACAAGGTAAGTTATCCATTCTTACTAAAGATAAAAATATATGAGTGTGGTCCTGACAAACACCCTTTCNAATTTTAACAGCTTCTTCAGCAGTCGTTTTATAATTTGTAGTCCCAGGGATATATTCAATTTTATCACGTATATAATTTGATAAAGAATGCAAATATTCGATTAGATTATTATTTTTAAATGGAACCTTTTTGAAAAAATTTTTCAACTCCTTACGAGGCATAGTAAGTTTAGTTTGTTGTGTGTAAGACCAAATGGGTAAACTATCTTTATAATCGTTAAATACGCCATTACAATTAATAGTTTCTACTTTTCCTTTAACACTTATGTTAATGGTATTTGTATCATCATTCATTCTAATTAAATTCACACTATTTGAAAAATGGTCTTTTGAATTAATTTCCTTTATGCCGCCTTCTATATTTAAATTCCATTCAATGATTTTTTGTGAATTTGAGCTTTTAGGGATTAATATTACTCTCTGGTACCCTTCATTCAAAATACCTTCAATCTTATACTCAGTTTTATAATTTATGTTTAAAAGCATTTATTTATGAAAATTAAATTCATCCTCTATAATATTTCCAAGTTTTATATTAGAACTTATTAATTTATCTAAATAATTATGTAACCCAAAATCGTAACTATAATTTCTTTTACGAGAAAGAAGCTTAGATTGAATTGAAAGACCAAGATTGAAACTGTCACTATTCTTTACCTTGTTATTTTTAATTAATTTTATATTTTTTAGTATCTGGTCTAAAGAAAACTTTAAAGATCGAGGCATTTTATCATCTAGTATTAAAAAATTTGATATGTTAATTGCGTTAAGTTCATTTTGGTTCTGCCACATGTACGCTCGATACGCTGATAAAGACCTTAAAATAGCTTCCCATTGAGTTTCGTTAATAACGTCATTTTTTACCATTGTATTTGGCATAAAAAGGAAGTGCCTGACATCTAATATCCTTGCAGTATTATCAAATCTTTCAATGAATGTACCTAGATAGCAGAAATATAATATTTCATTTCTAAGCATAGTATTATTCAAATAGCCTATGATCAGAGCAATTTTTTCTCTGAGTTCGAACAAGATATTTTGAATATCTTTATCGTAAATATTGTTTTTTAATCTCTGACTAGTTTCAATCCAGCATGAATTAGTAGCTTCCCAAACTTCTGTCGTAAGAGAAACTCTGGATCTTTTTGCATTATTGCGCGCTTTGTCTAATAAAGTTAAAATATTATTAGGGTTGGAAGGATCCTTAAGCATAAATTTTATAACAGATATACTATCAAGACTTTGATTTTGGTCATAATAATAATTCTCTGATCCAGTTGTCTTTAAAATGGATTGCCACTCTTTTTTTATATTGTTCTTTGAAGTAAGGAAAAGTTGAAAACCTGTCTCTATTAATCGGGAAACATTTTCTGCTCTTTCCAAATATCGAAACATCCAAAATATTGAATCTGCTGTATTACCTAACATTATTTATCAATTACCCATGTATCTTTAGTACCACCTCCCTGACTTGAGTTCACAACAAGAGATCCTTTCTTAAGCGCTACTCTAGTCAATCCACCTGGAGTAACATAAACCTCATCTTTTGATAATAATGCAAATGGCCTTAAATCAACATGCCTTGGAACAAGTCCTGTTTTTGAAAACACTGGGCATGTAGATAATGCTAAAGTTGGTTGTGCTATATATTTTTTAGGGTTTGCTAGAATTTTTCTTTTGAAATGTTCAATTTCTTTTTTTGAAGAAAATGGGCCTATTAGCATTCCATACCCACCCGATCCGTGGACTTCTTTTACAACAAGTTTATCTATATTTTCAATTACATATTTGAGTTCAGTTTTATGGCTGCATCTAAAGGTTTGAACATTATTTAAAATTGGTTGTTCCCCTAAATAAAACTTAATCATTTCAGGTACGTAAGAATAAATTGCTTTATCGTCTGCAATTCCAGTCCCAGGAGCATTGGCAATAGTAATATTACCTTTTCTGTAAACATCCATCAAACCTGGAACCCCTAGTAAACTATCTTCTTTAAACCAAAGAGGGTCCAAATACTCATCATCAATTCTCCTATACAGAACATCAATTTTTTTCCAACCTTCAATAGTCCGCATTGACAAATGCCCTTTTCTTATACTCAGATCAATTCCTTCAACAAGCTCAACTCCCATTTGGTCAGCCAGATATGAATGTTCAAAATATGCAGAATTATTTACACCAGGTGTTAAAACAGCAACCACAGGGGATTTAATATTGCTATTTGGAGATGATTTCTTTAAAAACTTTGAGAGATTTCTAGGATACAATTTAGAGTTTCTAATTGGTAATTCAGCAAACAATTCAGGGAAAAGGTTTATCATTATATCTCTGTTTTTCATCATATAAGAAATACCAGAAGGAACTCTAACGTTGTCCTCTAAAACATAAAATTCAGAAGCTTTTGTTTTAATCAAATCAATTCCCGAAATATGGTTGTAAATATTATTTGGCGGTCTGAAACCAACCATTTGAAATAAATAGGCTGGATTTTTATAAATTAGTTCTAGTGGTAAAATCTTAGCCTTGATAATTTCTTGATTGTGATAAATATCATTTAAAAAAGAATTAATTGCCCTTATTCTTTGGCTTACTCCTTTTTCTACCTTTTCCCATTCTACAGAAGAAATTATCCTTGGGACCATATCAAATGGGATTAATTTTTCAGTATCGTCTTTGTCTCCGTAAACATTAAATGTAATGCCTGTTATTTTAAATAATCGATTAGCATCTAAATCTTTTTTTGATAATTCAGAGTAATTTTGGTTATTAAACCACTTAAGAAATTTTTTATAAGTAATTCGAATTTGTGATTTATCATTTATAGCTTCATCATATCCTTTACATACATAATCTTTTAAAGGATTAAAACTTTCATCATATTGGAAGTTTCTGATCTCAGTATTCATTATAAAAGTATAGGATCAAAAACCATACATGTATAAATGTCTATTTTTCAATTTTATTATGTAAATTTTGCAAACCTAATTTTGAAAAATATAAATTCCACATAGATTAATTTAATTTAAAAGTAGATAACTAATTTTTAAAATTCAAATATGGGGATAGATATGAAACTACAAAAAGGAGATAAAATAACTGAAATAAATTTACCTTCAATTGATGGTAAAAATTTCAGTTTCAACAAAATAAAAGGTAAAAAAACATTATTAACATTTTATCGTTTCGCAACTTGTCCATTTTGTAATTTAAGAATTCATGAAATAATCAATCGTTATGAAGAGCTTGGTAAAAATTTTGAGATGGTAGCAATTTTTAGTTCTACACAAGAACATTTATCTAAAACTATGAAGAAACATAATGCTCCTTTTACTATTCTTGCTGATGCAAACTTTGAATATTTTTCAAAATATGAAGTTGAAAAATCACTCTTTAAATTTATGGTTGGGTCAATAGTTGGTTTTTTTAAAATTTTAAAAGCTGGTTCTAAAGGATATTTCCCAATGGAATTAAGCGGTATGACAATAGTGCCAGTAGATGTTTTAATTAATAAAAAAGGAGTAATTGAAAAGGTCTATTATGGACAAAACACAACAGACCATTTAAGTTTCGATGAAATTAAATATTTTTCGCTATCTTAGAATAAATTATCTTAGTTTTTGTTTCAGTTAGTCACTTCATTTTGTCTTGATGCTCTAAAAAATAATATCATTATAAGAGTTAACACAAACACCATTACAAAAAATCCAGGGTCAATAGGAAAGTAATTAAATGCAGCATGATAAATTGGCATTAAAATTAAAATTCCTTGTACTATTAATCCTATATTAGACACTTTTTTCAAGTTTTCTAAACTCAATAAGCTAGGTAAAAACCAAAAATAGATACTTACACATATAAGAGTTGATCCATGATGCTCCACCATAGCTGCAAATCCTACGGAGTAATCCCATCCATATTGTTCAGCAATGAACTTTCCTCCAAACAGCATAAATAAACCCTGTAGAAAGTGAATTACTGCTACTATTCTATGCAGTAAACTTAGATCTTGTAGCCATTTAGTCATTTAATATCCTTTCATATTTTTGTTAATTAAATTAAACTCATATACTAAATTTAAAACATTACTTTTCACAAAAATAATTAATTACGATAACCCCATTTCTGAAGATGATGTATGTTTTTATTACATTTTAGTATTTCAATATCTCTCATTTTGTGAATAGGTGATCCTCCCTTGCCTGTTTTTAAACTATTCTCAACAACTGTAAGACAATATGATTTTTCTTTTGTTAAGTGAATTTTATTATTCTCACTAAATGAAAAGCTATCTAAATTCATATTATCACATTTGCCAAGTATAACTTCATGCTTAAAATGAACTGATTTAACTTTCATGCAGACAGAAAATCCTGGAATATAAAAATTTGAATTAATTATACTTTGTTTTTTAAAACCTTGGTCCACCGAAATTTGGCCTTGATAACTGTAACAGGTATGAGCTTGTATTCCTCTCTCAATTTTGGCACGACTTTTATGTCCTTTGATATCTATACAAAATCCTCTTTCGTCATCTAAATTATCAAGTAAATATATTTCAACTAATTCTGATGAATAACTAATATTTTTAGAGAGAATAAATAGGCATAAAACTAAAATGAAAATTTTCATTTAACTTATGAAAATTATCTATACTTAAAACTTTACCAATATTTTACTGCAAATTAACAACAGCTACAACTACCCTGTTTTTTTACTGGAGTGGGTTTTGGTAAAACTTCTTTCAATTTTAAATTCTCAGAATTTTGATTGGCAATTTTTTCAGTTTCGGCTTTTTTTGCCAATTTATCCTCAATATATTCGTAAAGAGAATTAAAACCTAATTTCTTAGACTTTTTCTCTTCATAGTTTTTACGGCCTTTTAAATTTGAAATAACATCTAAAACTTGCTGATTTTCCATAGCAAACTCCTTTTTTAAAATGTAATATAAAAAAGTTTTTTTTTTCAATAAAGTGATTGAAAACTCAATATATTATTTTTAAAAAAAGTTGTTTAAACTAAAAAACCTAAATTTATAAAATTATTTATTATAAACTTAGGTTTTTTATAGTTGCTTTAATTAAGTTTTTTAATTTAGCAATCTTTTAATTTGTTTCCTAAATCATTAATCAACTTAAAATATTGCATTTTGTTTGCATCAAAAATTGAACCAAGTGGATCTAAAACACCTGTTTTAATTCCTGTATCCTGTGCAATTGTCTCTATAATTTTAGGATTAAACTGAGGCTCAGAAAATATGCATTTTATATCTCTTTCTTCTATAACTTCTTGAATTTCAGAAATTTGCTTAGCACCAGGAAGAACATCAGTATTTAGTGTAAGTGCACCTGCTGTCATAACACCAAATCTTGTTTCAAAGTACTGATAAGCATCATGGAATACTATGAACTTAGCATCTTTGTTGATGTTAGTATCGATATCTTTAATCATTTGATCAATTGACTTAATTGTTTGATCAGCATTGCTTTCATATTTACTTGCATTATCAGGATCTAGATCTGCTAGTTCATGTGCTATTTCGTGAAGCATTTCTTTTGCATTAGCTGGGTCTAGCCAGATGTGAGCATCAAATTCTCCATGGTGATGTCCTTCATGACCATGTCCATGATCATCGTGATCTTTCTTTTCACCGTGACCGTGGTCATCATGGTCTTTATCTTCACCATGTCCATGATCGTCGTGATCTTTCTTTTCGCCATGGCCGTGATCATCATGGTCTTTATCCTCACCATGTCCATGATCGTCGTGATCTTTCTTTTCACCGTGACCGTGATCATCATGGTCTTTATCCTCACCATGTCCATGATCGTCATGATCTTTCTTTTCACCGTGACCATGGTCATCGTGATCATCATGATCGAAAATATTCTCTTCTCTAAACTTTAATTTTTCAATGCTAGTAAGCTCCATAAAAGAGATTTTTTTTGCATTTTTTGCAATTGATTCTAGAGGTTTTTCCATAAATGTTTCTATGTCTTCTCCAATCCAGAAAATTATGTCAGCCTGTTCTATCATTTTTGCNTGTGAAGGTTTTAATACAAAACTATGTGGTGATGTACTTCCTTCGATAATTAGAGAAGGTTCGCCTACACCGTCCATAACATTTGAAATTAATGAATGTAGAGGTTTAATAGTTGTTACAACTTTTATTTCTGCATTTGCTGTAAGAGATCCAGCAAATAAAACTATAAAAATATAAGTGATAAATCTCGCAAAAAATGTTTTAATCTGTTTCATATTAATGTTTACCCCGAAATTAAAGTGTTATAAAGTAACAATGTTATAATATAACATTTATGAATGTAAATAAAAAAATGACAAATAAATCTGACTATTTAGTTAAATTAGAAAATGCTGGAATATATAAATCTTCTAAGTGGTTAGTAAGAGGAGTTTCCCTAGAGGTTTCAAAAGGGCAAATTGTAACTCTAATTGGTCCAAATGGTTCAGGCAAAACTACAACTGCAAAAATGGTATTGAACATATTAAGATCTGATGAAGGGTCTGTTAAGAGGAATACTAATAGAGTTGCTTACGTCCCACAAAAGGTAAATGTCGATTGGACACTACCACTACGTGTTTTCGATTTCATGAAGATCACAGGTGATATTTCTAAATTGGAAATGATTGAAAACCTTAAACTTACCGGAGTTGAAGATCTTATTTATGCTGACCTAAAAAATTTATCTGGAGGAGAATTTCAACGTGTATTGATTGCAAGAGCAATTGCTAAAAAGCCAGAGTTATTAGTTTTAGATGAACCAGTTCAAGGTGTGGATTTTAATGGTGAAATAGCTTTATATAATTTAATTAAAAGTATATCTGATAGTTTAAATTGTGGTATTTTATTAATTTCACATGACATCCATTTTGTAATGTCATCAACAGACCATGTTATCTGTTTAAATGGACATATCTGTTGTTCGGGCTCGCCTAGTTCTGTAGCAAAAAACCCAGCCTATATAGATTTATTTGGTGAGCATACTGCATCTACCCTCTCTTTATATAAGCATCATCATGATCATTCTCATGGTACTGATGGAAGAATAGAAAAATAATGTTTGATGACTTTTTTGTTAGAGCTTTAGTTGCAGGTATTGGTGTAGCAATAGTTACTGGTCCGTTAGGATGTTTTGTCATTTGGCGTCGTCTAGCATATTTTGGGGATACTTTATCACATTCAGCACTTTTGGGAGTTACATTAGCATTTTCTTTTAGTATCAATATTTCTCTATCTGTATTTTTTGTCTCAGGAATAATTGCATTATTATTATTAAGTTTACAAAAGAGGACTAAATTACCAGGCGATGCATTATTAGGTTTACTTGCACATTCGAGCATAGCGGTTGGTTTAGTTTTAATAGGCTTTTTAACATTTATTAGATTTGATATAATGGGTTTGTTATTTGGTGATATTCTCTCAGTTACAATCAACGACATTTTTATAATATGGTGTGGTGGTTCTCTAATTTTAATTATATTATATTATATTTGGTCTTCACTATTTGCTGCTACTGTGAACTATGATTTAGCCGCTGCAGAAGGCATGAACCCTGATAGATCAAATATTATTTTCACTTTACTTTTGGCAGGCGTGATAGCTATTTCAATAAAAATGATAGGTGTTTTGTTAATTACAGGATTGCTTTTGATACCACCAGCTTTGGCAAGAAACCTTAGTAATAATCCAACTCAAATGGTATTTTTATCAATTCTTGGTGGTGTTGCATCAGTAGTGCTAGGTTTGTTTAGTTCTTTAGAATTTAATACTGCCTCTGGCCCCACCATAATTGTAGTAGCATTAGTACTATTTATATTATCAATGTTAGCCCCCAACTTAGACAGTAAGTTGAAAAAATGATAACTGTTTGATATTTATAAATTATGAAAATTACAAACCAAAAATTAACTAGAAATCAGGAAATTGTTCTAAATTTATTAGAAAACTCAGGAGAACCATTAAANGCTTACACGATATTGTCAGATACACAAAAAAAAGGAATAAAAGCTCCTACTCAAGTATATAGAGCTTTAGATAAATTAATTGAGATAGGTAAAGTACATAAAATTGAGAGTAAAAACTCGTATGTAGCCTGTAATATTTCTAATTGTACNGCAATGACTTCTACGTCATTTCTGATTTGTGAAAAATGCGAAAAAGTTACTGAACTTGAAAAAGAAAATTTGAAATCNTTTTTTGGTGGTATTAGTGAGAGATTGAATTTTGAATATTCAGATCACAATCTTGAGATATTTGGGTTTTGTAATACATGTAAGTAGTTTTTTATTTAAAATAAAAGATTCCATAATTTTGTCACTTTTCAATCTGATTTCAAACAACATCACTTCTTAATTTAGTAAATATAAAAAAAGGAGTCCTGATGCAAAATAAAATTTATTTCACACCTCTAATAGTTACATTTTTTATTTTAGTATTTTCGTTCTTTGTAAAAACTCAAACGCAATATGTTTTTTTGGATTCAAATAGTTTGAAACAGCAAACCGAACTTAAGATTTAAATTATTTATTATTTCCTCCCGAACTAACTAAATGGTAGATTTAATCTATCATTTAGTTTTTTTGTTTATAACTTAAAATTTTTCATTTTGCGCTGTACTTCGAATTAATTTAAAACTATAAACTTTCACATGTGTTCTTTAATCTTCTATATATTAATTTTACAAGTCTTAGCTAACGTAGTTTGGTCTTACAGAAAACGTATATCTAACTTCTTTACACATTTGATATCTTTTAAACAAAAAATTAACTCAAAAAATTATTAGAAAATTGAGGTAGTTTAAGTGTTTGATATGTATACTAGACCAACTTGTTTTTGGTGTGTAAGAGCCAAGCATTTACTTGAAAGTAAGGGAATTAGTTACAGAGACCTCGACATAAATAATGATGATCTTAGAAAAGAGCTTAAGATAAAAGCTCCAGGCATTAAAACAATTCCTCAAATTTTCAAAGACGGAAAACGCATTGGTGGATATGAAGACTTAGTGGAGTACTTTAAGGACAAATAATTAATTTCATATTTTAATTCTTTGAATAATTTTAAATGAAGAGATTTATTCACCTTACAGATCTTCACTTTTCTCATAAAGATAAAACTCAAAATGAAATTTACTTTGAGACAAGACAAACAATATTAGACGTATTAATAAAAATAAAAAAACTTAAACCGGAACCTGAATTTATACTCATTAGTGGAGACTTGACAAACACAGGTGATGTAAAGAGTTATCAGGCTCTTCAAGATATTTTAAAACAAATTAGCATCCCTATTTATATTGCTTTAGGAAATCATGATAAACGATCTTCATTTAATAAAGTCTTCAAAAAAATAAATTCTAAAAAACCATTATTCTATAGTCAAATTCTAAAAGGTTTAAATTTAATTGTTTTAGATACTTCAGTGCAAGGAAAGATTTCTGGTGAAATCTGCGATGAACAATTTAAATTTTTAAATAAAAATTTAAGTCAAAATAAAAACCTTCCTTCGATAATAATGATGCACCATCCACCTAAGTTTAATAAGAATAGTCCTTATTGGATTAGTTTAGACGAGAAATCAACAAGTAAGTTAACATCTGAATTAGTAAACAAAGATATACTTGCAATAATATGCGGGCACATACACCTAAACCAAACTAATTTTTGGCATGGAATACCTGTAATTATTTCAAATGGATTATATTCTACTATTGACCTTTCAAATAAAGACGAAATGAAAATTATTGAGGGGAAAAGCTTTAATATTTGCCATATAAGAGATAATGGCATTGGTGTCACTGTGGTTCCTATAAAACCTAAAGCCAAGGTTTTTAAAAGTCTTAATTTANAAAAATTTAAAAATTTNAATNTTAAAAAATTTTAATATTTAGTAATTAATTATNTACTTAATAGATGACAATTGAGCTAGCACTGGTCCNACAAATTCCTCCACCATTTTAATATCGTGATCTTCTGTGCTTTTCTTTCGATGACTTTGCCTCATTTCCATTTCTTTATTTGCTATCTCCTCGGAAGAAAAAATAATAACTGATTGGTGATGATTATCATCTGCTTTCCACCATAGGACATCCTCTGCGTTAGTTTTATCTGAAAATTCTTTCATATTTTTTTCAGCATCTTCAATGCTTGGTATTCCATTTGGCCAATGCCACTTTGTATAAATTGCAAATTTACTCATAATTACCTCTTTGATAATAATAAAATTTTTTCACTTATAAATTATTACATAAAGAAAACTCAAAATCATAGAGCTGAATAGAAAATAGAAACCATGCAGTAAATGCACTTCAAAATAATTAGACGTCTTGCTGGCAAAAACGATAAAACTTANCAAAAAAATGTCTACCATTGAAAACTTGTGAAGATTTAATTCTTTAAATTTTTCAACTTCAAAAACTTTTAAGAAAATTTTTAGTAGTGGAAAGAAGAAACCAAAAGTTATAATTATTACTGATAAAAGTATTTCAGAATTTATAAATAAATCTTTACTTACAGATAAAATTGAAAATTCAGAGCTAAAAAACCAAAATTCATCAATTCGTGCTATTGGAAGGACAACTCCTAACACAAGAAACAAAGTCTCAAAAAATATTAAAGTATATTTAAAATGATTTTTAAAATTCATATTATTAAAAAAAGGGAGATATTTTTGTCTCCCTTTTCAAATTTAATTTACAAGTTTCCCATCATTTCGTGGGGAGGACTTGTATATAAAATTATAGACATAGACCACCTCCTTTACTTAAAAATAATTACGTTTTTAAATTTATTAGAATTTGAAAAACTAAGCAATATTTTACTAAGTTAAATTACTGAGAACCCAAACCCAATTTCATAATTGTTGATTTTAAGGGATTAAAATTGAATAAATATTTAATTGATGAAGATCTTATTATTTTTAAAAAAGGATTATCTGTCTTTGAAAAGTAATTAAGTAAACTTACACTGGAAACTCTGAAGTTCATATCTACTAATCTTTCTCTTTCATAAGACAACAGCATCCGTGGCTCACCTAATTTGTATTTATTGTTAATAGATTTTTTTAACAAACACTTTATATCATTAATGCTCATATTAAAACCTTGTGCACCTATAGGAGGCAAGACGTGAGCAGCCTCAGCTATAATGACAGCCCTAAAAGATATCAGTCTTTTGGCAACCTGGGTTCGCATTTTCCATAATTGTGGTTGAGAAACCAATTTTAAATGTCCCAATATATCAGCAGATCTTTTATTTATCTCTTGCTCAAATGATGTTTTGTCTAATTTCATTAAATTATTAGTAGCATTTTCTTCATCCATCCAAACTACAGATGAATAATTGTCATCTGAATTATTTTTTATCGGGACTGTTGTAAAAGGACCTCCTGAATAATAAATTTCATTGGAAATATTATTATGTGACTTCTCATGCTGAATACCGAAAGTAAGAGCGTTTTGCCCGAGTGCTTTTGTAGTTGATTTAATATTAAGTTCATTCCTTATGAAAGAGTCTCTGCCATCTGAACCAACAATAAGTTTGGCATTAAATTGTTTTTTATTGCTTAAACTAATGTCTACAAATTCATCATTAATCTCAAAAACTTCAATTGTCGTATTTGAAAATAATGATATGTTTTTTTCTTTTTTCGCAACTTCAAATAAAGCTTTAATCATGTCATTATTTTTAATATTCCAGCCAAGAGTATCAGAACTTTCATTAGAAAAGGTTTTGGTTGCTTCAATTTTCAGATGATCATTTAACAATTTCGTATCTACCAATTTTAATGAATTCATAGGGCAAGAATATTTTTTGATTTCTGCCCATATACCTATTTCCTCAAAAAATTTTTTTGAGGGCTCTAAAAAAGCAGTGGTACGAAAACTCTTACTGTTATTATCAATATGATTTTTGATATCTATCTTATCTATACAAACTACAGAAAACCCTTTTCTTGAAAATGCTATAGAAGCAAGTAAACCTGCAAGACCAGCGCCTGTAATAAAAATATCAATATTATTTTTTTTCATTTAAATTCATCTAAATATTTATAATATTTAATTATGAATTAATTTTTATATTTCAATTCATAAATCTTTTTAGACGCTTAAATATACAAATTTTAATTTTTAAAGAGATTAATGATTATTTTCGTCTTCATCTTGATATTTGTAAGCACTATTAGGTCGATACCTTACAGCTAAACAAGCAATTGCAATTATAAGTATTGCGCCTGCTTCATATAATAAGGTTGACGCATCCATTCCTTTGCCCTGTAAAATTATCAGACGAGCGATAGCAGTCATTGCAATAAATAGGGGCAGTGTTATAGGTATTCTATTGCTAGTATAAAATACACCAATCATCCCTAAAACTTCCGTGTAGATAAACAAAAGTAATAAATCAGCAAGATTTACTTCACCTATTTCATAAATTTTCAATATTTCCTGAAGAGTAGCTACAATCGTTAATACTGCTATTATAGCTAAGAGTGATTTTTCAATAAATTTAATTAATTTTCCAGCATTGAATTCAAACATGCTAGTAATAAACAATTTTTTTATATTTATTGCAAATTAATTTTAACCCCTACAACAGTATATATTTTATAAATTATATGCTTTTATTTTACATTAACTATGTCTTAACAATTAGATAATAACTAAGGTAGTTTAAAATTAAGTTTATGGATAGTCCTATTCAAAAATCATTTGGTGAGATTGATATTGAGTTTAATAAAAATTCTTTATCTAAATTTTACCAAAAAGGAGCTTCAAAAGCATTACTGCCAAATAATTATCGAGAATATGAAGAGTTAGTATTAATTAATACTTCAGGTGGTATTACGAGTGGTGATGAATACTTATATAAATTAAATTTAATCGATTCCAGAGTTTCTATTTCGACACAGGCTGCCGAAAAGATTTATAGTGGATTAGGAAAATGTGCAAATTTAAAAATAGATATTAATATTGTTAAGAGCGATGTATTATGGCTGCCTCAAGAAATAATTCTTTTTAATAATTGTAATTTTGCTCGGAGAATAAATCTAAACTTAGATATTTTTTCAAACTTAGTTATGTGTGAAACAACAATTTTTGGTAGAACATCTATGCAAGAAACTGTCGAGAGAGGATTTTTTAGTGATTTATGGAAAATTAACTTAGATGAAAAAATTGTACATGCAGAAGCAATTAATTTTTCAGGAGATATTAAAGAGGCTATAACGAATAAAACAAACCTAAATGATAAATATGCCGTCAATACTATTTTAATCACTGGCAAGGGATTTATAAATAAAGCTGAATTACTAGATATAAATAAATACGAAAATAAGAATGTTAAAATTGCAATTTCACAATGGGACAATAAAATATTAATTAGAAGTGTTGGCAAAAATAGTTACTATCTAAAATTTGCAATAATTAAAATTTTAACTTATTTTTTAGGTGATAATTTACCTAATGTTTGGAACTCGTAGTTATGAAATTAACACCAAGAGAGAAAGATAAAATGTTTGTAAGTCTTGCAGCAATTGTTGCAAGAAATAGATTAAAAAGAGGAGTAAAGTTGAATTATCCTGAGGCTATAGCGATCATAACTGACTTCGTAATTGAAGGAGCTAGAGATGGTAAGTCAGTTGCATATCTTATGGAGGAAGGGGCTCAAGTAATAAGTAAATCAGACTGTATGTCAGGTATTCCTGATTTAATTAAAGAGGTTCAAGTTGAGGCAACTTTTCCTGATGGAACAAAATTAGTAACAGTCCATCATCCAATTCGATAAGAGGTAAAAATGAAGCTTGGAGAAATAATTACTAAAGAAGGTAATATTAAAATCAATGAAGATTTAAAAGTATTTACATTAACTATATCAAATACAGGTGACAGACCTGTCCAGGTTGGTAGTCATTATCACTTTGCAGAGGCAAATGAAAAACTAGATTTTGATAGAAATATTGCTTATGGAAAAAGGCTAAATATCCCATCAGGTACTGCTGTAAGATTCGAACCGGGTCAAACCAGAGATGTGGACCTAATAGAAATACAAGGTAAAAGAAAAATATTTGGATTTAACAAAAAAATTATGGGTTCTCTCTAATGAAAGAAATTTCAAGAAAATCTTATTCTGATATGTATGGGCCTACTGTTGGAGATCAAATTAGGCTAGCTGATACTGATTTAATCATCGAAGTTGAGAAAGATTTCACCAACTATGGAGAGGAAGTTAAATTTGGCGGCGGTAAAGTAATCAGGGATGGCATGGGTCAATCTCAAATACCTAGATCACAGGGTGCAGTTGATACAGTTATTACTAATGCCTTAGTTGTTGATGTTAAAGGTATTTTTAAAGCCGATGTTGGCATTAAAGATGGTAAAATATGTGAACTTGGCAAGGCAGGGAACCCTGATACTCAAAATAACGTCAATATAATAATTGGGCCTGGAACTGAAATTATTGCTGGTGAGGGAAAAATAATTACAGCTGGAGGTTTTGATAGTCATATACATTTTATATGTCCACAACAAATAGATGATGCTCTTCACTCTGGAATAACTACAATGTTGGGAGGTGGGACTGGTCCTGCTCACGGAACACTTGCAACAACCTGTACTCCTGGACCATGGCACATGAAAAGAATGATACAATCTGCAGATGCTTTTTCTATGAACCTTGCTTTTGCTGGAAAAGGAAATTCCTCTTTACCAGAAGGTTTAGAAGAGCAAATACTAGCTGGAGCATGCTCATTAAAACTACATGAAGATTGGGGAACCACACCAGGTGCAATCGATAATTGTTTGGATGTTGCAGATAAATTCGATGTTCAGGTTATGATTCACACTGACACATTAAATGAAAGTGGATTTGTAGAAAATACTATTAAAGCTATCAATAAAAGAACAATTCACGCTTTCCATACTGAAGGAGCTGGTGGAGGTCATGCCCCAGATATAATTAAAGTTTGTGGGGAAGAGTATGTTATACCATCATCGACAAACCCAACAATGCCTTACACAGTTAATACATTAGAAGAACATCTTGATATGTTGATGGTATGCCATCATCTTGATAAATCTATTCCAGAGGATGTAGCTTTTGCAGAAAGCAGAATTAGAAGAGAAACAATTGCTGCTGAAGATATTCTTCATGATATGGGTGCATTTTCAATTATAGCATCTGATAGTCAAGCTATGGGAAGAGTTGGTGAAGTGATTTCTAGAACATGGCAAACAGCTCATAAAATGAAAATCCAACGTGGTAGACTAAAAGAAGAACAAGGTCAAAATGATAACTTAAGGGTCAAAAGATATATTGCAAAGTATACAATTAATCCAGCAATTGCACATGGCGTATCTAATCATATTGGAACATTAGAAAAAAATAAGAGAGCAGATATTGTCATTTGGGACCCAGCTTTTTTTGGAGCAAAACCAGAAATGATTTTAGTTGGTGGAAGTATTGCATGCGCTCAAATGGGAGATCCTAACGCTTCAATACCAACGCCGCAACCAATCCATTCACGCCCAATGTTTTCTTCGTATGGTCGTTCGTTAGAAAGTTCATCAGTCACTTTTGTAAGCAATTATTCAATTCAAGAGGAAGCATTTAATGATCTTGAAATTAAAAAAGAACTGTTGCCTGTTGCTAATACCCGTAAAATTTCAAAAAAAGATATGGTATTAAATAATATATGTCCTGAAATAGAAGTGAACCCTGAAACATACGAGGTTAAAGCAGATGGAGAGTTATTAACTTGTGAACCTGCTTCAGAACTCCCTTTAGCACAAAGATATTTCCTATATTAAAAATGCTTAACTGTTTTAATATTATTGATCAAACTGATAACAAGAATATTAAAGATATAATCTCTTTAACTTACGATCAAAGATTTATTCGTAGAAAAAAAGTAAAGTCAGATAATGGAATAGAATTCTTAGTNAATTTGNCTGAAACNAAATCACTTAACCCTGGTCAAGCATTTGAATTGGATAATTTAGATCTGATAAAGGTTCTCGCAAAAGTAGAAGAGCTCTTGGAGATTAAAGGCAATAATTTAATGCAACTAATATGGCATATAGGCAACAGGCATATTCCATGTCAAATTGAAAANGATAGAGTTTTAATACAATTTGATAAGGTTATTGGTGACATGATCTTAAGACTGGGTGGCAAAATTAATCAAGTTAAAGAAACCTTTAATCCAGAAGGTGGAGCTTATGGTATGGGAAGAACCCATGGTCACAAACACTGACAAAAGTTTTGAAAGTGATAGTTTTAAAGAGCTTCAATTGCTTCAATCGTGGTTTTCACCTTCATTTCCTATCGGCTCTTATAGTTATTCACATGGTCTTGAATCACTTATAGAGGAAAAAATAATTCAAANTAAATCTGATGTAATCGANTATCTNANAGGTATTATTTTTAATGGNNCATGTAAAAATGATGTTATTTTTATCAAATNCACNTATGAAGGTTTAGAGTTGAATGATTACATAATGGCACTTTGCGCATCAAAAGAGAGAAAAATAGAAACACTTGCATTAGGAAACGCGTTCGCAAAAANTTTAAAAGATAGTTGGNAATTTGAAATNNCAGNNAATGTTGCTTANCCTATTGCNGTAGCNAAAGCTGGTATAAATTTTAACATTTCNTTAAAAAATTTATCTCTATTTTATATTCAGTCATTTATTTCAAATTTAATTAATATTTGTGTTAAACATATTCCATTAGGTCAAAAGGTTGGTCAAGATTGTATAATTGAAACTTTGCCTAAAATTGAAAAACTTATAAAAGATATGAAGCATTTTTCTATGGATGACATTGGAGGAATTAACTTTGTTTCAGATATCCATAGTATTAAACATGAAAACCTAAGAACAAGGATTTATCTTTCATGAGTAAAGTTAATGGTCCATTAAAAGTAGGTATCGGAGGTCCAGTTGGGGCAGGAAAAACAAGTTTAACCGAAGCCCTTTGCAAACATCTGTTTCCAAGATTATCAATGGCAGTTATTTCTAACGACATATATACTATTGAGGATGCAGAGTATTTAATGAGAGCTCAAGCGCTTCCTTTAGAAAGAATTAAAGGTGTTGAAACAGGAGGATGTCCACATACAGCAATTAGAGAAGATGCATCAATAAACCTATTAGCAGTTGAAGAAATGAAATCTAAATTTCCAGATTTAGATATAATTTTAATAGAGTCAGGAGGGGATAATCTAGCAGCCACATTCAGTCCAGAGTTAGTTGACCTTTCAATCTATGTTATCGATGTTGCAATGGGAAGTGACATACCGAGAAAAGGCGGTCCGGCAATTCAAAAATCAGATTTATTAATAATTAATAAAGCTGATCTTGCTCCTTATGTAGGGGTTGATCTCCAAGCCATGGAAAAAGATGTTAAAAATGCTCGAAGAGAATTGCCTTATGTGTTTGGCGAAATGAAAAACTTTAAAGGAATAGAGAATATATCGGATTTTCTTTTTTCAGAAGGTGGTCTTTAATTTATTCTGGAAGACCCGCAAGTTTCATTCCTTCAATAAGATTATTTGTCAAGGCTTCACTCATTTCAGGTGCTACTTTTCTGTAATCAGTTATTGTCTTAACTTCAGGACGTTCATCTGTATATTTTTTTAGCCAGACTTTACTTTCTTCTATTTCACCCATAAGTGCTAATACAGCTGCCTTGAACCCAAAAAGTCTATTATGTGGTGCATCTTGAATTGTTCTATTAATTGAGTTTAGAGCATTGTCTAAATCTTTTTTACTTATATAACAAAAAATCAGCCACCCCTCCCATTCCATTCTTCCAACTGGATCAATTTCAATTGCTTTTTTAACACAATTAATAGCTTCATCATACTTTTCTTGCCTCATAAGTGACATAGAAAACATTTGAAGTGAGCGAGGGTGATTTGGATTTACGTCTATTGCTTTTTGCATTAATTCCATAAATCTTTCTATATCTTGCGTAAGATAATTCTGTATACCTTTTGCCATAATTGCATCAGGATTATCTGGATCTAGGGAATAGGCTTTGTCAGTATGCTTAAAAAACTTTTCCTGATTTTCTTTTCTTTCGGCATCTAATGATGGTTCGAATACTTTTTCCATTATACCCTGAGAAAGAACGATATGAGCTTCAGCTAGATTATCATCAAGTGAAATAGCTTTTTCTGCATGCTCAATAGCTTTCGAACACAAATCTAATTTTGATTTTAAATCCAAACCTTGAGTATAATTTGCTTGACTTAAATATGACTGAGCCTGCAGGCTTTCATCCCAAGCACTTAAATTAACTTTTTTCTTAATTTCTAATTGTTGTATTTCATTTGCCTTTAGTGCAGGTGATATAATTACAGCAACTTTTTGTGAAACTTCATCTTGGATTTCAAAAATATCTTCTAATGATCTATCCCAATTTTGAGACCAAATCTGAGTATCTTTATCAGCATCAATAAGTTTGGCGTTTATTCTTACTTTATTTCCACCCTTCCTCACACTACCAACCACAAGATATCTAGCTTTGAGTTCTTCAGATATTTTTTTAGAACTTTCTTTAGAATTTTTATAAGCAAAAGCGGAATTACTAGATATTACAGGGAAGGTCTTCCATTTTGATAAATGAGATATAATATCTTCTGTAATGCCATCAGCGAAATAATCTTGTTCCGGATCATTGCTTAAATTATTAAAGGGTAATACTGCAATCGTTGGAGCTTTGCTTCCTTCTTCACTATTTTGAATTTGATTATCTAAAGATCTTTTTTCTAATTCAGGGTCAGCGAGGTCATATGCATGGACTGTTGTATTTTTAACCTTTTGCTCTCCTAAGTTATTAAATACAAGTTCAGTTTTCTTATTTACAAAATCTAATATGCTTTTAGATAAACATACTCCTCCTGGTTGTGATAATGCTTCCAGCCTAGCTGCTACATTCACACCTTCACCGTAAAGGTTTTCTCCTTCAACAATCACATCACCCATGTTCAAACCAATACGAAATTGCATAGCGGCATCTTCAGCAACATTTGCATTTCTTTCTCGAACAAGTTTCTGGAATTCTTTTGCACAAATAACTGCTGATACAGCGCTTTGAAATTCAGCTAAAACAGAATCTCCTGCTGTATTAAAAATACGCCCGCCATGCTCTTTAAAAAGATTATCCAAAATATCCCTGCATGAACGGAAACTGCGAAGAGTTTCATCTTCATTCTTTTCCATCATTTTACTAAAAGCCACAACATCTGTGACAAAAATAACGGCTATCTTTCTTTCAATATCTTTGGACATCTAATCCTGCAGTTTTCGTATTAAGTTAAAAATAAAACGACTAGTATAATGAAGCAGTAAACTAGAAAATAATATAAAAAAATCCACTTTTTAACCATATAACCACCTAATAAATTAAACTAATTTTAAAAGATTTAAGGTCTCAAACCTATCATCTAAAATTTTTTTAAAACTTATATTATTATTATTACAAAAATCTAATTCATTTTCATAACAAAAAAAACAGAGTTCTATTTCTCTTTTTTTATGAGAGATAAAGATTTTAGTTGGTATAGTTTCATTAAAATCTTTGTGTGGATTTCTTGTTCTTTTACACCACATACATTTTGCATCTTTTTTGTTATAAATAAATGACATAGAAATGAAATGATATTTCTAATAATATAAATCAATATTTAATTTAAAGGTTACCAGCCAGATCCTGATGTGCCTGGAAGTGGACCTTCTGACCAAAATCTAGGTGTTATCAAAGACATATCAACAATTTGTTTTAAGATCCTATTATCACTTTCAAGTGCAACCGCCTCAAGACATAAAATCAATCTTCCAGCTTTAGTTTTCTCCCAAAACCAAGTACCCAGATATTCAAAGTCATCTACTTTGTCTCGGTAGGTGATTGTTTCTGTGTAAAAAGCTTGTAAATCTTCAACAACCAATTTTAGTTGTGGTATAGGCCCAATACCTTTTCTTGGGCTTGGTGGAATATTACCTCTTACAAATTCTGAAATATAATTAGTGAATTCTGAAATTTGCATTTCACTAGCACCAACGGTTGTTCTTNTNCTGGCTGATACAGCAATTTCATAATCTTCNTTTAATGCATTAATTTCATCATTAACTTCTTTTACTAGTTTATTNATATCTCCAATTTCATTTTTTTTCAAAACTAGCTCTACAGGGAGCGCGTAACCCATTCGTCCATCTTTAACAGGTATAATATCAGGAAAATCTTTTAAAACAGGTCCAGATCTTTCATTAAATAAATCAAAAGCTGATCTNATTATTTTTTTCTGGTATTCAGGNTCATTTGGTTTNCCNAGTGGGCGNCCCATNGGGAAATCNAGCCAAAGAGCTCTTGGAGGTTGNATAGCTTCAATATGTTCTTTTACAAAACCAACTAAGACTGTNGAAAACCCATAAGATTCAAAAAAATGAGCAAGCACGCTCACGGCGCGCGTACAGAATGGTCATACAGGAACTAAAAAGACTGTGTCGACTGCATCATCTTTCATTCTTTCAGCAACTTCTTTTGCTGACCTTTCCATTTTGATAGGATCAGATGAACCAATAAATGAGTAATGTTCATTTGAAACAGAACCTATTTCTCCATTTTTAGCCANTTCTTCTAATCTGTCTATTGGAAGTATTGTATTAATGTCTTGTTGCCAGGCAGTACGATCATATTCTACTGCAACATGTGTCATTACTAAATCGAGATTATNTTTTTCTATAACTCTGTGATTATTAGCAAGCCANGAAAATGGTTTATCCCCTCTTCTAGAAATTGCTGCTGAAGAAACAATAGACACTCTGCGACTACTTTTNTCTTTAGGAATTGTCCAAGCAGGATTATCGAAAGTGTATTTCTCAAGACGAGAAATAAATCCTCTTCCAACAGCTGGCATTTCAGGAATTAAAACCATTCAAACCTTTCAGATAAGTTTAATATAATTGGTATATTTTATATTCTTAATGTNATAATAAATTTTATCAATTAATAACTTTCTTACTACAGGTAAATCAGCTTCAGCCCAATCTAAGTTTGAAATTTTTTCAAGGCTCAACCACTTACAGCTAATATGCTCTTTAAGAATTACATTTCTGTTTTTACTAGAACATAAATATACTTTCATATTTAATTTAAAGTCAGGGTATATATGATTAACTAGCATGTAAAAATCATTAATTTCTATCTCAAGAGAAAGCTCTTCAAGAATTTCTCTTTTTAAGCATTGCTCATCAGTTTCAAATTTCTCAATTTTACCCCCAGGAAATTCAAATTTTTTGGAAATATAATTTAAATTATTTTTAGATCTTTGAGCGCAAAGAATTTTCTTTTCATTAATTATTACTCCGGCTACTACAAAAACTTTTTTCACAAATTATCCTAAATTTGAAATGCAATTAGAGTAAATGTAATAAATACTTATAAGTTATTTATTTTATAAAATTAGAGTGATTTTATTTTGTTTTTCAAAATTAGTATTTAAAAACTAAACATTTATTATATGAAGATCTAACTTTTCTTTCTTGCCTCTAATTTCAAATCCTTTTACATTTTTTGACTGAATTTCTTCATTAAGCCTTAATCTAAGTTCTTCCGTGATTACAAAATCAGCATTTAGTTCTTTGCATGCATCGCAAACGCGATTAGCTACATTTACAATATCACCAATTACTGTAAATTCTTTTAAATCATCATTCCCTACATTTCCTACAATACAATTCCCAAAATGAATTCCTATTCTATGTTTAATAACTGGAAGTTTTGCTTCAGTTCTTTCTTTAGCCCATTGCCTCATGGCAATTTGCATTTCTCTTGCACAATTAAATGCATTTTGTGCATCATTTCCTTGAGATACTGGAGTGCCAAAGGTTGCCATTACAGCATCACCAATAAATTTATCAACAGTGCCTGAATTTTGGAANATTGGCTTTATCATTTTATCTTGGTATTCTGATAATAATTGAATAACTTCATCAGCTGTTAAGCTCTCTGAAATAGATGTAAAGCCNTGGATATCTGTGAATAAAACAGCNACCATTTGGTTATTTGTTTTTTCAGTTTCAATATCAATCTCAGCTTCTTGGATTTTGTCCCTTATGTCAGGTGAAAAGTATTTGCTTAATTGAGCAGTTGATTTTTCAAATTTTACTGCATCAGAAAAAGACCTGTCTTGTAAGAACACTCCAGCCCAACTGACTACACAAATAATAATCCAAACATTAATTGTAACTATTAACCAGCTAAAGTTTATTGCATAACCATTGGTTATAATTTCTTCCCAATCATTAGAAATAAATGTTTTGGCGTTAACAAAATCTGGATAATTTTCATAAACTAAAGCGCCTGTAAAAAATAAAATAGATAAAATAACAAGTGATTGCCTTTGAAATAAAGGAGATATAACTATCATTGTCATTGGAAAAAGAAAGTTATAATCAATTGCTCTACCTAAACCAATTTGATCTGGGTTACTGAAATTATTATCCATATTGGATAAATAATTTCCAATTAGGTAATAGGAAAAGTATAGAACTATAAACGAGCTCAAAAGAATGGAATAATTTGATTTATTGAGATATTGAAACAGATATAATGAGTATAAAAAATAGCATAAATTAACTATCATTTGAGCTTTATTTACAAACTCCATTTCAGAAGTTGGTGCTAGCATCCACCTAATAAGGTTTAAGAGGCTTATAGCTCCAATAACTATAGAAACTATTCTAAACCCAGAAACTCTTCTATTTAATTCATGATCAATTACTTCCATGTAAAAATTTAAAAATAAAAAAAAGTTTTTAGCAAGTTTATATTATTTTAAATTCGAGATATTAATAAATTTTTAAAAGTATAAATTGTTATAGTAATAAAAATTTATAAAATGTTTTTTTATTTTTGACTTAAACTTTGATATAACTTACTAATTTCGACTGAGTATTAATTGGAGGCAATCTGCCAAGAATATTGGATCTAAAAATTTCTGGTCTATCTCTTCGCCTCATAAAACCCTCTTCAGATGATGAATAAATTGAAATTAAATTAATTAATTCGTCCAAATAGCTTTTCTTACAAGGATCGATATCTCCAAAGACGTAAGTAAAACAATTTTCAGCTGTGATTGAAAATACGCATGCACGTTTGCATTGGCTCATGCAACTAACTTCTCTAAATTTAATATTATCTATTTTTTTAATTTTAGATAAAACTTCTTCGGATAAACGTTTTCCACCACGTGTTTTTAAAATACTTTCTTTATCATCTTTGCATGTAATACAAACTGATATAATTGTTTCTTTGTTAGCCATAATAAAAAAATTGAATATTGAAACATTTTGATAATTTATTAACTAAATAATTGTCAACAAAAATGTGTAATGTTATAACATTTCAATTGTTTGATTAATGCATATTCTATTAGAAAAGTTTTAAAAAAAATTCTAACTTTTTTATAAAANATTTAAATTATNTNAGATTNTATATTTGACTGAAAGGANAAATNAATGAGTAATACTTCACAAGTTCCAGTTACNGTTTTAACAGGNTTNCTTGGNGCTGGAAAAACAACANTATTNAATCGTATTCTNACAGAACAGCATGGAAGAAAATATGCAGTTATAGTNAATGAGTTTGGAGAACANGGTATTGATAATGATNTAGTTGTNGATGCTGATGAAGAAGTATTTGAAATGAATAATGGATGTATATGTTGTACTGTAAGAGGTGATTTAATTCGNATACTAAGTGGTCTCATGAAAAGAGCAGATAAATTGGATGCAATTATAGTTGAAACAACAGGACTTGCAGATCCAGCTCCAGTTGCTCAAACATTCTTTGTTGACCAAGATGTAGCAGATCGTACAAAACTTGATGCAATCGTTACAGTAGCTGATGCGGTACACCTTAGTTCTCAGATAGGTGAGCATCATGAAGCAGAAGAGCAAATAGCATTTGCTGATGTTGTTTTGCTCAACAAAATTGATCTAGTAAAAGACAAAGAAATTGACATTGTCAAAGACAGAATTCGGAAGATAAATCCCTATGCAAAGATTATTAAAACTAATCGTTGTGAAACACCCCTTAAGGATATAATTGGATTAAATGCTTTCAGTTTGGATCGCGTTTTAGAGGTGGAACCTGATTTCTTAGATTCTGATCATGACCACGAACATGATGACGATGTAACAAGTGTATCATTTGTTTCTGAAACTCCACTTGATTTAGAAAAATTTCAAGACTGGTTTGGTAACTTACTTCAAACAAGAGGGCAAGATATTTTAAGATCAAAAGGAATTTTAGATTTTGTAGGTGAAGAAGAGCGATATGTTTTTCAGGGAGTTCATATGCTCATGGATGCTTCTCCAATGGGTCCATGGCCGAAAGATAAGGAAAAAACTTCACGGGTTGTCTTTATTGGTCGGAATCTTGATACTATGGATCTTGAAAGAGGGTTTGAGGGATGTAAGTCAGTATGATTGCTGAAAGCCTCCAATCAAAAAGTACTAAACATACAGCTTTAGAAATAAGAGGAAAGATTTTAGACATTGGGTTGCCTGTAACTTCTTCTGTTTCAATAAAAAATTCAATTGCTGTTGGTTTTGGTGATGGGACTATTAGGTTTTTTGATCCTGGTCTAACTGACCCAAGAGTTTTTAAAGTTCATTCAGGTGTTGTTCTATGTATGGTTTCTAATGGAAATTATATATTAACTGGAGGTGATGACGGAAAATTTTTAAAAATATCTTTTGATGGCGAGGTTGAAGAGATTGCAGACTACGGATCTCGTTGGGTAGATACTGTAGCTGTTTATAAAAACGATAAAGTTTGCTCATCTGGCAATAAAGTTTACGTATGGCATGAAGGCCAAAAAAAAGAAAAAATACTTGAACACCCAAGTACAGTAGGTGGTTTAGCATTTGGTTCTAACGGAAAATATCTTGCAGTTTCTTGTTATGGAGGAGTTACAGTTTGGGAACGTCTAGATAGACGATGGAAATCATCACGATTTATATATAAAGGTTCTCATGGTTTGGTTAGTTTTAGCCCCGATAGTAAGTACTTAATTACTGCAATGCAAGAAAACGAAATTCACGCATGGCGTTTGAGGGATAAGGATAATCTTAAAATGTCTGGTTACCCTGCTAAGGTTAAAAGCTTTGATTGGGTTGGAAACACTCCCTACCTAGTAACTTCTGGCGCAAACCAAGCAATTTGCTGGCCATTTGATGGTAAAGATGGTCCAAAAGGTCGCAAGCCAATTTGTGTTGCAGATGGTGGTAAACAGTATTCAACTTTTATAAAATCTTTACCAGACGAAGAAGCAATCTTTACTGGGTTTCGCGATGGGACTGTTCTATTGTCAGAAATAGATGAAAACAAGAATGCAAATATTATCCGTAATCCAACTGGTGCTGAGGTTACTACCATTGCGTTAACATCAGATAGATCTCATATTTTGATTGGAGATTCTAAAGGAAGCATCTTATGGTCAACACTTTGGGCAGGTAGAGAATAATGAAGGGAATGTTTAATAGAAAAAAACCAGACCCAAACATCATAAGAGATTTAAAGCAGCTGGTACTAAAAAAGTTCAATCTCCCCGAAAGCACAATTTTAAGCATTGCTGAATTAAGCTGTCATGAGCCAGGTTGCCCTCCTACAGAGACAGTTATTACAGCTCGTGAAGCAGATGGAAGAGTAACAAATTGGCGCATTCACAAACCAATAAACGAAGTCCAAAAAGTAGATATTAATAATCTAAAAACCTAATTTTTTTCTAAAACTAACATTCTCTTTTTAAGATTTTTCAAAATTTTTATTTTGTCATAGGGTTTTAAGTTCCTCCATCTTCTTGACTCTTCTTTAGTGCGACCACATCCTAAACACCATCCCTTGGGTCCAGTAAAATTACATATATCAATACAAGGGCTTTTTCTTTGCTTCATTTCTAAAACTTAAATTTTTAATTATCTTCACTTTGGCGGAAGGAGCAGGAGTCGAACCCACCAGACACGTATATAACGCCTCTCGCTAGATTTGAAGTCTAGGCGCCTCACCGGAGACGATTTCCTTCCAAATTATTTTTAAAATAATCATGGAGNAAATGGTATAAAAAATTAAATTTATTTAAAAATGTTTGATGGATCACTTTTTACAATGCGCCCATTGTCTGACCGTAATGTAAACAGTTTTTTGTCAAAAAATTCTAGTAATTCTATTGATATGTTTCGGCTAATTTTTGTTTCGTTTCTAAATACACCCAAGTCAACTAAACCTTTATTATTCTCAGAAGCAATTTTTTCGACAACATTAGCAAATTTTAATATTGTTTTTGGCAAAAAGTAACGTTTTTCAGAAATTTTGCACAACTTCTTCTGAGAAACTAATTTATTAAAAAAATTTTCTACTATTTTTATATTTATATTATTCTTTTCTGCAAATTCATTAATTGTTAGAGAATTAAAATTACTTTCATTTAAATTTTCCTTTATCTTAATCCATAAAATTTTTTCATCTGAATTAAAGGTATTTCTTTTACTTGTGATACTAATTTTTTCCCCATTCTTAAAAATCTGCTTTTCTTCAATAAGTTCATTTAAAATCTTATCTACTAAAAAACCCTTTGCTCTATGTGAAAACGCACTTAATATATTTTCCTTGTTTAAATGCAAGCCATTTTGATTCTGGGCAATAGACTTACCAATAAACTCAAAAATATTTTTTTTGCATAATCTCCAGTTTTGTTCGGATATTCCCCATAATTCTTCTTTGTGGATGATTATCTTTATTTGTAAATTTTTCAGAAAGCTTTTTAACGCAGTTTTTGAAAAGTTCCTTGAAATTGAAAATTTTATTAGATCTATGCCCCAAGTTGATTTAGAGACTAAAAGTAATAATGCATCCTTGGAACTGTTATTGACTTGAAAATTAAGCACTTCAATTCTACCTGCTTTTGATCTACCTTTTACTGATGAATTGGGGTCAATAATTTGTCCCCCAGCAATAGTCTTTTTAGCTGATTGGTCTCTTAGTATAAATCTGTCTCCAAAAACTAATGAAGTTTCTTTTTCAAGCTTTAATTGAACTAGCCCTTTCTGACCTGGAAAAATTTCCTTTTTTTCTAACACAATAATCCTGCAAATAATTTTAGCTGTTCCAATATGCATATGAACTCGAGACCAATTTTTTAGAGGTTTATGTATAAAAGAAGAAACACTAATTATAGCATCTACACACTTTGATGGGTTGTAAATAAATTCCGACAATAGTAAGTCACCCCTTTGAATTAGGTCTTTACTATTTTTTTGAACTTGAAGATTAAGAGCACAACGTTGTCCTGAAATACCAGTCTCAGAATTACGACTGTTAGAGTGAATTGTTTTAACTCTTGCTTTTAAGTTTTTTGGAGAAATTAAAAGTTTGTCGTCAATATTAACTTTTCCTGACAAAACAGAACCAGTTACGACTAAGCCTATGCCATTCAAAAAGAATTTTCTGTCTACCGCAAGACGAAATCCGCCAGGAATATCTTTTTTGTTTTGATCTAAGGCTTTATCTTCAAGGAATTTTTGTAGCTCTTGAATACCATTTTTTTTAAGGCTAGATATTTGAAAAATTGGAGCTTTAGATAAAGAAGTTTCTTTTAAAATGACTTTTAATTCACTTTCTAATTCCAAAATTTTTTTCTCATCAACTTTGTCAATTTTAGTAATTGCAACAGCACCATTTTTAATTCCAAGTAAATTAATAATTTCAAGATGTTCAAAAGTTTGGGTTTTTGGACCATCATCAGCTGCAATAACTAGAAGAACAAAATTAACACCTGCTAATCCAGAAATCATATTCTGAATAAAATTTTCATGACCTGGAACATCAACATAGCCTATACTGTTTTGGTTATTTATCTTTTTATATGCAAATCCAAGATCAATTGACATTCCTCGTTTCTTTTCTTCTGGAAGTCGATCGGTGTCTACTCCAGTGAGTTGTTTGACCAAAGAGGTTTTGCCGTGATCTACATGACCAGCCGTAGCAATAATCATTTACTTTTTAATAATTTTAAATTCAATTTTTTTAGTTGCGATAGAAATTGACTCTCATCTTCGAGGCAACGTAAATCAAATAATATACTATTGTCATGAATTCGACCAATTACTGGAATGGGTAACTTTCTAAACTCAGTGTAAAGTTTACTCAGATATTTATTCGAATTTGTACTGATCTTTATTGCACAACTTGGTATTAATTCGACTGGTAATGAACCACTTCCTATTTGACTTTTACAATCTACAATTTCTACTTTTGCTATTGTTCTAAGTTGATCATTCATATCTTTGAAAACTTTTTTTGCTGTGTCGTATATTTCCTTTTTCTTTCTATTCAGCATTCTTAATGTTGGAATTTCTTTTATGGCTGTCTCAGTATCATTATATAACTTAAGTATTGAGGCAAATGCTGCAATTGTCATTTTATCACATCTGAGCGCACGTTTTAGTGGGTTCTTATTAATTTTATCTATTAAATCTTTTTTCCCTAGAATAATACCACATTGGGGGCCACCAACGAGCTTATCCCCACTGAAGGTTATTATGTCTGCTCCATTAGACAAAACTTCTTTTGGCATACTTTCTTTAGGTAATCCTAAAAGTTTTAAATCTATTAATGAACCACTTCCAAGATCAACCATAAAAGGTAGACCATGCCTCTTTGATAACTTTGCTAAATCTTTATGATTTATGTTTGAAGTAAACCCTTTTACAACAAAATTGCTTGTATGTGCCTTTAGAATTAATCCAGTTTGTTTTTTAATTTCGCTTTCAAAATCCTCAATATGAGTTCTATTTGTAGTGCCAACTTCTTTAAGTTTACAATTAGCGCTTTTCATTATTTCAGGCAATCTAAACGAACCGCCAATTTCAATCAATTCACCTCTACTAACCAAAACCTCTTTTCTCTTTGCTAGGCTATTTAGTACGAGTATAACAGCAGCCGCATTATTATTAACAATTGTGCATGCTTCCGCTCCCGTAATATCGCAAAGCATATCACTAATATGATTGTCTCTATTTCCTCTTTTTGTTTTTAAAACATCATACTCAAGATTAGAGGAACTTTCTGCAATCTCTTTAACATCTTGTAATGTCTTACTAGGAAGAATTGATCGACCAAAATTTGTATGTATAACAGTTCCAGTTAGATTAAAAACTGGCCTTAAAAGATCATTATCTATCTCTGAAATTTTTGCCCTTAGGTTAGAAAGAAAAATATCAATATCTATTTTATTGATTTCATTTTCTGAAGTTAAGGCCTCTCTTAAATCTTTTTGAACTTCTCTAATTTTTGACAATACTAATGAGTTTCCTAAGTTTGAGATCATTTCTTGGACTTCAGGCAATTTTTGAATTTTATGCACCGCAGGTAAGGAACTTAGTAAAGATTTATTATACGAAAGATTATTCATTTGATTTGTTTCAATCTTAAATTAATAAAAGTCTAGATAAAGTTTAAGTTAACTTCAACTTTACGCATACAAATTTTTAAATTATTTTCTTGTCATAAAAATTCATCGAAATATATATATCAATATAAAATCAAAAGGACATGCATATGGGAAATCTACAGGAAGAAAGCGACCTTCATAATACAGTACAAATAAGCGCGAGAAGGTTTGAAGAGTCTCCATTTATTTCAAGAATAGATGATTCAAAAATGATTAGAGGTGTTTATGCAGGAAGATACCATGCAATATATAACGGTGAAGACGTTTTGCATCAATATTGGACACTAAGAAAAAAAGCTTTGATTTTTGATGTTCCTGAAAAACCTATAGAAATTTCAGGTCCTGACGCCACTGCCTTTCTGGACAAAGTATTAACCAGAAAAATATCAGAGCTTCAAGAAGGCAGAGGTTTATACGCTCTAGCTTGCACTCCACAAGGAGGGATATTCATGGACGGCGTAGTGTTTAAGTTTAGTAACAATAAATACTGGTATGTTCAGGCAGATGGTGATTTTGAAACTTGGCTTTTAGCTCACACTGAAGGTTTCGATGTAAGTATAAAAGACCCTAAATCCAGAGTTTTGCAAATTCAAGGTCCTTCATCAATGGATATTATGAAAGAATTAACAGATGGAAAACTGGATGAAACTCTTAAATATTATCGATCTGGATTTTATAAAATTGATAATCAAAGAGTGTATATATCCAGAACTGGATTTACCGGAGAACTTGGCTATGAAATTTTTTGTTTAGGCCATGAAACTGATCATGTTTCACTTTGGGATAAAATAACTAGTGTAGGTAATAAATACGGAATGGAATTTTCATCAACTCGTTCAATAACTATAAGAAGGATTGAAGCAGGTATTTTAGGAAACTTAACCGATATTGATACCACAATAACTCCTTTTCAAGCTGGATTAGATAGCATTGTTGACCTAGATAAAGATTATTTTGTAGGTCAAAAAGCACTTTTAAATTCTGATAAAAGTACTTTATTATTTGGGTTCAAGTGTAGTGAAAAAACCCCTTCTTCAGGCAGTATAATAATTCATGATGATGAAGATGTAGGTTATATAACAGCGGGTGTTGACTCTCCTACATTAAAATGTGGCATTGGATACGTTAGATTTAGTGAAAAAGGTGAATGGATTGGCAAAAAACTTAACATAAAATTCAAGGATGGATCAGTTTCAACTGGAGAAGTTGTTGAGTTGCCATTTTTTGATCGTGAAAAGCTACTTTTGAAAGGTATTAAAGACAAAGCTCTGGAAGATTAGGTAAATTATTATTGACAGCTATAAATATTAATTGAAAATATTAAATAAGTTTAATTTTTGATAGGGAAGCTGAAATATGAAAAAATTATTTTTAGGTTTTTTAATTGGGGTTTTTTCTCTAACGCTGTCTATAAATTCCGCATTTTCAAGCAGTATACCAGAGTCTAAAGATCCTATTAAAATTGTTATAAATGACTGGACTGGCCAGCACGTATCAACAAAAATTGCAGGCGAAGTTCTCAAAAAAATGGGCTATAATGTAGAATATGTTTCTGCAGGGGCATTGCCTATGCTTGCAGCTATTGCTGCTGGTGATTTAGATTTTGTTACTGAAGTTTGGACAAATAACGTTAACCAGTTTTATCATGATGGAATTGCTAGTGGTGACATCATACTAGTTGGAGAGTTAGGACTTTCACCTCAAGAAGGATGGATTTATCCTCCATATATGGAAGAAAAATGTCCAGGTTTACCAAATTATATGGCTCTTTATGACTGTGCAATGGCTTTTGGAAGAGCCGATACTTTTCCGAAGGGTAGGTTAATTACATATCCAGCAGATTGGGGAACAAGATCCAAAGATGTTGTTGCAGCAATTGATATGCCTTTCATACCTATCGCAGGTGGAAGTGAAGGAGCCATGGTTGCTGAACTTCAAAGTGCTATTAAGAAAAAGGAGCCAGTGATTTCTATGTTCTGGCAACCACATTGGATTTTTGCTACTCAAGAATTTAATTGGGTTAAATGGAACCCTGTAGACGGTCCATGTGAGGAAGAAACTCAAAAGAAAGATACTGCATGTGGTTTTGAACAAGCTAAAGTTGTGAAAATTTCCTCAAAGCAGTTTAAGGAAAAATACCCTCATGCATTTAAATTCTTAGATGCTTATACATTAAACAATGACATCGAAAATCTAGGTATGTTAGAGATTGATGTAAATGGCAAAAAGTTAGAGGCTTGGGTTGATGAATGGATTGCCGGCAATGAGAGTGTTTGGCAAGCTTGGATTGATGCAGCAAAAAGCTAATCAAATATTAATTTAATCTAGGGAGCGACAAATTTTATTGTCGCTCCTTACTTATTTTTAAATTAAAAAAATCATGGCATCTAAAGAAATAAAATTATCATGTCGAAATGTTTGGAAAGTCTACGGCAAAAGCCCGGATGACTTTTTCAATAAAAATAATGGTAATGTTTCAGATCCTTTAAAATTAGCTCAGGAAATGAACCATAAAGAGCATATCGTTGCAAATGCTAATGTTAGCTTTGATGTGCATGTAGGCGAAATATTTGTAATAATGGGCCTCTCTGGCTCTGGAAAATCAACAATCATTCGCTGTTTGTCAAGATTAGTAGAGCCTACAGCAGGAGAAGTAATATTAGATAATGAAGATTTGCTTAAAAAATCACCTAAAGAATTAACAGAAATTAGAAGACATAAAATGGGGATGGTATTTCAGAATTTTGGGCTAATTCCACATTTAAATGTTATTGAAAATATTGCTTTTCCTCTAAAAATACAAAATTTCAACAAAGACACCTGTTTTGAAAAAGCAAAAAAAGTTATTGAGTTAGTAGGCCTTGAAGGCAGAGAAGAAAATTATCCATCACAATTATCAGGCGGCCAGCAACAACGAGTTGGTATCGCACGTTCATTAATTGTTGAACCAGATGTTTGGTTTCTAGATGAACCATTTTCCGCATTAGATCCCCTTATTCGTAGGCAGATGCAAGATGAGTTTATGAAAATTCAATCAGTTTTAAATAAGTCGATAGTTTTTATTACTCATGATTTTGTAGAAGCTCTTCGAATTGCTGATAGGATGGCTATAATGAGAGATGGGTTTATAGTCCAATTTGGAAGGCCAATTGATATTGTGATGAATCCAGTTGATGAATACGTTAGAGACTTTACTGGGGATGTGCCGTTTGAGAGATTTTTAAAAGCTGAGGATTTGATTGAAAAGCCAAAAAGCAGCACTGATAAGTTGAAAACAATTTCAAGAACAACACCAATCCAAGAGATACTCCCTCAGCTTGCTGATTCAAAAAATGGATTAGCTGTTGTTGATGATAAAAATAAAGAATTAGGCATTATTACACCGCAAGGAGTAATCAATGTAATGGCATCTGCGGGCTCAAAAAAAGTACAAAATAGAAAATGAAAACATTACTTAAACTAGATTTATTTCAGTGGTTTTTTGTAATAGCAATTACGGTTTCATTTCTATTAATGCAAAATCAATTTGTATGGTTAAAAGAGTTTCCCAAAGAATTTATTTTTCCATTGTCTGCTATTTTAAATTCTGGAATGGAGTGGGTTGTTGACTACTCTGGTTGGTTTTTCAAAGGAATTTCATGGTTCTTGGAATGGCCAATTAAAGGTGTGAGATGGCTTTTACATTTTCTTCCATGGACAGTAACCGTTTTTTTATTCTGCCTAGTTTCATACATTGCTTCAGGTTGGGGACTTGTAACTTTTACTCTATTGGCAACTTTTTATATGGTTCTTATTGGATACTGGGTAGAAAGTATGAATTCATTTTCTTTAGTGGCAATTAGTGTACCTATGGCAGTTCTTGTTGGATTTGCAATAGGGAGTTGGGGATTTTTTTCAGAAAGGGCAGAAAAAGTTATAAAACCAACACTTGATTTTCTTCAAACAGTACCCGCTTTTGCATATTTATTACCAATTTTATTATTATTTGGTTTTGGAACAACAGTTGGCTTACTAGCTAGTTTAATTTACTCATTTCCGCCTATGGTAAGAAATACTATCTTAGGATTGCGACAGGTTCCATCTGAAATAATTGAATCAGGAATTATGTCTGGAGCCTCAAGTAGACAATTGTTTTGGCTGGTTCGAGTGCCTACTGCTTGGAGGCAAATTCTATTAGGTGTTAATCAAACCACTATGGCTTCACTAAGCATGGTTATTATTGCATCGATAATTGGCGGAACAGCTGACATTGGTTGGGAGGTTTTAGTATACTTGAGAAAAGCTGAATTTGGAGGTAGTTTGGTAGCAGGTATTGTTATAGCTCTAATTGCAATGATCTTGGATAGAATAACATCTGGTCTTGCAAAAAATTCAGTAACTTATAAACCCCGAGAAAAATCATTTTTGAGACGTAACAAATTCTGGTTTTTAGCAATAACTGGTGTTTTATTTTTTTATATATTGTCATTTATTTTCCCTATTTTAAATCAATGGCCCGAAAGTTACTTTATTAGCCCTGCAAAATTTATTTCTAATGGTTTAGATATATTTATTTTGAATTTTGGAACACAAATTGACTATTTAAAGCAAGTCGCTTTTTTCTTTATTATGTTGCCAGTCAAAATTGGATTACAATTATCAGTAAGCCCTTATACTTGGGGTTTTGAATTAACTCCTTTTCTTATCACTGCCTATTTTATAATTATGATGTTGTTTGCTTCATGGTGTTTTTTAAAATTCAGTAAAGATGTTGCTATTGGGATAATTTTATTTTCAATTTTTATTTACTTTGGACTTACAAACATGCCTTGGCTGCCTCTAATTTTGATATACGGTCTGATAGGGTTTAAAATTGGCGGTTTAAAACTTTCACTAACAATTGTAGCAAGTTTTTTGTTTATTACATTTACTGGTGTTTTGCCTCAGGCGTTACTATCTATTTACCTTTGTGGAATTGCAGTGATTATATCATTTATTCTTGGCTCGTCTTTAGGTATTTGGGCTGCTCATAATGACAAAGTATCTGCGTTTATGAGACCAATAAATGATACTATGCAGACAATGCCGTCATTTGTAATTTTGATTCCATTTGTAATGTTTTTTGGAATTGGAGAATTCACTGCTTTGTTAGCTATCATAGCTTATGCTTTTGTACCTGCAATGAGATATACAGAACACGGATTAAGGAATTTACCAGAAACAGTTATTGAAGCTGCCCGAATGATTGGATGTTCTCAAACGCAACTTCTTTGGAAGGTAAAAATACCTCTTGCAATGCCTGTAATAATGTTAGGACTTAACCAAACAATTATGTTTGGTCTTGCAATGCTTGTTATTGCTGCATTAGTAGGAACCACAGGTTTAGGTCAATTAATTTACATTGGTCTCTCTAAAGCTGATTTTGGTACAGGTATGATTTCTGGTGTGAGTATTGCCCTGATTGCTATTATATTTGATAGAACAACCCAGGCTTGGAGAATTAAGCTTGAGAAAAAAACTCAGTAGTTTGTAACTCTTTTTTATAATATCAAAATCCTAACTCAAAAAATCATATGGACATCTCAAATTTTCTAGAAAGTAAAAATAAAATTTTCATTGATGGAGGCACTGGTTCTGAGGTTGAAAGACTTGGTGGAAAAATGAGTAATGCTTGGGGTGCTTTAGCTAATATACATTCACCTGATGTTGTTTTGAAAGTTCATGAAGGATTTATTAATGCAGGATGTGACATTATAACTACAAACACATTTGCTACATGCCGCCATACACTTCAAGGCCCTGGAGTGGAAGATAAAACCTTAGCTATAAATCAAGCAGCTGTAAAACTTGCAAAACAGGCAGTCAAAAATACTAATAAAGAAAATAAAGTTTTAATTGCAGGAAGTATGACTAATTTTTTTGCGTTGTCAGAAAATGAATATAGGCCTGATCCAAGGTTTTTGCCTTCATTAAGTGATGAAGAAAAAAATTATAAAGAAATGGCAAAAATTTTATTAAACGAAGGAGTTGATATTTTATTACTAGAAATGCTCTTAGACATTGACCATTCTAAAATATTACTCAACGCTGCTTTAGAAACTGGTTTGCCTGTATGGGTTGGCTTAAGCTGTTGCATAAGTAAACATGATCAGACAATTATAGGGAGAAATTATGGAGCTGAAAAAACTGAGTCTTTAATCTATGACAAAACAAAAATTGTGGAAAATCCAAAATTTCTCCCAGAAGATAAAATCATTCCCTTAGTTGATATAATAGACGAGTTAACTTCAATAGGAGGGGATGTATATGGTATAATGCATAGTTGGTTTGAAGACTCAAAATTAGGCTTGGAGGTTTTAAAAGATAAGTGGAGTGGACCTATTATGTTTTACCCAGAAATACATTTGTTTGATACATCAACGGGAGGAGCAATTATTACAGCTACAGAGGATGAATTTGCAGAAAACTGCTCTAACTTAATAGATAATAGGATAAAAATTATTGGTGGATGTTGTGGGGTTACCGATAATCATTTAAAAAGTTTGATTAATAAATTTAAATAAGGTTTTAAAGGTCTAATTTGAACACTAATAAAAAAGAATACGATTACATTATTTTAGGTGCAGGATCTGCAGGTTGTGTTTTAGCTAACAGACTGTCTGAAGATCCAAATAACACAGTTCTGATTTTAGAAGCTGGCCCTATGGATGTGAATATCTTAAGGCCAATAGAGTCACTTTTAATTCATATGCCAGCTGGTGTATACCATGCATACAAAAATCCTCAAATTAATTGGAATTATAAAACGGTAGTTGAACCTAATTGTCATAATAGAGAGCTTGAATTGCCGAGAGGTAAAATAATAGGAGGATCTTCATCAATAAATTCAATGGTCTATATGAGAGGGCACCCATTAGATTATGATAACTGGTCTACAAAATATGGTTTGAAAGAATGGTCATTTGATAAATGCCTACCCTATTTTAAGAGATGTGAAAGTTCTGATCGAGGAGAAAGCGAGTGGCGTGGAGCAAGTGGTCCATTAGGAGTAACAAAAGGTAGATTACAAAATCCTTTATTTGATGCTTTAATTGAGGCAGGTGATCAATCTGGTCAAGGCACATCCGAAGATTTAAATGGCTTTAAACCTGAAGGCATATCGAGATTAGATAGTACCACAAAAAACGGAATGAGGTGTAGCGCTGCTACAGCACATCTCAGACCAGCTTTAAAAAGGCCCAATGTAACTCTTATTACAGAAGCATTTACTAGAAAAATTTTACACAAAAATGGAAAAGCTTTTGGTGTTGAATTTGACAATAACGGTGAAGTTCAAGAGGTTTATTCAAGCAATTCAGTAATTGTAAGTTGTGGAGCGATTAAATCACCACAAATTTTGATGTTATCTGGGATAGGTCCAGCAGACCATCTTCGATCAATGGATATTGAAGCAAGAGAAAACCTATCTGGCGTAGGAAAAAATTTACAAGATCATTTACTTGTTGCAACTGGTTTTGAGTGTACTAAAAATGTAACTATTCATAAAATTACTCAACCTCACCAAAAACTTTTTGCAGGCCTTAAATGGTTATTAACAAGAAAAGGTATTGTAGCATCTAATATATGGGAGATGGGTGGACAGATTTTTGGAAATCACAATGTAAAATATCCTAATTTACAGTATCATTTTGCACCTGCATTTAATAAATATGAAGGCAGAAAAATTATCCTTTCTCAAGGCTTTCTTCTTCAGTGTGATCAGTTAAGGCCAAAAAGCAAAGGCTCTGTTCAACTCAAATCCAATAATCCTTATGAAACCCCAAATTCATTTTTTAATTATCTTTCTCATCCACATGATTTAAAGGAATTAAGNGAAGCATTTAAAAAAATGATTGAATTAATTTCTCAGCCAGCCTTTGATGAATTTAGAGGTAAAAGAATTAAACCTTCTCCTGACGTTAAAAGTAATTCAGAAATTGATAACTGGATTCGTGAGACTGCAATTACAGATTACCATCCATCGGGGACGTGTAAAATGGGTAATGAGCCTGACTCGGTAGTAGATGAAAAACTAAAAGTCCATGGNTTTGAAAATTTATACGTAGTAGACGCTTCTATTATGCCTGAAGTTGTCAGTGGAAATTTNAATGCACCAACNCAAATGATTGCTGAAAAAGCATCTGATTTTATATTGGGAAAAAAACCTTTAAAACCAATAAATGCTAAATTTCACTTTCAAAATGTTTAAATATTCTTTATCGATATTATTGTAAGGAACAAGCAATTGGGTAACGAGCAAATAAAAAAAATTACTTCAAGCCATTGGGGGGCTTTTGAAGCAATAATCGAGAATGGCAAGTTAATCTCAACTAAGCCATTTGAGGAAGATTTGAACCCAAATGATATATCTAAATTTATCCCAAATGCTGTTTATCATGAGAAAAGAGTCAAATTACCTCATATTAGAAAAGGATGGTTAAGTAATAAAGAAACTCGAAATAAAAATTTAAGGGGTGATGATGAATTTCAGGAAGTGCCTTGGGATGAGGCAATTGAAATTGCCGCTGAGGAAATTTCGAGAGTAAAAGAAAAATTTGGGAACCAATCAATATATGGAGGATCTTATGGTTGGTCTAGTGCGGGGAAATTTCACCATGCACAAACGCAACTTCAAAGATTTTTAAATTCAATTGGTGGCTTTGTAGGTGCTTTTGGGAGTTACAGTACCGCTGCNGCACAAGTTATTATTCCACATATTCTTGGTATGAATTTTTTAAATTTAATTTTTAATTTCCAAAATACTTGGCCAACTATTGAAGAAAATACGAAAAATATTTTAATGTTTGGTGGGATTAATCCAAATAATTCAAAAGTTAGTATGGGTGGTAGTACTAGGCATGAGAATGATTTGTGGTTTAGAAAATTTCTTAATAAAGGCATCAATTTAATTAATATAAGCCCTCAAAAAGCTGATGCACCAGATGGNGCAAATTGGTTGTCTATTATTCCTGGCACGGATACAGCTTTTATGCTTGGGTTGGCATTTGAGTTAGAGACTAATAATCTTTTGGATAGAGCATTTTTAACAAAATACACAGTTGGTTATGAAAAATTTAAAATGTATTTGCTTGGAGAAAGCGATAGTAAGCCTAAAAATGCAGAGTGGGCTGAAAAAATATGTGGAGTAAGTGCAGATCAAATAAAATCTATNGCAAGAAAAATTTCTAAAGAAAGAACACTTATTACAGTAGCCTGGTCTTTACAAAGAGCTCAAAATGGTGAGCAGCCATATTGGATGGCTACTACACTTGCAGCAATGCTTGGTCAGATAGGTCTACCTGGTGGGGGGATAGGTTTTGGCTACGGAGCTATAGGCGGTGTAGGAATTCCTATTAAAAACTTTGGCGGCCTATCTTTGCCTAAAGGTAAAAATAACGTTTCTGATTTTATTCCAGTTGCAAGAATTTCTGATATGCTAAATAAGCCAAATACAAGTTATGAATTTAACGGTGAAAAAAGAATTTACCCTGATATTAAATTAATATATTGGTGTGGTGGAAACCCTTTTCATCACCATCAAGATTTAAATACTCTTCATCAAGCTTGGAAAAATCCTGATACTGTAATTGTAAATGAACCTTGGTGGACTGCAACTGCTCAAAGAGCAGATATAGTTTTTCCTTCAACAACATCTTATGAAAGAGAAGATATTGGTAAGGCAAATGGTGGTGATAACTATATTTTTTATATGCCAAAGCTTATCGATCCTGTTGGCAAATCAAAAGATGATTATCAAATTTTTTCTGAACTCTCAAAAAAATTAGGTGCATATAATGAGTTTACAGAAGATAAGACTGAAGNAGAATGGATTAACAAATTGTATAATGAGTTTCGAAGTTTTTTAAATAACTCAGATATAGAATGTCCAAGTTTGGATGAACTTAAAGAAAAAAACTGGTTTAAACTTCCTACAGTCGGTAAAGAATTTGCNGCTAAGCCATTCGTAGACTTCAGAGAAAGCCCAGAACAAAATAAACTACAAACAGTATCAGGAAAAATAGAAATATTTTCTGAAAAGATTGAAAGTTTTGGATATAAAGAATGTCCTGGGCATCCTATATGGGTTGAACCTGATGAATGGTTAGGATCTACAAAAAATACTGAATATCCCTTCCATATTGTTTCCCCACAACCAAATGACAAACTGCATAGTCAATTAGAATGCGCTATTGCAGATGTTCCAAATGAAAGACCGACCCCAGTTCTTATCAATATAAATGATGCTAAAAAATTAAAAATTACAAATGGCGAAATCATAAAGATCTTTAATAGTAGAGGCTCATGTTTAGCACGTTCTCTTCTAACTGATAATATAAGAGAAAAAGTTATATCCTTACCTACAGGTGCTTGGTTTGAAACGGATAATCATGGATTAGAAAAACAGGGCAATCCAAATGTTTTAACTTTTGATAAGGGCACATCCAGATTAGGTCAGGGTCCTAGTGCTCATACAAGTTTAGTAAATATTAAAAAAATAGATTAATTTAATGAGCACCATTATTGAAATTGATGAAGTTAACAAGGTTTTTGCAACTGGTGAACACGCAGTAAAAGATTTATCCCTTAATATTAAAGAAGGTGAAATTATTGCTCTTTTAGGCCCTAATGGCGCTGGAAAAACAACACTAATTTCAATGATTTGTGGAATTGTGAGCCCATCTTCTGGCAAAATTAAAGTTAATGGCTTAGACGTAATTGATGATTATAGGAAAACAAGAAGTATGATTGGATTAGTTCCGCAAGAACTCACATTAGAGTCTTTTGAAACTGTTTCTAATTCAATTAAATTTAGTCGAGGATTATTTGGGAAAAAAAGTAACAAAATACTTATTGAAAATTTAATAAAACAGTTATCACTTTGGGAAAAAAGAAATACAAAGATAATGGAATTGTCCGGTGGGATGAAAAGAAGAGTTTTGATTGCAAAAGCGTTAAGCCATGAACCTCAAATTCTTTTTTTAGATGAACCCTCTGCAGGTGTAGACGTAGAATTAAGAAAAGAAATGTGGGAAATAATTAAAAACCTTAAAAAAGANGGTGCTACAATTATTTTAACTACACATTATATNGAGGAAGCTGAAGCAATAGCAGATAGAGTTGGNATTATCAATAATGGNGAANTGCTATTAGTTGAAGAAAAAAAAGAACTACTAAGTAAGATGGGTTCAAAAACTCTTACAATTGAACTTGCTTCCAAAATTAAATCTATACCGAAATCTCTTTCTTCTTACCATCTTCAACTTTTAAATAATGGGGAAAAGTTAGCCTTTAATTATAAAAGCAATGATGAAAGTACAGGAATTACAAGTTTGTTAATGGATATTAAAAAGGCAGGTATAAAACTAGCAGACTTAAGTACCAGTCAAACATCNTTAGAAGAGATTTTTGTAGANATGGTNAATAAATGATTAACTTACAGGCTATTAAGGCAATNTACGTTTTTGAAATGACAAGAACATTTAGAACTCTTCTTCAAAGNCTAGTNTCNCCNGTNATNTCNACTTCATTATATTTTATTGTTTTTGGGACNGCAATAGGNTCTAGAATGCAAGATATTTCAGATGTNCCCTATGGAGCTTTTATTGTTCCAGGTTTGATAATGCTAACAGTTTTAACTCAGAGNATNTCTAATGCNTCATTTGGNATTTATTTTCCAAAGTTNATGGGAACAATAAATGAAATTCTCTCAGCGCCATTATCTGCTTTTGAGATAGTACTTGGTTATGTAGGTGCAGCTGCAACTAAATCATTAATGATTGGAATTATAATTTTTATAACAGCTCATTTTTTTGTTGAAATAAATGTTTTACATCCAATATGGATGATTACATTTCTTGTTTTAACTTGTGTTACTTTTAGTTTATTTGGTTTCATTATTGGAATATGGGCTAAAAATTTTGAACAACTAAATTTAGTTCCACTTCTTATAGTAACACCATTAGTTTTTTTAGGTGGTAGTTTTTATTCTATTTCAATGTTNCCTGATTTTTGGCAAAAAGTTTCCTTTTTCAATCCTGTGGTTTACTTGATTTCAGGTTTTAGGTGGTCTTTTTATGGAAGTTCAGATGTTGGTATTGAAATTAGTTTNATAGCAATTGTTGTTTTTGCATCCTTCTGTATGTTTGTGATTTATAGGATATTTAAAACTGGATACAGAATAAAACAATAATATAGATTAACTATATATAATTATTAATTTTAAAGCTTTTGAGAAAAATGTATGAATATTCAGGATTTCTTTAATCAAGAAAAAGTTATTGATTTAAGTTTTTTTAATTTTGAAAACGCTATTACTGCGGCTTATTATGCNAATGACAAANTAGAAGTTCAAAAGGTTAATAAAAACTTTGTCAATTTTTTTCCAGTTTTAGGAAATATTACAAATGTATATTTTCCAGATGTATTAGAGCAATTAGGTGTCCCTGAAGAACAAATATCACAATTTCAATCAGAGCTAGATAAAAATGGAAAAGTTTTAATTCCTCAAATTTTAATTAATATTGATGGTGAAGAAAGAATTTTTTCTCTTCTGTCAGCAAAAACCAAAAGTGAAAACTTTGAGTATCTAAATGGTGTTCAAGGTCAGTTTGTAGATAGAACTGCTGAATGGGAGTTAAGGAAAGAACGAGAAAAATTGTATGAACAAAGTAAAATCGATAATCAAATTATTGAAGAGAAAAGTGCTCAATTGGAGAACTTAGCTACTAGGCTCGCAAAATACTTATCTCCACAAATATACAAAAGTATTTTTGAAGAGAAACAAGAAGTAAAAAGTGTTCACTCAAGAAAAAATTTAACAATCTTTTTTTCTGATATTATTCAATTTACAGATCTTACGGACACAATGGAGCCTGAGAAACTAGCTAAGGTAATTAATTCTTATTTGTCTGAAATGACAACAATTGCTGTTAAAAGTGGTGGAACAATNGATAAGTTTATTGGCGATGCAATAATGGTTTTCTTTGGAGATCCTGAAACTGAAGGTGAGGTTCAAGATGCTTTAAAATGTGTTGAAATGGCTATATTGATGAGACAAAGAGTTGAAGAACTTCAAAAACACTGGAAAAAAATGGGAGTTATAAACGGGCTTGGAATAAGAATGGGGATTTCCACAGGGTTTTGTACAGTTGGCAATTTTGGATCAGATTTGAGATTAGATTATACTGTTCTTGGAAGTCCTGTTAATCTTGCTGCTCGCCTTCAATCAGCAGCTGAAAGGAATGGAATTTTAATTGATGAGAACACTAATAATCTAATCAATGATGTAGTTCAAACAGAAAAAAATAATACCATTACACCAAAGGGATTTGTTAGGCCCATTGATACTTTTATATTAAAAGATTTTAAGTCTCAAAGTCATAAAGATCAAAGAAAGATGCTTTCACATTCTGGTGAAAGAATTGAAATTAATGTTATTGATAGTTCTGATATTCGTGCAGCAATTGAGGAGCTCAAAAATATTCAAGAAAAGTTTGAAAAAGAGTATTCTGGTGATGAGAAGTAGACAATGGAAATCTTTATTGAGTTTAGCAGAAGGTTTTTGATTATAGGAAATTATATTTTCTTTGGTATTTTATCTATTGTTCTAATTGGTGGGTCTCTTCATGTTAATAGTAGGATGTTTTATTTTGCTTTAGGTTGTATAGCTCTTTCTTTACTAATTCATTATTTGATAAATTTTATAGCTTTTAAAATAAATCCTAAAGACAAAGTAAAATAAATATAATAATTCTAAACTTGTCGTAAATATTTATTTATGAAAGAGAATTGATAATGAACTTTTCTTTAAAAATAAATTTTACTGTTGTTTTAATCATCATTAATTCTGTATCCTTTAATGGTTTTTCTTATACATTCTATGTAGAAACATCAGAATTTAATGACGATGTATATATAATTGAAAACGTTATAAGTGATGAATCAACTAATGAGAGTAATAAAAAATCAGAAGAATTAGAATTAATAAAAGAAAATAAGTCTAATAGTAATTCAACTAAAAACCCAAGTATCATCTCTGAAAGAAACATAGAAAATATTAGAGAGTATTCAGTTAATTGTACTAACCTTAAATCAAAACCAATATTAACTTTAAATAAAGATTTTAAAAACAAAAGCTACAAAAGGGGAATAAATGAAAAATCTCTAAAAAAAGCCAAGGATTACTGGGACATGCATGAGGCACGTGATTCACTTAGCAAATGTAAAAAACTTAATCAAGACCACCTGTTAATAACAGCAAATAGTCTTAATAGGTTGCTTATAAAAGAAAACATCAATTTAGCTCATCTATATCCTAAGGTATATTATTTTAATAATTCCAATATTAAAAGTCTTGAGAATTTATCTATGAATTCTAAGAATAAATATCTAAGTGAATTATTCAAAGAAATTTCAAATTTGAGAAAAGAATTATTATCTACTAAGGGAAATAAAATAATTTATGATAATTATTATCATTATTTAATTGATAAATCAGATTATAATAAATTAAATAATGACGAAAAAATCTTCCTATCAAATTATAGGCAATTTAATGTGAATTCTAAAATTCTAGAATTTGGATATGATGAAAAGTCATTTCTTCAAAAAAATAATAGTGGAATTTATTCNANTCAAAANACTNTTNNTGATANATTTTTTAGNGATATTAGNCCAATNATGGATCTTTTTTTTATTTCTTCAGANCCNNANAACNTTCAATCAAGNNCTNNAAANANAANAAAAGTNTCNGNNCCNATNTTATCAAAGTTTTCAGAGATNATGAATAANTTATAAATANTCTAATTTAGTATTTACNTTTAATGTAAAAAGTAGTTCTAAATTATTATGNNTGAGAAATATGATTTTATANTNATTGGTGGTGGTATNGTTGGTTTATCAACTGCAATGCAACTTCAAAGTTNTTATAAAAAGAAAAAAATACTTCTACTNGAAAAAGAAAAACAATTAGCATCTCATCAAACAGGGCATAATAGCGGTGTTATNCATGCTGGAGTATATTATGAACCTGGNAGTTTAAAAGCTAAATTTTGTAAATTGGGTTTGGAGCAGACGGTAGAATTTTGCACTAAACATCAAATACCCTATGAGCAATGTGGTAAGCTTATAGTTGCAACCAATCAAAAAGAACTTACTCGNATGCAAGATTTGTTTGAAAGGTGTAAAAAAAATGGTTTAAATCCAACTATTTTAGACCAAAATCAATTAAAATCACTTGAGCCAAATGTTACTGGTTTAGGAGCCATTAAAGTAACAGAAACAGGGATCGTAGATTACATATCTATGGCTAATAAAATGGCAAAAGAATTTATTTCTAATGGAGGTGAAATAAAGCTTAACTCTGAAATAACAAATTTAAAAGAAGATAATGATCATGTTGAAATTCAAGTTAGAAATGAAAATAAGATTGAAGCTGAATTTTTAATATCCTGCGCGGGCTTACAGTCAGATAGATTAGCTAAATTAATGGGTTTAAAAATTGATTTTCAAATTATACCTTTTCGTGGTGACTACTATAAACTCAATAAAAGACATAATGCTATTGTTAAACACTTAATTTATCCTATACCTGATCCAGCATATCCGTTTTTAGGCGTTCACTTAACAAAGATGATAGATGGTTCTGTTACTGTAGGGCCTAATGCCGTTTTAAACCTCTCAAGAGAAGGGTACAGTAAAATTAACTTTAACTTAAAAGATTTAAAGCAAATGTTTTCATTTTCAGGTTTCTGGAAACTTATCTTGAGAAGCTGGAAGCCTGGATTAAGTGAAATCTATAGTTCTTTAAATAANAANAGTTATTTAAAAGTTTGTCAAAAATATTGTCCATCNTTAGAATTATNTGATTTGGAACCTTATAGGCCAGGCGTAAGAGCACAAGCTGTTTCGAAAAATGGTAAACTAATTCACGATTTTTTAGTTGAAGAAACTAAAAGGTCATTGCATGTATGTAATGCACCTTCGCCTGCTGCAACATCATCTTTGCCTATAGGAAAATATATTGTAGAGTTAGTAGATAAAAAATTAGGAAGAGAATAAATGGATAAAAAGTATGATGCGATAATAATTGGAGCAGGTGTAATTGGTTCTGCAATTAGTTTTGAACTATCAAAAAAAGGCTACAAAACTGTTAATATAGATAGAAATGCTACTTCTGGATATGGCTCAACAGCAGCCTCATGTGCGATTATTAGAGTACACTATTCTACCTTTGATGGGTGTGCGCTGGCATATGAAGGATATCATTACTGGAAGGACTGGGAGAAATATTTGGAATTTAATGACGAAAGTGGATTAGCAAAGTTTATTGAATGTGGTTGTATGATTTATAAAACTGATGCTAATCAAAATCTTAAGAAGGTTATACAAAGAGCAGATGAATTAAATATACCATATGAGGAATGGGGGCCAAATGAAATAAAAGATAATCTTCCTATAGTAGATACTCACAAATTTGGCCCTGTAAAAACTACTTCTGATGTAGATTTTGGTAAACATAAAAACGAACAACTGTTGGGCTCAGTTTTTTTTCCAACAGCTGGATATATAAACGATCCACAATTATCAGCGCATAATTTACAAAGAGCTTCAGAGCAATACGGGGGTGAATTTTTATTTAATAGTTCAGTTGAAAATATTCTAAAGAAAAATGGAAGAGTGTCAGGTATTCAACTCAATGATGGTACCAAGATATTATCAAATATTGTAGTTAATGTGGCTGGCCCTCATTCTATGAAAGTCAATCAAATGGCTGGTGTTGAAGAAGACATGAATATCAAGACAAAAGCATTAAAAGTAGAAGTTTCTCATGTAAAACCGCCCGAAAATTTCAATTATGAAAAGGATGCCTTCGTTGTGTCGGATAGTGATATTGGCTGCTATAGTAGACCAGAAACAGGTAATCATATTTTGATAGGCAGTGAAGATCCAGAATGTGATGAAAGAATTTTTGTTGATCCTGATAAATGGGATGAAAATTTTACAGATCAATGGAATACGCAGCTATACAGACAAGCTCAAAGATATCCAAATTTACCATTATCATCTAAAGTTAAAGGCGTTGTTTCCTTATATGATGTGTCGGATGACTGGATACCGATTTATGATAAATCTAGTTTGCCTGGCTTTTATATGGCTGTTGGTTCAAGTGGAAATCAGTATAAAAACGCTCCAATAGCTGGGGTTATGATGGCTAAGCTTATTGAACAATGTGAAAAGGGTCACGACCATGATAAAGACCCTGTAAAGCTGCATTTAAAATATATCAATAGAGAAATTGACATAGGCTTTTACTCTCGAAATAGAGTGATTAATTCAGAGAGCAGTATGTCGGTTCTAGGATAATCGATTATGGCCTTTTGAGCCAAATTGTAACTTTTCCAAATACTAAAAAATTGTAGGTTAGCAAAATTGCTATTGGAAAAATTACTGAAAAATATTGCATTAATCCTGTCCCGAAAAAACTTTTTATTGGTAATGTAAAAGCATTAAAATATATTGAATATACAATTAATAATTCAATGCCTAACACTAATATTGATAAAAGCCTTGATAATCTCCAGAAAAAATCAATTAACTTAGACTTAGGAGAAGGTAGGTTATGTGAGATAAGGTTTTTGTTTTTTCTTCTCTCTTTTAACCATAGAAATAAAAAAACTAAAATAAGAAGTGGCTGAATAATAACAAATAAAATTATATTGGTTAATTCATATCCAAGGCCTGATAAGTTTCCAAGATACTCAATGGCATCTACACATCTCCAAAAAATTTGATCTATTAAGTTCATTTAACGCATACCATTGATTATTTTAAACATGTTAGACTTCATGGCATATATTTTGCCTTTAAAATTTATATAAAAAATGTCAAAAATTTGAAAGGTGTTCCAATGCTCATTAATAGTAATTATACAGTTGGTCAATATTTTTTAGCATCATCTATAATTAATTCAAGTTTCAAAAAAAAGAAAACAAAAGGTCTTTGGTATATTGTCAGTTTAATAATAAGTACCGTTGCTTTTACATCTAATTCACATTAATCTACTATAAAACTTAACTATTATAGAGAAGCTTAAAAATATCATTTGAGCTTTTAACTATTTCGGAGAAAATTGTGAGCGAATTAATTGGTATTGCAATTACTAGAAAAATCATGGGTAAAATGGAGGAAATTGAAAGTGCAAATGTTTCAATTTCATCAGGTATTGAAGGAGATGCACGTGGTAAAAAAAGAAATAGACAAATTACCATTTTATTTGAAGATGATTGGTATGATGCTTGTAAAGATATCGACAAGGACCTTCACTGGACAAAGAGAAGAGCTAATCTATTTGTAAAAGGAATGAGGGGGCCGCAAAAAGAGGGAGATATCATTGAGATTGGTAATATNAAACTCAAAGTTAGTTTTGAGACTGATCCATGTGAAGTTATGGAGTCAACTTACCAAGGTTTAAGGCAAGCCTTAGAGCCAAAATGGAGAGGGGGCGTATGTTGCTCTGTAATTGATGGTGGTATAATTTCTTTAGGAGATAAAGTTCAAATAAAAACCCTACCTTAAAAGGTAGGGTTTATTTCTGGGAGGAAACAAAATTTATATATATAATATTTCTTAAAAAACCAGCCTTAGACAATAAAAAATATTTCATTAGTAAAATAATAATGAGAATTTAATGAAAACACTTTTATGTATAATTCACTCACCATCAAATAATACATCTTTAATCGAACAAAAAGTCTCAGAAAAATTAAAAAGTGAGACATCTAATTTAAATATTATTATTAAAAATCCTTTTTTTGCTAATACTGAAGATATTTTAAAGGCTGATGGTTTATTAATTGGTACAACTGAAAATCTAGCAAGTATGGCTGGTGCAACCAAAGACTTTTTTGATAGAAATTACTACAATGTAATTGAAAAGAAAGAGGGCATGCCTGTAGCTGTTTGGATACGTGCAGGTCATGATGGAACTGGTACTACTATACAAATGAAAAGTATTATTAAAGGTTTGAAATGGAGGTTAGTTCAAGAAATTTTAATTTGTAAAGGTCCTTGGCAGAATAAATTTGTTGATCAATGCATTAACTTGAGTTTAGGCTTTGCTATTGGTTTAGAGTCAAATATTTATTAAGATTTTCTGGAAATTGTTCTGGCAACAGATATTGTAAAGAAATAAATAGATGAAGCAATCCATAACCAATAGATAATATTAGAAGAATTTCCTATTTCATTTGGCTTAATTCTATCTATTATCAACCAAAATGCTGTGGCACTCCATAATACTGCCATTGGAAGAGTAATGCGCCTTAAAGCTTTTACTCTTAATGGGTGAACTAATTTGATTGGCGCAAAAGTAAGTATGCAACAAATCACAATGGTTATTAAATTAGTTAGTTGGCTTGTTTCAAGAAGAAAAAAGAAAAGAACTAAAAGGTTCCAGAAAGCTGCAAAACCCTTGAAATAGTAATCACTAGTTTTCATTGATGTATCTGCAAAAGTATAACAGCTTACAGCCAATATGGCTGCGGCAGCAGGTATTAAAAATTGCTCGGGAACCATTTCAAACCAATAGATCATCAAGGCAGGGAGAACAGAATAATTAAACATATCAACAACATTGTCTAAAGATGCCCCATCTACCTGAGGCGTTACTTGTGTAACTTTGGCAAGTCTTGCCAATGTTCCATCAATCCCATCTACAAATAGTGCGAGTGCCATGAAAATAAATGCAACTTCCTGTTTTCCCTCAAAAACAGCCACTAATCCCAGAAAACCTAATACAATTCCTGAGGTTGTAAAACCATGTACAGCCCAAGCTACAGCTTTCTGTCTGGCTTTAGGTTTTGTGTTATTGTTCTCTGTTTTAGAAATTGACATTCAAAATAAATAATAATTAATATCAGAAATAATATTAAAATATTACAAATTATGAGATATTTTGCAATAATCAAATATGTTTGTATTTAAGACAGAATTACTTAGATTAAANTTTAATAAAANAAGTTCATGATATGAAATATTCAAATGAAAAAAANGATTTAGCTGCTGCACTCAGATGGTTTGCTCGGTTAGATATGAATGAAGGCATAGCTAATCATTTTAGTTTGGCTGTTTCTGATGATGGACAGGAATTTCTNATGAATCCTGCTGGGAAATATTGGTCAAAAATTAAATCAAGCGATATCCTNGAATTAGATGCTAGAAAAGATCCTAAAAATATTGGTCCTNTNGTNGATGAAACTGCNTGGTGTATTCATGGTGCTATACACAGGCAAGTTCCAAGTGCGCGTTGTGTTATGCATTTACATCCAAAATATGCTACAGCTTTATCATGCCTTGAAGATCCTAAATTGCCAGCCATTAACCAGGAAAGTATGACTTTTTATAATAGGGTTTCTTATGATCTGGATTATGGAGGCCTTGGTATTGGTGATGAAGGNGAGAGACTTGCNAGNAAATTAGGNAATCATTCTGTGCTTATGATGGGTCAACATGGNGTTCTAGTAACAGGAAAAACAGTTGGAGAGGCCTTCGATAGAATGTACTACTTTGAAAGATCTGCTAGAATATATATTACTGCCCTTCAAACAGGACAGAAGCTAAANATTGCTTCTCATGANATTGCAGAAAAAACAGCTCAACAGTCAGAAAATTATTTTTCTGATCTCCATTTNAAAGCTATACTAGAGGTCCTNNATGAGGAGGAACCAGATTATCTTAATTANAATATTAAGTATGTTTAAAGGGTTCTAGATTTTCTCTGGGGAGAGGCGTTTTTCCTAAAATAATATCTGATGCTTTTTCCCCAACCATTATACTAGGTGCATTAGTATTTCCATTAGTAATTCTNGGAAAAATTGATGNATCTACTACTCTTAGATTTTCAATNCCAATAACTTTACAATTTGGATCCACAACGGANGATGGGTCATTTTTATCTCCCATTTTTATCGTGCCACATGGATGATACGCACTTTCAGCCTCCTCTTTGATAAAATTATCTAAATCATCATTAGAGATTTTTTGCTTTCCAGGTTGAATTTCTTCTCCATAAAAATCTTTAAACGCTGGTTGATTTAAAATCTTCCGAGTAATTTTGATACAATTTCTAAATTCAATCCAATCATCGGGATGTTTCATATAATTAAATTTAATTTTTGGATTTGATTTTGGATTTGAACTAGTGATTTTTACCCAACCTCTAGATTTCGATCTCATAGGACCAGTATGCAATTGAAAACCATGNTCATTTANAGCTGAACTGCCATCATAATTAATAGCAATTGGTAGCAAGTGAAATTGAATATCAGGATATTTTACTTTATTATTTGATCTTAAAAATCCAAGTGTTTCAAAATGATTTGAGGCACCTATTCCTTTTTTGAACAACAGCCAATTTAAGCCTATAATTCCTTTTGAAAAAAAATTATTATATTTGTATAAAGTGATAGGTTTTTTGCACTTTACTTGAAAATAAACTTCCAAGTGATCTTGTAAATTTTCACCAACATTTTNATTNTCTAGCAGTACATCAATATTATGNCTTTTTAAGAGATTTGAAGGGCCAATNCCCGAACGTTGCAATATTAAAGGGCTATTTATACTNCCTGCTGAACATATAACNTCTCTTCTAGCTAAAATTTTTTCTGATCTGCCATTTTGTGTAAATGTTACTCCTATAGCTTTTCTATCTGAAAAGTTTATTTTATCAACAAGAGCATTCTTAAATATTTTTAGTTTCTTTGTTTGAATAGAGGGTTTAAGGTATGCTTTTGCTGCAGACCATCTTGATCCTTTCCAAATAGTTCTGTCAGCTGGACCAAATCCTTCTTGCTGGAAACCATTATAATCCTCAGTTGCTAAAAATCCTGCTTCTTGTGCTGCGCTAACTAAAACATCATTTAATGGATTTTCTCTTGTGCCTCTAGTTATATGCAAAGGNCCNTTCTTTCCTCTCCAACTAGCATCACCTTCATGAGAGTTTTCTTGCCTTTTAAAGTAAGGCAAAACATCAGCAAAACCCCAACCTCTTGCACCACTTTCCTCCCAGAAATTAAAATCCTCAGCATTCCCCCTCACATATATCATTCCATTAATTGATGATGAGCCACCTAAAACTTTNCCNCTCGGGCAAGAAAGTNTACGATTATTTAATCCTTCTTCTGGTTCAGTCTCATATCCCCAATTATAACGNTTCATNTTCATTGGATATGAAAGCGCTGATGGCATTTGAATAAAAGGCCCAAAGTCACTTCCACCATATTCGATTAGTGCAACAGTATTTTTTTTGTCTTCAGTTAACCTGTAAGCTAAAGCGCAACCGGCTGACCCTGCTCCAATAATGATGTAATCAAAAGTAATTATATAAAATCTCCTTAATTTAACTTTAGATAAAATTAAATCTTAATCTTTATTGCAAATATTATTTCAAGTTAAAACTTATTATCGAGCTTTTTTAATCGTTTTTTTAATTATTTTTTCTAGATCTTGTATGCTGGCTTTTTTTGGATTTGTAAACGCAGCTGAATCTTTACTTGATTTCGTAGCTAACTCAGCAATTTTGTTATCCTTAACACCAATCTTTTCAAGATTATCAGGTATATCTAAAGTATCAAGAATTTGAGTGATGTTTGAATAAAAATTATCAAAATTACCTGGTTCATTAAAAATGGAAAAGTTCATAGAATTAATTTTTGATTGAATTTCATTTTTGTTGTAAATCAAAACCTGAGGTAAAATTATAGCATTAGTTAGGCCATGCTGTGTGTCATAAACCGCTCCAACCATATGGCTTATTGCGTGAACTAGTCCAAGGCCTTTAAGAAATGAAATCCCAGTGAGACAAGAGCCAATTAACATTGCTCCCCTAGCATTGAGGTTATCTGGATTCTTGTAAACCTCTAATAAATTATTTCCAATTAAATTCAATCCTTGTAAAGCCATTCCATCAGCAACTGAATTAAATACACCAACTCTAAGAATGTTAGCATCTTGAATTTCTCCGGACTTAGAAAGAATTTCCGTAGAATATTCTTTAACTTTTCCGCTTTGATTTAATTCATTTAATATCTCAAACCAAAGTCTTTCTAATTCTTCATTAGTGGGTAAGTCTAGACTTTTTCTTTCAGCAATATCACCTAAAAATTCTACTCTTTCAGGATATTCCACATTTGTTAAAGAAAGTGAAAATTGGCCTTTCGATTCACCAGCTGTTTGCCTCACAATTCCAAAAAGTTCACCAAATGAGCCTA
>FUFK010040454.1_pt1 | contig 68091 bp, 75 predicted proteins | sample 1021851 | NCBI WGS metagenome assembly FUFK01 (sample SAMEA51879418, study PRJEB19060) | metagenome | reverse complement strand
ACTACTCTTTCTAATCGACTTAGGCCAACTCTAACTTGATTTTGAACAAGTTCTCCAACTGTTCTAATTCTTCTATTTCCAAAATGATCAATATCATCAAGCCTTACAGGAATTGTTCTTCCAAGTTTGTTTTCAAATGATTCTTCCCCTGCATGNAAAGCTATNACATATTTGATGGTGTCAATAATATCTTCGATCTGTAACATACCTTCAACTTCAGTCGANTANGTNTCAGCATCCTTTTCTCCATAATCTCTTCCAAGCTTTTGCTCAACTTTATANCTNCCAACTTTTGTNANGTCATANCTNTTTGGAGTGTAAAACATTTGCTTTACAAGATTTCTTGCAGATTCAACAGTAGCTGGTTCACCAGGTCTTAGTTTTCTATANAGATCAATNANNGCAGCTTCGGANGNAGTGTCTGGNTCTCTTTCNATTGTNTTTTGAATTGATGGGTANTCACCAAANAGTTCAATAGCTTCTTCNTTTGTNTCNATGACTCCTAANGCTCTTAAGAAAGCAGTTATATGTTGTCTTCTTTTNCTGTCAACTCTTACNCCAACNGTGTCTCTTTTATCTGTATCNAATTCAAGCCANGCACCTCTNCCNGGNATCATTTTTCCTATGAATATCTCTTTATCTGAAGTTTTATCTATTTCTTGGGANAAATAAACNCCNGGTGATCTCACAAGTTGACTTACAATNACCCTTTCAGTTCCATTTATAATAAATGTNCCTGNNTCTGACATTATTGGAAAATCTCCNAGAAAAACNGTTTGTTGTTTAATNTGACCAGTTTCNCGNTCCAAAAATTGTGCAGTCACATATAANGGTTGTGANTANGTAGAGTCTGTTATTTTACATTCGTCAAGACTTTTAAGNGGTTCTTCAAAGAAATGNTTTAAAAATTCAANTGAAAATCTCCCAGAAAAATCTTCAATAGGAGAAATTTCATCTAAAATNTCTTTTAATCCTTCTTCAATAAACCATTTAAACGAATCTTTTTGGACAATNAATAAATCTGGAATATCTAGAACTTTGGGAATTTTTGCAAACGAAAGCCTAGAATTCTGAACAGCGGACAACAAGCCTCCTCAAAAATGTTAAATGTGTTACCGAAAGATTCAGTATATTAGTACTTAATATTTAAGTAAACAAATAAGTTAAAAATTATTTAAGTTCTACAGTTGCGCCAGCACCCTCAAGGGCTTCTTTAGCTTTTTCAGCATCTTCTTTAGAAGCACCTGTGAGAATATCTGATGGAGCACCGTCAACAAGTTCTTTTGCCTCTTTTAGGCCAAGGCTAGTTAATCCTCTAACTTCCTTTATAACTTGTATTTTTTGTCCACCAGCATCCGCTAAAACAACATCAAAAGAATCTTTTGCTTCGTCTCCTCCAGCAGCTTCACCGCCACCAGCAGGTGCTGCAGCAACCGCAACTGGTGCAGCAGCTGTGACATCAAATTTTTCTTCAAAAGCGTCCAAGAACTCTTTAAGCTCAAGAACAGACATTTCTTCAAAAACGCCTAATATTTCTTCTGTTGTCATTTTTGCCATTATTCCTCCTCTTTACTAATTTCTTCGCCAGACTCTTTTTTTTCAATAAGAGCCTGTAAAGCAAAACTTGTTTTGTTTGTAAGACCTTTCAAAGCATATGCAAATTTATTCAATGGAGCATTAAATCCGCCAGCAATTTTTGCAAGTAAAACTTCTTTTGGTTCGATTGATGCCAGTACATTAAGTTGATCAATAGAAAGTGGCTTTTGATCCATTAACCCACCTTTAACGACAAATGACTCATTGTCACTTGAAAACTCTTTTAATACTTTTGCTGCTTCAACTGGATCTGACTCAATAACAGTAACTGCCGTTGGTCCTGAAAAATAATCTAAGATATCATCAAACCCAACATTAGACGCAGCTCTTTTTGCAAGACTCATCTTGACAACATTAAAAGAAGCTCCCGCTTTTTTCAGGTTTCTTCTTAATTGTGTTTGTTGACTTACAGTCAGTCCTCTATATTCTGATAGTACAAGAGTGTTTGCTTCCTGAAATAAGGCCTCAAGCTCTTTTACTTTATCTTTTTTATCTTTTCTTACCATAAAAAAATCCTTGCAACCAAGGACCATCTTTTTACCTGCGATAGAAATTAAGGCAAGCCACTATCGGTCTTTGGTTTTAATTGTTATTGAAGTATATATGTTAATGCAAAATAGTGGAAGTGAATTATGAATTTATCTCAATAGGGATCGAGGGGCCCATTGTCGAGGATATAAATACTGATTTAATATAATCACCTTTTGCAGAGGCTGGCTTTGCTTTATTGACTTCAGCAATGACCTCATTTAAATTCTCAAGAAGACTTGATTCTTCAAATGAAACTTTTCCGACGCTTAAATGTATATTTCCTAACTTATCATTTTTAATCTCGACTTTTCCTTTTTTAAAATCCTCAACTGCCTTTGCGACATTTGGGGTAACTGTCCCAGTTTTTGGATTTGGCATTAATCCCTGAGGTCCAAGGATTTTACCAAGTTGTCCTACCTCAGCCATCATTTCAGGAGTGGAAATCACAATATCAGCATCGAGTTTTTCTTCAGACGAAACTTTTGTTGCTAAATCTTTACCTCCAACAATATCTGCACCAGCTTTTTCTGCTTCAGTTAAAGCCTCTCCTCCTGCAAAAACAGCAATCCTTACATCTTTACCAGTTCCATTTGGTAGTGATACAGTTGTTCTAATATTCTGTTCTGGATCTTTTGTGTCTAAATTTAAAGAAAAGACAACATCAATGGACTCATCAAACTTTGCATTAGCAGTTTCTTTACAAATTTTTAAAGCATTGGAAATTTCCTGTTTTTCCTCAGGAATTTGGTTTTTTATAGCTTTATATCTTTTACCTTGTTTTTTCATTTTTCTCCTTTTGGTACAGTCGACTTTTGTCTCCCAAAATATTAGTTTTCTACAGTGACTCCCATTGATCTGGCTGTTCCTGCAATAATTTTTACTGCTGCTTCTAAATCGTTCGCATTTAAATCTTTCATTTTTGTTTCCGCGATTGTTTCAAGTTGTGATTTAGTAATTGATGCAACTTTTTCTTTATGTGGTTCAGGAGACCCAGACTCTAAACCAATTGCTTTTTTTATTAAATAAGATGCAGGAGCTGTTTTTGTTTCAAATGAAAATGAATTATCTTCATATATAACAATTTCAACAGGAACTGTTTCACCTTGTCTGCTTGATGTATCATTGTTAAAAGCTTGAACAAAATCCATTATGTTTACACCATATTGTCCCAATGCTGAGCCTACAGGTGGTGCAGGTGTTGCTCCGCCACCAGGAATCTGTAATTTTAATTTTGCTTTAACTTCTTTTGCCATAATTTATTAATTTTTAACTATATCTGTAAAGCCTAGCTCTACAGGTGTTTCTCTTCCAAATATATTAACTAATACTGTAACTTTTGACTGGTCTAAATTTATTTCCTCTATGATTCCATTGAAATCTGCAAATGGCCCTGTAGTCACACGAACAGTTTCACCAACCTCAAAATCTGGTTTGAATTTTGGACTTTCCTTCTTAACTTCGATTTCTTCATTGGTTCCAAGAATTCTTTCAACTTCTCTTTTTGAAAGTGGGATAGGAACTTTACCAGAACCTACAAAGCCAATTACAGAAGGAGTGTTTCTAATTTCGTACCATGTTGTGTCATCTAAATCCATTCTGACAAGGACATACCCTGGAAAGGTTTTTTTCTCAATATTGACTTTTTTTCCGTTTCTAATTTCTACCACTTCATCAGTGGGAATGATAACTTCGTAAACTTTTTCTTCGAGATGTAAATTCTTAATTCTTGTAAGTATGTTTGTTTGAACTTTTTTTTCGTGACCAGACTGGGCGTTTAATACAAACCATTCTCCTGGAAGATCATAAGGATGTACTGAAACTTCTTGATCTTCTACTTCTTGATCTTCTACTTCTTCTACAACTGTATCTTCACTCATAATTTATCCTCCAAGAGATAACATGCTAATTAGAGTATTTTTAAAACCAAAATCCATTCCAAAAATAAGTAAGGTCATTGTAATTATTGTGACAATAGTAACAATGGTAAATGTTGAAAGGATTTGAGTTGAGGGCCAATTTACTCTCTTTAATTCAGTTCTCACTTCACCCATATAATTAGAGATTCTTTTAAATCGAGAAACTTTTTCATTGTTGTATTTTCCAATATTTCTATCAGCCTTTTTTGCCAAGCGTTCCTCACGCTCAGACATTCTTCTCATTTCTCTATTCATTTCATTCATAATTACCTCTTAGCAGGGGCGGTGAGATTCGAACTCACAACCTCCGGTTTTGGAGACCGGCGCTCTGCCAGTTAGAGCTACACCCCTAATCTTTTTCAATATCATTAGTTTCGTTAGAAGAGCGCTTTATTCCAAAAACTAAAATTAGTAATGATATTAAACCAATCAAAGACAATAGTATTATTTTTGTACCCTTATTAGTAGTCGTTTTTATTTTTTTATCTAAAGAGTCAATTACTTTGGATGCAAAATCATTTGGCACTTCAACTTCTTTATTTATCTCAGATTCTAGTTCCTCCCTAAACGCTTTATATCTTTTTCCAGAAATCTGGCATTTAGGACAAAAAGAAATATGATTATCTGAATCAAACATGAAATATTTGCCACTCAAATAAGTTTTCATCATAAGACTTCTTTTTCTTCTACAAATTAAATTATCTCTTATATTTTCAAATAGATCTTTCATGCTTCAATTTCCTCAAGTATATTTCTTAATTTTTGGTGAGCTCTATGCAGTCTTACTTTTGCAGCCGTGACACTGATATCTAAATAATCTGCAATCTCTTTATGTGATCGGCCTTCGATATTTTTTAATTCAACAATAATTCTTTGTTCCAAAGGGATTTGATTTAATGCCTTCCTCAAAACTAACGATAAGTCAGAGTTAATAGCAACAAGTTCAGGATCTTTTTTCTCGTCAACGACGACTGGTTCTTGAGTGTCTTCAATATTAAGTGAGTAGTGTTTCTTTGCTTTTTTTCTTAAAGTCCAAGCTGTATTTACTGTAATCCTGTAAATCCATGTTCCAAAAGTTGAGTCACCTCTAAATTTTCCTATTGCTTTCCATGCTCTAATAAATGCTTCTTGGGCCACATCATTAGCAAGTTCTCGATTTCCAGTTAATTTAAAGGAAAGTGAAAAAACTAATTCTTGATGACGCTTTACAAGTTCTTCAAAAGCACTTTTGTCTCCAAGTTGTGATTTTTTCACAAGTTCGGAATTTGAGACGTCTTCACCAAAGTGATTTAGTTTTGCGATATTTTCCATCAATATTAAGAATAAAGTAAATTTCTAGTTTTTCTATCTTTTTTCTCTATGCAAAGTGTGTTTTCTCAATCTTGGACTATATTTCATTAACTCCAGTCTATCTGGCGTATTTGTTTTATTTTTAGTAGTCACGTAATTGTGATCTCCAGTTTCAGTACAGACCAATGTAATTGGTGGTCTCTTATCTGAAGCCATTATTTTCTCCTTTATTTTGTTGTAGCGGCGGGCAGACTTGAACTGCCGACCTCACGATTATGAGTCGTGCGCTCTTACCAACTGAGCTACGCCGCCAAATCTAAAATTAATTATAGACTTGTGAGCCCTCTTCCGGGATTGAACCGGAGACCTCTTCCTTACCATGGAAGTGCTCTACCAACTGAGCTAAGAGGGCGTGTGCCGGGAGAAGGATTCGAACCTACGTAGGCATAGCCGGCAGATTTACAGTCTGCTCCCTTTGGCCGCTCGGGCATCCCGGCAAAAATTAGTCATTTTTAAAGTTTAGATTAAATATGAATTTTCGTAAGAGGTAATTTAATTTGATTAGGATTAGTTTGTGGATAAAAAAATTCAAAAAAAACTAAAAACATGGCTTGATAATGATTTAATAACTGAAGATGTTTTTTCTTCGATTGAAAGTTTTGAAAGTAGTGAGCCACAAAAAACAGAAAAAGGAACCCTTTCAAAAACAATAATTCTAATTGGAGGACTTTTAGTTTTTAGTGGAATAACTCCACTTATCGGGCAAATTCCAGATTGGGCTCAATTAATATTGTTAATTTTATTTACGTTTGTACTTTTTTATTCAGCTTTTTATATTGAAAAAAAATATCAAGGAAACACATTTTTATTTGATTCGAATGAAACTTTAAGAAACTTTTTATTTTTATTAGCTACAGGAGCTTCTGGTTTTACATTCTTATTTATTTTTGAATTTTTCAACACTGCAGAAGAAATTACAAATACAATAACATCTTTTTTAATTTTTATTTTGTCTATATATTTATTCAATAAGACAAGATATTTATATCAACAATTTACACTCTTTGTTAGTTCACAAGTACTTTTATTCAACCTTTTGGAATTTTTATCCTCTGATACTTTTAATGATTTACTTTATGGTGCTTCTCAGTTATTAATTGGTTCATATTTTTTAAGGTATACATTTAAAGAATTTGAACCAAAATGGCTTGGATATTTTCTTTCGAGTATCTCATTAGTGACTGGTATGGGAATTATTGATTCATACCTTGGCAGTGATGAATTAATCGGAAAAATTCTTAATATTTTACTCTCAACTGTTTTGATATGGTTAAGTGTTAGATTAACGAGTCAAACTATTCTTTTTGTAGGATCAATTGATTTATTAGTTAATCTTTCGTTTTTAATTTATGAAATATTTCCAGAACTTGGTGCTCTACTCTATCTTGTGATTGGAACACTTTTTATTTTTGCTGGTCTTTATCTCAATAGGCTTCGAGAAGATATAAAAAAAATTTAAAGAGTGAAGGGTTTTTCTGGCCTTACTCCAATTTCACTAATTACATGGGCAGCGCTTTTATTTGCAATTAATGCGGTCTCTTGCATGGATAATTTTTCTTCTATTCCAAATAAATATCCTGCAGCAAAATAATCCCCTGCACCTGTTTTATCAACAACCTTTGCTTCTGTAGCTTCAAAAAAATACTGTTTATTTTCTTTCATAACTATGACCCCATTAGCTCCTAATGTGCATATAAGTTGATCAAGTTTAGGAAAATTTTTACTTATAAAATCTAAAGACTTTTCTGTTGAGTCCTGTTCTGTAAGAGCTTTTATTTCATCTTCGTTACAAAATACATAGTCTATATTTTCTTTTATTAGATCAATAAAACTGTCCCTATGTGCCTCAACACAAAAAACATCGGACAAGGATAAAGCATTTTTTCCACCAGATTGTTTATTTATCGATGATGCATACATAAATGCTTCCTTACTTGGTAACCTGTCCCACAAATAACCTTCCATATATAAAATGTTGCAATTTTTTATAGACTCCTCATTAAGATCTCCCATTGATAATTGGGCACCAGCTCCTAAATATGTATTCATTGTTCGTTCACCATCTGGTGTTATAAAAATTGCACACAATCCAGTTTGTTCATTCTCTTCTTCAAGAACTGTAAAGTCACTGAGTCCATGCTCAGATAAGCTTGACCTGAACTGTTTTCCAAGATCATCATCTGAGACTTTACCAATAAATCCTACGGAGCCTCCTAAGGCCGCTATCCAATAAGCAGTATTTGCTGCAGAGCCTCCTGCAGCATAAGTTGGATTTGGCATATTGCTAAGTAAAAAGTTTGATCTCTCTTTATCCACAAGAGTCATTCTTGCTTTGTTAAGGTTTAGTTTATCAATAACATCTTCTTCGATTTGTTGAAGTGAATCAACAAGTGCATTTCCAATACAAATAATCACAAATTGATTTTAAATGATAATACCTGGATTTCCATCAGAACCGATAATTTTATTTGATTCATTTAAAAGCTTTTTCATTCCACCAATAAGATTATATGATTGGTAACCAATCGAATTTAAATATTCTGAAACCTTGCCTGATCTATGACCTGATCTACATACAATAATATAAGAAGATTCCTGATCAAATAATTCTAAGCTTTCTGGTACTTCACTCATCTTTACATGTTTTGCTTCTTCATGATGTCCATATGTCCATTCATCATCTTCCCTAACATCTATCAAGCTCCAGCCTGATGATAATTTAGCATCTAGTTCATTTGGAAAAACACCTGTTGAGTCTCCGGTATTATCTATATCTAATTCCACTAGCTTCCTCTCTAAGCCTTCTTACTCTTTCTTTAGTAGGTGGGTGAGTAGAAAATAATTTTCTCAATCCAGAACCAGTAAATGATTTTAAAGGATCAGATATAAACAACTGACTAACCGCAGGATTAACATTCAATGGGTTTTTTGAATACATCTCAATCTTTTCAAGAGCTGAGGCTAATGCTAGTGGATTGCCAGATATGGAAGAACCTGTTTTATCTGCGCCATATTCTCTTGTTCTTGATATTGCCAATCTAATTATTAAAGATGCAATAGGCGCTGCGATAAATGCTATCAAGATAATAAATGGATGTGTTCCTCTATCCCTTTGTCCCCCACCCCAAAAAGCTATTCTTGACATAAATGAAATTGCAGCTGCAAGCATCGCTGCAATACTTGATACCAAGATATCTCTATTTTTGATATGTGATAATTCATGAGCTAGAACACCCTCAAGCTCGTCTCTGTTTAGAACTTTCATAATCCCTGTTGTAACAGCAACAGCAGAATTTTTTGGGTTTCTTCCTGTTGCGAACGCATTTGGTTGGTCACTTTCAATTACATAAAGTTCAGGCATTGGCATTTTTTCTTTTTGTGCAAGAAAAGTAATTATTTCTCTAACCTCATCATATTCTCCATCTTCAAGTTTTCTTGCTCTGGTTGAAGCAAGTGCTATTCGAGATGAATAAAAATACATTATGAAATTAAAGATAAAAGCAAAGAATAATGAAAAAATAAGATCAAAACCCAATGCTTGAGCAGTAAATATTACTATAACTGTCATAAGCGTCAGTAAAGTAGTAGTTTTTAAAACATTCATATTTTTAATTATAATTTATCTGGCTTATAGTTTTTTGGCCTCAATACAGTAAAAACCTCCTAAACCACGATCATTATGTATTGCTTCTAGCCCAACAATATCTGATTTTAATTTAAGTTGGTCTACACCATAAGTTTCTACAAATTCGTTTTTTAAACTTGAATAAATTTCCTGGTAACCATATTTATCAAGAAATTCATATTGTTTCATAATCTTGTATTCAAAATTATTTTCTTCAAAATATTGTTTTAAAAAGGAAAAATTTACATCGTACGTGATATCGGTCTCCGTAGGCATTTCTATTGGATCACTTGAAAGATGGTGTTCTTTATAAGTTCTAATTAATGATTTATATGGTTTTAGATTTCTATCTTCGTATTCGAATCCATAATCAAAAATTAGTAGATGATTTGGGTCAACTTTTTTGATGAGTTCGTCTAAAAATTGTTCAGTATTGTATTGAATTTCAAGCTCATTATCTTGGTTATCTAAAAAATTATATTTTTTAATCCATTTAAGATTTGATTCACGAATTTCTACTTTTCCATATCTAAGTTCATTATCTTTTGTAAATTCAATTGTTTTTTCATACCAAGTATTGTCTACCTCTATACCGACAGAACAAGGTATATTATCTAACACTTCATTCATATAAATAGTTTTTATCTGAGATGAACCATAGTTGTCTAAATTGCTATCAACCAAAAAATTTTTACTTTTAAGTGCTTTTAGGGCATTTAACGAAATTTCGGAAACATAGATTTCTTTTTCAAGATACTTTGATACCTGATTTGCAAGTGAACCCGTTCCTGCTCCAACTTCAAGTATATTTGAATCGCTATTGATTCTATTTTCTTTTATCCAGTTTGAAATAAATAATCCAAAATAATTAGATACTTCTGGTGAGGTTAAAAAATCACCAGATTTACTGGAACGGACTTCGCCCTTTGCAAAAAATCCATAATCAGAATAAAGACATTCCTGCATGAACTCATCAAAGTATAAATAGTTTTGACTGTATTTATTTTTGAGGTAATCAATAAATTTTTTTTCTACCACTTAATTAGCTATTAAAAAATATTGATGAAGCTTCACCTAGATTGCTAAATATGCCTGGAAAAATTCCAGAGACAATTGTCAAAATTAAACTTACAAAACCAACAACTTTGAGTGGGCTTGGGATGATTGAATTTTCGGTCTTTTGAATATCTTCTTTTGGACTATCCATCCATATAATTTTTGAAATTCTTGAATAATACACCAAACCTATTACAGCATTTATAGCACCAACTATAGCTAGAGATAATCCAAAAATTTCACCAGTGCTTAGTAAGCTTCTGAAAACTACAAATTTTGCAAACCATCCTCCGAGAGGTGGAATCCCTGCAAGTGAGAAGAAAAATATTACTGCAAAAATTCCTGCTAATGGTGTATCTTTTGCAAGACCTCCCCAGTCATACATGTTTTCTGAGTCAATATTTCTTTGTAACAAATTAATCACCAAAAATGCACCTATATTCATAAATGCATAAATAATTAGATACGTAACGCTTGCATAAACACCATCTTCAAAATTATTTGTTATGTTTGCAACTGCTATCGGCGCAAGAATAAACCCTGCTTGTGCAATCGATGAATATGCTAGAAGTCTTACTGGATTTGTTTGTTGTAGAGCTGATAAATTACCAACAAACATTGTTATTCCAGAAATGAATACAAGTATTATCCCTAACCCATCTCCAGATTCAAAAAATATTTTTGACATCAAAATAATTAATGCAACAAACCCAGTCGCTTTAGAACTAACAGATAGATAAGCCGTTACTGGTAAAGGTGCACCTTCATAAGTATCAGGTGCCCAAGAGTGAAATGGAACTATCGATATCTTAAAGCCTATACCCGCCAAAATAAGTATTGCACTTAATAAAGCAACAGGTGATTGAGCAAGATCTTGTTGAATTAAAATATTAGCTATATCTGAAAAAACTAACTTTCCAGTTACTCCATAAAGTAGTGAAAAGCCATAAAGAATTAAAGATGCTGATAGTACTCCCAGTAAAAAAAATTTAATTGAACCTTCATTTGATTTTTGATCACCTTTTTTCCAGCCAGATAAAAGAAACATTGGCGTTGAAGCTAATTCAATTCCTATAAACATTGTTAATAAATCTCTTGAAGAGGTTACTACTAATGCTCCAAGGAGAGAACTTAACAGAAGAAAATAATATTCTCCCTGGTAATATTCATCACTTTCTACAAAATTTACGGACAATAAAAATGTCAGATANGTAACCAAGATAAATAGTCCTTTAAGAATCAAGGAAAATTTATCAATTACATAACTCCCCTCAAACATAATTTCTGGAGTTGTATAGTTTGCAAATTGAAAAATAATTGGAAGGAATGCAAACAGAGATCCAAGAATTGATATCATTGCAATGATGAATTTAAATTTTCTTGGTAAAAGTATATCTAATGTTATAGCAGCCACAATCGTTAGGATTACTATTAATTCACTTGATATAGCGAAATAATTAATACTAATTTTTAGCCTCCGAACGCTTTAGATACCAAAGCAATAACTGCATCATTAGTTGCTCCAAATATAAGTTTTGGAAATACTCCGATTAGAACAGTAAGTATTACTAAAGGTATCCAAGCAACAAGCTCATAATTGTCTGCATCATGAAGCTCTTTATCTAACCATTCTTCTTTAGGTTCACCAAGATTAACTCTTTGAAGCATCCATAATAAATAACCTGCAGTTAAAACAGTTCCAATTGCACCTGCAACCATAGAGGATCTAAAAATTGTGATATTTAAACCAGGTAGTGGATTATACGCTCCAAGGAGAGCCATAAATTCTCCCCAAAATCCTGCCAATCCGGGTAAGCCAAGTGACGCCATAGCTGTAAAAGCTAAAATGGCTCCAGTCTTTGGAAGAAGTTTCATATTTCCACCTAGTCTTCCCATGTCTCTGGTGTGATAAGTATGTGCCATAGAACCAGAAACAAAGAATAATAAACCAGTAATTATTCCGTGGGCAACCATTCCAATCATTGCAGCATTAATACCTATTGAGGTGAGTGAAGATATACCAAGCATTACAAAGCCCATATGTCCTACTGAAGAAAATGCAATCAATCTTTTAAGGTCTGTTTGTGCCAAGCAAGCAAGAGAGCCGTATATTATTCCAATTGCTGATAGCACTGCAATAGCTGGAGCCCAAGCAACAGCCTGTTCTGGAAGAATAGGTAAAGCAATTCTTACAAAACCATAGGATCCAAGTTTTAATAAAATTGCAGCTAATAAAACAGATCCAACAGTTGGTGCAGCTGTGTGTGCATCAGGCAACCATGTATGNAGTGGCCACATTGGTACTTTTACTGCAAAGCCCAAAAATAAAACAGCAAAAACTAACGTTGCAAATGTACCTGTGAATGCTCCACTAGAGCCAAGCTCAATTAGTTCNGGAATACTAAATGTTCTATTTCCCCTNAAATATAAACCTAGGAATCCTAANAGCATGAAAGCAGATCCAAATAATGTAAATACAAAAAACTTAATACTTGCATAAAGTCTTGTTTCAATATCATTCTTAAGTCCAGAAACACTTCTGACNGTTTTATCTCCCCAAATACCAATCATGAAATACATTGGCAGTAAGACAAGTTCAAAGAATACAAAAAATAAAATTAGATCTAATGCCACAAATGTACCATTCATTCCAGTTTCTAAAATTAAAATCAAAGACATCATTCCTTTTGCATTTTTAGGTTCAGGTAAATGTTCAAAAGAATAAATAATTGCTAATACAGAAATGAAAGTTGATAAAAGTAATAAAGGTAAAGAAATACCGTCTATACCTATTTCATAATTTGAATTAATACTGCTAATCCATGAGACTTTAGTACCAAGCTGAAGGTCACCAGCATTATTAAAATCAAATTGCAAGGCAACAATTAAACTTACTCCAAAAGTAAGTAGTGCAGATCCAAGAGTTACTAATTTAATCAGCATCTCTTGTTTCTTAGGTATTAAGAATATAAAAATTGCAGACACAAGCGGTAGAAAAACAACTATGGTTAAACCTAATCCACTCTCCAAAAAAGAAAAACTACTCAATATTTACCACTCTCTCTCATAACACTAACAAAATTATTAAGCTAATAACTATCACTCCTATTAAAAAATACATTAAGTATTGTTGAGTTTTACCAGTTTGAATTAATTTGACTTTACTACCAATAGTGTCTGTACCTGTTGATGATAAATTAAGTACTTTGTCAATACCTCCTTGGTCAAGATTTGTATATACAATTCCTCCTGCTTTTGAAGCAGTTGTCCCAACACCATTAACAAACCGATCAAGGACATTTGAATTAAATGAGTCAACAAATTTAGCAAAAGTTATTTTTACAGGATCAATTATGAATTTGAAGTAGAAAAAATCTAAGTAGTATTTATTTTCCAATAAATTCCATAGTGGTTTTATTTTAATTTTTTCATCACCGTCAGTTGCATTTCCTGACATCTGATAGACGTAGTAGGCAAGTCCAATACCCAAAAGTCCGGACGTAAGACCACTGAACATAGCAACCAAATCAAATGATTCAGGATGATATTCTACAATGTAATTTTTCCTGGTTGTAACCCATTTTGTAAATCCTGTATAGACACCAGGTATGTTTGCCCATCCTGCAACAATGGCAAAGCCTGATAATATTATCAAAGGAATTGTCATCATCTTGTCAGATTCGTGAGGGTGTCCATCACCCCGATAGTCACCAAAAAATGTTAAAAGAACTGCTCTTGTCATATAAAACGCAGTGATAAAGGCTCCAAGAACTGAAATAATAAAATATAAATTATGCCCTTCGTGATTGAGTGATGCGAGTATCTCATCTTTTGAGAAAAATCCAGCTAATGGAGGAAGCCCAGCAAGGGCTACAGTTCCAATAATGAAGGTTGAAAATGTTCTGGGCATTTCTTTCCTTAGTCCACCCATTTCAGACATGTTATTTGTGTGCACTGCATGAATTACCGAGCCAGCACCTAAAAATAATAAAGCTTTAAAAAATGCGTGAGTCCAAAGGTGAAAAAGACCTGCAGTGTATGCACCTGAACCCATTGCAGTAACCATGTAACCAAGTTGACTTACTGTTGAATATGCAAGAACTTTTTTGAGATCATCCTGAACTACAGCAACTAATCCTGCCCCAAGAAGTGTTATTACTCCAAATAAAAGAACTATGTCTAGTGCTTGTGAAGCCATTCCTTGGTAGAAAGGAAACATCCGACCAAGAAGATAGACACCCGCGGTAACCATTGTTGCTGCATGCATTAAAGCAGATACTGGTGTTGGTCCTGCCATTGCATCAGGTAACCATACATGAAGTGGAAATTGGGCACTCTTTCCCATTGCACCTATAAAAAGAAGAACTCCACCTAAATATGCCACAGTTTTGATATCTGCATAATCATGAGTTGATTGATACAATATCTCGGAAATTCTAAGGGTTTTTGTTGATAAAGCAAGAACAATGATTCCAATCATTAACCCAACGTCAGCAATTTTATTTGTTATAAATGCTTTCATTGCTGCAGAGGAATTTTCCTTTTTTTCCCAGTAGTGACCAATTAGTAGATAAGAACAAACTCCTACTAATTCCCAACCAATTAACAATTGCAAAAGTGTTGGAGAAGACACTAAAACCAACATACTCCCTGCAAATAATGTGAGCGATGTAAAAAAGAAAGTATATCTTATTTCACCTTGCATATAATTTGTTGCATATATGAAAACTAATGATGAAACAGTTCCAACTACGAAGTACATCATGATAGATAATCCATCAACGACCCAGCCAAACTCAAGATCATAAGATCCAATACTTCCTACGTTAATAAAGAATTCATTAGCGATTCCTTTTGTCGCATGCTCATAAAGTAAAGCCGCACTGTATGAAAATATGAATAAAACTGTTCCTAAAGCTAGTTCTGCTCCTTGTAAAGGAAGATATTTTCCAAAAAAAGTAATCAAAATTGCAGCTAAGAAAGGAAGTACAACAATCAACCAAGTAAATTCAGCGAGTACACCACCATCAGTATATTCTGGCTGACCTTCAGCAAGAAAATTTATAAAATTTTGATTTACCATTTCATTAAATCAAATTCATTTATATTGGCTGTTTCTCGATTTCTAAAAAGCATAAGAACAATAGCTAATCCAATACCAACTTCTGCTGCTGCAATAGTGATAATAAAAATTGAAAAAATCTGGCCATTTAAAAAAACATCTGAAAGCATAGCGTTGAATGCTACAAAATTTATGTTTACTGAATTAAGAATCAGCTCAATTGAAAGTAAAACCATTACTGCGTTTCTTCTTACAAGAATTCCATAAATACCTATAGAGAATAAAGCTGCTGCTGCAATCAGTAATGGTTGAATACTCATATTTGATCTTCATCCATTAATGCATTATCTTTTCTTGCTAATGTAATGCCACCAATTAGAGCTCCTAACAAAACAAATGAAACCAGCTCAAAAGGAAAGACAAATCTACTTAACAAAATTTCTCCTAATAATTTTGTAGATGTTCCTTCGCTTATAACTACTGTTGAATCAAATGTTTGTAGAAGAATATAAGTAAATATTCCAAAAATTGAAAGTGATATGACAGCAGCCAATAATTTATTTTGATCATTATCTAGTTCAGCATTTGGACCTAAAGGAGCTCTTGTGATCATGACACCAAATAAAAATAAAACAATAACTGCACCTATATATACAAGTATTAGAACTAAAGCTACAAATTCAGCCGATAATAATATGAATAAAACAGCAGTAGTAGCAAGAGTAAAAACTAAAAATATGGCAGCGTGTATAACATTTGATGTTGTCACAACTTTTACTCCACTAAGTAAAAGCAACAGCAAAAGAAAGTATGAGAATATGTCTATTGCTTCCATTAGCTCTCTAAACCTGGACCTTCAGGAACAGTCTTTAGCCATTCATCAAGCCTGTCTTTGTCATGGAGCATATCGCCCATAGAAAATTCTGAATATTCGTATTCAGGTGACCAAAACAATGCATCAAACGGACATACTTCAACACATATCCCACAATACATACAAAGTGCATAATCAATATCAAACCGATCCAGTACCGCTCTACTTCTCTGACGTCCTCCTGGCTTTGAAGGAGGTTGTAACTCTTTGTGACCCTCTATGTAAATGCACCAGTCTGGACAAGATCTTGCACACAACATGCAACTTGTACATGCTTCAGAATCTAAAGCGATGACACCCCTAGTTCTAGGTGCGAGTATTTCTTTTTCAAAAGGATAATTTACGTTAGGATTTTCAAAAAAAGGAAGAAGGGTTTTAAACATATTGCCAATGACAATTTTGAGTCCAGTTAAAAATCCAGGAATTCTTGGTTTGAATTTTTGCATTAAAAAACAACTTTCATGATTGCTGTAGCCATTATATTCAAAAGAGAGAGAGGTATAAGGACTTTCCAAGCAAGGGTCTGAAGTTGATCTTCCCTAAATCGTGGGAAAGACCATCTTATAGCAATAAGGATAAATGCCAATAAAAATGTCTTTCCAATTAGAACCAATGGACCATAAAAGTTAACCCATTCAGTAGGTAAAAGTGGAACATGATAACCTCCTAAGAAAAGAGTTGAGGCAATCGCACACATAACAAATAAATTTATGTATTCAGAAATATAAAAAATAAGAAATCTAATCCCAGAATATTCTGTAAAAAAGCCCATAGTTAATTCAGATTCACCAATTGGCATATCAAATGGTGTTCTCATCATTTCAGCAGTTGCTGCAATCATAAAAATAATAAATGCAATACCCTGTCCTGCAATTACAAAAGGAAATCCAAATTCAATCTGTTTTTCTACTATTCCAACTGTTGACATAGTTTCAGCTTGTATAACGACACCAACTACAGATAAAATTAGTGGCAATTCATAGGCAATAAGTTGGCCTGCTGCTCTTAAACCACCCATTAGAGAAAATTTGTTTGCAGAGGACCATCCAGCTGTAAGAACTCCAATAGTGGAGATGGAGCTGATTGCAAGTAAAAAGAAGACTCCTAATTCCAGATCACGAACAATTAACGTGGGACTTAATGGAATAATTGTAAAAAGGCCTACTACAGCAGCTATAACCCAAGCTGGTGCCCACTTAAATACAGGCTCATCAACATCATTTGGAATGATTGTTTCCTTTTGTAAATATTTTGCAGCTGTTGCAAGTGGAAATATAAATCCTCTTAAACCAACATGAAGAGGACCTGGTCTCCTTTGCATCCAGGCAGAACCTTTAACCTCCAGCAAAGTAAGTCCTAAAGCCATTACTGGAGCTGTAGCTAAAACAACCAAAACTTTGATAAGTAATTCGGTACTAAAACTCATCTATCTACATCTCCAAGAACAAAATCTAAACTACCCATTATTGCTATCAAGTCAGGAAGCAATGCTCCTTCAAGCATTATTGGCAAAATTGATATGTTACTAAATGAAGCTGTTCTTATTTTTAACCTATAAGGTCCTAAACCACCTTCAGAAATTATATAATATCCCATTTCACCCTTAGGATTTTCTGCTCTTACATATGTTTGTCCTTTAGGAACTTTTATAACTTTTGGTACTTTTGCTTGGATTGGTCCAGAAGGCATGTCTTCAATTGCTTGTAAAATAATTTTTGCAGATTCTCTCATTTCGGATGTTCTTACAGCCCATCTATCGAAACAGTCACCATTTTCACCAATTGGTATTTCGAAATCAAATTTGTCATATGGTAAGTAGTTTGATTGTTTTCTCAAATCAAACTCAACACCTGATGCTCTCAATATTGGGCCGGATACTCCGTACTCTTCGGCAACTTCTTTTGGTAATACACCAACATTCTTTGTTCTAAGTTGAAATACTTCATTTCCGCCTATTAAATCTTCAAATCTATCAACAGCTTCAAGAACTTTTTGCATTGCAACTTTGGTATCGTGATAAAATCCTGCCGGTAAATCCTGTATGTCTTTTTTTGTTGTTGGCCCAGCACCTGCGGCAGGTTTTACCCCACCAATTCGATTAAAGTTTGGATGAAATCTTCCACCAGTAACAGATTCAAGCAAATCAAGAACTCTTTCTCGATCTTCCATAGCTAAAAATATAGGTGTTAGTGCACCAATCTCAAGTGGGAAAGCACCATTAAAAACAAAGTGGGAGCTTATTCTTGCCATTTCTGTCAAAATCAGTCTGATGTATTGTGCTCTTTCAGGTACTTCGATTTCCATTAATTTTTCAGCACCAGCGATAAATGGAATCTCATTCGCAAATCCTGAAACCCAGTCAATTCTATTTACTAATGTTGTTACTTGTGGATAAGTTCTGACCTCTGCAAGTTTCTCATATCCTCTGTGCATATATCCAAGTACAGGTTCAACACTGGATATTTTTTCTCCATTAATTTTAGCTACTAATCTCAAAACACCGTGAGTCGATGGATGTTGAGGACCAATATTTAAAGTCATATCTTCTGTTTCTATTTCAACAGAAACTGATGCTTCAGATAAAATTGGCATATTGTTTGGATCCATTGTTTGAGCCATTAGCTACCCTCTTCTGAGACCACGATGTTATCTTCTGGCATACCTTCTACATCAACTTCACCTGGCCAAGGTTTAACTTCTCTACTTATTAACTCAAATGATTTAAGTAGAGGATTCCCTTCATAAGCATCAGGAAGATAAAGTTTCTTTAAATTTGGATGGTTCAAGAAATTTATACCAAACATTTCATAAGCTTCTCTTTCATGCCAGTTCGCTCCACCAAAAACTTCAACTAATGAATCAATCTGCGGATCCTCTTTTGAAATCTTTGTAGATGATATAACTAAGTCGTCAGAATTTGTTTTTGATAAACAACTTATTATTTCAAAACTTGGGGTTACTGGTTCTTTTGGTGCGTCACCAATTTTTACATCGTTATCCCAGTCAACAGCAGATAGCCAATTAAAAAATTTTAAATCAAATTCTGCTTTCAATGTTTTATGCGTATCAACCCAAGACTGAGAATCTACTTCAATTTTTAATGTATCAAATTCAACTGATGAATTTTGAAATTTACTTTGAATTGAATTTACGAATTCGTTTTGATCAGACTGGTTCAATGTCTTTTTCTCTCCACTTTTCTTTCATATCTTCACCTTTTATTTTTTTCTGTAATAAAACTATTCCTTCTTGCAAAGCTTCCGGTCTTGGAGGACATCCGGGAACATAAACGTCAACTGGAATTAATTGATCTACTCCTTTTGTAACAGAGTAAGAATCCCAATACGGTCCCCCACTGTTTGAACATGAACCCATTGAAATTACATACTTTGGTTCCGGCATTTGATCATATAATCTTTTAACTGCCGGGGCCATTTTATCGGTCACAGTACCTGCAACAACCATCAGGTCAGCTTGCCTTGGCGATGCAGGAAGTGGAATTATACCTAATCTCATAAAATCATGTCTTGGTCCACTTGCTGCCATAACTTCAATGGCACAGCATGCTAAACCAAATTGGAAATACCACATATCATATGCTCTTGCCCAATTCAATATTTTAGAAATAGGCTTGGGGATACCAAACTTTTCAATTACTCCCATTTGAGGACATCCTTTCTAATGGCATATATCAAACCAAGTAAGAGAATAAAAATAAAGATAAACATTTCAACCAAGCCAAAGTATCCAAGATTTTCAAGATTTAGTGCCCATGGAAAAATAAATACTGCCTCAACGTCAAAAATTACAAATAATAAACCAAATATATAGTATCTAACATAAGTTTGGCTCCATCCACCACCTACTGGATCTACTCCGCACTCGTATGTTTTAACTTTTTCTGGAGTTGGTTTTTTGGGGCTTAGTAATGCAGACACAGAAATAAAAACTAGAAACAAGACAAGTCCGAGACCTATCATCGCCCCAACAGTAACGTAATCCTGAAAATAAGAAATCATATAATAACTTTAGTATGCTCTTAAAAAGTTTAGTTTTATTTCAAACTTCAGAGGAATTCTTTTGTAATATTTTTTTATGGATAAAAATAATTTTTTTCTAGATTCTCCAAATTTAACAGATCTTGTTCAGGTATTAATCAATAACATTTGTTCAGAAGAGTTATTCAATGTTAACCAAAAATTAGTTCTAAAAAAGTACGATCAATCAATCAAAAAAATAAACTTTATTTTAGTTGATGGCTTAGGTAGTAAAAATATCCAGAATTTAGATAATTTATTTACCAATAATCAAACCGATGAGATAGTCTCTACATTTCCCAGTTCTACAAGTGTTGCCTTAAGTTCAATTAATTTTGCTTCCAAACCAATAGATAATGGTTTGATTGGCTATTTTCATTTTGCTAAAAAGGAAAATAAATTAATCAATACCTTAAATTGGAAAGGTTCTGAAACTTACTTAAAAAATATTGACTTTTTCTCTTCCCAAAAAACTATTTGGAATATATTGAGTCAAAATAAAATTGGTTTCAATGTTATTCAACCAAAAAATTTGATTGGTAGCCCTCTATCGGATCATATATATATGGGTGCGAATCAAATAGGCTATGAAAATTTAAATGAACTTGAAAATATTTTATCTTTACCCGAAATATTAGATAATCACTTTAATTACATATATTATCCAGTGATTGATGTTGCAGCACACGTATATGGAACAAATAGTGACGAATGGCAAAATGAAGTAAATATCTTTTCAGAATTTTTATCAAGAATGATAAAAATAGATTCAAATAGATATACGTGTATAACTGCTGACCATGGAGTGGTTAATATTGAAGACCAAAACAAATTTAGACTTGAATATGATGAATCTGTAAAAATTTATGGCGATCAAAGAGCAGTGTATATAAATGGAGAGGTTGAAAAAATTGAAAAAGTATTCAAGAACGTTCCTGGGTATTTTTTAGAAAAAGAAGAAATAATCTCTTTATTAGGTACACCTACTAATGAACATATAGAGAATTTTTATCCAGAGCAAATTTTTCTTCTTGATGATGGAAACATAATTTTTCCAAATCATCTAAGTGCAAACTTAAAAGGCTATCACGGAGGAATTTCTAAGACAGAGGTCTCTATACCTTTGATTGAAATAGTAAATTAATTATGGTCTTGTCTTATATAGGTATGGTGTTTGTCTTAATTATGATGATTTTTCTATTTAGAAAAATAAAGTAATTAGTTTGGTTGGTAAGTCCCAAAGAAGACTTGCCAGGCAAGAGCAGTCTTTGCTAATAAGCTAAGCCATATATATGCCCTCTCACCGTAAAGATAATCTTTCCATTTGCCTACACCTTTATATTGGAGAACCATGTTTATTGAAAAAGTGTTAAAGAATATAAATATACTTACAAAAATCCAGACAACAAACTGAGGTACACCTTGTGGGTTTGAATCTGTTGCAACACCATCCCCAATTAAATTAATAAATATGAAAATCCATGGTGCAACACCTACAAGACAACCCATAATGTAACTTGTCCAGTCGACTTTTTCAGTATATTGATTATTGACTTCCATCATCCACCCAAACCAACACATTGCAGCATTCATAAAAAATATACCAAGTAATGCCCAGATATCATAAATTCCAACTAGTAAGGCAATTAAAACTATCATGACAGAAGCACTTATAGAGTATTCAATCCAACGAACTTTATTGATTCCTTTTCCAAGGTCTTCTTGGTATTTATTGTAAAAAGGACCTGATATCAAAAAATGTGCAACTGCGGATGCTAACAAGAAGGTTGCAACAGCAGGTCCAAAGTTTGTTACTTCTCTCCATATTTCTAATTTTGGTACTAAAGCGAATGATGATGGATCATTTGGACTGCCCTCTCCAACCAATTGTGTAAGAGTTATTGGGACTACAAAATCAGAATTTACTACAGTTCCTAACCAAAATAATGCTGATCCTTGGACAAGGTGCATAAAGCCCATAATGATATTAAAACGCCTTAATTTTCGGATTTTTTCAGATATCAAATTTCCCCCCTTTGACACTCATATATTAATATGGAATTTACAAACATCTACCAAAAATGAATAAACAAGAAATTTATCAAGAAATTCAAAAAATTCTTCATGAAATTAACGATATTTCAAAGTCTTTATCTTCTTCAAGAGAGTTTATATCTGAAGATTCAAATAAAAGAGCTCAAGTAAGACTGGCAGAGATCGAGAGTGACTTGCAAACTATTGCTGGAAGAATAGCAAAAATTAATTCAGTTCTTTGAAGGAAAGGTAGTGACTTCAGTCACATCTATACAAACTTTGTCACCTGGTTCAAAAATCATAGATGGCAAAGATCTTGCTCTAAATATCTCACCGTTTTTGTTTTCAAATGAAATTACTTGATCATGCCCATAAAAAATACATTCTTTAACGACATAATCCCCATTGGAATCTAGGTTGACTTCAATACATTCAGGTCTTATCGAAACATCTAATTCTCCATCATAAGCAGAATTGAATGTTCCTAATGATGTTTTAACTCTTCCGTTTGTTGATACTCCTTTTATGATATTTGGATCTCCAACAGAGTTTGCAACAGTTTGACTTATTGGATTGAGATATATTTCCTGAGGAGTAGCACTTTGGATCACTTTACCATTTTCAAGAACACTCACAATATCACAAACTGATAGTGCTTCTTCCTGATCATGAGTAACTATGATTCCAGTTGTTTTAGTGGCTCTTAATAATGAAACAACTTCTTCTCTTAAGTCTCTTGCCATCTGTGCATCTAAACTTGTGAAAGGTTCGTCTAGCAAAACCACTTCTGGATTTGGAGCCAATGCTCTTGCTAGGGCTACCCTTTGTTGTTGACCTCCTGATATATCCTGTGGAAATTTTTTTCTGTATGAACTTAAGTTTGTCATACTTATTACCTCATCGAGTCTTCCGTTTTTAATTTCTTCTTTACTTAAACCAAAAGCAATATTTTTTTCAACTGTTAAATGAGGGAATAGTGCATAATCTTGAAATACCATACCAATTTTTCTTTTTTCAGGTGGTACGTTAGTTTTCTCATCAAATATAACTTTGTTATGCATTTCGATTGTTCCTTGATCTGGGTTTTCAAAACCAGCTAGAAGTCTTAATGCTGTTGTTTTACCAGAACCAGAGACACCTAAAATTCCAAATATTGATCCGTACCAAATGTCAATATTGAAATCCGTTAAAACATCTTCACTGCCATAAGATTTTGAAAGGGATCTTGCTCTTATAATTAAATTATCGAATACCATATTTAAACTGTTAAATTCCTTGTACTTAATATATAAGTAGGGATTGCACTTATTGCCAACAATATAAAGGCAGAAAATGCAGCTTGTGTAAAGAGTGCTTCTGAAGCAAAAGACCATACATCAACAGCCATCGTACTAAATTCTGTTGGTCTTAATAAAAGTGTTTGTGGAAGTTCTTTCATAGTTGAAAGAAATACCAGTGCTCCACCAGCAAATAATCCTCTATAAATTAATGGAAATGTAATCTTTTGAAAAGTTTCAATTCTAGACAAGCCCAGGCCAAGACTTGCCTCAATATATGACGATTTTACTTGTTCCATTGAGGCCTGGCCACCTCCTATCGCTTGTGGAATAAATACAATTAAATAGGAAACAACCAGTGCGAAAAAACTTTGATATATACTTGGAAATATTTTTACAGAAATAAACAGTATTGAAACTCCAACAGCAATATGTGGCAACCCATAAAGTGATAACATTAATTTTTCAATAATGTCTCCAAATTTTGATTTATATTGAGAAATCAAAATCACAATTGGCATTGAAATAATGATGGCAAATATGGAAGTTACTATCGCCGCAGAAAATGAACCAAATATTCCGGGCAACGATGAGCTGACATCATTTCCGTAATAGATTCCACGTAATAACCAAAAACTTAATACAGATATTGGAATAATCAGTCCAAGCATGATCACAAAGCCAAGAAAGCCATATGTAAGCATTTTTCCACCACGCTCTAATTTTATTTTTTTTGGAACTTTTGGTGTTCCCGATACTTTCGCAGATCTAGAGGTTGCTGAACCTCTTTGAACAAAACTGATAATCAAGGCCAACACAATAAGAAGACTTGAGTAAAAAATAACAGGATCTCCTAGAATACTAAATTCGTAATATGCATATATTGCTTTTGTTACAGTTGAATATCTCATCAAAGAAACAGCACCAAAATCAGATATGACATAAAGGCCTACTAACAGACCTGAATAAATTATCGGTTTCTTTAACCTCGGTATTACAACATTTGTATAGACTTTGAGCTGACTCACTCCTAGTGATCTAGCAGCATCTTCAACTGTTGAGTCAAGATTTCTCAGTGCGCTACTACAAATTAGTTGAACATATGGATATGTGAATAAAGTTAGAACTAGCCAACTACCTAAAAATCCATCTATACCTGCGATTTCTTCTAATCCGAAACTATTAAAAAGTTGTACAAATAACCCTTTTGGAGAGAATGCAGAAATATAAGTTAATGCTCCTATATATGATGGAATTACTAACGGTAGTGCACATAGGGTAAATAAAATTTTTGACCCTGCAAACTCAAACCTAATTGTCACAATCGATATCAATAAACCAACAATAAGACTTGAAATTACAACTGCAATAAATACTGCAATTGTATTAAATAGTAATCCAAAAACATCCCATGATTGAAAGAAACTTGACAGTGATCTTGAAAAATTAATAAATCGCCAAAGCATATAAATTACAGGCATTAGAAAAGTAATTAAAATAAACGAATTTATCGAAATTAGACTTTTTGGGATCTTCACAATACTAAGAATATCTTTGATTTTGACTTATTAAAAGAAAAATTCTGGCCAAAGAAACCCTTGGCCAGAATTCTATTTTGTTTCGAGCTTACTAGTTAATTAATGACTGACTAGAAACCTGCTTGCGCAATCAACTCGACAGCTTTTTCCTGCCAAAGTGATAGCGCTGACCAGTTCAAATTTGATGGAGAATTTAAACTGTCAATATCTGGGAGTAAAACGTTTGGTGTTACACCTGCAGCGAGAGGGAACTCATAAACAGAATTAGTAAAATGCTCTTGGGCACTTGTTGAGTGTAAAAACTCAATAAATGCTAAAGCAGCAGGTTTGTTTTGACTTGTAGACAAAATACCTGCACCCGCTGGCATAACCATAGCACCACAACCACCATCTAAGTAGACATTTTTAACAGGACTATCTCCGTTTTCAGCAACTACCCTCAATGTGTAATAGTGATTAATCATTCCAATGTCTAATTCACCAGCATCTGCTGCAGCAACTTGTGGAGAGTTCTTTGGATATTCTGTATATCCAAGTCCATTAATAGCGGTTAGCCACTCTAGAACTTTTTCTTCACCATCAGATTCAATCATGCAAGCAATCATTGCAATGAATGATGAGTTTGTTGGTGCTAGTCCTAATCTATTTCTAAACTTTTCATCTGCAAGACCATAAATATCACTTGGCATCTCTGCATCACTTACATCTCTAGTATCAATTACTAATGATCTTGATCTTCCTGATGTACCAACCCAAAAACTATTTTTATCAATAGCCCAAGTTGGAACATTGTCTAGTATGTCAGCTGGTAATTTATCAAATAGGCCTGCTTTTGCAACAACACCAAGGCTTACCGGATCTTGTGAAAAGAATACGTCAGCTGGGCTAATTGCTCCTTCAAGTTCTAATGTTCCGGCAAGGGCAGCACTCTTTGCATATCTAACTTCAACATCAACACCAAATTTAGATTCAAATTCTGCGATTAAATCAGAAACTAAGCTTTCTTTTCTACCACTGTATACCACAAGCGTTCCACCGACTTCTGCCTCTGGTTCTGCTAGAGCTGCTTCTACAGCAGAGTCAATATTCTCTTGAGATACTTCGCCTGGTGGACCTGCTTCGCCTGGTGGACCTTGTTCTCCATCTTGACCAGCACACCCTATAAATACCAACACAAGTAAAGAAAATAATGCAACAGATTGTTTTTTCATTTTTTACCCTTCTTAAATATGTTGTTAATAGTAGTTAACAAAATTCGTTAAGTAAAGTTAAAAATATAAACTGTAATGATAAAAAAATTTTTAATATTTTTTTCTATAGATCAGATTTAAAAACTTTTAAGAATTTAACTTTAAAATATAAGGCGTAAGAAATTTAAGACTTAAGCTTTTGTGAACTGCTTAATTAATGCACGAGGGAATATTTTTCCACCGTTACGCACAACCCACATAAAGGCAACTAATAAATATGCGAAAGGACACGCCATATTTTTATTTTACAGCAATGTTAAAATAAAAGAAATGGATAATAACATAAAAGAAATTAACAATAATCCAAAAATTATAACAAAATTTGAACCTCTGCTTTGGATTGCATTTGTAGCATTAACTGCTGTAGTCGGTTGTCCAATTTTTTGAAATATTATTAAATAGCTAATATGTTAACACCTGTTAACATATTTATATGGGTAAACCTCAGAACATACTATCTCATGAACGAGAAGGTCAAGAGCTAATTGAAAACTTCCCAGTTTCATTTTTTTCTCATGCTGAAGCAATCTATCATTTACAAGAAGTTGGTATAGATTTAAAAAAGACTAGGGTTGCTGACTGGCTGCAAACTAGTCGTGCAAATGTTTCTCAAGTCATTGGAAGAATGCAAAATAGTGGTTTGGTAGATTTTGGAGAAAATTTAAAGCTTACTGAAAGCGGAGATTGTCTTGCAAAGATTGTTATTAGACGACATCGAATTACTGAAAGATTCTTATCAGAGGTTTTAAATCTTCCTTGGGCAGATGTTTATAAAGAAGCATCCAAATGGGAAAATGTGCTTAGTCCTCTTACTGAAAAAGCTATGCTAGAAATCTTGGGAAATCCAACTACAGGTCCCTTTGGGAATCCAATTCCTTACTCAAATTACAAAGAAAAAAAAATGTATCCAATCTTAGATGCTAAAGCAGATAACAATTACTTTATTGAAAAGATTACAGAGGAATTAAAAAGAGATAATGAAACAATCTCTTTTTTACAAAACCACGATATGACACCAGGGAAAAAAATAAAGGTCGCAGATTCTGGAGATTATTCAATAACGATAAGTACTGACGACAAAAAATATTTTGGAATAGATAAATTTCTAGCAAAAAGAGTCTTTGTAAGCTCTACCAATTTATGATTAATTTAAATATATTCAATAATTAAGTATGGAAGATTTTTTACAACAATTACCAAGAAATCTATTTCTCTATATAGGTGCTGGTATATTTGCATTAATTATTACTTATAGGTTCTTTCCAAAAGTATTCTTGAAAATTCACAAACCTTTCTTTTTTACTTTAGGAATTTTGTCTTTATCTCTAGGATATGTAGGGATTTTAATTCCTGGCCTTCCAACAACTGTATTTATTCTTATTGCAGCATGGGCATTTTCAAAATGTTCTGATAGATTTACTGCTTGGCTTGAAAATCACAGACTTTTTGGACCAATGATATTAAATTGGAAGACTTATAGAGGACTGTCAAGAAGAGCTAAAAAACTTGCTATTTTGATGATAATTCCTACTTTTGTCTTAACTATATTTTTAGTATTTTCATTAGTTGGGGACTTAATATTTGGATCTTTTGGAATTGCTCTTTGTGTATGGTTGGCAACAAGACCTGAACCCCCACTAGAACAAAATTAAATTAATTAGCTTCTGGAATTTGATAATCTATTGGTGAAACTTTATCTAGTTCAAAAACGTCTCTTGCCTGTGCCTCATAGTTCAAACCAATAGAAATTTGATCACCTTCAGTTACTCTATTTCCATTTTCATCAAGACGAGCGTTAAACGTTGCTTTCTTTCCTGATTTACAAATAGTTTTTAGTTCGATTAACTCATCGGCCCACCCAAGAAGATAGATACTACCGGGAAATGGCTCTCCCCTAAAATCAGTTCTTAAACCATAACAAAGAACGGGTATTTTCAATTTATCAACAACAAGAGATAACTGTAATACTTGTTTAGGTGTTAAGAACTGGGCTTCATCAACTAAAATGCATGAAACTTTTTCTCTCTGATGTTCATGTGCGGTCCAAACATATAAATCATCTTCACCCTCGAATCTCTCAACATCTCTTTCTAGACCAATTCTTGATGTAACTTTGCCTTCTCCAAATCGATCATCTAATTTAGGGGTAAAAATTAATGTTTTCATGTTTCTTTCTTCGTAGTTATGAGCTGATTGAAGAAGGTTTGTACTTTTTCCGGCATTCATTGCTGCGTAATAAAAATAAAGTTTTGCCATATTTTTATATTACCTTTTTATTTTTATCTTTATCCTTTTGTAAGATATAAATATGGAAAATATTTTAAAATTTTCTCACATGCTTGGACTCTCAATATGGTTAGGGTCAATGGTAATGTGGGCAATGTTTGCGCCAAAATTATACAAAATTGATCCAACAAAAAATACAACTAATACCTTAAGAAAAACATTTAGCACTCTTTCTTGGAGCTCTTATTCTTTATCTTTATTAAGTGGTGTAGGAATTTTTCTAATCATTGACAATGATATGTCAACGTGGGGAACTGAACTATTAGTTCTTATTTTTGCAGGAATTGTTATAGGGCTACATAGCTTTGCTTCAAAATTAAGTTCTGCATTAAGAGGTATGTTGAATGGGGTAATGTTATTAAGTGCTTTAGTAGTTATTTATTTGGCAACAATTAATATCTAATAAGATTGAATTAGTTCTAATTCTTTCTCAGTGATAATCCCTTCACCTTGGATCAAAATTTTGCTGGTTCCCTCTTTTATTAAAAACCAATAAATTGTTTCTTCATTTGGTATATCAAGATCTTCCTTAAATTCTTCTTTATTTAAATAAGCAGTTATCGTGCGATTTCTAATTCTATCGTCTCTAATACCAGCTCTCATTACACCATCTAAATATATTTCGTTTAACTTATTTGTTTTTCTAATTGTTGGAACTTCAATAATATTGTGAGTTAAATCCATTTCATTATTTTCAAGAAGATTAATTGATTCATCAACTAGGCCTTGATGCCATTGTTGAAAGGCAACAATGATTATTAGATCTTTATCCACAAAATCGTCTGGAACAACTTTTTTTTCTTTATTTAAATTGTTTCCTTCAATTGAAGGAAATTCATTAATTTCTCCACTCATATACATATTCTCGCTTGATTGACAGCTTATTGTAAGAAGAAATACTATTAAAAAAACTAATTTAGGCCTGACCAAGAACTGCCTCAAGGTTTTTGATTTGTGTATTCATTAATTTTGTCCATATAGGACCAAAAAATAATCCAACTATTATAAAAATCCCTTTATATTTAACGTTCACAGTATAAGTAAGTTCAGTACCTCTTGAGTTTGCTGATAAAAATATTGTATCGATTAGCGTAAAGTTTTTAGTATCTGCTTTTAATGAGGCTCTCAATGGTGCGCCCCATTCAATTACCTCGTAATCGATAATCATTTCTCTATCATTAAAAGATGTTTTTGCTTTGAATATCGATCCTTCTCTAATTGGCTCATTAGTAATTAGCTGAGCTGTACTAGCTGTATCCCATTGATCAAGATTTCTAAAATCAGCAACAAAATTGAAAGCAGACTCAATATCTCCTTTTACAGTAATTGTTCTTGAATAAATCGGCATATTTTTATTTTAAGCTATTGAAAGTTTAGTATGTAAAAATTTATCGAAGATTTAACGACCTATTTCTAAAACCAATAAATCCAATTGCCAAAAATATTAAAGTTTTTCCAACTACAAGAAATATATCTTCACCAATTAAACCATCTTGATAAGGATTTCCGTATGCTCCAAACGATGAGAGATTATCATCGAACCATTGAAAGAAATCATTTGTCCCAGCTAATGAGTTTGTTAAATATTCAAATGCCATTAAGCCACCTCCAAAAGCCCATGCCATTGAGGACTTACCTGTGAAAGTTCCAAGAGCAAATCCTAATGCTCCAAAACTAACACCAGCTAATGCAGCTTGTAGCGTTGCTTTCATTAGAGGTCCATAATCAAGTGTCTGGCTAAGTTCCATGGTTGCTATTGGAATAAACATAATGTTTGTCCATGCAAAAGTAACAAATAAACCAAAGAGGACTGTAAGAATGGCTTGTGATAAATAAACAGTTGATCTTGTCATTGGTAATGCTGCAACAAATTCAAACGTTCCATCTTCTTCAGCTTTTGAACCTAGTTTATTTAAAAGTATGATCGTAGCTGTACCAATTAAAAGCGGTACGAATGGAACTAGGAAATAAGTTGTTACCATTCCCTCTAGCGTAAAAACATTATCCCAATCTTGTATTCCGAGCAAATTCATAACTGTATCATTCTCAGACATGCCTCTAAANGCTTCTCTTTGTGTATCTATAAGGAGGCTCTCTACGCTTGAATTTGCAAAAGCCAATGGAAGTATCAATAGATACACCCCTCCTGATATTGCCCAATTTAAGATGAATTTTCTTGGTACAGTGATCATATATTTAAGATAATTAAGCATTTGATTCCTTTCTGTCATAAAACGAAAAGAAAGCATCTTCTAAATCTTTTCCATCTTCTTNTGCCTTATTTAAAAATGTTTCATACATTTCATCATAAACTTTGGCTCCATCTCTCAAAACCGCCATTGACTTAGCAACTTTTTCAACTTCAGAGATTATATGGGATGACAAAAGTATGGATGCGCCATTATTAGAAAATTCTTCAACTATTTCAAAAAATGACCTTTGGTGGAAGGGGTCTAAACCAGAAGTTGGCTCATCCAAAATTAAAGCCTTCGGTTTATGCTGAACAGCTAAGATTATGGCAACTTTTTGTCTGTTTCCTTTAGATAGTTCTTTTAAAGATTGATCTACTTCAAGTTCGAACTTCTCTGCTAATTCCATTGCATATTCAGTAGTTTGACCTCTCATGTCAGCACCAAGTTTAAACAATGATTTAGGACTAAGATTTTGTGGAAGTTGGGGATCTCCAGGTAAATATCCAATTATTTTTTTTGCTTCAACAGGATTTTCGATTGTGTCAATTCCCTCTACTGAAAGAGAGCCTTCTGAGGGTTTCAAAAAACCCATTAAACTTCTCATCGTCGTTGATTTTCCTGCACCGTTTGGACCAAGTAACCCTTTTACTTCACCATTATCAACAGAAATACTAATATCTGAGACACCTTTACCGTTTTTGTATTTCATTGTTAGGTTTTGAATTTCAATCATAAAATTATTATATATAATTTATTCATTTTTATTACTATCAGTATTCTGCTTTTTTCTTAGCCATGTAAGTAAAAGAGCTGGAATTAAAAACATNAGCATNTCNTCCCATCCGCCTTGNTGATGAAAAACTGGTGGACTATTTGTAAAAATTAGGTTCATAGATAACTCTGTACTATCCATCTTGAAATATTTATCAATGAGCTAGGAACAAGGCCAAAAAATATAGTCAGTGTCGCTAAAGTTGTAATTACAAAATATTCTGATTTTTTTAATTTCAATGTCTCTATAGGTGCTTCTGTCTTTTCAATAGTTGCTATCCAAATTGGTCTCAAGTAAAAATAAAATCCTGCAACTGTTGACAATAAAAGAATTGAAACAAGGAGATATTTTTCATAAGCCCATAAGTTTGTTAACAAAATAAATTTCGAGACGAATCCGCTTGTTAGAGGAATTCCGGCTAAACCAAACATAAATACACAAAATGAAGTGGCAAGAAAACGATTATTTATAAATAATCCTTGAATACTTTGAATGTTAAATTCTGATGATAGTTTTCCATTTATAATTGAAAAAATCATAAATATTCCGATTAATTGGAGTATATAAGTAAATAGATAAAACATAGATGCGCTTGTTCCATTTATACCTGATACAATTCCAGATAAAATAAATCCAGACTGGACTACACCACTATAAGCTAAAAGCCTTTTTANATCTTCTTGTATAGANGCAAATAAAGAACCAATGAGAGCAGAAGAAATAATAACTATTAAAAAGAAGNTATTGAAATCTTCGATAATAAAGTTTATTGANACCAAACAAAGTCTTGCAATAACAATAAATGATGAAACTTTAGCTATTGAAGACATAAATCCAACATATCCCGTTGGTGAACCTTGATAAACATCAGGAGCCCAGGATTGAAAAGGTGCAGCAGCAATTTTAAATAGTAAACCAATAAAAATAAGTAAAACACCAATTGATGTTGTAAGTGGTACAGAATCAGGTCCAACATAAGCGATACCTAAGGCAAAGTTGTAAACACTAAAAACTGAAAAAGATACGTAGACTAAAGAGACACCATAAATCAATATACAAGATGCGAGTGATCCTAATAGGAAATACTTTAGGGAAGCCTCATTACTTAGCTTGTCGCCTCTATTTAAACCAGCGAGAGCATATAAACTAATAGATCCAATCTCCAAACCAATAAATAACATTATTAAATTTTCAGAGTCCACCATTAACATAAAGCCAGAAGCACTCATCAGAGTGAGAATTATTGCCTCCGTTGTTTTTTCTTTTAATTGTTTTGATGAGTCCCAAATAGGTAAAAAATTAAATAATAAAATAAGCGAAATTAAGACATTACCAAACAGAGAAAATTCGTCTAATAATATTTTTTGAGTGAAGTATGAACTTACTCCATTCTCTAAAAACAATCCAAACTTTAAAAATACACAAAAAGAAGTAATAAGCATTCCCATAAACGTAATTGATTTTTTTACAATTTCATTAGATTCAATAGTGATTGTAAAAAATAGAAGAACCAAGGCTGTGCCAACTAAAGCAATGGTTGGAGAAATTACAATTAAATTGAAACCTATTGCTGCACTAATTTCACTCATTGTGAAGCTCCTAAGAGATTGCTAATTGATTCATAAATTACTGATACATCTTGAACGACGTAGCTTTCTATAAAACTCGGATATATGCCAATGAACAACATTAAAGCAAGTAACGGACCTACAGCTACCAGTTCTTTTGAATTTAGATCTGTTAACACAGAATTTTCATCATTATCTAATTGTCCATTAAACATCCTTTGATAAGCCCAAAGCATATAAATTGCTGCAAGGACAACACCAAATGCTGCAACAGAGGTCAGAACTTTAAAAGTCGGATAACTTCCCATTAAAATCATAAACTCACCAACAAATCCATTAAGTCCTGGTAATCCTATTGAAGCAAATGAGGTAAATAAAAATATTGATGCATATATAGGCATTGATTTTCTCAAACCCCCAAAATCTGATATTCTCCTTGTGTGTCTTCGATCATATAAAAATCCAACAAGCATAAATAATGCACCAGAAGTTATACCGTGATTTATCATTTGAATTACAGCACCTTCAAGACTTAAGTATCTTCCTGCTGAAATACCAAGCATTACAAATCCCATGTGGCTTATTGAGGAATATGCAATCAGTTTTTTAATGTCTATNTGAACAATTGCTACNATTGCACCATAAATTATCCCTACAACAGATAGAAATGCAATTATGNANTGGTACCTAAGAAATCCTTCTGTAAAAAAAGGAATTGATACTCTTAANATTCCATAGGCNCCAACTTTTAAAAGAACTCCNGCCAACAAAATACTTCCNGCGGTTGGTGCNTCNACGTGAGCATCTGGTAACCAGGTGTGAAGTGGAAATANAGGNACTTTTACAAGGAAACCAAATGTGAATAGTAAAAATAATATTTCTGACTGNCTGGTNGTAATTGACATAGATGCTATNGATTCAAAATCTANCGCAAATTTTCCAGATGAAATNTAGCTTAAAACTCCTGTATATATTGTTCCAGCGAGTATAAAAATTGAACCAAAGACTGTATANAAAATAAATTTAATTGTNGCATATCTTCTATTACTTCCACCCCAGATNCCCATTAANAAATACATTGGAATTAGCAAGGCTTCAAAAAATATGAATAGTGANACTAANTCACCTGCCAAGAATACTCCATTTACAGCAGCTTGTAAGAGCATGATTGANCCNAGAAATCCTTTACTTTCTGCATANTCTTGATTNACTGAAAGAATTGANAATAATACAAGCAAACAATTTAATGTAATTAATAAAAATGACATTCCAGAAAATCCAATAATCAAATCTATTCCATATGCTGTAATCCAAGGTATTGAATCAACCTCTAAAAAGCTTGTTTTTAAATTTTGGTTTACAAACATATACAAACAGAGGCCTAATGGGATCAAGCTTAAATAAACTGTTAAAGGTCTGAAGAGTTCTTTCCTTCTGTTTGGAATAAGAAAAACTAATAATGAGTTAATTACTGGAAGCAATATAAAGCTATAAACCAAACCTGTCATAATAAGACTCCAGGTGAAAATAAAAATACAAGAATTAGTGCCAACATGAAAAGTCCAAAATATACAACATAGCTTCTAACAAGACCAGTTTGTGAATAGGAAATTTGTTGGGATGATTTTAAAAATGACCTTGCTACCCCATTTATAAATCCATCAATAGTCATACCATCAACACTTACAGCGACTTTTCTTGATAATGATTTCATACCTTTTACAAAAATTAGATTTCCTATTTTATTTAAATTAAGAACGTCTTTTGAAAGCTTTTTGATTTGTTTTAAAAAAGGTATTTTTATTTTAAAATAGCCAAAAATATCAAAGATATAAATTAAGTATGCAAGTGCAAGGCCTGTAAAACCTGCACCAATTGATAGAAATGCCAANACNGCGAGAGTNATACCTTTTGGAAGGTGNGTAACTTCTACGTTNTAAAGAGTTTCGTGTAATACTTTTTCTAAACCATGAAAAAAAGGTGTGTTTATAAATCCAATAAAAATAGAAAAAAGGCCAAGTAGAATTAAAGGCCTTGTCATATTTTTTGGTGCTTCATTTACACTGTCTAATTCATTGGATGGCTCTTTAACAAAAATTAATAACCAGTGCCTCCCCATGTAAAAAGCAGTCATTAATGCAGCTAAAAGAGATAAAGCCCAGAAGCCATAATAAATTCCTCCTTTAGAAAATACCGAGGCTAGTATTTCATCCTTTGACCAAAATCCTGCCAACGGTGGAATACCAGATATTGCTAAAGTTCCAATTCCCATCATTGCAGCAGTTACTGGCATTTTTTTTCTAAGTCCGCCCATTTTATAAATATTTTGTTCGTGATGCATTTCATGAATTACAGCCCCTGCTCCGAGAAATAGCAATGCTTTAAAAAATGCATGTGTTACGAGATGAAATATTGCTGCAACATAGGCTCCTGCTCCAATAGCTATGAACATAAATCCAAGTTGTGAAATAGTTGAGTAAGCCAAAACTTTTTTTATGTCATCTTGATTTATCGCAGCGAAAGCAGAAATTAGAGCTGTTAAAAGTCCAAGACTTATAATTGTGATACTTCCTATTTCTGAAAATTGTAATAATGGTGAAATTCTAACCAGCATAAACACACCAGCTGTAACCATTGTTGCGGCATGAATCAATGCGCTTGCAGGTGTTGGTCCTTCCATTGCATCTGGTAACCAGCTGAATAAAGGAAACTGAGCAGATTTTCCGAAAGCACCTAAAAGTAAAAACAAAATCATNAGATCTAAATTTTCAGGTCNTGTTTTTAGAGTGTNTTCAAATATACTCAAAAAGTTAAAGGTTTCAAAATAATTTAAAATCATCATGAGACCAATAAGNAATCCAAANTCTCCTATCCTATTNAAAATAAANGCTTTGTTTCCTGCTTTTGATGCTGATTTCTTTTCTGACCAAAAAGATATTAAGAGATANGAGCTTAATCCAACTAGTTCCCATCCAAAAAACATTACTAAAAAATTTCCAGACATCACAAGGAGTAACATTGAAAAAACAAAAAAATTGAAATATTCAAAGTATTTTGTGTATTTTTCATCTTTGCTCATATATGAGGTTGAAAAAAGTTGAATTACAAGACTTAGAGTAGAAATTAAAACCATCATTACACCAGATAGTCCATCTAAATAAAATTCAAATACTATTTGTGGATCAGGAAACCACTCAAAGAGCTCGAACTTAAGTGGTTTGAATTTATCCAAAAAAATATATCCAAATAAGAAAAAAGATATTGCAACAGACAAAAGGGAGGCATTCAAAGTTACAAAATTTGTAAGTAACTCATTCATGTATTTACCTGCAACTTTTAAAAGTAATGATGTAAGAAACGGAATTAGTAATACTCCTAGAATTAAAATTTCCAAACTTATCCCTTCGAAGAACTTAACATGTCTACAGACGCTGATTCTTGTTTTTTAAATATTGANACAATTATTGCTAGACCAACTACAACTTCNGCNGCAGCAACNACTAGTACAAAAAAGACNGCAATNTGNCCATCNACTAATCCCAAATGGTTTGAAGCTGTNATAAATGTTAAATTAACAGCGTTAAGCATAAGCTCAATACACATAAACATAATCAATGCATTTTTACGAATCATCATACCGAGGAAGCCAATTGAAAAAAGTATGGCTGAAAGAGTTAGATACCAATCAGAGGTTACTTCAATCATTGGTCTCTCTTTTCCTAAACTCATAAGCTAAAGCTAATGCTGCAGTTGTAGCAACGATCAGAAGTATTGATATAACTTCGAAGGGAAAGACCCATGACGTAAACATTGCAGATGCTAAAAGTGATGGTGTGCCTTCGAATGTATTTTGAGATTGAGGAAATAACAAATTCCAATTTAATCCATTTTCTAAAACAATAAAGACAACAACTGAAACTAATAAAATTAAAGTTCCAGATATTAGTAATTTTTGACCTTTTATTTCCTCTTTGGTTTGTTCTGGTTTGTCAACACCAATCATCATTATGACAAACAAAAATAATGTCATTACAGCACCTGCATAAACTAACATTTGAACCATAGCAACGAAAGTTGCATTAAGAGAGATATATAAAATAGCTAGCGATGTAAGTGTCAGCACTAGTCCCATTGCATTGTGAACTGGATTTNTGGCAAAAATTACTATNAGCGCNCCTAGAATTATAAANAATCCAGGAATCGCAAATAGCAGTAAATCTGTCACACTATTCTTCTTCTAAAAATTGACCCTTTTCAGGATCTCTTTTTCCANCNCCAAGGGACCCTGTCCAGCTTATAATATTTTGATAGTCTGGATTACCATTCGATGATGTTGCTCTCATCCATCCATCAGCTGTTTTTAATTCATTAAAATTTGTTAATTGTGTTTGCTCCTCATGAACATTTGGATTTCCATCATCTCCTACCAATAAGACCTCTTTATCAAATACTGCTTCATCTCGAGAACCAACACTCATCTCAAATAAAGATGTCATAGTTATAGCTTCAGTAGGACATGCTTCAACGCATAAACCACAATAAATACATCTAAGCATATTTATTTCATAGATAAAACCGTATCTCTCACCTGGGCTTACTGGTTGTTCTTCAGGATTGTCCTCACCTCTGACGTAAATACACTGGGCGGGACATACTCCAGCACATAGTTCACACCCTATACATTTTTCCATTCCATCTTCATATTTATTTAAAACATGCCTTCCATGGAATCTTTGTGGTTTATTTCTAAACTCTTTTGGGTATTTATCAGTTACAGATTTTTTGAATAGCTCTTTAAAAGTTACCTTTAATCCTTTAACTAAGTCATAACCTGCACTCATAATTTTCCTAACTCCAAGGTAGTCCAAACTCTCTAATACCTAGCACAATTGATGAAATCATTAGCCATATTAGTGAGAGAGGTATAAGTCTCTTCCATCCTAACTCCATTAGTTGGTCATATCTTAGTCTTGGGAGTGTTGCTCTTATCCAAAAGTAAACAAATAATAGACCAAAAGTTTTAACGCCCAACCAGATTGTTGGCATTATTGCTGATAGAAACGGTGGTAAAACTCCAGCAAACGTTGGGCCTAACCATCCNCCCAAGAAGAAAGTTGCTGTTATTGCACACATATTAAACATATTTATATATTCAGCTAAAAAAAACATTGCAAATCTGAAACCTGAATATTCTGTATGAAACCCACCAACTAATTCTTGCTCTGCTTCTACAAGATCAAAAGGAGCTCGGTTTACTTCAGCAATCGAGGCTATGAAAAATATTCCAAAAGCTAAAAATTGTGGAAAAATGTTCCAGTTCGGAATGAATCCAATTATTGAATCAACTATGGGAATGGGGCTAGATAAATATCCTGATTGACTCTCAACAATTTTCGACATTGACATAGATCCTGAATACAAAATAACTGGTACTAATGAAAGACCCATCGCAGCTTCATATGAAATCATTTGGGCAGAAGCTCTTACACCACCTAGCAACGGATATTTTGATCCGGAAGACCATCCTGCTAAAACTACGCTGTAAACTGCCAATGAACTAACTGCAAGAAAAAATAAAACGCCGACATTGATATCTGCTCCCACCATATTAATAAATTGAGATTCCTGACCAATTGTTAGCTCAAAACCTGGTCCCAATGGAATTATCATAAATATTAAAAAAGATGGAACCAACGCAATAATAGGAGCTAATAGATACATTGCTTTATCAGCTTTCATTGGTAAGATTTGCTCTTTTAACAAAAGTTTTATCGCATCTGCCAAAGTTTGTAATATTCCAAATGGACCAGCTCTATCAGGACCAACTCTTGATTGCATCCCNGCAACAACTTTTCTTTCTAACCAAATAAGAATAATTGTATTGGTTAGTAAAAGTCCTAAAACTAGAAGTGGTTTAATTAATGCAAGAATAATTTCAGGTGACACTTAATTGCTCCCTACTTTTTGCTGCCTCTAATTCCACTTTTTTCTCAGGATTAAGATCTTGGAATCCCCTTCTGTTTATTGGAATTACTAAAAGNTTATCAGGAAGATTTTCATTAATATTGACGTTAACTTGAATCGAGTTATTTTCCTGTATTAAAGTTACTACGTCGCTATTAAGCATATAGGATCCAAAGTAAGTTGCTGAATTCATTTCAATGAATCTTTCAGAACCTAGCATAGAAATTGAGGGAGAATTGATTTGTGATGAAGAATCTCCATAAAGTCTATGAACAAATAATATTTCAAGATTTGTCGAATCAACATTTTTTACTTCAATATTGATTGTCTTTGAGTTTAAAATTCCATCAAGATTAGATGGTTTATTCAAATTATCAAAAGATGGAATGTTACCATTATCAATGTAGTCTTTACACAACATGGAGTTTAACTCTGCTTCAGTTCCATAAGATTCTAATAAATTCATTTTATTCGATAGAATCAACCAATATTCCCATTCATTTAATGCAGATCCCGGAGTAGGTAATATTTTATTTTGCATTAGCGTTCTCATTTCAAGATTTGTGAATGTACCTTCCTTTTCACCAAATGTTGTTGTCGGAAGAATAATATCTGATAGTTCGGTTGTTTCATTTTTAAACAAATCAAGAGAAACTACAAAATCCGAATCAATTAATGCTTCCTTTATTTTATGGCTATAAATTGAATTATTTACGGGGTTGGAGCCTACTGTGAATACAATATTTTTTTTACTACTATCAAATTCTGTTACAAACTCATTTAGACCTTTCACAATATCTAAATTTTGTAATGCTCCNAGTGTGTTGCCTTTTGAAAAACAATTTAGTATTTTTAAATTGGAATTTTGATCTAAATGTTTNACCAATTGGAAAATTGGATTTACATTTTGAAGTGGAGAGGCTTTTCCTACAATAGCTAAAACATCTTTTCCATCAATATACTTGGATAAATTTGGTATATCTGATAGATCGACATTGAATTCAAAATTATTTGTGACAATATTTTCACCATAATATTCTTCCGAAAGTTCTTTAATTGCAGTATTTGTGTGGCCAAATATTAATAATTTTTTTCCATTTCTGACAGCCTGTTTAATTCTTAGATAAAGAGTTGGAAGATTGTCTTTTATATCTTGTGCCCACAAAATTATGGTGTCAGCAGAATCTAAATCTTTAATTTCTCCAAGTGAGTAATCATCATTGAAAAAACCATTGTATAAATAATCATCACTCAGATAAAAATTTGTAGTGCTAACTGTGTTTTCATTTTCAACTTTATTAAGATTTTCTGCAAATTTATTTAATGCATAATATTCTTCATTAGTAGAGTTGTGTCCAACTATAAAGCTTATGTTAGGATTTTCGCTTGTAAGTATTTCATTACTAATTAACTCCATAGTTTCGTTAATGGTTAATTCCTTGTTTGAATTTTTAACAAGTATTGGTGTTTCGATTCTCTTATCCGAATGTAAATATTCAAAGTTGTATCGCCCTTTGTCAGAAAGCCATCCTTGATTTGTAAATTCATTGTCCTCACCTAAAATCCTAAGCATCTTGTTCTGTGAGACATTTAATTCAACCGAGTCACCTACTGAAGAACAATTAGAGGTTGATGAAACTTTCTTTAAATCCCAAGGACGAGCTTTGAATCTGTAGGAAGATGATGTTAAAGCGCCAACTGGACAAATTTGTACTGTATTGCCTGAGAAGTATGATCTAAACGGCTCGTCAGGAAATGTATTTACTTGTGTCTTATTTCCTCTTTGTATAAATTCAATAAGTGGATCTCCTGATATTTCATCAGAAAATCGAGTACAACGAGCACATAAAATACACCTCTCCCTATCAAGTAAAATTATTTCTGAAATTGGAATAGGTTTTTCAAAATGTCTTTTGTCTTCTACAAATCTAGATTCTCCTGGACCATATGCCATTGTTTGATCTTGTAAAGGACATTCTCCAGCTTTATCACAAACCGGGCAGTCTAAAGGATGATTAATCAATAAAAACTCTAAAACTCCTTCTTGAGCTTTTTTTACAACATCAGATTCAGTGTCTACGACTAAATCTTCTGAAACTTTGGTTGTACATGATGGAACAAGAGCTTTACCTCTTGGAGTTTCAACCTCAACCAAGCACATACGACACATCCCAACAGGATCCATACGTTTATGCCAGCAGAACCTTGGTATGTGAATACCAGAATCTTCACAAGCTTCAATTATTAGCTGGTCGGGTTTTGAACTTATTTCAGAACCATTAACATTTATCTTTATTTGATCCGTCATTGTGTAATTGGAATTTTTGTTGGAAGCATATTTGTTATCTCCTCAGAAAAGTTATTTAGCAATGATGTTATTGGAGATACAGCTGAAGGACCAAGTGGACATATTGTTGTCATTTTTGGTGGCCAATCTAATCCAGGTGAAATATTGTCGCAAATATCAATCAACAAACTAATATCAGAAAGTCTACCTCTGCCGCTCGCAATTCTTTCTAAAATCATCTCTAGCCAAGTTGTCCCTTCTCTGCAGGGAGTACATTGACCACATGATTCATGAGCAAAAAAACTTACGATACTCTTAGCAGCATAAACTAAATTAGTATCTTCATCCATCACAACTACCGCACCAGAACCCAACATTGATCCTGCATTTGCAACATCATCAATTGTCATTTTTATATCTAACTGATCACCGGTGAACCATGGCGCTGAAGCACCTCCGGGAATATAAGCTTTGACATTTTTGTTATTTTTGATTCCTTTTCCAAATGTATCTATAAATTCACCAAAGCTTTGACCCATTTCAATTTCAAAATTTCCAGGATTATTTACGTGGCCTGACAAGCTAAAAATTCTTGTTCCAGTTGATCCTTCAACACCAAGTTTTGAATACTCTTTCCCCGAATTTTGAATTATCCAAGGAACTGAAGATATTGTTTCTACATTATTTACTAGTGTTGGTTTGTTGTATAGTCCCATTACTGCGGGAAAATAAGGTGGTTTAAGTCTTGGCTCTCCTCTTTTTCCTTCAAGTGAATTCAAAAGAGCTGTTTCTTCACCACATATATACGCTCCTGCTCCAAGATGAACTACTACATCCAAGGAAAAATTTGTTCCTAATATATTATTTCCCAAATATCCTTTTTCATATGCTTGCTCAACTGCATCCTGCACTCTTCTTGCTGGCTTAGCATACTCACCTCTTATGTAGATAAATGCTTTTTTGATGTTTGAAGCAAAGCATGTAATTATTACACCTTCAATTAGTTGGTGTGGATCTCTCTCAAGTAAAATTCTATCTTTGAATGTACCGGGTTCGGATTCATCACCATTAATTACAAGATACCTGTCCTCATTTTCTGCTAAAAAACCCCACTTTACTCCTGTTGGAAAGCCTGCTCCTCCACGACCCCTTATGTTTGAATCCTTAATCTCATTAATAACATTCTCGGGATTGTCTTCTTTTAAAACTTTTTTGAGTGCACTATAACCATTATTTTTCTCATAAATTTCAATCTGATGGCTATCTTCAGGAAATTCACGCATATGCTTTGTAAGTAATAAAGTTTCTTTCATTAGCTTTTTTCCTTAGCAGTACCGATATTTTGAAATCCCGGAACAGAATAAGATGAACCTGTATTGTCTTTAATTGCCCAGTCAAATGACTTTACACCTCCAAATTTCTCTTGAAGTTCTTCAGCTACAATTATTTCTGGTCGTTCTTCTTTGAGCCATTCACACATTTGGAGTGACTTTTCAGGTGTCAATCCTTCAACTGTTTCGTAATTAACTTGAACAGCTGGTGCTCCTCCGCAAGCACCTATGCACTCAACTTCCTCAAAAGTAAAAACCTTCTCAGTATCTGTTTCATAATTTTCTAAGCCTGTAAAGTTTTTGACAGAATCTATCACGCTTCTTGAGTCATTTATTTCGCAAGAGATTGACTTACATACACTTAATAAATACTTTCCAGTTTGCTCTTCTTTGTACATAGAGTAAAAGGATGCTACTGACTTTACTTGAACTTCAGTAATGCCAATAAGATTACTAATCTCTACAATTGAATCATTTGATATATAGCCGTCTTTTTCTTGTGCTAGATATAAAAGTGGCCCTAAAGCAGATCTTTTTTGAGGGTACATATCAATAATTTCTTTTGCTTTATCAATCAATGCTTTTTCCCAACTCATCTGTCAACATCTCCTAAAACTGGATCTAAAGAGGCTATTGCTGCAACTGCGTCTGCAATTGGACTGTCTGACATTACTACTGGTAAAGCTTGAAGATTACAGAAGGAAGGTCCTCTTACGTGCATTCTATAAGGTTTTGATGATCCGTCTGAAACAATAAAACAGCCCAACTCTCCTCTAGGAGATTCAACTGTTGTATATACTTCTCCTTCTGGAACTTTAAAGCCTTCTGTGTATATTTTAAAATGGTGGATCAAAGCTTCCATTGACTCATCAAGTCTTTTTCTTGGCGGAGGGGTTATTTTTTTATCTTGAATTTTGAATGGGCCTTTAGGCATATTTCCCATAGCTTGTTCAACGATCTTTAAACTTTCAAAAATTTCTAAAACTTTGATTCTCCACCTTGCAAAGACATCTCCTTCTTCAAAAACCGGAATATCAAACTCATATTTTTCTATACCTGAATAAGGTTGCATTTTTCTTAAATCCCATGCATATCCGCTAGCTCTAAGACTTGGACCAGTTATGCCGTATGCCAAACATTCTTCAGTTGTTAATATTCCAACATTCTTAAGTCTTCCTTGCCAAATAGGATTGTCTAAAAGCATTTCATCATAGTCTTTTAGTTTTTCAGGTATAACTTTCAATATCTTTTCAATATCTTTTTGCCAATTATCTGGTAAATCTGCTGCGACACCACCCGGTCTTATAAAGTTGTGATTCATTCTAAGACCTGTTGTCTTTTCGAAAAAATCAAGAATTAATTCTCTTTCTCTAAACCCAAAAATCATCATTGATAATGCTCCGATATCCATTCCACCAGTTGCTAGTGCCACAAGGTGTGAGGAGATTCGATTTAGTTCTGTCATTAATATTCTTATTGTTGATGCTCTATCAGGGACTTCAATATCTAATAGTTTTTCAGTCGCTAATGAAAAAACAAGTTCATTGAAAAAAGGCGAGAGATAATCCATCCTTGTAGTGTTAGTAGGTCCTTGAAAGTAATTTAACTCTTCTCCAGTCTTCTCCATTCCGGTATGAAGATACCCAATTACAGGCTGTACTCTTCTTACGACTTCACCTTCAAGTTCTACTTGTAACCTTAAGACACCATGTGTTGATGGATGCTGAGGTCCCATATTTAAAATCATTCTTTCATCATCAGAAATATCATCATCAATAAAATAGTCATCGATAACTTCTGAACCCATTTGAATTTTTGTAGTTACTTCGTCTTCTTGATCCAACATTTTTTGTGATCCTTCATCAGTTGAAGAAATGTTCCATCCACCCTCTTCTGAATTTGTAGCCCAGAAGTCTACATCTTTTACAGTATCTTTATTTTCTTCCATCATTAATCAACCTTTGGTGCATTTTTGAATTGAACTGGTATTCTTCCTGTTCCATAATCTTTTCTCAAAGGGTGTCCAACCCAATCATCAGGCATAAGAATTCTTGTTAAATCAGGATGGTTTTCAAAATTAATTCCAAACATATCAAATACTTCTCTTTCATAAAAGTTTGCACTTGGATAAAGACTTGTAATTGAAGGAATTGTTAACTCATCATTTAATTTGACTTTGATAGAAATTCTTTTGTTTTTTGAAACGGAGAGAAAGTTTACAACTACTTCAAACCTAGGTTCTTTTTTTCTAAACCAATCTATAGCAGTTAAATCAACCATCATTTCATATCCATCATTTTTCAACTCTTCAACTTTTTGAAAATAATCTTCAATTGATATATCTAGATTTTCTTTCATTATCTATTTATCTCTCTATCCATAATTTTTTGATGAAGTGTTAAGATTCCATGCATTAATGACTGGGGTCCGGGTGGACATCCAGGTACATATATGTCTACAGGAACTATGTGGTCAACACCTTGTACAAGAGCATAGTTATTAAACATCCCACCAGTTGAAGAGCAAGCACCCATTGCTATTACCCATTTTGGCTCTGCCATTTGGTCATAAACTTGTCTCAATACTGGTGCCATTTTTTGAGAAACTCTACCAGCAACTATCATCAAATCAGCCTGTCTTGGTGATGCCCTGAATACCTCCATTCCATATCTTGCCAAGTCGTATTTTGCAGATCCTGCAGCCATCATTTCAATAGCGCAGCATGCAAGTCCAAAAGTAACAGGCCACATGGATTGCGTTCTTGACCAACGGACCGCTTTATCAATAGTTGTTGTGAAAATATTATCAGGAGAAAACATTATTCATTAGCTCCTTCATAGTTAGAAACTGGATCATGATATCTTTGCCTTCTTGGAACATTCCAATCAAGAACATTTCTTTTCCAGACATAATAAAGTGTCTCAAGTACAAAGAATGTGAATATGAAAATAACAACTATTCCGTACCAGCCAAGTTGCTCAAATCGGGTTGCCCACGCTAAAAGAAATATTATTTCAATATCAAAAACAATATACAACATAGCGACCATATAAAATTTGACTGGAAATCTCTGTGAGGGCTCTTCTTCGGGGAAAATACCAGACTCATAAGGTGTTAATTTTTCAGGTGTAGGATTTTTTGGTGATAAAAGATAGCTGACACCAAGTGAAGCAATTGCAAAACCAATACCAATAAATAGCATGACCAAAATTGGTAACCAATTAATCACATTCCCTCCCTATTTGTGAAATATTTCACAATGTACTACTTCATTTTAGTACTGATTTTGCTTTTTGTTATAGGGAAAAGGCTGGAGATTTACTGAAAAACCTTACTGTTCTAAAGGGTAAAATGAATTTAAAAGCTAGCGAAAAAGTCTCTTTAATCGTCAATCTTGCCTCATCAAACAAGAGCTCAACAACAAAATTAATAGTGTTTTTATCAACTGATGCAATTTTAAGTAATCTCTTTGTCATAAATGGACTTTGCAAAACTAGTCGAGCAACCGTACAGCTCAGAAAATGTAATCCAAATCTTTTATTTAAGGCTCTTTCATATTTATTTAAATTATTATTTAAATTATTTTCTTTGTTGGAATTTAATGAACCGAATGTTTCTTTTGCAAGTAAATATCCTGCTTCCATGCCGTAAAAAATACCTTCTCCACTCATGGGGTTGATCATTGAACCGGCATCTCCGACAAGAGCTACTTTATCATGCGCAAGCTTTGGTCTGGAGGATGCAAATGGAAGCATATAACTTTTTTCCATCCTTAAGTTATCAACAATTACTCCTTTGGATTCCAATGTACGTATAAAGCTATCAAGCATTTCATTAATATCCATTTTGTCTTTTTTAAATAAATTTAATGGCATACCAATACCAATATTTATTAAATTACCCTTACTAGGGAACGCCCAAGCATAACCTTTTAATGCTGAAACATTAATTTCAAACATAAGTGTTCTTTCTTTAAAAATTTCTAAATAATTTGGACTGTCAATATAGGCTCTTATAGCAATTGCTTTGTGTATGTCACTATTTTGCTTTAAATCTAAACTTTTTCTAACTCTTGAATTTGCACCATCTGCACCTACTAACAATTTTGTGAATAAGAAGTTTTTTTCTTTATCACTATTTTCGATCTCTACTTTTAAAATATCTTCATTTTCAGTTTGTTCATAATCTATATACCTAACACCCTCATATGAATGTACATTGAGATTTTTTGCAATTTCAAAAATTCTATTATCGAGTTCATATCTTGGGATAACGTAAACAACAGAATCATCTTTGTTTTTAACTTTTGGTATATAATTTTGGATTCCAATATTATCGGGGCCAAATAAAGATGTTGAGATAACCTCGGGTTCACCGTCAAGTATGTGTTCATTATTAAATCTTTTTAAAGCATTAATTACCCCAGGACCAATTGCATCACCACAAGATTTATCTCTTGGAAAAATAGCTTTGTCAATAATTCCAACTTTTAAATCAGGATTTAAATTTTTGTAAGAAATTGCAGTATTAGATCCAGAGGGGCCTGCCCCTACAATTAAAACATCGAATATTTCCTTATTTTTCATGATTTATGACCTAAAAATACCTTATTTATTAATAAATCATAAATTTAAGTAAAAATAAAATATTTTTAATGTAATTTACCTTATTTTTATATTGTTATTAGATTGTGCATTAGTGAAAGAAAATAGCAATATACCACCAGCAACAGTAAAGAGGTTACCTCTATATCTTCAATGCTTAGAACAAATTGATGACCAAAATATTGGAATTTCTTCAAAAAAATTAGCAGAAATTGCAAAAGTAAATGATGCTCAAGTTCGTAGAGATTTATCATATTTGGGCACACTAGGAACTAGAGGTGTCGGATATGATATTTCAACATTGAGAAATCAGATTCAATTAGAACTTGGTCTAGTTGAAGGATGGAGCGCTGTAATAGTTGGAGTTGGTAACCTCGGATCAGCACTTGCACATTATGGAGGATTTCAAGAACGAGGATTTGGTGTTGTCGGATTATTTGATGACGATCCAAAAAAAATCAATAAACAAATAGCTGGCCTTGTAGTTAAACCCACATCTGATATTAAAAATGTTTGTGAAAAGTACAATGTTGCAATTGGCATTATTGCAACACCTGGNAAAGTTGCTCAAGANATTGCAGATCAGTTAGTTGACTGTGGAGTAAAGTCAATTTTAAATTTCGCTCCNGTATTGTTAAAAAATATTCCNGATGTTCAAATTAGATCTGTCGACCTCTCACAAGAATTACAAATACTAAGTTACTACTTAGAAAGACCNGTTCTTAAAGCNGTNAAATAATTTATTTCTGATANNTATATCCAAGTAAAGATCTAAATAGCAAACTAACATTTAAACCNATCCAAAGTGTTGATATTGTATTCTGTGTTCTTAATANATAAGNGCAAACTAAAAATCCAGAAACTGAAGAAGCCACAGTNAGAAAAGAAAATTCTTTAGCCCTATCAAGTCCTAGAAGAACTCCGTCCCAAAGAAATGCGTAACAACCTANAAATAGACTTANAGCAACAAGAACTGTTAATTNTAAATNNATNTANANATCAAATTTNTCATCNCCAAACATTTCAACAAAATTNTCTAAAAATAAAACAGTTATTAATGCAAGGANGAAAGATATCGCTGTNGTTACCGACACNAGTTCTTTTTGTAANNNGGANTTTTGGTATTTTTCTTTTTTTGAAACAAGTTCAGAAATTAGTGTTTGAGAAGCAATCGCAATTGCATCAACAAAAATATAACCTACTGACCATAACTGAAGCAAGATGTGTTGCAAGGCTATTTCCTGCATAGACATTAGGGAAGCTCTATTTCTTATATATGCCATGAACAAGGTAAGAAATAATGACCTAATCAAAATATATGCTCCGACGCTAAAAAATTTTTTTCGTAAACTAGGCTTGTCTATTTGCTCTTCAGTGGATGGAATATCACTTAATTGTTTTTTTAGAATAATTGTTGAATAAATAGAAGCACAAAAAAAGGCAAGAGAACTGGCAAACCCGATTCCGCCTGCACCAAAACCTAGAAATAGTCCAAAAAATAAGCTAAAACATATATTTGAGATTGATACTATTAATGCACTATAAAAAGTAATTTTCGCGTACTTCAAACCTCTAAGTACTGCAGTGGAGTGCATATTTACCAAATAAAATGGTAGCCCAATACATCTAAAGATTAGATAATCAGAAGAAAGTAGCTGTATATTTGGAGTAGGTTGAAAAGTCGAAATTAAATAACCATTACTTACATACAAAATTAAAAATGAACCTAAACCCAGCAATATCGATACATTTCTTCCAAACTTTATAAAATAATTTAATTTATTGATTTCATTTTTGGTATTAAGAGAGGAAACAAGTGGTGTTGTTCCATATGCTAGAAAGATAAAAACCCAAATAAAAACAAAATAAATCGTTTCTCCAATACCAATTGCAGATAGCGTGTCTAAATTTATAACACTAGCAATCTTTGAATCAATTAGACCAACTATGGGTTCCAAGGCTAGCCACAAAAAAATAGGATACGAATTAATCCAAATATCTTTTCTGACTGTATTAACCATTGAAATTATCAGCTTTTAATAGACCCCAAATCATAATCTGCTTATGAGCTTCAATACCTAAATCTTGAGGAGTAATAACTTTTTCGAATTTGTAAATTGTTTTGATAAAATTATTCAATAATTGAGTTGGAGTTTGTGCTTGCTCAGAAAATGGAAGATTGAACTCATTAATTAATATATTTTCTAACTCTTGAAAATCTATATCATTCATTTTGATGTTCTCATTTTTTAAATATTGTTTTAGACCTTTACAAAGAGTTTTTGCAAAAGAGGTTATTTCTAAATTTGTCATGCAAATATTTGAACAATAATTAAACCATTTGGACCAGACACTATTCCAATACCAATTCGTTTAAATTCATTATCTATTATCGTCGCTCTATGTGATTCAGAATTCATTAGGCTTTGATGACCTGAATAAATTGTTGATGCCATTGCTAAATTTTCACCAATAAATTTTGGAGGTGGATAACCAACTTCTAAAAGTCTTTCAGTAACTAAGTATCCATTGTTTGGATCTTTGTGACACCAGAAACCCTCTGTGTACATTTTTTTTGCATAGTTTTCTGCAATATTCGATAATGTTTGAGAGAACTCTAATGGATCAGAATTTACATTTATTCTCTCAATATTAACCATTTCAAATAACTCACTAGTTTCACTTGTTTTGGAAATTATTTTTGATTGAGTATAAGAAGGGATTTCAAGACATCCTGATTCATCTAACGAAATAGAGGTGCTGCCTGTAAGTTCCTTAATTCTTGAAGTAACTTTTAATAAATCTGTTCCTGTAATGACTTCGAGTGTTTGTTGAGGTACTCCTTCAGAATTCAGATAAAACGATACAATATTTGACTGATCAATATTTTCTTGTACATATCTTGGTAAGGAAAGAAGAGATAAAATTGTAAACATAAATGTAAGAGCTAAATTGCTCAAAACAATAGAAGTAATGCTTCCCAATAACTTATTTCCTATATCTTTTTTAGATCCCTCCCTGTAAATTAAGTTTTGAAAAATCGAACTTAATGTCAAGATTGTAATGAATATTGCGACACCTGCAAAAATTTGTGAAGTTTGTTGGTTAGAATTTAGCCAGCCACTTATGTATTCACCAATCGAAAAGGAATAAGTGAAGCTTAAATAGATTGATATAAGAAAAGCTATCAAATAATAAATTATTAATACAGAGCCTTTTTTCCATCCGAAATAAATAAGATAAACAATAAAGATATATATAAATATGTCTAAATAATCTAAATTATTGAGAAAAGTTAACAAATTTTCTAAATTTTCAACCATTTTTTTAAATTTTTTGCTTCTGCTATTGAAGAGTACACAAATTACGCTATTGTTGTTATACATTCCTACAAATATGTAGGAATTTTTTAATTTCAGTGACTGAAAGGAAATTATATGAAAAATCGCAAAGCTTTAGCTTTGATTGCGGTTTTAGCGTTAGTAATAGCTGCATGTGGTGGTTCCGATGGTGGTTCTGATGATGCTGTTGAAGAAGTAGTTGAAACTACTGAAGCTCCAGCTGAAGAAGCTCCAACTACTACTGCTGCTCCTGAGCCTGCGGGTGACCCACTTGTATTGGCATCATTAATGCCATTATCAGGTGACTTAGCTGCACTTGGACCTGGTATTGCACTAGGAGCTGCTCTCGCTGTACAGCAAATCAACGCTGCTGGCGGTATAAATGGAGTCCCTGTCGAACTTATTGAAGGTGACAGTGGATGCGATGGTGCGATTGCCCTCGACAGTCTTACTGAAGCAATAGCTGGAGGAGCACAAGGGGTTATGGGTGCTGCATGTAGTGGTACTTCCCTTGCTATATTAGACACAGCTATAGCTGCAGAAGTTGTTATGGTATCCCCATCAAATACAAGTCCTCAATTTACCAAAATGGATAAAAAAGGATTTTATGCAAGAACCGCTCCATCAGATCTATTACAAGGTGATGTACTTGCATCATTATTGTTAGAAGATGGAGTTGAATCAATCTCAATCATTTCAAGAGCAGACGCTTATGGTAGAGGTTTAGCAGAAGCTACTGCATCAGCATTTGAAGCTGGTGGAGGAGTTATAAAAAATATTGTTTATCATGCTCCTGATGCAACAGAATTTAACTCCGAAGTAACAGCTGTAGGAAAAGGTTCACCTGACGCAATTGTCGGTATTCTTTTCCCTGCTACTGGTTGTGGAGTTCTTCAACCTGCATTTGAGCAAGGCCTTCTTGATACACCTTGGTACATGACCGATGGTGTTAAAGATGCTGGTCTTGCATCACTTTGTAACTTAGGAACTGCACTTGACGGAATGAAAGGTACAGCACCTGGATCTGCTGCTGGAGAAGCATTTGATGCTTTCTCAGCTGCATATGCAGAAGTAAGCGCAGATGGCGCTGGAACCTTTATTTTCGCTCCTCAAGCATATGATGCTGTCATGTTAATGGCAATATCAGCTGCTGCTAATGGTGTTACAGGACCAGAAATTGCTTCTGGACTTGTTGCTGCATCATCAGGTGGAGAAAAATGTATCGGAGTTGCTTGTATTGAACTTGCAGCTAACGGTGTAGATGTTGACTATGTTGGAGCATCTGGCGAAATTGAATTAAATGAAGCTGGAGATCCTACAGCAGCAACATATGATATTTGGACAACAGAGGGTGATACAAACCCAGTCTTAAAATCAGTAGATTTTGGTTCTTAAAATTTACAATTAATAAAAAAGGCCTGCCAAGTGCAGGCCTTTTTTTATAGTTTTCCTAAATATAAGTCCACGACACGCGGATCATTCAAAAGCTCTTGACCTTTGCCCTGATAAGCATTTCTTCCTTGATCTAAAACATAACCACGATCACTAAAATTTAATGCCCTTTTGGCATTTTGTTCTACCAAAAGAATTGCGACCCCTTTTGAATTTATCTCTTTAACTATTTCAAATACTTCCTTAATTGCAACCGGTGAAAGACCTGCTGATGGTTCGTCTAATAGTAGAATCTTTGGAGAAGTAGTTAATGCTCTTGCTAGAGCGAGTATTTGTCTCTGTCCGCCAGATAAATTTCCAGCTTTGTCTTTTCTTCTTTCTTTTAACATGGGAAAATCATCAAATATTTTTGTTATTGATTGCTTAATATTTGTATCTATAGTCCAAGAGCCAATTTCTAAATTTTCTTCAATTGTTAAGGATGGAAATACATTTTCAACCTGAGGGACATAGCCAACTCCCTCTTTAACAATTTGATGAGTAGGAGTATTGGTTTTTTCGACACCATCTATAAAAAATCGTCCACCTGAAATATTAATTATTCCCATAATCGCTTTAAGTAATGTTGATTTTCCTGCTCCATTAGGACCAATAATTGATACTATTTCTTTTTCGTTTATGATCATGTCAATGCCCTGAAGTATATTTAAACCCTTTACATATCCTGCTGCGATTCCATTACATTCAATCACTGTTTTATTCATTTTCGGATCCTAAATATGCTTCGATTACTTTTTCATCAGTTCTTATATTTTCTGGAGTACTATCAGCAATAACTTTTCCCTCAGCTAATACTATGACCCGTTCAGAGATTTTCATTACTGCTTCGATATTGTGCTCAACCATTAATATCGAAATTCCTTTTCCTGCAAGATTTACAATAATTTGAAGTATTTCTTCTGCAAGTTTTGGATTTACTCCAGCAAGTGGTTCATCCAATAATAAAACACTTGGATTATTTATTATTGATCTACCAAGTTCTAATAACTTTTTTTGACCTCCGGACATTTCTCGTGCATAAGAATTTGCCATATGATCAATATTTAATTCTTTCATAATTTCAAATGATTTGTCTCTAATTTTTTTTTCAGTCGTTTTTTGACTTGGTAATTTAGCTATGGATTTTAAAAATGAATCGTTATTAACAGTTGATGCTGAAAACATCATATTTTCTAAAACTGTCATCCGATCAAAAACTTTTGTTAATTGAAAAGTTCTAATCATTCCTAATCTAGCAATTGCGTAGGGCTGACTTTTGGTGATATTTTTGTTGTTTAGATAAACTTTCCCTTCATCACTGTCTTGGAACCCAGAAATTAAATCAAAGAAAGTTGTTTTTCCAGCTCCATTTGGACCAATGATTGAAGTTAATTCATTTCTGTTTAAATTAACACTTTCAACATCAACGGCTTTAATCCCACCAAAACTTTTTTTTAGATTTGTAACTTCAAGGTATTTATTTGACATCTAAGAGTAGTTCCTCTTTCTTTCCCATTAATCCACTTGGTCTAAAAATCATTAAAATCATTATTAATAGTCCTACCAAAACAAATCTAACTCCAGCTATTTGTTGACCATTTGCATTTTCAAAAATTAGTTGAGCAATTCCATTCGTTTCACCAATGATGACCCAAAAAATAATTGATCCAAAAATTGGTCCCGTAAGACTCCCTACTCCTCCAAGAATCATTATTGCCCAAACATAGAATGTAAGTATTGGTACAAAGGTTGATACTTGAATAGTGCCATAATTAAAAGCTAATAAAACTCCAGACAATCCCGCGATACCTGCGCCAAGCATAAAACTTTGAAGCTTTAACCATACAGCATTTTTGCCTAAAGCTCTAACTGCATCTTCATCTTCACGTACTGCTCTGAGAGCTCGACCCCAAGGCGAATTTGTTAGTCTCCTTAAAAGGAGTAAAACAAGAACTATTGAAATCCAAGACAAAAAAGCTACAAATACTTGAGATGGATTTAGGTCATTTGAAGAGGCAAAATTATCAATAAATCCTAACCTATATTGTTGTAATGAACTTGAAAAATTGATGATGCCGTAGACACCACCTGTTACAGATTCAAGATCCCTTACAAGTAAACGAAAAATTTCTGCAGCAGCAATAGTGACTATTGCTAAATAATCACCTCTTAATCTAATAGCAGGAAGCCCTAAAAGAAGTCCAAAAAGTGCAGCCGAAATAACTCCAATCAATAAAGCTAGAAAAAATGGAAGTCCAGTAGTAATAACAACACCTTCCCGACCAGCTGCATGGGGTATTAATAATACAGTCACATAAGCTCCAAATCCCATAAAAGCTGCGTGACCAAAATTTAATAATCCTGTTAACCCAAAATGGACATTTAACCCTATCGCAGCTAATCCATAAATGCCTGCGAACGTTAACAGGTTAAAAAGGATTGGTATTTCTCCATCTTCGTTTAAAAGAAAAACGAGAAATATTGAGAAAATAGTTAAGAATATTGTCAAGGAACCTTTAATGGAAAATTTCATGAGACTCTTTCTTTCTCACCAAAAATGCCTTGTGGTCTAAAAAGTAAAATTAATATCATAATTGCAAGAGCTACAGCGTTTTTTGCTTCGGTGTGTCCTTCCATAAATGGTAAACCTACCGAGACATTCACAACGATTCCAATTATGAAACCTCCAACCATTGCACCGAAAGAGGTTCCAATTCCACCAAGAACCGTTCCTGCAAATATAAGTAAGAGTATTAGAAATCCCATATTGTATCTGACATCATTTATAGTTGCTTGAAATACTCCAGCTAAACCAGCAAGCATACTTGAAGATATCCATGTAAATAAAATTATGTTATCTGAATTAATTCCAGAAACACTTGCAAGGTCATTTGAGTCTCTTACTGCCCTCATGGCCTTTCCAATTCTTGTGTAATTAAGGAAAAGACCAATTAACACCATAACAATTATTCCTAAAATTAATACCCTAAAGTTCCTAGGAGTCATATCAAAAAATAAGTATGTTTCTCTTCTTTGTAGCTCTAACGGAAAATTTTGGGGTTTAGCGTTTAGAAGCATATATATGTGCCTTAAGAAAAGAGAAAGTCCAATCGTCACAACAAGTACAGCAATGTTTCCAACTTCTGCTTTTCTGAGTGGTCTAAATAGAAAAAATTCTAAAATACCCCCAAGTAATCCACAAAAAATAACTGAGATAATTACGGATATATAAAAATTATTACCAAGAGGAGAGAACCTGTCTAAAAATAACAGTCTCGAATCTACAGGACTTGAAAGAAATAAAGTAGCTATGGCTCCTAAAGCAATAATTTCTCCATGTGCAAAATTAACGATTCGAGTAACTCCGTATAATAATGAGAGTGCAACTGATGCGACTGAAATTATTATTCCCAGTAAAAGGCCATTTCCAAGTTGTTCTATCATAGTGTTTTACCCATCCTTAAATATTACTTGGGAACCATCAATAATTTCAATTACAACAGTATAGGTTTTATCAGGATTATTAAGATTACCAACACTAGCATTTAGCCATTGATCAGGAACCTCTGCCTGACCTTTTACAAGTATAGATAGGTCATTTGGTACTGTTACTTCATAGTTTCCACTCAATGAAAGACTCTCAATTTCAAGATTAGGACCTAAAAATATTTCACCAGTGCCAGATAGTTTTGAGGGTGACAACTTGAGGTCACTTAAATTAAAAAATGAATCAAGTGAAAAAATATCTAGTTCCCAAATATTTTCATTACCTAAATTTATATTCCACCCTCCTACTTTTAATAAACTACTNGTTTCTAACTCTCTAAATATTATGGCCCTNGGTTCTCCGAGAACGGTCTCTATTGCTTCTGGATAACCAACANTTCCNGGTTCATCAATTATTTCAGCTGTGTAGCCCCTGCCCTGAAAACTNTTAAGATTTACTTTTCCATCAAGGTCAATTAATAATGANTANTTAAAATCAGAACTNAATTCGTTATTTTGAAAAAAAGAATCATACTTATAAGTAGTTAAAAATTTNGAATCAAATAAATGTCCAAATGAAAAAATCAAAACTACAACTATCAAAAAAATATTNACTATATTTCTTAGNAATTCATAAAAAGAAGCNCTTCTAAAAATAGTTACTAACANAANCGGNAATANCGTAATAGGCCAATAATCAANATAGTCATAAATTATNGANGGACGAAGATAGCCTAAAAAATAGAAAGTGATTTGTGCCAGCAACAANAAATACAAAGTGANCCTGATTGTATTTTGATAATAATTCAATTTGAGCCGGAGAGGGGAGTTGAACCCCTGACCTGCCGCTTACAAGGCGGCTGCTCTACCACTGAGCTACTCCGGCGAATAGTTAAATATTAGCAAACATCAAAGTTGAAAAAATTATTTTTTTATAAATATATGTTGCATTGCTATACCTGCGGCAACTGAAACATTTAAAGACTCTATATCTTTTGACATTTGGATTCTTACAANATTATCAAGTTTGTTTTTGATTTCATNGCTCAACCCTTTTTCCTCTGANCCAATAAAAAATGCCAAGTTCTGGCNTCCTAAATCTAAACTTTGTATATCGNCTTCTCCNTACATATCCANCCCTATTGTCCAAACATCCAAAGATTGAAATTTCTTTAATAAACTAAAAATTGATTTATATTCTAAAATATCTATTTTCTCTAATCCACCAGAGGAAATCTTAAATGTTCTTTCACTTAATCGGGCTGATCTTCTCTCTGGGACACACATCACATTGAAATCAAATGATGCAGCTGAACGAGCAATAGCACCAAGATTATTTGTGTCTTGAATGTGGTCACATACTATAAAGTTTGTTGTATTAAATTTTTTTAAATCTGACTCATTATATATTTTTTTGGGCTTACACAGTGCAGCTACATACTCCGTTGATGTAAATTTCCACTCATTTTTACTTTTGATGTTTGTAACTTTTGCTTTTTTTTGTTGAGCAATTTCTATTAAGTCTTTAACTTTTTTTGAATCTATATTTTTTTCAAGAGTTACTAGTTCTAAGACTCTGTTGTTTTCTAGTGCAGAAATTACAGAATTATAACCTTCAACTATTTTTCCAATACCATCCGACATTTTCACCATCATTCATGACTATTCCAATCTCTAATAAGTCTTCCCTCATTTTGTCAGCTTCACCATATTTTTTGTTTGATCTTAAGTCTTCCCTTTTNAGTGAAAACTCATTCATTGCAGATTCGATATNATTAAATTGGATATCATATTTTGCAAAAAATTTAGATAATANTTTTTCTTCTANTATGTTTTGTTTTGAGNTATTTAGCTCAAATCCAAGNATTTCAAATATNAATTTCACTGTTTGTTTAATTTTTAATNTATTTTCTTGATCTAAATTATTTGAATCTTTTATTTTTTCAAAAATTTCTCCAAGAAGCTTTGGAGTATTCATGTCATCATTCATACATTTAATAAAAATATCAACAGTATCATCATCATTTGGTTCTGCAACAACATCTTTTGTAAATTCAGCTAAATTGCTCAAAGTTTTTTTAGTCTCTTTAAGCAACTGCTCACTAAATTCTTGTGGACCTCTGTAGTGGGCTCTCAAAAAAAAGAATCTTACAACATCTCCACCATATTCATCAATATATTCATTTAGTAATTTCACATTTCCATCTGATTTTGACATTTTTTTTCCTGACAGGTTCAACATTCCATTGTGTAGCCAATAGTTTGCAAAATTCTCATTNATATCAACNCCTTTAGATTGNGCAATCTCATTTTCATGATGTGGAAAAATTAGATCNATTCCTCCACAGTGAAAGTCGATTGTTTTACCTAATGTTTCACTAATCATTGTTGAGCATTCTATATGCCATCCTGGTCGACCGTCTCCCCAAGGAGAATCCCAAGATGGTTCATTTTCTTTAGAAAATTTCCATAAAGCAAAGTCTTCAGCTCTTTTTTTATCATCTTCTGTTTCAACCCTTGTACCAGTCCTTACATCCTCAATACTTCTTCCTGATAACTCAAGATATTCTTCAAATTTTGAAACATCATAGTAAACCCCTGAACTTGTAACATAACCAAAACCATTATGAACTAGCTGTTGAATATATTTGATAATTTCAGGAATGTAAGCTGTAGCCCTTGGTTCAATATCAGGCACCAAACAATTAAGGTTTTCATGGGCTAAAACGAACTCCTTCCAAACATTATCTCCGAGTTCACGATAACTTATATTTTTTTCCTGTGATTTTTCGATTATTTTATCATCTATATCTGTGATATTTCTTGCAAATAATACTGAATAATTTAAATACTTAAGGTACCTTATAAAAAAATCAAATACNACAGCTGATCTTCCATGTCCTAGATGAGGAGATGATTGGACGGTTGGTCCNCAAAGATAGATCCTTACATCATCTTGATNTATCTTTATTTCTTCCTGTTTTTTAGTAAGTGAATTATATAATTTAAGCATCATCTAATAACAAGCTTACTATCGCTAATGAAGCTTTTTGGTCTCCAATTATTCCATAATCNTCTGAGGATTTTCCTTTAATATTTATTTTTTCTACAGGAACCTTAAGTAGTCTTGACAAATTTTTTTGAATCTTCACTGCTTTGTCTTGAACATTAAATTTTTGAGTGATAATTGTTATATCCACATTTGTTAATGAAAATTTCTCATATTCAACAACATTTAAAATCTCTGCAAAAATTTCTGTACTTGGAATATCTTTTGGCGTAGATTCGTTAGATGGAAAATAATGACCTAAGTCTTTTTTTCCAGTTGCTCCTAATAATGCATCACAAAGTGCGTGTAAAAGAATATCTCCATCAGAATGTCCTTCAAATCCCTGTTCGTCAAAATTGACACCACCAAGTTTTAAAGTTTTGTTTTCTGAATGTTGGTGTAAATCCCAACCATGACCAATTAACATTTTCTAAAAGTATTTTAAATAGATTATAACCCGTCGTCTGGCTCTTCCTCTGGAAGATATTGATTAATTTTTTCTACAGCTGCTTCTTCATCTATTTCTAACGCACATGCTATTTCACTTGCTAAAGTCATCCTTGCTTTTGCGAGCATTCTTTTAAGTGCAGGTGATATTCCTTTATTAATTTGTGCATGTGAAAGATCTCTTACGACTTCTGCAACCTGTATAACATCACCAGATGTCATTTTTTCAGTTAAAACTTTGTACCATCTACTCCAGTTTGTACCTGCCTCTTCAGGTTTTTCCTTAAATATTGGAAAAACTTTTCTAGACACTGCACTTTTCGAAATTACTGGTCTTATAACTTCATCAACAGCTTCAACAGGAACCATTACTGTTAGACCATCCATTAAAACTTCAATTTCAAAATATTGAATTCTTTTTGATTTTGGTTCACCATCAACAAAAATCTCAACATTTTTATTTACTTTTCGAATTACTTTTGCTGCACCATGATGTGGATGAACAACAAATGTGTTTGGTTTATATTTTTCCTTTGGTTTTTTAGCTTTTGTTGCCATAGATTAAAACATTAGTATAGATTGAAAACTATTTAGCTACCATTTATGTAACTAAAGCCAATGTTTTTTAGAAGGGTGTCAAAATATTCTCTTAGTTGTTGTGCTCTGTTTCTACCAATTCCATCGACTTCAAATAGCTTATCAGTAGATGCTAATAATAAATTAGGTAATGATTTAAATTTTGACACTAAAGAGTCATGTAAATTATCTGGAAGTCCTGGAAATCTTGCAAGAACTCTATATCCTTTTGGAGTTGATACTTGATCTAATGGTTGCATATACAAAAGGTTCCCCAAAGTTTGTATTGAGTTAAGTTCTTCGTAAGTTAGGTTAGAAATTTCATCAGCAGCTTTGTTAATATTCCTAAATTTTCTAGTAGGTAAATGATCTTTTAATACCAGGTCTAATGTTTGTCGAACACCTGACTCTAATGAATCTATCTGAATCATAACTAAGCCTGAATCCTCACCCAAGTTTTCAGCTTCATTTCTTACTTGTTCAGATAATCTACCTAGTAATTCCCCCCTTTGAACAACCTCCAATACCTGCTGATTTGTTATAGAGTTTTCAATTTCTAATTCACCTAGCTCAAATACAGCATCATCAAATCTTCTTCTGGTTCTATCAATAGATTGAAGAGACTCATTAACTCTTCCAAGAATCATTGAGGACTCCTCTAATTCATTAACTTCGTCTTTTGAAAATACTTTAACAATTCCTGATTCATCAGAAACAGCAATTACATTTAGCTCCGTTTCAACTGATACTCTATGTGCTGTTCTGTGCCTTGTCCCAGTTTGAGAAGTATCTATTTCGTCAGATGGATTTAAATGAACATTTGCTTTTAAAATCTGATTTACATTTTGATCAACTACAATGGCTCCATCCATTTTTGCAAGTTCACCTAACATTTCTGGTGTAAAGTCACAATTTGTTAGATTGATACCTCCTGAAGAAATTCTTTCTAATTTTGTTGAATTACCAACGACAATTAATGCTCCAGTTTTTTTATCGGCAATTAAGTCGACACCCTCTCTTAAAGGTTGTCCTGGTATCAGTTGATTATTTTTCATATATACTCGTTTTATTATTTGAGTATTTTATTTATTCGAATGTTACTGTATTATTTTATTATTAATCGACAGGAAAAAATTGGAAAAAATTACTTGTAAAGGCTGTCAAGCTACAGTTGATAGCACTCTAGAGTTTTGCTCAAGTTGTGGAGAGTGGCTTGGGTTAAAATTAGATGAGGTTGTTAATGAAGTTACAACAGAAAATACTTCAGAAGCAAAAAAACAAAGAATCGAAAAGCTCATGGAGCTACCTGTTAAACCTTTAAGCAGTTATGGAGCAACTAGTCTCCCCAATAGAAAAGAAGTGCCAGGAATCAGAGCAGTTTTCTTCTTAGCATTAATTGTTCCCTTAATTGCAGGTGCAAGTTTTTTTTACAACAGTAGAGTAGCTGATGAAGTTATTGAGGAGCTAGCTGTTATAGAACAAACAACAATTACATCTACCAGCACTACTGTTCAAAGTAATTTAAAACCCCAAGTACCAATATCTTGCAAAGCTTCAAGTAACTTTAATGAAGATTTTTCATGTGAGAATTTATACGATGAGTCAAACTCCATGTGGCAAGATAATGGCCTTGGATGTGAAGATACTGTTCTTGAGTTCACTTTTTCTGACACTATCTATTTTGAATTTATAGTGATTCAAAATGCTGAGAAAAGCTCATCATTCATCAGGAATTTTAAGGCTAGAGATATAAGAATTACGACGGATCAAAGTGATTATCAGGTTGAAAAAGAACTTGAAAATGATAATTTTCAACAGTGGATTGACTTAAACACTGATGCCAACAATATAAAAATAGAAGTTTTAAGTGCTTATCCTGGTGAGGAATTAAACGGACAAAATCCATTTACAGAATGCGCCATGCAAGAAATTAAATTTTTTGGAAAGAGCTAATTTAATTCACCTTTTTTATATGCTTTTCCAATAAACTTTGGCATTCTTAATCTTTGGCTTGCAAATGATAAGACAATTAATGTCGTAATATGTGGAGTAAAAAATACAAATTCATTTGGTATAGTCGAGCTATTTAAAAACCAAAATAAGAATAAACCACTAAAAATGAAAGAAACTATAGCAGTTCTCAAATTCTTCTTGATGAATGATCTAATTCCAACAATAAATAATACACAAACAATGATTATCAGTAGCCCATGGACTGATTCTTCTGATCTTAATTGCAGAGAGTCTGCATAACCAAATAAACTTGAACCTAAAAATGTGCCAAGTGGCTTCCAGTTACCAAAAATCATTGCAGCAAGACCTATAAATCCTCTACCACCAGTTTGACCCTCTCTATAAATGCCTGCACTTTCTATAACTAAATAAGCACCCGCCAGACCAGCAAATGCTCCTGAAATAGTTACGCCAATATATTTCATTAAATATACATTTACTCCAACTGATTCACTGCCTACAGGGTATTCACCAACGCTTCTGAGCTGCAGACCAAAACTGGTCGACCATAAAATCCATACAGATACAGGCACTAACAGAATCGCTAAAATCGAAAAGTATGAAATATTTCTGGTCAATCCTCCCAATAGTCCAAATAAATCAGAAATTAAAAATAAATCTAAGGCTTCTAAAGATCCAAAAACATCTGCGGTATCTGACTCATTTATTTTCCCACCAGAAAGATATGGTATAGAAATTTTTTCTATTCTCTCATCAACTCTTGGTGACTGCGTTGCACCTCCAGCAGGAACATCTGCATAAGCAACAACAGATAAAAATCTTGCTACTCCTGCTGCAAGTATATTTATTGCTACACCTGAAACTATATGATCAACTTGAAAAGTAATTGTTCCAACTGCATGAATTAATCCAAACAAAGCACCTCCAAGAAGACCAGCTAACACACCATACCATGGTCCATAAAACCAACCTGCCCATGCACCAAACCAAGTACCTATTACCATCATTCCTTCTAGTCCAATATTTACAATTCCGCACCTCTCAGAATAGATTGCTCCTACACCAGCCAAACAGATTGGAATGCAAAGTCTTAGTGCCGCACCAAATGTACCACTTGAGGTTAACTCAGAATATCTATCTATTTGAGCAACAAAAATTAATAAGATAATAGGTATAAATACTAAATATCTTTTTTTCAAAAATTGAAATAATCTATTCATTCAATACCTCTTTAGAGGCTTCTTTTATCTGTGAAGTCAAAATATATCTTCTTACGATTTCATAACCAATCACTACAAATAAAATGATGATGCCCTGCATTATTCTCTCAATTTCTTTAGGTACATCTTTTAAATCTAAAATTTGCGATGATCTTTCTAAAAAGGAAATTAATATTGCCCCTAAAGCCATGCCTATAGGATGGTTACGGCCTAATAATGCAACTCCTATACCCACAAAGCCAAGTCCAGAGGTAAAATCTATCGTATATCGGTGATAATATCCCATAAGCCCGCTCATACCCACCATTCCGGCGATTGCTCCAGAAATCAACATTGCCAGAATTATCAGTTTTGCTGGATCAGCACCACTAAATTTTGCCGCAATTGGGTTTGAACCAGTTGCTCTTAAGTCATAACCAAGAGATGTTTTCCAAATTAACCAGTAATAAAATATACCAATCAATATTGCCCCTATTACAAATCCGTGAAGATTAGGTAGATCTTCTATCCCTAACAAATTATTTAAAGGTGGAATTTGACCAGATTCAGGTAGATAGTTTGTTTGGGGAACTTTTAGACTGTCATTCTCATCCCTTTCAAAAAAAACTTGAGCAAGTAAGTAAGCTATGATGCCTGTACCTATGTAGTTCAACATGATTGTTGAAATTACTTCATGTATTCCTTTCTTTACTTTAAGATACCCGGCAATTGCAGCCCACAATCCAGAACTCAAAGATGCAATAAATAGGATAAATAGTACATGAATTACAGGTGGAAGTGTAAAGTATGCTCCAATTGCAGCTGCAATTAAAGCTCCAAGTAAATATTGTCCTTCTACTCCGATATTAAATAACCCCATCTTAAATCCGACTGCAACTGCAACTGCAGAAATATAGAGTGGGACTGATCTGTTGATTATCGAAACCATTGACTTTCCTGTAGTTCCGTATTCGAACATTGATCTAAATGTTTCAATTGGATCTCTATCAATAAAATTTAAAATTGCTGAACAAATTAAAACAGCAGTAAACAAGGCAATAATTGGAGCAAGGATACTTAATATACGGATACGAATTTTCATGCTAACTGAGTCCAGTCATATAGGCTCCAAGCAATTCAGGGGTTGCCTCTTCTGGGATTAATTCTTTAACAACTTTTCCTTCATACATCACTAATAATCTATCAGATAGACCTAATAGTTCTTCTAAATCTGCAGATATCAATAATACACCTAAACCATCATCTCTAGCGCCCCTTAATTCATCCCAAATCAAAGATTGTGCTCCTATATCAATTCCTCGTGTTGGTTGTGATGCAACTAGTAAGCTTGGACTATCTTCAAGTTCCCTACCAACTACGAATTTTTGTTGATTTCCCCCTGACAAGGCAAGTGCAAGAGTTGAAGAGCTTGGGGTCCTTACGTCGTATTGGTTTATTATGGCATCAGAAAATTTTTTGGAATTTTTAAAATTTACACTTTTCATCTTTGTTTTATATCTTTTTTTATTTTGCCTTCCTAACATAGCATTTTCGGTCAAAGAATTATCCATTACTAACCCCTGAGATTGTCTGTCTTCAGGAATAAAATTTATTCCCATTTCTCTACGCTGGCGCGTTCCCATTTGGTTAATATTATTTCCATCAACGAATATTTCTCCACTTTTTAAGGGATAAATTCCAAGAATCGCCTCAGTTAATTCTCGTTGACCGTTGCCTTCTACACCTGCTATACCCAGGATCTCACCCTTTTTTAATTCAAAAGTTATGTTTAAAAAAGGAGATTTGGAATCTATTTCCTCACCAGTTAAAGAATTGACCTCTAAACACTTATCATTTAAAGGTGATGTGGTTCTATCAGGTGGCTTTGGCAATGATTTTCCAATCATCATTTCTGCAAGCTCAGATTTTGAAACTGTTTTTGCATCAACAGTACCTACATGTTTGCCGCCTCTCATCACTGAGATTCCGTCAGCAATCTCAATCACTTCGTCTAACTTATGAGATATAAATAAAATTGTTACTCCTTGATTTTTAAGGTTATTCAAGTTTTCAAAAAGCTCTTTAACTTCTTGTGGTACTAGAACGGCAGTAGGTTCATCCAAAATTAAAATTTTTGCTCCTCTATATAATACTTTAAGTATTTCGACTCTTTGTTTTTCTCCAACACCTAATTCATCTATTGTTACGTTTGGATTTAAAGGCATTCCATATTTATTTGAAATTTCGAGGATTTCGTTAATAAATTTTTTTTTCTTTATATTTTTTAAAGTTGCATTTTCAATACCTAAAATTATATTTTCTAAAACAGTCAAATTATCAGCAAGCATAAAATGCTGATGTACCATTCCAATCCCCGATTTTATTGCATCTTTTGGGGAACTAAATTTTTTTTCTTCATCTTCAACGGTAATTGTTCCGGAATCAGGTGAAATCATTCCATATATTACTTTCATTAAAGTTGATTTTCCAGCACCGTTTTCACCTACAATCGCATGGATTGTACCTTTCGGTATTTCTATATTTATTTTGTCATTGGCTAGGACACCTGGAAAGGATTTTGATATTTCTGTAACTTTTAAAGCGAATGACATAAGAATATTTGTTTCTAGGACCCAAAAATTGGGTCCTAGAAAAAATAATTTAAATTAAGGTGTACTTGGAACAGTTATTGCACCGCTCACAATTTGTGCTTTATAGTCATCAAGTTGTGAAGCAATGTCATCAACATATCCACCGGATGTAGAATATCCTACGCCATCGACACTTAGATCAAAGACAGATACTCCCCCAGCAAATGTTCCATCAACGATTGCCTTAATTGTTAAGTACACTGCAGTGTCAACCTTCTTTAACATGGAAGTTAAAATATAAGGTTGTAATTCAGCACTAACTGTGTTGTACTGGTCTGCATCTACACCAATAGCCCAAACTTTTGAACCTGTAGATTCAGATACTTCTTTAGCTGCTTCAAAAAGACCAGCACCTGTTCCACCAGCTGCATGATATATAATATCTGCGCCAGCTTCATATTGTGCTAATGCAATTTCTTTACCTTTATCAGGTAAGTTAAAGCCTCCAAAGTCAGGTGGTACAGTTGCATACTTAATATCTATTTCGATATCAGGATTTACAGCTTTTACACCTGCGACGAATCCAGCTTCGAATTTTTGGATTAGTGGAAATTCTACACCACCAATAAAACCAACTTTGTTAGTTTGTGTTTTTAAAGCTGCTGCTGCTCCAACCAAGAAAGAACCTTGTTCTTCAGCGAAGAGCATGCCAGCAACATTTCCTGGCTCTACAGCTGAATCTATAATTCCAAAGTTTACATCAGGATATGCAGTTGCAACTTCAGTTATAGAATCAGCAAATAAGAACCCAACTCCAATAATTACATCTTTGCCATCTTCTGCACAAAGACCTAATAGTTCAGCTCTATTTTCTCCACCTTCGTTTGGTTCAAGATCTTGACCGTTAACACCTAGTTCAGCTATAGCTTTTTCAAGCCCAGCGTATGCCATGTCATTAAAGGATAAGTCTCCTCTTCCACCAATGTCATAAACCATACATACTTCTGCGGTTGGTCCAGTTGTAGTTGTAGGGGCTGCTGTAGTAGCAGGTGAGTCCAGCTCTTCTGCTGGAGCTTCTTCGGCTACTGTTTCAACCTCTTCAGCTGTATCGGATCCACCACAAGCAGTTAATATTAGGCCAAATACTATGAAAAGTATAAGCCATTTTGACTTCATTCGAGTCACGTTTACTCCTTGTCCAACTAGTTGTAGGTATAAGAATACCTTTAAAACCCCGTTGGAATTTATAGTAGCAATTTTTTATTAATTATCTTTTGATAGTGGTGAAATTTTTATAACGGTTTGACAGATTTTATTTAGGAATCTGAATCTGCAAAGTCTACTTCAGGTTCATTAGGAGCTTCGACGGATTCAAATTCAAGTGTTCCATCTTCCTCATTCAAAGATACAATTATAGTTGAACCAGCCTTGTACTTACCTTGTAGTAATTCTTCTGATAAAGGATCTTCCAAAAGTCTTTGTATTGATCTTCTTAATGGTCTAGCGCCAAATTCTTTGTTATAACCTTCGGTAGCTAGAAATTGTTTTGCCTCGTCAGATAATACTATTTCTAAATCTGAATTTTTAAGTTGTTTGTGAACTCTATCTAACATTAAATCAACAATTTCTTTTACTTCATCTAGCGTTAATTCATGGAAAACAATAGTCTCATCTATACGGTTTAGAAACTCCGGCTTGAAATATCTTTTTAGTTCTTCGTTGACTTTTGATTTCATTTTTTCATATGAATCCAAGTCAGTTAGGTTGCTGAAGCCAATATTTTTTGACAAATCTTTTGTTCCAAGGTTGCTGGTCATTATTATCACAGTATTTTTAAAATCAACTGTTCTTCCTTGTGCGTCGGTCAATCTTCCGTCTTCTAATATTTGTAAAAGAGTATTAAATACATCTGGATGTGCTTTTTCCACCTCATCTAAAAGAACAACACTAAAAGGTTTTCTTCTAACTGCTTCAGTCAACTGTCCACCCTCATCATAACCAACATAGCCTGGAGGAGATCCAATTAGCCTACTTACGGTATGCTTCTCCATATACTCTGACATATCGATTTGAATTAATGAATCCTCGTCGCCAAATAAGAATTCAGCTAGTGCTTTTGCAGTTTCGGTCTTTCCTACACCAGATGGTCCAAGGAAAATAAATGAACCTGAAGGTCTTTTAGGATCTTTTAAGCCTGATCTTGTTCTTCTAATAGCCTTTGAAACAGCTGTAATTGCTTCATTTTGACCAACAATTCTCTTATGGAGTTCATTTTCCATTTCTAGAAGTCTCGCAGTCTCTTCTTGTGTTAATCTGTGTACTGGAATTCCTGTCCATTGTGCTAGAACTTCTGCAATTTCTTCCTCATCTATAACCATCTCGATATCTGAAGAGCTACTTCCTTCTATTGAATCAACCTCATCCAGCAAAACTTTCTCTTGGTCTCTAATTTGAGCTGCTTTTTCAAATAATTGTGATTGAACAGCGTCAATTTTTTGCTCTCTTAGGTTCTTAAGTTTGTCAGAAAGTTCTTGTTTGTCAGCATCTAAAGGCTTTTTGTAAACTCTCATACGACTACCGGCTTCATCAATTAAATCAATAGCTTTATCTGGTAAAAAGCGGTCTGAAATATACCTGTCAGCCATATTAACTGCTGAAGCAATTGCTTGATCAGTGAATCTAACACCATGGTGAATTTCATATCGATCTTTTAAACCATCAAGTATCTCAATTGCGTCTGAGAGGTTAGGCTCATCAACTTTTACTGATTGAAATCTTCTTTCTAATGCTGCATCTTTCTCAAAATGCTTTCTAAATTCTTCTAATGTTGTAGCTCCTACTGTTTGT